>Ga0210406_10000010_pt1 | contig 320614 bp, 295 predicted proteins | sample IncBWC30MmetaG_FD_155454 | JGI IMG/M metagenome (GOLD analysis project Ga0210406, IMG submission 155454) | Forest soil microbial communities from Barre Woods Harvard Forest LTER site, Petersham, Massachusetts, United States - Inc-BW-C-30-M | ecosystem: Environmental > Terrestrial > Soil >... | reverse complement strand
TCGACTGCGAAGGGTGAGTCGGGCATTCTTATGGATGTCCATTCGGTCTGTCCTCGGAAGCTGGATTGCTCGTCACAATCAGCTTCTCCGGTTCCGATCGAATGGACAACCTCTTGAAAGATCACAGGCACCCACTTCCACGAGCGTAAGTAGTGCCGTAGACATTTCCAGCGCCGTCGGGTACCAAACCTGCGTAAGGAAACCCTCCCTTCGATCCGCCGGGGAAAGAAAAAACCGCTTCCTTGCCGTTGGAGCTCAACCTGAATACCGTGCCGCTAGCGTAGGCACCACCGAATTCGGTGGTGCCGTAGAGGTTTCCTTCATGGTCCAGCAATAAGTTTCCGGTAAAAGGGAATTCACCATCTGTGACAGTTTCTCCGAAGCTGTGCAACACAGTCTCATTGCCGTTTGTATCCAGTTTGAATACAGTTCCGGAACCGAATGGATTCCCAAACAGCCCGGTGCCACCGGTGTTGGTCATACCATAAAGGTTTCCCTGGCGGTCCTGTATCACCCCGGCGAACGGAGCAGCTCCATCGGTTCCGCCAGTGAAACTGTAAAGCGTAGTGAAGGTCTGGGCTTGCAGCGATTGCGCTGTAGACGCTAGCGCAATCCCCAACGTGAACATCGTTAGCATATTAGTAATGGATTGAATTCGAACTTTGCGCAAGAACGCCCTCCTCAAATTCGGTGCAGAAATTGTCCCAGGGGTCGGCTGGCAAAACAGCCAGCGGCAGGCTGCAACGGTACGGGAGCAGTGTCACGAGCTAGCGCGGGGATTCTCCCCCAGCGCTGCGTGAAAGTCAAGCGCGATATGTTGAGCCGCAAATCCGGTCGCAGTCCGCAGTGGAAAGGGATTCGCCAAGGTATTCGTGTGCTCGATGTTCGGGTTATAGCAAAGATTGGGGAGGCGGTAAAGTTGAGGGATGGGTGCTCGAGGGCGGAAAGATGCTTTCAGCCCGCCAACGAGTCCTGCTCTCAACGAAGAGGCAGCCTATTGAGGCAGATTTGACGAGCCGTTTCGAGCAAATCCGAACTAATGCGCCGAGCTGAGTTGCTACGGAGTTATTTTGAACACCGCACCCCAGCCGTAATTTGACGAGGTGCCGTAGAGGTTGCCGGCCCTGTCCCGAACCAAACCTGCATAAGGGAGCCCCCCATCGGTTCCGCCGGTGAAACTGTACAGCACGGTCTCCTTGCCGGTCGTATCAACCTCGAACACGGTTCCAATGTTGTCCATGCCGCCCTGAGATGTAGTGCCATAGAGGTTGCCAGCGCTGTCCCGCACCAAGCCGGCGTAGGGTGTCGCTCCGTCCGAACCGCCGGTAAAACTGTAGAGCACCGTCTCCTTTCCGGTGTTATCCAACTCGAACACGGTCCCGAAAAAGTTAGCGCCGCCGGTCTGCGTTGTACCGTACAGGTTACCGGCGCTATCCCGCACCAAACCGCCAAAGGGCAGTGCCCCGTCCAGCCCCGTGAAGCTGTAGAGCACGGTCTCCTTGCCGTTCGGTTCCACCTTGAACACGCTGCCGGCACCGGAAGCACCGCCAGTGGCTGTCGTACCATATAGATTGCCTGCACTGTCCCGCACCAAGCCAGCGAAAGGATTGTCTCCGTCTGGGGCTCCGGTGAAACTGTGCAGCACCGTTTCCTTGCCAGTACTGGTCACTTTGAACACAGTCCCGCAGCCGTACGGCGGACACCCACCCCCGCGGACGTAAGTAGTGCCGTAGAAGTTCCCGTCCGTATCCGCGACCAGGCCGGCGAGAGGAAATCCTCCATCGGACCCATTGAAGGAAAAAAAGACCTCTTTACCCGCAGGGCTTACGCGGAATATCGTGCCGCTGCCATGAGTGCCACCAGAGTCGGTCGTGCCGTACAGGTTCCCAGCGCCGTCCCGGACTAGATAACCGTAAAACGGGCCCTCACCATCGCTGCTGGTTTCGCCGAAGCTGTGCAACACGGTCTCATTGCCAGCCGTATCCACTTTGAATACTGTTCCGCAACCGGTAGGGCAATCGAACAACCCGGTGCCGCCAGCGGTGGTTGTACCATAGAGGTTGCCGGCAGCGTCGAGCACCAACCCAGCGTATGGGGCTCCTCCGTCGGCTCCCCCGGTGAACGTGTAGAGCACGCTGAAGGCCTGGGCCTGCGCGAAGCGCGCAGCGGACATAAGACCAATCATCAGGACGGCTCCTAGTATCAGACTGCGGTTGGTCTGCGGTCGAGCAGTTCGCATGGACATCCTCCAGGCAAGAATTCACAAATTGTCCCAGGGGTCGGCTGGCAAAACAGCCAGCGGCAGGCTGCAACGGTGCGGGAGCAGTGTCACGAGCTAGCGCTGGGATTCTCCCCCAGCGCTGGGCGGGAAGTCAAGGGAATACGGCAGATGAAAAAGTTTGCACCATGCTGTAGCAGAATCGGTACCCCTTACTTGAGTTTCTTGAGCGAGCCCGTCGCGCTTGTGTAAAGTCGAGGTATCCACCTGATCAGAAACAGTTCGTGGCCTAGCCGACCAGTTCTCGCGGTGCTGGCGTTGATGCTGGCGTTGCCGCATGTTGCGGTCTCCGCGCGGCCAAGAAAAGCTGCCACCGCTCCCCGGCTCGCCTCTCTCGATGCCATCGTCGAAGACGCCATCCAAGACGGCCAAGTACCCGGTGCGGTGCTGCTGGTCTGGCATGACGGGCAAGTGGTGTATCGCAAGGCGTATGGCAGCCGATCGATCGAGCCACGCCGCGAAGCCATGACAATTGACACGGTGTTTGATATCGCATCGCTCACCAAAGTGGTCGCGACCACGGTTGCGGTCATGCAACTGGTGCAGAAGGGCGACATCCGCGTCAACGAGCCGGTGGCGAAATATTTGCCCGAGTTCGCTCAGAATGGCAAAGACGATGTCAGCATTCGGCAGCTTCTAACGCATTTCTCCGGATTGCCCGAAGACCTCGACTTGACCCAAATCTGGCAAGGGCGGGATGCTGCGCTGCAAATGGCGTACGCGGAGAAGACGATTGACCCGCCGGGCTCGCGATTTCTCTACAGCGACGTGAACTTCATCGTGCTGGGTGCGCTGGTCGAGCGGATTTCCGGATTGTCTCTGGACCAGTATTGCCGGCAGCACATCTTTACACCGTTAGGCATGGCGCAGACACGATTTCTGCCGCCCCCGGCTTGGCTAATGAAGGTTGCTCCCACCCAGTTCGACCAACAGAATCACATGCTGCGCGGGATCGTTCACGATCCTACTGCGCGCCGGATGGGTGGCGTGGCTGGTCACGCAGGGGTGTTCTCGACCGCCGACGATCTTTCGAAGTTTGCGCAGTTCCTGCTCAACGGTGGTAGCGTGCTTTCGCCGCTGATGATCGAAAAGATGACGACGCCCCAGCAGCCGCCGACTGCGCCGGTGCTGCGCGGATTCGGCTGGGACATCGATTCTCCCTTTTCCAGCAACCGCGGCGACCTGCTCCCAGTGGGGAGTTTCGGACATACGGGGTTCACGGGGACTTCCATCTGGATCGATCCCAATACCCGCACTTTCATCATCCTGCTGACGAATGCGGTACATCCGCGGGGGAAGGGAACTGCGGTAGCGTTGCGCTCGAAGATTGCGACGGCTGTAGCGGCACAGTTGTCGCTCACTGTCACCGAGAAAGATGAACTGCGCTGGAAGAGCATCACCGGATATAACGAAGCACAAACTGCCGCGCGGCGGGTTGCAGTGCGGAATGGGATGGTCCGCACGGGAATTGATGTGCTCGAATCGCATGATTTCGAACCGATACGAGCAAAGGAGGGCAAGAAGAGAATCGGATTGCTGACCAACCAGACTGGGGTGGATTCCCAAGGACGCCGCAGCATTGACGTTCTGGCTCAGGCGCCGGGAATTTCCCTGGATGCGATCTTCAGTCCCGAACATGGGGTCACAGGAACGCTCGACACCACCGACATTACCAATTCAAAGGACGCGGTGACCGGGGTCCCGGTCTATAGCGTGTACGGAGTGACGGATGCTTCGCGGCGGCCAGCACCCGAGGTCCTGACGGCGCTGGACGCGATTGTCATCGATATTCAAGATGCCGGGGCGCGTTTCTACACATACGAAACCACGCTCGGGTATTTTCTCGAAGCGGCCGCCAAAGCTGGAATCGAGGTCATCGTTCTGGACCGGCCGAATCCCATCACCGGATCATTCGTGCAGGGGCCGGTTGCCGATCCCGGCAAGGAGAGCTTCACCAACTATTTCGGGCTTCCGGTGCGTCACGGCATGACCATGGGAGAACTGGCTAAACTGTTCAACAGCGAACGCGGCATCCACGCGAGACTAACGGTGATTCCCATGGAAGGGTGGATGCGCGGCGACTGGTACGATTCGACCGGCCTTGCGTGGGTAAATCCCTCGCCAAATCTGCGGAGCTTGACGGAAGCCGCGTTGTACCCTGGGGTGGCGCTGGTCGAGGGGACGAACGTCTCGGTCGGCCGAGGCACGGACACACCCTTTGAAGTGTTGGGCGCGCCGTGGATCAAGGGTCGTGAACTGGCGCAGTATCTGAACGCACGCAATATCTCTGGAGCGCGTTTTGTGCCGGTCAGCTTTACCCCCAGCTCCAGCAATTATTCAGGCGAAAAGTGCGACGGGGTAAACATTCAATTAACCGACCGCAATGCTTTCGACGCTCCGGAACTGGGAGTGGAACTGGCTTCGGCGTTGCGCAAACTCTATCCCGAGCAGTTCCATATGGATCGGATGATCGAGTTAATTGCTAACCAGTCGCTGTATGACGCCGTTGCCGGTGGAGAGGATCCGCGGCGAATCGCGGCCGACTGGCAGGAGCGCCTGGAACAATTTCAACAAATGAGACAGAAGTATCTAATCTACAAGTGAATAATTCGGCTAGAATGGTTGACCGGACCGGCGAACCCTGGGCCGGAAGGCGGAGAAGCCATGGAATCCCTAGAACGCTGTGCCGGACCGAACTGCGGACAAATCCGGCAAATGAACGATCGCTGGTGGCTGATGTGGACCTCGTTCGGCGAGTTTAACCGCCCGGTCCTGTATCTGGCGCCGTGGGATGAGGACATTGCCAAGCGCGAAGGTACGCTGCACGTGTGCGGCGAGTTGTGCGCTCAGCGGCTGCAGTCGCACTTCATGGGGAACGTTCGGTCGAACGAGATTACCCGCAGAATTGCAAGCTAGCTACTTCGCTGCCCGCTGTCGTATCGCTTCCTCGGCGGCCAATGCCTGCTGCCGTACCCGGTCCGGGATGTCAGGCAGTTCCCGTTCGTAGGCGCGGATCACATCCATGTCCTCGGGCTGGCCAATCAGGTAAAGCGCGCGCAGTGCCTCCCAGACTTGCTCGGTACTGGGATCGACGACCGCGATTCTGTCACCGACCTTCACTGTCTGCCCCGTGGGCGCGTCCAGTTCATGCAAACGTCCGCTGATCGGAGAGCGAACCTCGATGGTCAGCCCGTCCGCTTTCAGCTTGGCGATCATTCCGCCCTGATGAATCGCCGTGCCCACGCTGCTGGTGTCGATGACTGCTCCAGACTGAGGAGCAGATATATCAGCGGGCTGTAAGAGTTCGATGATCTGAGGGCGACCGGATGCGTCGCCAAAACGCACCAGCGACAATGCTGCGTTTCCGCGCACGGTGAGCGATGGGTCGCTGAGCATCTTCAGCAGAGCCGGGTGGAACCCATCGCCCGACGTGTCCTGCCCCATTACCCAGGCGTCGGTGTTGCGAACTTCTTCAACCGGATGGTTCGCCAGGCGGACTGCATCGGGATACCATTGCTTGACGCTTGCGTCGTTGCGGCTCATGCGTTCGCCCAATTGCACCAGCGCATGCTGAATGTGGCGAGGGTGCTTTTCATCGTGCAGATATTCGGCAATTTGTTTACTGGAGAGTTGCCGCCCAAACCAGGTATTCCACCAGAACAGAAACGGCATGAGGACGATGAGCCAGCCGGTGGCAAAAAACAGCAGCCGGTTGCGGGTGGACATGCGGGCGCGAGACTTGATCGCCGGCGCTTCGTTACTTGATGCAGGTTGGATTTCGGGTTTGGGATGAGCTGACATGGAAGCCCCTGAAAATATAGCAGAGCAGCGGCGTTACTCCACTACATCCGCGTCCAATACACGCTCTTGCTCCAGGTAGTGCGAGACGGCATACTGCGCAAGAAGCGGTGTCTGCAAGTGGATTTCGGCGCCGATCCATTCTCCCTTGGCATGGGGAGCGTTTGCGGGATTCTTGAATGGGCCGCTGGATCCAAACTTAGGCCCGAACTCAGCGCTCTGGATCTGGTCGAACTGCTGGATCCCACGCCAGGCTTCGTCGCCCACGGTACCGGAAACATCGATCTTGAGTCTCACGATGGACATAATCATATGGCTGCTGCTGACCCGCAACCTAGCTGTGCGGGAACCACCGGTACAGCATGAAGTATACGAGTACGCCGGTTACGCTGACGTACATCCATAGCGGCCACGTCCAGCGCGCGATGGCGCGGTGCTTATCGTATCTTTCCCGTAATCCGCGAAAAAGCGTGATCGCGACCAAGGGGACGATCACGATTGCCAGCGTGACATGAGGGATAAGGACGATCAGATAAACCGTGTGCCAAAAATGGTCGCCGAGGAAACGGATGTCGCCAACGCGACAATGAAAGTACAGGTAGCACGTCAGAAACAATCCGGAGAAAACCACGGCGGCGATCATGCAAGCGCGATGGGCGGCGACTTTGCCGCGCATAATCAAGCTGCGGCCGATCAGCAACAGAACCGCACTGGCCGCATTCAAACTAGCGATCAGAGCAGGGAAGTAGGCGTATTGCTCGGGAATCACGCCGCTGGCCTCGTGGTACGTCGATTCACCATAAAGAAGGACGATCCGAACATCACTGCCGCGAATAAGCCAATGGCTATCAGTGAGATAGGTAGGGACGTTAATGTAGGACTTGCGGGGTAGAGCAGTCCGCGCAGTGCCTCGACGCCGTAGGTCAGAGGATTTGCCCGCATGACCAACCCAAGCCATCCTGAGGCACCCGAGATCGGGAACATCGCGCCCGACAGCAGCCACAGAGGAATCAGAAAGAGATTAATGATGGCGTGAAAAGCCTGCGTCGAATCCATGCGCCAGGCGATGGCGAAGCCCAATGCCGTCAGGGCAAACGAAACCAGAAAAACTACCAGTATCACCAGCAAAAATCCGCCGATGTCCATCCGCACTCCAACCAGCGGGGCGAAGGCGAGGAAGATTAGTCCCTGGACGGCCGAAAGTGTCGTTCCGCCCAGCACTTTACCGAGCACAATCGCTGAGCGCGGCACCGGCGCGACCATCACCGACAGCAGAAACCCCTCCTTACGATCTTCAATCACAGACATCATGGTGAAAATTGAAGTGAAGAGCACAATCATGATCAGCGCGCCAGGATAGAAATAGTCCAGGTAGTGCTGTTGCCCGGCAGCGTTGCCGGAACGAAACGAACTGCCGAAGCCCGAGCCGATCACCACCCAGAAAAGCAGGGGTGAAGCAATTACTCCCACCACGCGGCTACGCTGGCGGTAGAAGCGGACGATCTCGCGCCACCACAGGGTGAAAGCAGGCAAGGCGACTCCTGCGGAGGTGGGCCCTGGTAAAGTCGCGGCGTGCGTCGCCATGTCTTACTTTCGCTCCTGTGCGGCAGAAGTGTTCTTGGCGAACCGTTTGCGGAGTTCGATGTAAGTATTCAAAAACAGAATGCCAGAGAGGCTGAGCAGAATCAGGCTCAGAAACAAGCCGTCCACAGTGGTCACAGTTCCGTTCATTATGGTCCACGCGATTCCTAAGAGTGGAACGATTCCCAACACAACTGAAAGCAGAAGCATCATCGATTTACTAGCCCCCTTCGTCCTTGCACGGTTTGCGCTAAAAGCCTTTACCGCAAAGATCGCAAAGGTTCCGCTAAGTGCGCAAAGAAAACTCTACTGCTGCGGTCCTTTGGTTCCTTCCGTCCAAAACCTGTGCCCAGTGCGGCGAATAAACACGTCTTCGAGCGTGGGCTTGCTGACTGAGACCGCGTCAATCTCTCCGGGAAACGCCTCTACCACTTCGGTAAGGAAGCGATGGCCCTGCTCACGTTCGAGACGAACTTTCCCCTGAAGCACCTGCGTTTCGATATGAAATCGCTGTTGCATACGGTGTGCCAGCGATTCGGGATCGCGGGCTTCAAGTACGATCACGTCGCCGCCAATTTCCTGTTTCAATTCGTTCGGTGTGCCCAGGGCCACGACTTTTCCTTCGTTTAATATTGCCAGCTGACCGCAACGCTCGGCTTCTTCCATGAGATGCGTCGTCACCAGAACAGTGACTTTCTCCTGGTCTCGCAAAATCGCCAAGTACTGCCATAGATCGCGCCGGGCGCCAGGATCGAGCCCGGTGGTTGGTTCATCGAGCAGCAAGACGCTGGGGTGATGCAATAGTCCTTTGGCCAGTTCCAGGCGGCGCTGCATGCCGCCAGAAAATGTCTCAGCTTTTTCAGCGGCACGATCCGCCAACCCTACGCGCTCGAGCATTTCCCGAATACGGGCCTTAAGCGCCGCTCCGCGCAGGCCGTAAAGATGTCCCTGATGCCACAGATTCTCCGCGGCTGTCAGTTTCACGTCGATACTCTGCGCCTGAAAGACGACGCCGATGTGACGGCGCACGGCGTTCGCATCGAGGGCGACGTCGAATCCGAGGATGCTGGTGCGGCCGCGAGTCGGAATCATCAACGTAGAAAGAATTCGGAACAGCGTGGTCTTGCCGCTGCCGTTCGGGCCGAGCAGCCCGAATAGCGCAGCCGAAGGCACCTCGAAGGAAACACCATCCAGGGCGGGACGTTCGTCATAGCGATGAACCAGGCTTTCAACGGAAATGGCCGCGCCGATAGTTGCGGGGACCCGCTCGGCGGAGATGGTGGGAGTTGTGGAGGCCACAGAACATTCTACCGTACAGATTTTCCCAGAACGCCTAGGCGGCAACGATTCCGCGCTGGCCTTCCGGCACTGGCTCCGCGAACGATACCGGCACGTGGCGCCAGACCTGAATGGCCAACACTACGGCGGTTGCGAGCAGAAGCGCTCCGACGGCGACATGAGCCACGGTCGACATCACCATGGGTAATTCGGGCTGGACCGCGTCATGACCCCATGCCACTCGCGTCAGGAAGGCGACGAAACCGAGGCAGAGTTGGGTGATCAGCAGTCCCAGGAGCACGATCGCCGGCCGCCGGACGGCTTCGATCTTTCCGTACACTGCCAAGGCGCGCACTGCCGTCCAGGTAAGCACCAAGGCCACAACCGGCGCATTCACGACGTGTGGCCACCAACTCATGCCGTGATGGCGAAACATTGCACCCAGGATAAGCTGCACGTAAAGCACGAAAATCGACAGCAAGCTCAGAGTAAGCAGAGTTGGCCGGCGCGAATCGAGTTGAACTGGCGGAACCTCTTCGATCCAGCGGCGTCCGGTGAACACCGCGATGGCGACAGCGATGCAGAAAAAAGTCTGCGCCAGCGCCGCGTGGGCAGAAGAAATTGCCGGCGGAAGATAAAATAACACCGTCAAGCCGCCCAACACTCCCTGGGCCACGACGGTGCCGAGAGCGCCCACGGCCAGTGCCCTCATCCAGCGCCGCTTCTCAACCCGCCAAGTCCAGAATGCGAGAACGATGGTGAGCAGCCCTACGAATTCAGCGATCATGCGATGGGTGTGTTCGAAGCGGACACCACCAACCATGTGCGGAATTCTGTAAAGCGATCCGAAGGAAGTCGGCCAGTCGGGCACGGAGAGCCCGGCGTCGTTGCTGGTGACGAGAGCGCCGGCGATGAGCAAACAAAACGTTACGCCCGCCGTGAAGATGGCAAAGCGGTGGTGGGCGCGGTTGTACGGCATGGGCAGGGATTGCAGAAGCCGCTCCTCCGAGTTCTGTAGCGGCGGCATCTTGCCGGCTGTCACGCGGGCGTCTCCTCGCCCGACGGCGCGGGCGAGACGCCCGCACCGACAGCCGCCAGGACGGCCGCGCTACAACAATGCCTACTGCTGTTTGAAGCTCTGGTCTACAGTCTTGCTGTCTTTCGCAGCCAGTGTGACTTGCTGGGTCTGCTCTCCCAGCTTTTCCTGAACGAACGCTAGGGTGTAAGTTCCCGGTGGCAGGCCTTTGATTTCGTACTTTCCATCAGGACCGGACACCGCGTAGAACGGGCTCTTCACGACGTTGATGTACATACGCATCCAGGGGTGCTGATTACACTTCACCGGCAGCATGATTTCCTCACGCGCGAAAGTCTTCTGGATGGGTGCGGCGTTCGGCGGCTGCGACTCATTCCACTCGCGATTGGATTGCGGTGTGGGGTGAATGTTGTGCGTGGTCTGGTCATCGTTCTTGATTTCGATGTTCTGGCCGGTCATAACGCCCAGCACGTGGGGATGATATTTGCAGCCTTGCTGATCGATGGTAACGGCAGTGGTAGGAACATCGAAGGTGCGGGTTCCCAGGCCATCTTTCACGTACACGAAAACGTTGGCCAGATTGCCGCCATCGGCGACGATGGTCTCCGCAGAGTTTGCGCCTTTGCAGGCTGCGTCCTGACTCATGTCGATTTTCGCTGCTTTGGGAGCGGCGCCGTCGAGTTTCACAGTGCCAGTTACACTGGCCACGGTGGCAGGATCAATCGGTGTAGCGGCTGGGGCCGCGGGTGTAGCCGCTTCCGGGGCGGCTGCCGGCTGTGCTTCTTCTTTCTTGCCGCAGCCGGTCAGCAGTGCAAAGCCCAGGCAAAGCAGGCTCATGAGGCTAATCCATGTGTTCCTATTCATGATGTCAACCTTTCGTAAGGAATTGAAAATCTGAATTCAAGTTTCTCGTCCCAAGAACTGTGGGCGGGACGCCCACACGACAGCCGCCGGGACGGCGGCGTTACAGAACCCTTTATTCTATCGCGAACCGCCGCTGGCCACAGTGACCGTTCGTTTCCGGACCGCTGGCGGATGATTTAATGCCTGCGGTCGTCCCATGGATGCGGCTACCCGCCGCTGCTCCTCCGGCGTGAGTTGGAAAATATAGTCCACCAGCAATTTGGAGTGGTCTTTGTCGTAGCCCTGGAACGACGGCGGCGTCGGTCCGGCGAACACCCACTGGCCGTGTTCGCGCCGGAATAGTCCTGAAGGCATGGACGTTCCGGGGCTGATGGCCTGGGGATCGAGCACCCAGCGCTCCGCCCAATCGGGTTTCAGACGCTCCTTGGCCAGCAGGAAGTTTGGCGCGGTGGCGATCTTGTCATGCTGAGGGTCGCCGGTGGCGTGGCATTTCAGGCACGGCGCTGCGGTGCTCGAGAACAGGCTGCGCGCCATCTCGGTTTCCTTGGCGGTGAGCGTCGGCAGCGGTTCCGGAACGTATGGCATAGCCTGCTGCGAAAGCGCCTGGAAGAAGCGCACCAACTTGCGCTGTTCGTTGGCAGAGAAAGAGAACGTCGGCATCCGCACTTTCAGATACGGACGCACGCCGTTGCGGTTCGTGTCAGTCTCGCTCAACGAGGGATTCGACAGGAAACGCCGCAGCCATTCGGGATCGACGCGCGCACCTTCCGTCAGAAGTTTCGGAGGCAACTGCTCCGGATTCTCCCGGTATTGCGGCAGTCCCATCAGCACGGTTTTTTGCCCAGGAATGAATTGATGGCAGCCCATGCAGTTGTACTTCTTAACCACCCACCAGCCTTCCTGGATGTCGCGCCGGGCATCGCCCGGCTTGTACTGATAGCTGGAGGGCAGGGAATTCTCTTCGCTGCCCAGCAGGAATGTGGTGAGCGCGCGAATCTGCTCCTGATTCAAGTGCAAGTTGGGCATGCGCAGGGCTTCAGTCTCAGACTTAGTTTTGCCCCTGTCGTATACATTCGGCTCCGCGAGTTTGTGTTCGAAGAATCCTTTGTGGTCGTACCAGGGGCCTTTTGCCGGCCCTTCGGGCAGACGCTGTAAGTCGTCTTTATCGGTGATCGGTTCCACGGTACCGCGCTGCGCAGCCTCGGTAAAAAGGGCGAAATCGAGCCGCTCGATCGGCTTGCTGCCTTCGAAAGTGAGTTCGGTTCCGATGCGGCCTTCGTCTTCGAACCCGGAAATCTCGTGGCACCCGGCGCAACCGTAGTGTCGAACCCACTTCTTGCCTTCCTCTTTGAGTTTGGGGTCATCCATGTAAGAGGCGTCAGCATACGCCGAAGGCTCCTGATGTTTCTGCGTCATGAGGAAGCTGGCGATGTCTTGAGTATCTTCCACGCTGAGACGCAAGCTCGGCATCACGGTCATGTTTTGTACTTGCAGTTCGTGACCGTCGTTGGGGCACTGGCTGTGCTCCAAGTCCCACTGATAGGGAAGGCCCTTCTTGGCATAATCCTCAGGCCCGATGTCCTTCTTTTCCAGCGGGCAGTAGGGACGGGTACGTTGCCGGGCATTGTGAATCCAGCGCACAAGGTAGTCGTAGTTGGCCTTCTCGCCTTCGCGGCTCAGGTTCGCCGCGAAGGTTCCACCCTGCATCTGATCTCCCTCGCCGATGGAATGGCACGCCAAACAGCCACGCGTCTCAAACAGTTCTTTCCCGTGTTCCGCATTGCCGGGCTTCTGTGTCGGCAGAGTATCGGTAAAACTCGATTGCCAGATGAAGGCTGAAATTGCCTGAATCTGATGCTCGCTCAGGCGGAAGTTCGGCATCTTGGTCGTCGGACGAAAATCGGTCGGCTTCTTCAGCCAGACTGGAATCCAGTTCTTGTTCAGCTTGAGCCGGACATCCTTTAAGTTTGGCCCGACTTTCTTGGTGTCCTGCAACAGGCTGTGTGCTTGAAAATCCAACTGCTGGATGCGGCCGTCCATCTTGCTATTCGCAACCTTGAGCGCGACCGCTTTGTCGTTCAGTTGATTCGCTTCCTCATTGCTGCTTGCAGTATCAGCCTGTTTCATCAGATCCGCGGCTTGCTTGCTGTTGTCCTTCTTTTGCTGCTCCAATTGCTTGATCTGCTGGCTGACATTGTTCAGATCCTCAGGCTCTTTGTCATAGCCCTCATAGCGATGGCAGCCCATGCAACCCTTTTGACGGAACAGGTCTTTGCCTTCGCTGATGGTCCAGCCTACGTCGCCGCTGACCAGCACCATGTCGGCGGAATGGCAGGTCTGGCAACCCGCTTCGGCGTTTTCTTTGGGATACATCGGCCACAGCCAGTGTTCGTAGTTGCCGTGCGCTTTCTCCTCGCTCGTGGTGGCGCGTCCATTGCCCTGGTGGCATGGTGAGCAGCCAAACTTGTCAGGATCGTGCGTCTTCAACAATTCAGGCTCAGGATGGCTAACGAAGGCTTCCGCGTATTCGTCCGGTTTCTTCGCGCCCTTCGCGGACATCGAGACGGCCGTCAGCTTAAGAGGCTCGCGGATTCCCATGTGGCAGGATTCGCAGCGGTCGACGATATTGGCCTCGGCCACGTTAATCTGGACGATCTTCGGGTCCCACTCCTTGGTCTTCTTCATCAGACCCTCGAGCTGGCCGGGAGTGAGGTCCACCATATGCTCGTTGATGTAGGCTGACATCGCTGTGCTGGCCGCGGTCACCGGCTTCAACACCTCGCCGAGTTCCGCGTTCAGCTTGGTGCGCTCGTCTTTCAGTGCGTTGTATTTCTCTTCGAGCTGGGCATAGTTGTATTGCTCTTTGTGGCCGTCAGGAAACTCGACAGCTGTAACCTGTTGCTTGTATTCGGCGATGTCCTTGCGCTTGCTCTCCTTGCCGGAAGAGCTGGTGTCCGTTTCCATCTTGTAGGTGAGAGCGTTGACGTAGGCGCGCCGGTCGGTGAAGACGTTCTGCACGGCAAGAATCTGGGAACTGAGATTGGTGATCTGTTTCTGGAGTTCTTCTTTGCGCGGCTTGGCCGCCGTGTTGGCCTGTTCGTAAATCTGGTCCAATTGCTGATATTCAGGAGTGGTCTGAATCGCCTTTACTTCGCTCTGGGACTTTGGTTGCGTCTTGTCGAGGAAGGCGGTGTAACGCTGTTTCCATTCGTTCTGGAATGCCTTCCACGGACGCTGGCCGAAGGCCTCGTCCCATAACGCCCAGAACAGCGTGGCCATGAGGATCACCATGGCCAGCACATAATGGAGCGCGTACGACTTGGTGACTACCGGATCTTGCTCCGGAATCGGTTGTTCAGGCAATGCGCTCTCCCAGACAGTCGTTGGTCGTCGGTCGCTGGTCGTTCGGGTTGGCTCTTGCCAACGACCGACGACGAACGGCCAACGACAGTTTTACACGTTGAACCAAGGCGTAATCCACACGTACTTGATATTGAATCCCAGGCGCAACAGCATCTTCAGCGGCAGCGCCACCATTGTGAGCAGAAAGAACTGCATCAGCGAGTATTGCAGCAGGCTCATGCGCTTGTAATCTTTCGGGTTGTAGCGCCGGAAGAATGCATGCACCCCAAGCCCGCCAAGCAAGTAGTAGGCGCCGACTACGATGGCCCCGAAGATCGCCTTGCCGGCGTTCGACGCGATCCCGAACAAGTCAGGCAAATCTCGGTTCACCTCATAAATCAGGCGATTGTGGTCCCATGTCTGCCCTGGCCAGAACCACTGCCAGCCCGGTCCGCGGATAAATGTCCCGATGATAATCATCGAGACCCACAAAATGATGAAGCCGAACAGGAAGGTACCAATGGCAAACTTGCGTTGCTTCCAGGTGTAATAACCGCTGCCCAGGGGATTAGTGTCAATATACGGAATGATCATCAAGCCGATGATGATCAGAGTCGGCATCACTACGCCCGCAATCCACGGATCGAAATAAACCAGCATTTCCTGCAAGCCCAGGAAGTACCACGGCGCTTTGGCCGGGTTCATGGTCAGGTTCGGATTCGCCGGCTCTTCGAGCGGTGCATACAGCGTGATCGACCAGACCATCAGAATGATGGTGACAATCATGGTCGCCAGAAACTCAATGCGCAGCAGAAACGGCCAGACGTGGACTTCTTTCTGCCAGCCGGGACGGAATGGCCAACTCTTGCGATGATGGGTCTTCGCCAGCGCTGGATTGGTTTCCAGTTCGCCGATGAGATCATCGTTGGCCTTGGCCTGCTTCCACGCCAGGTAGCAATAGAAGATCAGCAATGGAATCATGCCGACAATCGGCACATTGTCCGGCGCAGAGCAGATCTCCCAAAGTTGTTTCCAATCCATAATGTCTCCGAAGGCCCTACACTTGCCGCCGCGGTTTGTCCCCCTCGGCCGTGAGCATCACCTGTGCAGGTCCCGAGATGCCGCCATCTTTCCGCACGCGCCAGAAGTGAACAATCATCAGCACCGATGCAACAATTGGAATGCCAATGCAATGCCATATATAAGACCGCAGGAGCGCATTCGCATCCACGATCGAACCGCCCAGCAGCCCGAAACGCACGTCGTTATAGGGCGTCATGCCCATCATCTTGCCGAAAGGGCCCTCGTGGCCCAGCATCGGCGTAGCGCGGGCCATGTTCGTGCCCACCGTGACCGCCCAGAATCCGAGCTGATCGTCGGGCAGGAGGTAGCCGGTAAAAGAAAGCAGCAGCGTGAAAACCAGCAACAGCACTCCGATGTTCCAGTTGAACTCGCGCGGCTTCTTGTACGACCCGGTCAAAAATACCCGGAACATGTGCAGCCAGACAGCAATCACCATCAGGTGTGCGGCCCAACGGTGCATGTTGCGCAGCAACTTGCCGAATGGAACATCATGCTCCAGATATAAAACATCGCGAAAGGCCTGAACTTTAGTCGGGTGATAGTAGAACATCAGCAGCACGCCGGTGAAGGTAAGGACGATGAACAAATAAAACGTGATTCCGCCCATGCCCCAGGTGTAGCTGTAGCGCACGGCATCACGATTGATCTTCGCGGGATGCAGATGCAGAAAGACGTTGGACAGCACGCCCAAGGCACGGTTGCGAGGAGTGTCGTCATGTTTATGGCGGAAAATCGAAGTGAAGACCTGGGTCTTGGTAGGATCTTTCAGGCCTTCAACCTGTTCTTTCGCCTTGGCTGGCATGTCAGTCTTAAGCGACTGAACATCCTCTTTGACGCCAGCTTTGACCCGCTCAAGCAGTCCGACACGGTTGCCATTCTTGCCGTTGCTGTTCTCTTCCGCCATCGTAAGTTTCCTTAGTGAGCCTTCGTGTCCTTTGTGGTTATCGCCTTCTTATCTATGCCCGCAAAAACGCTCCGTCATCGTTAAACTGGCTGGGCTGTCCTTTGGGCCACTGATACAGCCGCGATACGTCGACCAGAATCTGGCCGTCAGGAGCGGTTTCAATGTGTGCGCGATCCATGGGACGCGGCGCCGGTCCCTCGAAGTTCACGCCTTCACTGTCATAACCGCTGCCGTGACAGGGACACTTAAACTTGTTCTCACTGGGTTTCCAGTCCGGGGTGCAGCCCAGATGGGTGCAGCGCGCATAGATCACAAAAATACGGTCGGGCGTGCGATCCACCCAGATGCGATATTTCTGCTGGAACTTGGTGTCCACGCCTAAGCCGTACTCCTCGGGATAGCCGATCTTGAAACTGGTTGCGGGTTCGAACAAAGTGCGTGGAAGAAAGAATCGAAAGAAGGCCAGCAACCATGCCGTGAGAAACGCCGCCACGGTCGCCCACACCAAGCGTCGCCGCGCGCGGTTGATTTCATTGTCTTCCGGACCGATTGAGGCCACCCCCCCGGCGGCTGCGGCTTTCGAAGTTCCAACTGCCGGAGTTCGTACATAACTTGTGGATGCTCCACTACGGGCCACTGAAGCCGCCGCCGATGAAGCCATAGCAGGCGCAGCCGCTCGCGGAGCCGCTGCAACTACCGGCGTAGCCGCCGCTGGAGCTGCGGTCGCGGACTCGCCTAACAAGGCAGCGACTTCCGAATCGTTGAGGGCAGGCAATCCTTTGCGTCCGCGACGCGCTTGCTCGGCCGCGATGGTGGACTTGCTCCACTTCTTTCCTTGAGCGACCCAACCCGCCACTTCCGCGCTGATGTTGGCCGAGGCAGCCACTGGCGGAGGGGCAACCGCTGATGCAGCTACCGGAGCGGCAGCGACGGGGGCGGCAGCTGGCGCCTCACCTAGCAACGCGGCGATTTCGAAATCATTGAGCGCCGGTAAGCTTTTGCGTGTGCGTCGAGCTTGCTCCGCAGCGATGGTGGACTTGCTCCACTTGTTTCCTTTTGCGACCCAGCCTGCGACTTCCGCGCTGATGTTCGCTGCTGCAGCCGCAGGAGTTGCCACAGCCGGTGCCGCCGGTGCAGCAGCAACCGGTGCCGCAGCGGCAGGTGCCGGGGGCGCAGCACCGTCGACTTCCCATGCCATAGGCTGCCCGGCCTTGAGCGCTTCAATGTCAGCGTCCGAGAGTATGGGCAGACCTTTACGCTGACGATAGGCCTGCTCCATGCCAATTACCGAATTATTGAGCGCCGGCCGCGGCAACGGCGGGAGATGCCCCAGAACGCCTTTGGCGGATTCGTCTGCCATCCGTCTTTACCTTTCAAGTGGCAATAGGATTGCCAAAAAACTTAAGTTAGAAGCAGCCAACATCAATCTGCGGCAACCAACTCGCTGGACTCCGGTTGCTTCAAATTTACACCAATCGCAGTTTCCACCAAATCTGCGAGCGCTGAAATGAACGTCGGCGAATTATTTAATCCCGGCGTCATCTCAAATTGTGTGATCCCGAGAGCAGCCGCTTCCTTGCGGGCTTCGTGATCAATCTCGCCCAGAGTTTCCACATGGTCCGAGACGAAGGAAACCGGTACCACACAGGCTTCGCGAGCATTTTCCGCCGACAAGGTGCGCAGCGTCTGATGCAAAGAAGGCTGCAACCATTTGCTGGCACCGACTTTGCTTTGGTAGCAAAGCCGATGGCGATTGGCCCATCCGCCCCGCTGCATCACCAGTTCCACGGTTTCTTCAATCTGCCGCTGATAGGGATCGCCCTGGTCGATCACCGAGGCTGGAACGCTGTGCGCGCTGAATACCAGCTCGGGGCGGCGAGGGTCCGGAAAGCGCGCCAATGTCTCTTCAATCTTGTCGGCGAGCGCCTCCAGATAAAGATGGTGGCGATAGAACGGCTCAACCGAGTAAACCGGGAGTGAATCCTGAAACTGGCGCCGCCACTCGTTCAAGCTACTGCCGGTCGTGGTGCTGGAATATTGTGGGTACAACGGCAGCAGCACCACTTCCTCACAGTGTGACGCTCGCAGTTGCTCGATTGCCTCGGCGGTAAAGGGATGCCAGTAACGCATGGCCACAAAACAGCGCGCGTTCATTCCCGAGTGTTGCAACTTCAACTGCAAAGCCCGGGCTTGCTGCTCGGTAAACCTCCGGATGGGCGAAGCCCCGCCAATCGCCGCGTAATGATGCTGAACCTTGCGCGCACGAGTGCTCGAGATCAGTTTCGCCAGGGGCTTGCGCCCGATGCGGGCGAAAGGGAAGTCAATAATATCGGGGTCGCAGAAGAGATTAAAAAGAAATGGCTCGATCGCCTCCAGCGAGTCGGGCCCGCCTAGCTGGAAGAGAACCACACCTGTCCGCCGTGATGAGTGCGCCATCCCCCGGAAATCCTTAACACCTATAAGAATATGAAGAACAAAAGAACAGAGGATGTTACTCAATCATGGAAGAGTTCGTCAACGCGGAAGTGGGAGCGGGTACGAAGCCGCCGCGGAAATCGGCGGAAAGTATGCTCATCGCACCCGCGTATCTGTGCCTTCTCCCATCAGGACCCATTTTGATCCATCTTCGGAGTACTCGGATCGCCAGATCACTTTGGTCTCCGACGTGAATTGGTTCGTGGTCCGAAAGCGAACGTGTTTCCGGCCATCCTCCTCCTCATCCCAATACGTCCACAGATTCTCTTCGATAATCAGTTTGGTGGTGCGAGCCTCTTTGTCCCCTCGCGAGACACCGAAAAATGCGAAAGCATGTTCGTCGGGATTGTAGGTGTAGATGCTGAGTTCGTTTTTGGTTCCGGAAGCGGTGTGGATCAACTGATCACAAATCATGAACCCGCGATTCGGCGTCCAGCCGCAATTCATTTCGTCGTGGGACTTGATTTTCGCTTTGCTGTACGGGGTATCTTTCATTTCGCCTCCAGCCACCCACTGACCGGCAAAGACTCCAAGTTTCTCGACCTCTTTATCTCCCGCCACCTGCGACTGAGCCATGACTCTCAGAGAGCCAGTCAGGACGCATAAGCAAAATATCAGTAGCAACCTTGTTCCCATGGCTGGGTTCTCCTGTTAAAGAACGATGGCATCGCCTATTGCTTGGGTCGGTGCACCGTGATCTTATCCCCGATTTCAATACTCATCAGATCCTCACCGACTTCCAGCGGCCCATCGTAGGTCTTGCGAGTGTGCGGGACGACGTCAGGAACGTCCGGTGGGACGATGTGAGAGTAGACGGCGAGCCGGGGCTTCACGCGCGTGAAGATGGTCCCAGCCTGTTCCGCGGTTGTGTGATGCCCAATGATCTTTTTCTCCTGCTCGGAAGTGTCGCTCTTTGCCACGTCGCCGTATGCGGACACGTCGATCACTTCGTGAATCAAAACGTCGGTTCCTTGGGCGAAGCGGATCAGGTTTTCCGACGGACGAGTGTCCCCCGATAGCGTCACAGAATGGCCGCCGTAATCGATCCGGTAGCCAAAGGCCGGTTTGATCTCTCCGTGGTCCACCAGAAATGCCGTGACTTTCACCCCATTGTTGTCGTAGACGACGCCCTCTTCAATGTCTTTGACGACCAATATCACGCCCGCGCCGGGCAGTTTTGTATCCACGTCACGTCTTATGTGGATATCGAAAGCATATGCCTCCTGCAAATGCTTCATCATCGACTTTGTACCCTTCGGCCCCCAGACGGGAAGGGGAGTATCGCGGCCCATGACCCATCCCGTCAGCCACAAGTCTGGGATTCCGACGGTGTGGTCAGAATGCAGGTGGGTAAGGAAGAGGCCGGTGATTGCCGTGAAAGGAATCTTGAGTTGATAGAGGCGCTGGGTGGCGCCGCGTCCGCAATCGAATAGCAGCTTGGCTTTTCCGGCTTCCACCAGAATGCTCGGTCCGAAGCGAGACATAACCGGGCGCGGGTTACCGGTGCCGAGAAGCGTGACTTTGAAGTCCTGAGCCCTGAGCGAGCTGGCTAATGCCGCCACAACCAGCAAGGTTGGGATGGGCCTGAGCCGTAGAATCAAAACCAATTGCTCCCTTCGCGGAGGCCCGAGAGGTTAACGCTCAGTGAGAAATCCCAAATACCACGCCTTGACCGAAGGCGCCGCCCATGGAAGCTGTTCCGTAGAGATTCCCGCTCGCATAGACCAACGAGCCCCCGCCCCCGGGGTAGCTCCCATCTGCACAGTTAGGCTGAGAACAAAAGTTGTAAAGCACGGTTTTCTGTTTTTGGGTCAGTTCGAAGACTACCCCATAGCCATTGGTGCCGCCTTCTGCTGCCTCGCCGTACGCGACGCCGCGACGGATCAAGAGAGCTGCAGTCGGGTATGCACCGTCCTGGCCGTTGAAGCGGAGGATAGACATGCCGGCCTTGGCCGAGAATTTGAATACTCCGCCGTTCGATTCCCTGTTACCTGAAACGGTACCGTATATGTCATCTGCTTGATCGACGTTCACGCCGGAAATTGGACCAACTTCTACGCCTGTAAACCTGTAAAGAACCGTCTCTTGCCAGGCTCCTCCGGCTTGCTGTGAGAGTTCGAAAATCGTGCCACAGCCATGCCGCACGCATCCTTGAGTATTTTCGTCCCCCCCGTACTGCGTCGTCCCGTACAAGTTTCCTAAACTGTCGAAGGTGACCCCTGCAAGGGGATACGCGCCGTCCCCGTTGTTATAAGTAAAGCCATACAGTGTTTGCAGTGCCCAGCCACCGCCGACCAGACTCAGCTCAAACACTGAGCCGCAGCAGCCAGGACCCCCGCTATAGGTCGTTCCATAGAGGTTGCCGGCCGAATCCATGATGAGCGGTCCATTCGGCAAATCGGAGAAATTCCACAGCGTAATTTGTGTCCATGCTCCGCCTGGAATGGAAGGCGGTACAAGTTCAAAGACAACCCCGAGCCCGTACGTGCCGCCGTTCCCTGCTACGCCGTAAAGATTCCCTTCCCCATCTATGATTAGACCGGAACCGGGATACTCTCCATCCGCGCAAAACGGCTGGTTTCCAGCGGGGCAGAAATTCCATATCACATTTTCCGTCCATCCGCCGCCTTGCGACGTAGTCAATTCAAATACGGTACCGCACCCTTTGGCGGGCCCTTGGCAGTTGCTGCCACCGCGATTCGTCGTGCCGTAAAGATTCCCAGCGGCATCGAACACGATCCCCTCGTTCGGGAGATATCCATCTGTGGCGCCGCCATTTGCCCCAAAGTTGTACAGCACGGTGTACTGCGCCTGACCGAGCGCAAAGTGGCAATTCAAGAAAAGGACACCCAGCAGAAACAATCTCTTCATAAATACCTCCGGGGCCGACGGAAGCATATCACAGCGTCAATCGGTCGGATAGAGGGGTTTGTCCCGGGAAAAGGTTCGATGAGGCTGCCATCGCGCGGATAGAACGGCCACACTCGTCCGCCGAGTTGAGCGCGTCATTGACGGTGATTCCCTGACAAACTTAATGGAAGAGGAATGCTACTCAATCGCGGAAGAACTCGTCAATGTCGAGACTGGGAGGGGGAGAGACGTTTCCCCCTCCCCAGAGACTCGCTACTGCGTCACGGTAAAAACAGAGGTGCTCACGGCGGTCCCGCCAGGAGTCTTGACTCCTACCGGTCCGGTTATTGCACCCGACGGTACGGTTGCGGTCACGCTGGTGTCTGAGTTCACCGTAAAGCTGGCGGGAACGTGGTCACCAAAACCGACGCCCTGAGTCTGGGTGAGACTGTTTCCGGTGATGGTGACAACCGTCCCAACCGGGCCGCTGGGCGGGCTGAAGCTGAGAACCTGCGGGGTCACCAGGAATTTGCGATTGCTCTTCAACGTGCCTCCGGGTGTAGTCACTGTGATAGATCCCGTGGTCGCCCCTGAGGGAACGCTGGCTGTGAGGTAAGTGTCAGACACGACCTTGAACGTTGCCGAAGTTCCATTGAACGACACTTTCGAGGTCCCGGTGAAGCCCTGGCCCAGAATCTCTACCGTCCTGCCAACTTTGCCCTCCCAGGTGACCAGTCCGGCGAATGGCTTCAGTCCCATGTCCAGGCTGTAGTACACGCCGCCGCCGAGAGAATTCCCACTGGTGTTTCCGTAGAATTTTCCGTTGGTGTGTTGCACAAGAGGTGTCTCGGGATAGAGCCCGTCGACGCAGCCAGCCACAGAGCAGAAGTTGTAGACAATCGTTTCCGTGCCCGAGGGCGTGATTTGAAAGAGCGCTCCGGCATTGGATTTTCCCCCGACAGAAGTGACTCCGTAAAAATTGCCGTCGGTACCCAACGTCAGACCGGTGTAGGGATAAGCTCCGTCGGGATCTCCAGTGAAGTTATAAAGAACCGTCAAGACGCCAGCCGGAGTGATCTTGAACACCGTGCCGCAACCGCCGGAGCATCTTGCCGAGTTGCCGCCTTCACGCGTGGTGCCATAGAAGTTGCCATCATTGCCCTGCACCAGGACTCCTTCTGGCAGAGCGCCGTCATTGCTGAAAAAGCCTTTGAAGTCCCACAGAACCGTCTCTTTTCCGCCCGGGGTCACTTTGTACACCACGCCGCAACCGCTTTGGTACCCGCTACAGGCTGGCTGGCCGCCGAGTATGGTGGTTCCGTACAGATTGCCATCGTTTCCATAGGTTGGCAGGTTGGGGTACGCGCCGTGGTTGTAATCGAAGTCAAGCGGGGCAGTAAACACGTCTGAAGGTGTGATCTTGTAGAACGCTCCGTACTGCCCAACGTATTGTCCGACTGAAACGCCGTAAACATTGCCATCCTGTCCCTGAAGGAGCGGGAAGACGGGAACGCTATCGTCGCTCTGGTTTACAAAGTCGTGCAACTTGGTGAGGGTGCCTCCGGGTGTCACCTTGAACACCGTTCCCGCCGCATTGCTGCCTCCACCCTGGGTGGTTCCATAGAGGTTTCCGTCGAAACCCAACATCACTCCGCCCAACGGATAGCCTCCGTCCTTGCAACCGGCTTGGGGGCAGAAGGTGTACACCACGGTTGGCGTCCCGCTCGTCGTCATCTTGAAGACAGTACCGAAGTGGTTGGTTCCGTTGTAAGCGTCAGTCGTGTACAGGAGGCCGTCCTGCCCTTGTGACATCAAGCCAGCTGGCAGGATACCGGTGTCACCCTGGTTGGTTTCTGGATAGGTGTAGAGCGGGGTATAAGTCTGAGCGACGCCGAGAGCGGTCCCCACTACCAGCGTAAGAACCAACACAGCTAAGAATCGGATTTGGTTTGCGTATGTGATCTGCATGAAACGGTCTCCTTCGATTCGAATCGCAAAAGATGGTGTTACGCCTCCGAAAAGCGTTGTATGAGTGCCTCCGGAGTGATAGCATTCTCGGCAATTCGGAGAGGCACTTAAACACTCTCCCGCGCCCTTCCCCGTGTTGCTGCTCCTAGTGGGGTTCCACTACGCATTGCGCAATCGCTCAGGAAAAAACGTCATGCCGTTGCGAAATACCCAAAAAAAAGACCCTGGTGAGTTCCAAGCCTCGGTCGAAGAAGCGGCGGAAAGAAGCGCGCTAGACTATCTGTTTAGTGTGACTTACGAGGAATTACGCCGCCTGGCCTCTAGTGTAAAACGCAGCGACCCCGGCGCTACCCTTAACCCCACGGCGCTGGTGAATGAAGCTTGGGTGAAACTGGCAAATTCACCGCGCTTTGCTTCAACGTCTCGCTTGCACTTCAAGCGGATCGCGGCGCGGGCCATGCGGCAAGTCTTGATCGAAGCTGCCCGGCGGCGTAATGCGGACAAGCGCGGAGGAAACCAAGGGCTGGTGATCGCTTTTGATGAAAATCAGGAGGCGGCGCCTTCCTGCGGCAAGGATCTGCTGGCCTTGGATGCCGCATTGGAGGCTCTGGGGCGGATGCACCCGCGGCAGGCTATGATGGTCGAGAGCCGGTTCTTTGGCGGACTGGACATCCCTGAAATCGCGACGCTACTGAACGTCTCGGAAGCCACGATTCTCCGCGACTGGCGTGCCGCCAAGGCGTGGCTGAGCCATGAACTCCGGCAAGCAAACTGATTGGTCCCGAGTTGTCAGTCGTCCCAGTGAGGGAGAGATGGACAGTATTCGCTGGAATCAAATCCAGGACCTGTTTCATCAGGCCGCAGACCTCCCTGCGTCTCAGCAACTCTCCTTCTTGAAGACGGCCTGCGGCGACGACCAGGCGCTAGCCTCCGAGGTGCTGGCCCTGCTGGACGAAGACGCACGTGGCTCGTCCTCCATCCTGGATCGCGACATGGCGCAGGTAGCGCAAGAGATGTTTGGCGCAGCTGCGTCACCTTCGCCAGCGATCAAAGAATTGGGGCCCTACCGGATTCTGGAATTGCTCGGCGAGGGCGGCATGGGCGTGGTCTATCTTGCTGAACGCGATGATATTGGCAATCAGGTCGCAGTCAAGATCTTGCGCGATGCCTGGCTTTCACCAGCCCGCCGAGAACGATTTACCAGTGAACAACATACTCTCGCGCAACTGAACCATCCTTACATTGCTCGTCTCTACGACGCCGATACATTGCCCGACGGCACTCCCTGGTTTGTCATGGAGTACATCGACGGCATGCCGCTCACCGCGCATTGCAACAAACACGCGTGTTCCATTGAGGTTCGTTTGCAATTGTTTCGCGCCGTTTGCGAAGCGGTGCAGTACGCCCATCAACATGCCGTGATCCATCGCGACCTGAAACCCTCCAACATTCTGGTCAATAGCGACGGCACCGTAAAGCTGCTGGACTTCGGTATCGCGAAGCAAATGGAAAGTCTCGACACGCCAGTGGAGCAAACCCTGACCGGATTGCGTTTCATGACTCCCGCCTATGCCGCCCCGGAGCAGATTCGCGGGGAAAGAGTAGGAATCCATACCGACGTTTATTCGTTGGGCGTGGTTCTTTACGAGCTGCTTGCTGGGCAACTCCCCTTTGATCTATCGAGGTTGACACCGGGCGAAGCTGCAACGGTTCTGGTGACACATGAACCAGCAAAACCATCCATGACGGTCGGACAGCGACAGTCAAGCGGAGACAAAGTTCCGAATCTGTCTGTCAACAAGGCCGCTTGGGCCGATCTGGACGTGCTCTGCCTTACCGCCATGCACAAGGATCCCGAGCGTCGATACCACTCGGTAGAAGCGCTCATCCGGGATATCGACCACTATCTCAATGCGGAACCCTTGGAGGCCCGCCCCGACAGCTTTCGCTATCGCGTAGACAAGTTCATCCGCCGAAATCGCCGCGCGGTAGTGGCCGCATCCCTCGGATTCGCGCTGGTCGTCGGCTTGACCGTCTTCTTCACAGTGAGACTGGCCCGTGCGCGCAACACCGCTGTCGAAGAGGCTGCACGCACCCAGCGCGTTCAGCGCTTCATGATGAATTTATTCCAGGGAGGCGACGAAGCCGCGGGCCCGGCCGATGACTTGCGCGTCGTCACTTTGCTGGACCGGGGCGTGCTGGAGGCGCAAAGTCTTGGCGGCACACCCAAGGTGCAGGCCGAACTCTACCAGACGCTCGGAGATATCTACGAGAAATTGGGCAAACTTGACCGGGCAGATGCATTGCTCAGCCAGGCCCTTCAGCAGCGTAAGGCGGTATTCGGGGCGGACAGCGCTGAAACGGCGGAGAGTTTGCTCGCGCTGAGCCGCTTGCGGAGTGACCAGGCTCGCCTCGAAGACGCTGAGCAACTCGCACGCCAGGGCCTGGAAATGACCAAGCGACATGTACCGCCAAACCATCCCGCCGTGGGAAAGGCCACCGCCACCCTGGGAACGATCCTGGAGAATCGCGGGCAATACGATCAAGCCATCCAGACACTGAACGAAGCAGTTCGTTTGCAATCGTTCCCCGGTGTGGCGGAAGCCGATCTCGGAGCCACGCTGAGCGAGTTGGCCAACTCGCAGTTCTATGCCGGCCATTTCGATATCTCCGAGTCGATTAACCAGCGCGTCCTCGCCATGGACCGCCGCATTTATGGTGAGCGTCATCCTCATATCTCCGATGATCTGATTAATCTGGCCGCGATTGACTATGAGCAGGGACATTTTGCGGACGCTGAAAAAGACCAGCGCCAGGCGCTCGACATCATCCAAGCTTTCTATGGCAACAAGCATCCAGAGACCGCGTCGGCCATGACTCTACTGGCGCGCACGCTGGTTAATGAAAAGCGCCTCAACGAGGCTGCCGATCTGCTGCAAGGGGCGTTGGCGATTCAAGAGCAAGTGTATGGCAAGGTGCATCCGCGGGTGGCTTCAGCGCTCAACGAATTGGGAAGAATTGCGCAGCAGCAAGGCAAACTGCACGAATCGGAGGCGGATTTTCGACGCATGGCCGATATCTACCGCACCGTTTACTCCGGCAAGCATTACTACATTGGCATCGCGCTATCGAACCTTGCCGGCGTCTATGTGGAGGAGAAGCAGTACGCACAAGGAGAGAGTTTGTTTCGCGAGGCCCTACAGATGTATGCCCAAACCCTACCCCCCGGCCACCAACTAGCGGGGATCGCACGCGTCCGGCTGGGCCGTGCCCTTTTGCAACAGCGCCGCTATGCGGACGCGGAAAAAGAAAGCCGGACCGGCTACGAGATCCTGGTCAAACAGACGACTCCTCCGGCCTACTGGCTAAGCATGACCCGGACGGACCTGGTGCAAGAATATGACGCGTTGAGGCAACCTCAAAAAGCAGCTGAGTTTCGCGCTGCCGTGACGAATGTAGCGGGGAAGTAAGCGATGGGAGCGACGGGCTAACTTGCCGGTTGTGCGACACCGGTTTCCATGGCCGCTATGATCGAATCGGCAAACTCTGAGGTTCCAGCCTTGCCGCCGACATCGCGGGTGAGCTTGTCGCGGTCGCGATAGACCTTCTCCAGCGCATTGCGGATCTTGGTCGCTGCTTCGAACTCGCCGAGGTGCCGCAGCATCAGCAGGGAACAGCGAATCAGCGCGGTGGGGTTGGCGATATTTTTTCCGGCAATATCCGGGGCTGAACCGTGCACGGCTTCGAAGATGGAACAATGATCGCCGATGTTTGCGCTGGGCACCAGGCCCAGTCCGCCGATAAACGCCGCACACAGGTCGGAGATAATGTCGCCGTACAAATTTTCCATGACCAGCACGTCGTACTGATAGGGGTTCATCACCAACTGCATGCAGGTGTTGTCCACGATGTGCTCGGCGTAGGCGATTTCCGGGAAGCCTTTGGCGACATCACGGCAACAGCGCAGGAAGAGGCCATCCGAAAGCTTCATGATATTGGCCTTGTGGATGGCGTGAATCTTCTTGCGCTGAGTCTTGCGGGCATACTCAAACGCGAACTTCGCAATCCGCGTGGACGCTTTCTCGGTGATGATCTTGATGCTCTCGACCACCCCCGGCACTACTTCGTGCTCGATGCCGGAGTACAGGCTTTCTGTGTTCTCGCGCACGATGATCAGATCTACCTGCGGATAGCGAGTAGGAATGTGCGGCAGGTTGCGAATTGGCCGGAAGTTGGCGTAGAGCTCAAACTGTTTGCGCAGGGTAACGTTGATGCTGGCAAACCCGCCGCCGACCGGCGTGGTCACCGGGCCTTTCAGACCAACCCGCGTGCGCTCGATGGACTCGCTGAGTTCTTTGGGAATGTATTCGTGATACTTCTCGAAGGCCTCCGCGCCAGCGGCGAAGGTTTCCCATTCGAACTTCAGGCCGGTGGCTTCGAGTATGCGTACGGTTGCCCGGGACACTTCGGGGCCGATGCCGTCACCGGGGATGAGAGTAATTTTGTGGGCCATAAGCTTGTCTATCGTTAATCAACATCTATCGGCAGTATCGCGACACAACTTGATTGCCCGACATCAATTCTTGACCACTGGCTTGGTTCGCACTTCCGCCGCGTCTTTAGTTTTGAGCAAGTCTTTCAACTCGGTCATGAACTCTTGCACGTCTTTGAAATCGAGATACACCGAAGCAAAGCGCACGTAGGCCACTTTGTCGTAGCGGCGCAGGCGGCTCATGATGAGCTCGCCCAGTTCGCTGGTCTTGCGCTCGCGCTCGGCTGATTCAATCACGAAACTCTCGGCCTCGTTCACAATCTGTTCCAACTTGCTGATCGGCACCGGTCGCTTTTCGCACGCCCGCAGCAGGCCGTTCAAGACCTTCTGGCGGTCGAATTTCTCACGCCGCCCGTCTTTTTTGACCACCATGTACGGGATTTCGTCGATGCGTTCGTAGGTGGTGAAGCGCTTCTCGCACTTCAGGCATTCGCGGCGGCGGCGGATGGAATCCGCCTCTTTGCTCTCGCGCGAATCCACCACTTTGTCATTCGCAAATCCGCAGAAAGGACACTTCATGGGGCTGATCGCTGAACTAGTGATTGTAGCAGGGACGCATGTAGCAGACGTTAGCGATCCTCAATGCGCGGGCTGGGTCGGAATCACCTCCTCCGCCTCTGCCTTCTCACTCTCCTCCGCCACTTTCCGCAGCGACAACCGCGCCTGATGAGCAAACAAAAGTCCAACCGGGACAATCGCCACAAAACTCACCAACCACAACAGAATCCCGCAACTCACAGCTAACTCGCGCGGGACATCGAACACTTTGTCGAGCACTTCGATGGTTGCCAGCTGCGCCCCGCCGCCCACACCGGGTAGTTGCAGCATCGAGCCCACCATACTGGAACCCATCAGCAACAATACTTTGGTGACACTCATGAACTGCATAGGTGCGCCGTAAGCGTGAGTGACTTCTTTATAGCTGACGGCGATCATCCACCACATCAGCAGCGAAACCACGGAGATTTGCAGCAGGGCGAAGACGCCATGTATGGTGTTCAGACCGCTGGCGAATTCACGGATGCGCAGGGCAATCCGGTGGCCGAGATTCTTCGCCAGATGAGCGAAGCGGGTCTCCACCCAATCGGCGACGCTCGCACCGCGATAGCTAATCAGCAGGGTAACGGCAGCCAGTCCCACCACTAATGCCGAAAGCATGTATCCCGAAACATGCAGCCAGTGATCGTACACCGGTCGCGCCTCGGCAAACGCCCGCAGCTTGGTAGGAAGAAATATACCTCCGACCATGAGCACCGTGAACGCGGCGAGGTCGAAGATGCGTTCCACCATCCACACCGCCAATTGCGATGAGAAACTCAGGTTCAGCCGGCGTGCGATCAAATAGGGGCGAATCAGTTCTCCGGGGCGACCGAGCAAGGCCAGACCGGTGAAGCCGACAACTGTGGGCGAAATCAAGCCTAGTGTCGAAGCGTCACGGCGCACCGGACGGAGGAAAATCTTCCAGCGATAGGCGCGGAGTAAATAGCCGAAGTACGTGAACAGGATGCCGTGCATGACGTGCCGCCAGCTCACATCACGAGTGTTGACGAGGAATTTCTCCCAGTCGAAGGTGCGCCAGTGCTGGAACTGTAGATACACCAGTCCGGCGAGTACGGCGAGAACCAATCCGTAGATCACAGCGCGAGATTTATTCATGGATGAGCGAAAACTGCTTGCGCTACGCCCGGCACTTGATGAAGGTAACTGAAGAGGAGGGTAGGGTCAACGCGTTCGAGGCTAACAATCTATTGCGTCGAAGCTTTGAAAGGCTGCCTCGACAACTATTGGGACTCCGTAGCCGGCTTTGCGGGCTGCGTCTTGTGTGCGCTTGCTTTCTTAACCGCCGCCGCTTTCTGTTCCGCCAGCTTCTTGCGGTTGAAATCGCGCACGACTCTGGCAACGTAAGCCTGGGTCTCGTAATAAGGAGGCACACCGTGATACTGCTCCACCCGCTGCGGGCCGGCATTATATGCCGCCAGCGCCTTGATCAAATCAAAGTTGTACTGTACCAGCAGTTCGCGAAGATAGCGCGTGCCGCCATCCACATTGGTGGCCGGATCGAAGGAGTCTGTCACGCCCAACTGAGCCGCGGTTTGCGGTTCCAGTTGCATCAGACCCACGGCTCCTTTGCGCGATACCGCCTTCGGATTGAATCCGCTTTCCGCGCGGATCACACTGTTCACCAGATCGGGATCGAGGTGATAGCGGTGGCTGGCCGAGCCGACCACATCCGGCAATTTCAGGACGGCCGTCCCCGGGACCGGCGTCAGGTCGGCTTCGAAATGGTCGACCTCCTCATTGCGAACGTCAACGTATCCACTGCCGTCGCTGTTCAGGTAAAGCCGCGTCACTTCACCCATCACCTCGCGCCGCTCATGCCGGATGGAGAAACCGTTGCGCAAAACGGCAATGTCTGCGGCGAAACCGTAGAGGGAGAAAACCAGTACGGCCAGCCCCGCCATCGATTTTGTAATGATGCGCATGCTAAACCTGCACCCGTGCCCGCCCCAGAACCTGCTCAATCGCAGCCGCGACGCCGTTCTCCGCGTTCGATCGCGTCACGTTCCAGCCCTTTGCACGCAATTCTTCTGATGCATTTCCCATGATAAAGGGCGATCCAGCATAAGCAAGCATCTCAATATCGTTATAGTTGTCACCAATGGCCATGACCTGTTCGCGCGGGATGCGGCGGAAATCGGCCCATCGTTCAAGCGCGTAGCCTTTGGTGCATCCGCGGTTCAGCACATCCACGATGGAAAGATCGCGCACCGGATATTCCGTGCGTAGCACCGTAAATTGGCCCTCCACTTCACTTGATGCCAGTGCCTTCAGGACCTGATGCATACGCGAGATGGGACCGCAAAACATGGCTTGTACTGGGTCCTGGGTCAATGAATCCTCGATCGGAATCACAAAATCGATGTATTCCAGATTCTTCTCCAGCCAGCGCTGAATGCTGCCGTTCAGTTCGCGCATGTGCTCCAACACAATGGCTCCCTTGCCCTCGGTATCGAAGGTCAGCACGGTATTGCCGCGAAACTCGGCCATTTCTTCGCAAAGCCTGCGGCAAGCGCCCGCCGGCAGGAGATCGCGATGGAAGGTTTCCCCCGCCAGCGACCGTGTAACTGCCCCGTTTGAGCTGATCACCCAGAGATCGAAACCTAACTGCTGGGCAATCGGCAGGGCAAACATGTGACGTCGCCCTGTAACCAGAACGATCTCAACCCCCTCTTCTTGCGCCCGGCGCAGCGCCGCCATGTCAGGGTCGGAAATCTGAAACTGGGGATTAAGCAGGGTGCCGTCGATATCGGCGGCCAGCAGGCGGATAGGAGGCGTCACCACAGTCGATTCTAACATTTGCGCGCCCCGTCGAACCCAGAGCACTACCTCAGGTTTGGACTCTCTTTGCGGCCCTTGCGCCCCCCTTCGCGATCTTCGCGGTTAAAGCTCTGACCGCCAAGCGCGCAAGAGAATCCGCGAGGAGCGCAAAGAAAGCATTGCCCCGCGCCGTGGGACTGAAGCGCGCCCTCCCATGCTATAGTCCGATCAAACCATGGGATCGTTGATCTTTCTATTTTTTCCCTGGGGAATCATCCTTCAGGCGGTGGCGATTGTGCACTTCATACGCCGCCGCCCGGACGGCTATTGGCTTTGGATCATCATCTTTTTCGGAGGGCTGGGAGCGTTGATTTATATCGCCGCTGAAGTCATACCAGATGCCGGCCTGCTCGGCCAGTCATTCAAAGTCTTCCCCCGCCGCAGGCGCATTCACGAACTTGAAGCCGCGATCTTTGACAATCCCTCGGCGGGCAATTACGAAGAGCTGGCGGATTTATACCTGGAGGAAGGGAATTACGCCCGCGCACGCCAGTGCTATGACAAGGCCATCTCTGCCCGCACCGATTCCCCTGACCCCTTCTATCGCCGCGGGATCGCCGAAATAAACATGGGAGACTTCGCGGCCGCCGTCATCGATCTCGAACGCGCGGTATCGCAGGACGCCACCTACGACTTTCATCGCGCTGCCGCCCTGCTAGCCCATGCCTATGCCAATACTGGCCAGCCGCAAAAGGCTGAAGCGCTTTTCCGCGAGGTCACGAAAATTTCTACTGCGTCGGAGACGTATTACAACTATGCCAGCTTTCTGGCCTCCCAGCAGCGCAACCCCGAAGCTCGCGAATGGGCGCAACGCATTCTGAATAAGAGACCCACCATGCCAGCCTACCAGCGCCGCCGCGAACGGCCATGGTTTCGCAAGGCGACAGCCCTGTTGCTTCGAGTGCGGGGCTAGGGAAGCCGTCATACTTGGCAGTTCGCAAACTTTCCTGCTATCTTGCCAGCTTCATGAAAAACCTACTGGTTGCGGTGGTGCTGTTGCTGGGTTCACTGAGCTGGGCGCAGGCGCGTCCAGAGGAAGGCGGAAACGAGCTTCAGGTGTGGACAGGCGGCGGCCACTCGGTTCCCGGGGGCACTGCCGACACCGGAGTGTGGAATGTGGGTGTGCGCTACGGATGGATTCTTACGCAGCCGCACGGGCCGGGCTTCCTCAAGGGAAGATTCGAGTATGTGGTGGATGTTACTCCGGTGTTCATGGTTTTTCAGAAGTCCGACACGGCGTACGGCGGAGGATTCAGTCCGCTGGGGTTGAAGTGGGACTTTGCGACACGCGGATCTGTGGCGCCGTATTTGGAGCTTAACGGTGGAACTTTGTTCACTAACAAGGATGTTCCCGCCGGCAGTAACGATGTGAACTTCACTTCAGCCGCGGCGCTGGGGGTGCACGTATTCAAGAAATACGCATGGAGTGCGGAAGCGCGCTATTTGCACATTTCGAATGCCGGATTAGCGACGCCGAATCGGGGAATTAATACCGTGCAGGTGAGGCTGGGGATTGGAAAGTTCTGGCACCGGTAACAAAACCTTTAGCCACAGAGGGCACCGAGGTTCGCAGGGTAGATCGCGATCAACGCTAAGCCAACAGCTCGAATCCCAGAGTTCGCAGATAACGGTCGCAGAGGATGCAGAGAAAACCGCCTCTGATAATGACCAGCCCTTCCATGTGAGTTGCGGCGTAACGACACACGCAGTTATTCTTCTCGCTTATGTCAACACTCGTCGAATGTGTACCCAACTTTTCTGAGGGCCGAGACAAAGCTAAGGTAGACGCCATCGTTGATGCCATGAAGATGGATGGCGTGTATCTACTGGATCGTGAAATGGACGCCGACCACAACCGTTGCGTGATTACTCTGGTGGGCGAGCGCGAGCCGATACAGGAAGCTGCTATCCGCGGCGTGGGGAAAGCCGCGGAGTTGATTGATCTGACGGTCCATCAGGGGGCGCATCCCCGCATGGGCGCCGCGGATGTGGTTCCGTTTGTACCGATCGATGGAGTCACGATAGAAGACTGCGTGGCCATGGCACGGCATGTAGGTGAGGAGATATGGAAACGTCACAAGATTCCGGTGTACCTGTACGAAGCTGCGGCGATAACCCCTGAGCGAACGAATCTGGAAAACATTCGGCGGGGGCAGTTCGAGGGCATCCGCGCTGAGATTGCCACTAACCCGGCGCGCAAGCCGGATTTCGGGGAGGCAAGAGTGCATCCCACGGCGGGAGCGACGGTGGTGGGAGCGCGGAAATTTTTGATCGCCTACAACGTCTTCCTGAATACGCCGGATGTAGGCATCGCCAAGAAGATTGCCAAGGCGGTGCGGGCATCGAGTGGAGGATTCAGGTTCGTCAAGGGCGCGGGGTTTCTGGTGCGCGGACTGGCACAGGTGTCCATGAACTTGACCGACTTTGAGCAGACGCCGGTGCATCGCGTGTTTGAAATGGTAAAGCGGGAAGCGGCGCGTTATGGAGTGACGCCGATCAGCAGCGAGATTGTGGGGTTGATCCCCAAGAAGGCTTTGGAGTCGGCCGCAGAATGGTTCTTGCAGGTGGAGAATTTCGATTCATCGCTGATTCTGGAGAACCGGCTGGCTGCGGTCATGAGTGGAAAGATGGCGGTCGGTGGGTTGCGTGCGGGAGTTGAGCCGTTTGTAGAGCAATTGGCTGCGCCCACGGCGACTCCCGGCGGCGGTAGCGCGGCGGCTGCCAGTGGGGCGATGGCGGCAGGGCTGGCGACGATGGTGGCGTCGATGTCGCGGGGGAAGAAGGCGTATCTGCAATATGAGCGGGAGTTGAGTGAGGCGATCGCGCGGCTTTCGCAGTTGCGTGAGGAATTGAAAGCAGCCATTGATGCCGATGCCGAGTCCTTCAATGTGGTCATGAAGGCTTACAAGTCAGCGAAGGAGTCGGCGGATGGGGACAAAGGAATTGAGTCCGCTCTGAAGCAGGCGACCAGTGTGCCGCTGGGTGTGGCGGAGAAGGCTAGGGAAGTGGCGACAATCGCGGAGAAGCTGGGGCCCCTTACCAATCCGAATATGAAGTCTGATCTGATAACCGCGAAAGCGCTGGCGCAGGCGGCGATTCAGGGTGCGCTGGCAAATGTGGAGATCAACCTAGCGTCTATCAAAGACGCACGTTTCGTAGCGGAAGTGAGAGAGCTGGCGGGGAAGTGTAAGCCGTAGATTTTGCGGTTCGACAACTCGAATGTTTGGCACAGTTCGCAGATTGTACGAGCTCAAATGAGTGCATCGGCGAGTCGTTCTGTGGTCCCGTTTTTAGAGTCACAACCTGGGGCGCTTTGCCTCGATCTGCCAGTGTCGATCCGCCATTTGCCAAATTGATTCGGGGTAGCTGGTTTGCTAAGGTCGTCGTCATGTCCGAGCGTGTTATGTCCGAGCGTTCCCCCGAGCAGGTAAGTGTCCAGATACGCGAATTGCTCGACTCTCTTTATCGCGTGGATTCGGGGCGAATCCTGGCAACGCTGATCCGCTTGCTCGGCGATTTTGATCTTGCCGAGGAGGCCATGCACGAAGCCTTTGCCGCTGCGCTGAGCCTGTGGCCGAAGAATGGAATACCCGGTAACCCGCGACCGTGGTTGATTTCCACGGCCCGATTCAAAGCCGTTGATACTCTGCGTCGACGCGCAAGATTTGATGCGTCGCAAGACGATCTCGTGCGCTATCTCGAAGCGCAATCGAGTTCGGCGGAAAGGTCCAATGAAAATGAAGAGGACAGCCTTGAAGACGACCGGCTGCGCCTGATTTTCACCTGCTGTCATCCCTCTCTACCGCCAGAAGCGCGCGTGGCGCTCACTTTGCGCGAGGTGTGCGGGCTGACCACCGAGGAGATCGCCAAGGCCTTCCTCACCACTCCGCGTACGCAGGCGCAGCGCATTGTGCGCGCCAAGGCAAAGATTCGAGAGACACCGATTCCCTACGAAGTGCCGACGCCGCAGGAATTGCCGGAGCGGTTGGGGGCGGTGCTTCACGTCATCTATCTTGTCTTTAACGAGGGGTATTCGGCTGCGGCCGGAGCCGGGGTAACCCGGGCCGAGCTAACGAGCGAGGCGATTCGATTGGGGCGGCTGCTGGCCGAACTTCATCTGACCGAACTTGGACCCGAGCCGGAAATAACGGGCCTGCTTTCCCTGATGTTGCTACAGGAATCCCGCCGCGCTGCGAGAACCTCTCCGACCGGAGAGCTGATTTTGCTAGAAAATCAAGACCGCGCGCTCTGGAACCGTGAGCAGATCGCCGAGGGAGTGGCATTGCTGGAGAAAACTTTGCAGACCCGCCGCTTCGGCGTTTACACACTCCAGGCTGCAATCGCGGCCGTTCATGCCGAGGCGGAATCGACCGCTGTGACCGACTGGCAGCAGATTGTTGCGCTTTACGACCAGTTGCTACGAATTCAGCCTTCGCCAGTGGTACAGCTCAATCGTGCCGTGGCCGTTGCAATGTGCGATGGTCCAGAGGCCGGTCTGGCGCAGATCGACGCGGTGTTAGAACATGGCGAATTGGCAAATTATTACCTGGCGCATTCCGCCCGTGCAGATATGTACCGCAGGCTGGGCAGGACCGCCGAGGCCCGGGCTTCTTATGAGAAGGCACTGGCGCTGACCCAACAGGAACCCGAGCGGCAATTCCTGCAGGAGCGGATTCGGCAGCTAAAATAAAGCCTCGACGGCTTGTCGAATTCCGGGGGACCGTTCGACTATGTGGTGAAGGCCGGAAAGCCGGCCCGACAGATCTTATATAAAAGTAGCGGCCCCGAGACGGTGTCCGCACAATACTTTAAGGAGAACACCATGCGCTTCATGATGATCATGTTTCCGAAAATCTACGAAAACGCAAAACCCGGCTGGGTACCCGACTTCAAAGACATGGAGGAAATGGGCAAGTACAACGAGGAGCTAGGGAAAGCCGGCGTGCTGCTCGCGCTCGACGGGCTGACCCCGCCCGCGACGATGAGTGCGCGCGTTACCTTCAAAAACGGAAAATCGAAAGTGACCGACGGTCCGTTTACCGAAACCAAAGAAGTGGTCGGCGGCTACTGGATCATCCAGGTGAAGTCGCGCGAAGAGGCGCTCGAATGGGCCTCGCGCATCCCTGGAAAGGATAACGAAACGGTCGAAGTTCGTCGCATGTTTGATATGACCGACTTCGATCCCGAGACCCAAAAGTATATCCAAAAGAAGTTCGGCGACGACGTGGCCGCTGAGATGAGACTGTAGCAAGAACTCTCCACGCTTGAGGAAGACTGGAGGGACGGGCGGAACGTTCCACAATTGTTCGACGAATGGAAAGTGGTGAGCTTCCTGTGCGTCGCCAGTTCCCCCAGTTTTCAACCGCATCCCAGCCGGGGCCGAGCGTTAACCGTACGTAAGGTCAGTGCTCTGTCCAACTTCGATGATATAGCCGTCAGGATCGCGGATGTAGCAGCGTATCTCGCCGTACTTGGGGATCGGCTCCGTGATGAACTCCGCCCCTCGACTTTTCCATAACTTGTAGCACGCTTGAATATCCGCAACCCGGAAATTCATAAAGCTGTTGATGTGATTCGGGTCGGGGACGCTGAGCGTTACCGTCGGCTTATCCGGGGTCGGCCCGCCCCCAACGTTCAGAATCATCCAGATATTCGCCAGTTGAAGGTACGGAGGCGCGTTGCCGTCACCCATGGTCAGAATGCGAGCGCCGAAAACCTTTTCGTAGTAGCGAGCCGATCGCTCGACGTCGGCAACGGTGAGAAAATGCGCAATGCTGATCCCCTCGCGCGGGGGCATCTCATAGCTCTTCTGCTCGATTTGTACGCTGCTCATTAACAGCTCCTTTCAATCCAGTGCTCATCCACTGATTCCGGTTCTTCCGTATTCACATCTGCTACCGAGTAAGCCTGACCTGGAAAAGCAAACCTATTGAACCAAAGTATCGCGCGAGTTGTTGGGATCGCGAGAGGCTGGCGGTCACGCACCTCAACGGCTGCCTTTTCGCGCGCGCAGGAAATGGCGACATGTTGCGTGCAAATCGGAGCCTTGTACCGGTGCAATCAGTTCGACAGACCGAGCAGTTTTCTAGCCTCAAACCAGTCCTCGTCAGCGCCGACATCTTTCGAACCTTTTTCGATCCAAATGCGATAAGCGATTTCGGCAATCTCTCCATGAGATGGATTCCAAAGCTTGCCACCCCTGAAAAGAGGTGGCTGTGAAATCACAGTGTCGGCAATTTGGTTGATCATCATCCACGATGCGATCAGCTTCGACCTCAATCGAACCAGCTCGTGCATGCGCTCAAGGTCCTGCTTAAGATTCCTTGTGAAAATCGGCTCGTGATGGGCGATTCGGTTTCGTAGCTTTCTAATCACCTCCAAATCTGCGTAGATGGATTTGCGTATTGCGACCATAGCCTTCCTGCGGTCGTGCTCTGGGAAGACACGCTTGAGATGGGAACTCCATAGCCGCACGTCGTGTCGATGCGTAAACAGCTGCTGCCAAAATACAAAGTTAAGTTCTGGAATGACCTTACCGGCGGACGGCTGCTGCGAGGCGACTTTGATCAAATTTGCTCGCGGATTGTAGATATTTCGATGTTGGTGATCCGGCAAGCTGAGAACAAATACCGTATTCCAAGGCCAGCGAGCACCATAGACCGCTTCCAGTGCGTCAGCTGCGGCGTTGCGCACTATAACCTCGCAAAAATGCAGAGGAATAAAGAGAGCCGCGGAAACCTGCGCGTTCCACGTATAGAGAGCTATCGCACGGGAATCGCCGTCCCCTGTTACGCCGGCTGCTGCCTCGTAAGTGGCGATTCTCGCTGGAGATAGGCCGTCTTTGATCGCATTGAGAATAGCTTTTGTAGTTGACATCTCTTGGCTGAAGTCTATAATAACTAATGCGAGCCGCCGGGATACGTGGGCGAAAGCCTCCACCTGGGGACGTGCGATATTCGCAAAAGGCCCATTCTATCCGAATGGGCCTTTTGCTTTAGCCTTTAGGTACGTTATCACGCTCTAGGGAAATCTCGCCCTGTCTCCCAGTTTTTCGCCGCGGCTTCCTTCCGCAGGAAGCTGGGCGGCCTCTCCGTGGCGAAGCCCGCAGAACCAAAGCTGGGCCAGCCTTAGCATGGCACAACGTCCGCATTGCGGTACAAGCAGGGATTGGAGGGTGCTCCGCCGCGTGGGAGAAGATCGAGGCGGTCTGGGGCTGGTCCTTCGGGGCAGTCGAAAATTCCCCTTGCCCAGGCTCCGGCCCGTGGTAACGTTTCCTTGGCGTCAGATGACTCTCTGAGCTTCTGACGACTATCACTTGGCAGCATACGCCGCCAAAAGGACGTGCAAGATGTTGTTTCCCACCAAAGTAATCGAACTCAATCCCCGCGACAATGAACACATCAAACGGCTGAATGACCCCGCCGATTCCGGTCTATTTCATCTCGAAACATGGCTTCCGTTTGCAGAAGCCGCAAAGCTGGAACGCGGAAACGCAAACGTCAGACCTGCATCCGAGAGGAAGAAGCCATTCCGCGACATGGTCTCCACCGTTGAAAACAGCCCCTCGACTTTCCATCGGAAGAATCGAGGAATTATCTACCTCTGCGACAAATTCGAGGTAGACAACAAGAACAAGACGTTGCGTGTGACCGTTCCCGACATCGACCCGAAAGACTTCGAGGACCTCGAAAATGGGGAGCCGAAGTTCGGCGTCGCAGACGGCGGACACACCTTCGAGGTTATTCAGCAAACGATAGGAAGAGCCAACGAACTGAAAGAGCGTGATGGGTGGACGGAACCCTTCGTGCGGGTTCACTTCCTGGCTGGTCAAGCATTCGAGAGCGGCGAGCTTGAGCAACTTGTTGAGGCCTTGAACACGTCCTCGCAGGTGCAGCAGTTCACGCTCGACGAGTACCAAAACAAGTTCGACGAACTGAAGGACGCTCTTCAAAAGGGCGGCTTCGACCCGAACGTCGTTGCGTTCCGTGAGAATGAGGATAAGGAATGGGACGTCCGCGAAATTGTCCAGCGGATGGCTTGTTTCCTGAAGGAACGCTGGAAGACCACTCAACCCGCGTCCATGTACAGGTCGAAAGGTAAAGCACTCGACCTCTACACGAACGAAGCAACGCATGAGGAATTCAAGAAACTCTACGATGTAGCCGCCGATGTCGTCACTCTGCCTGAGTTCATCCAGGCGGAATTCAGCAAGGACACAGGCAAGGGACGCAAGTTCGGTAAAATACGTGGAGTAAAGACCCTCAAGAAATCGCAAACCCCTGCGGGCACGAAGTACAACACCGACCACCAGATGGACTTGGCAGAATCGTTGCCGATTGCCGCTGCGTTCCGGGAGTTGTTGGAACTGAAGGGTGACCGTTACTACTGGAAGGTGGATTTCAAGGAAGTCTTCAAAGTTGCCTCCGAGGAACTGTACAAGACGCTCCTGACCAAAGTGAGAACGACGAAGGCGATTAACGCACTCGGCGCTGATACGGAATACTGGACTCAGTGTGCCAACATCGTGCTCCGTGCCAAGCTCGAAGTGTTGGGTAAGTAGAGCGGAGTGATTTAGGCGGTGGAGCATTGAAAGGTGCTTCATCGCCTGATTCTTTTTAGCGCATCCGCAATTGATGTGGCTTATGCCAGCGGAGATCCGAGCATCACCCAGGGCTGATTGGCTACCCAATTCGGGGTGTAGCGCCGTCATCCGCTCGAACATCTCCCGGTCTTGCAAACAACGCTTTTCCTGGTATAAGGTATCTACGTTGCTACATGTGAAGGGCTGGTAACCATGGCCGTTACAAAACTGTCGAGTCGAGACTTTAATCAGGACACAGGCAGGGCAAAGAGAGCCGCTAAGCGAGGCCCCGTTTTCATCACGAATCGAGGCCGTCCGTCCCACGTGTTGCTCACAGTGGAGGAATATCAGCGGATCACCGGAGGGCAAAAGAGCGTTCTCGACCTATTGGCGATGCCGGCCGCCGCTGAGATTGAATTTGAGCCGCCTCGTCTGCGGGGGAACCTGCACGAATCAACGGACCTGACCTGATGTACCTCCTCGATACCAACGTAATTTCAGAATTAAGAAAAGCCAGGAAGACGCATCCCAACGTCAAGAAATGGGCCGAACCCTTACCCTCGGCGAGTCTCTACATCTCTGTCATTTCGCTGCTGGAATTGGAGATCGGAATCCTTCTCGTCCGTCGACGTGGCAAAGACCGGCGCGACAAAGAGCAAGGCGCGATCCTTCGTGCGTGGATGGATAGTCACGTGTTGCCCACATTTTCCGGTCGTATTCTGGCGATTGACACCGCCGTCGCCCAGCGATGCGCGATGTTTCACGTACCGAACCCTCGCTCCGATCGTGACGCCCTCATCGCAGCCACAGCCCTCGTGCACGGCCTCACCGTCGTGACCCGGAATACAGCCGACTTTGAGCGCACGGGAGTAGCTGTGCTCAATCCTTGGGGGTCTTAGGATTCTTGGTTTCCCGACTCACTTCTTCCTCTTGTTGAGCGTTGAAGAAGGTTCAGAAGCGCGTCGCGTTCAAGAGAGGGCATAGGGTTGCATAGTGACCCCAACAGGAACCCGAGCGGCGATGCCTGCAAGAGCGGATTCTCCCCCTGAAATAAAAATTGGGATAGCTGTCGATTTTCCGTCTCCCCAACGACTATAAGACAAAAGAACGATGCGCTACGGCTCCTGAGTGAAATGGGAAACGAGTCATCGGGAACAAACCACGGAAACCTAAGGAGAAAAAGTTATGCCGCAATATCTAGTTTGTAACTACCTCCCCGACAACTTCGACCCGTCCACCGTAACCGAAGCGATGATGGAAGAGATCCACGCGCTCAACCGCGAATTGATTGCTGCCGGCGCCAGGAAGTTCGCCTGCGGCATTTCCCCGGTCGCCAACGCAAAGACGGTGCGAAAGCAGCCCAACGGCAAGGTGCTCGTCACCGACGGCCCGTACACCGAGACCAAGGAGCACATGGGCGGATTTTGGATACTGGAAGCCGCCAATATGGATGAGGCACTCGCATGGGCGAAGAAGGCTGCCATCGCCTGCGATGTGCCCGGCGAAGTGCGCGAGCTACTTTTCTACCCGGCTCCGGAACAATGAGGAGAAGAACAATGAAATATATCTGTTTTGGCTACTATGACAAAAGCAAATTCGATGGCATGGCTGACGCCGAGCGAAACGCCATGTTCGATAAATGCTTTGAATATGACGACCATCTTCGTGCCAGCGGGCACTGGGCCAGCGGAGAAGCGCTTCAGGGGCCGGAGACCGCCCTGACGCTCTATTGGAAGAACGGCAAGGTGGCAACGACCGACGGCCCCTATGCGGAAACCAAAGAACAACTCGGCGGCATTCTCGTCCTCGAGGCGCGGGACATGAATCATGCTGTACAGCTCATCAACCAGCATCCGTCCCTGAAGTACGGCAACGTCTGGGAGATTCGGCCAGCCGGCGACATGAACGAAATCATGAAGGCAAGCGAGCAGCGCCGGCGACAGAACACTGCACGCTGAGCACACCAAAACAGAAAAGAAAGAGGAGGAGACGTGCGCTATCAAATCACTCGCCGCGACTTCGCTATCCGCACCGCCGGCTTGGGTCTGGCTTTGGGACTCACGCCTGCCGCTACGCTGGCCGGGGCTGAGCAAGCCTCGCGCTCAGAGACTTCGCCGCCGGTCGCTGACCCATATTCTCTCGTCGATCCGGAGCTTCTTCCTGCGCTCAAGCAGTTCCCCGCCTCCTTTGACCTTTCAGCAGAATCGGTCCGCCAGTTCCGGCAAATGCCCGGCACGCCTCCGTTACCTGCTCCCGCGCCGCACCCCGTGGAGCGGCATATCCCCGGGCCGCTGGGAGCACCCGAGGTTCGTCTTTGGGTGGTTGATCCTGCGCCGCTCGAGAAGGGCAAGCCGTTGTTCCTTCACATGCATGGCGGCGGCTTCATGATGACCGGTCCCGGATGGATGCCCCTGCTCCAGGGGATCGCGGCCGATTGCCATTGCGTCGTCGTCTCGGTTGACTACCGCCTGGCTCCGGAGACGCGCTATCCCGGCGCGCTTGAAGACAACTACACCGCGCTCAAATGGGTCCATGCCCATGCGGCGGAGCTCGGCATTGATCGTTCCAGGATTGCCGTGGGCGGTGAGAGCGCGGGCGGCACCCACGCCGCGAGCCTTGCGATTCACGCGCGCGACCGCAACAAAGAAGACGTTCCCATCTGCTTCCAGTTGCTCATCTACCCCGCGCTAGACGACCGAACGGGCAGCTCCGACCCAGCGGCGCCTGCCGTCGGCCACTTTTTGTGGACTCCGAGTGCCAATCGTTTTGCCTGGAGCTCGCTGCTCGGTGTTCCAGCGGGTTCGTCCAAGGTGCCGGTCGCAGCCGTACCCGCCCGGGTAGCCAGCGTCGCCGGCCTGCCGCCTGCCTGGATCGGCGTCGGTGCTATCGACCTGTTCGCCGAAGAAGACATGGAGTACGCGCGGCGGCTCGTCCACGCCGGAGTCGCAACCGAGCTCCTGGTTGTGCGCGGCGCTTTCCACGGATTCGATCTCCTCGTCCCGGATGCCGAAGTCTCCAAACACTTCAGCGCGAGTTGGAAGTATGCGCTGCGCAAAGCATTCGCCACGTCGTCATAAGGTCGCTAAACCGAATTATGGGCGCACAAGCGGTGGTACATAAGAAAGGACAATCAAAATGAGAAATGTAATCTACGCAATCAACCTTACCCTGGATGGCTGCTGCGACCATACCAAATTCAATCCCGATGAAGAAGCATTTGAACATTACATGGACCTCCTGCGAGATGTTGACCTGCTCGTCCATGGCCGAAAAACCTATCAATTGATGGTTCCCTATTGGCCTGATGTCGCAAAAGACCCTTCTTCGACAAAATCAGACAAAGAATTTGGTCAAGCATTTGACTCCAAGAATCATCTTGTCTTCTCGCGATCATTGGATAGTGTCGAAGGAAAAAAGACGAGAATTGTTCGTACCAATCTTCGCGACGAAATACTTAAATTGAAGCAAGAACCAGGCAAAAGTATTCTGGTCGGTGGTGTAGATATTCCTTCCCAGCTTATAAAGCTTGGACTGGTTGACGAGTGTCGTTTTGTGGTTATGCCAATCATTGCTGGCGCAGGGAGACGTTTGATGGAAGGTGTCAACCTGTCGCAGAAATTGCAATTGAAACTGGTCGAATCGAAGATTTTTAAATCAGGAAGTGTTGCGCTTCGCTACCTGAAGCAGTGATAGGAGACGCTATGAGAAAGATCACGATCATCGAACACATCTCGTTGGACGGCGTGATTCAGGCGCCCGGCGGCCCGAACGAAGACCCGCCCTATCCCCACGGCGGATGGGCGGGGCCGCATGCCGACCCGGACGGAGGAGCGGCCATTGTCGCGGCTCACGGTGAGGCTTTCGATCTGCTGTTGGGCCGCCGCACTTACGATATCTGGACCGGCTTTTGGCCGAAAGCCCCGAAGAGTCCGATGGCGGACAGTATTAACGCGGCGACGAAATACGTCGCCACCCACAGGCCGAAGAGTCTTGCATGGGGGCCGGCCGAGGACCTTGGAGCGGACATCGTTGAGGGCATTCGCAGCGTCAAGGCAAAAAGCGGGCCACACCTGATCGTCTGGGGCAGCTCGACGCTGACTCCGGTGCTGCTCGAATACGGGCTTGCGGATGAGCTCTTGCTGCTCGTCTTTCCGGTTCTGTTAGGCGCTGGCAAACGTATCTTTTCGGAAGGAACCCCGCCCCGCGAACTCGCGCTCGTCAGCACCAAGGCTGTGTCCTCAGGCGTCATCATCAGCACCTACAAGCCCGGTGGACCTCTGCGGACCAGTTCCTACGGCGACGCGGAGAGGAAACAATGAAATACATCTGTTTGGGCTACCTCGAGCCGGGAAAATTCGAAGGGATGACCGAGGACGAGCGACACGCAACCTTCGACGAATGCTTCGAGTACAACGACCATCTGCGCGCCAACGGACATCTGGTTGCCGAAGTACCTCTTCAGCCTCCGGAGACTGCGTTGACCCTGTACTGGAAAAACGGCAAAATTGCGACCACGGACGGCCCCTATGCGGAAACTAAGGAACAGCTTGGCGTTCAAATCCTTGAGGCGCGAGACCTCAATCATGCCGTTCAGCTTGTCTCACAGCTTCCGGGCTTTGAGTTCGGACTTGGACCGGTCGAGATACGGCCGGTTGCGGACATCAGCGAGATAATGAGGGCAAGTGAGCAGCGGCGACGCCAAAAAGCTAACTCGTGATGAGGGCTGTAGCACGTGGACGTCCGTCTAAGTAGAATGACGCAAAACGGCTGTGAAGCATAGGGAATGACTCTGTCGCCTGGAAAGACTGACTTTCGGAAGGGAAGAGCAAAATCATGTCATTCATTAACGATCTGAAAGTTGCATTCCGCTCACTGCGTCGAACCAAAGGGTTGGCGCTCACAGTGGTGCTGACGCTGGCGCTTGGCATCGGCGCCAACTCCGCCATCTTCACGCTGGTGCGCGGCGTGCTCCTCAAACCACTGGTGAACCGCGACGAGGACCGACTGATCTATATCCGTCAGAGCGCCCCTGGACTCGGTGACGACAATACAGCTTTCTCCGTGCCCGAAATCCAGGATTTGCGCGCCAGTGTCAAAACCCTGAGTGCGTTCGGCGATTTCTCGACCGTCGGCTTCACCATGATGGGTCTGGGTCAGCCTCGCGAAGTTCAAGCTGGCGTCGTTGGCGGCAACTACTTCGACGTTATGGGCCTTCACCCTGTCCTCGGTCGTCTCATCGGACCGCAAGACGACGGCCCCAACGCTGCTGGAGTTGTCGTTCTCACCTATCGTTTCTGGACTACCACTTTCAAGAAAGACCCTTCGGTCATCGGCAAGACTATTCGGCTTGATGTCGGTGTCCTTGGCAATCGGTCTGCCACCGTTATCGGCGTCCTCGAACCCTGCGTCCCCTACCCGCAAGACACCGAAATTATCGCCAATATCGTCACCAGTCCCCACCACATGTCTGCCACCATGGTCACCGGCCGTGTCCATCGCATGACCGAGCTCTTTGGCCGTCTCGCTCCCGGCGCCACTCTCGATCAAGCTCGCGCCGAGTTGCGCTCAGTCTACGGGGCCATGGTCAAGGAACATCCCGCGGACTATTCGTCCAAAGCGAACTTCCAGATCGGAGCAAAGCTGTTTCACGAGGAGATCACCTCGGGCGCACGAACCGTACTGCTGGTGCTGCTCGCAGCCTCGGTACTGGTCTTCGTCATCGCGTGTTCCAACGTCGCCAACCTGATTCTCACGCGGACGGTTCGCCGCGAAGGCGAGCTGACGATCCGCGCTGCACTCGGCGCCAGCACCGGCGCGCTACGCCGCATGCTGCTGGCCGAAAGCCTTCTGCTTTGCACTGCAGGCGCCGCGCTCGGTGTAATCAGCGCGTATCCAATGGTGGCTATCCTGGCCCGCTACGCCTCGCGCTTTTCCGTCCGCGCGCTCGATTTGACAGTCGATTCCAGCCTGCTCTGGCTGGGAGCCGCGCTGGCCATCGTGGCGGCGGTGATTTTGGCGTTCGTCCCGCGCCTGCCGTCGGCCGATACCTCCAGTGGCCTGAGCCTGGCGAGCGGCAGCGTACGGATTACCGGCAGCAGCAGCCGCCGCCAGCGGATCTTTGCCATAACACAAATCGCGGCATCGTTCGTGCTGCTGGCTGGCGCCAGCATGTTGATCACTACACTGATCGCACTGCAAAATGCGCGGACAGGTCTCGATACCCGTCACGTCCTTGCCATCAACGTCCCCACGATGTCCTATGGAAAAACACCGCAGCAAGTGCTCGATTTCTACAAGGAGTCGATTCGTCGCGTGGATGCGCTGCCCGGCGTGCAAAAGACCGCATTCGGCCTGATGGTTCCCTGGCGGGACGCCGCCGCCGGCGTCGGCCTGCAATTCTCCGCCGACGGTCATGCTCATGCGGTGGGCGAAGAGGATCCGCGCGCGCAGTGGCGTGTCATCTCTCCCGGATTCTTTGCCGCGCTGGGCGTTCCCATCCTCACCGGTCGTGACTTCAACGAGCTCGACGGCCAAAATAAAGATAAAGACCCTGTCGTCATCATCAGTGAGACGCTCGCACAGCGCATGTTCCCCAATCAGGATGCGATCAATCGGCATGTCTATTGGACGGACCCGGTGCTGAAATTCGTCCCGGGGATTAGCGCCGTGCCGCACCGCATCATCGGCGTCACCGCCGATATTGACGACCAACACGTCGTTCCTCAGCCTATCGTTACCATCTATAGCTCGTTTGAAGAAGGACCCATGTTTGGTGGCCGCCTGTTCATCCATACCGATGCAGATCCTTATTCTCTGGTTACGCCGGTCACGCGGATTATTCGCGACATGTCCGTCGACCAGCCCATTGAGCATGCTGCCACTCTCGAAGACGTCCGCGCGGAAGTGCTCACGCCGGACCGTTTGAACTCGCTGGTGTTTGGCGTGTTCGCGGCCGTCGCGTTGTCGATTGCCTTAGTTGGCGTTGCGGGCGTGCTGGCGTTTTCAGTCAGCTCGCGAACGCGCGAATTCGGTATCCGGCTGGCGCTCGGATCGCAACCGCGAGATCTCCTGCGCGGCGTCATCGGAGAAGGCGTTGTAATGGCTGCGGGGGGCGTCCTCGCAGGCGCGGCATTCGGGTTCGTGATGGCGCGTTTGGCAAGCAGCTATTTCCTCGACATGAAGATGCCGGGCGCCTTGCCCGTGGCCCTTTCTGCATTCGTGCTGCTGACGGCCGCGGTGATCGCGTCCTCGGTGCCGGCCGTGCGCGCTGCGCGCGTCGACGTCATGAAGGCTCTTCGCGCCGAGTGAAATGCACCGCCCACCCTTTTTGCGGTTGCGATGCGAAGGCCACTGCGGCTAATGTATGTGCACCTGGCTTCCCAGGATTCAAATCGATTCGCTCTGGGGGCGACGCCGCTGTGCTGAGAGAAGATCGGTGGGTGCCAAATGCTCGTGAGCGTGCCACGCGGTACACGAGTTCTGTGACGGCTGGCGAGGTTGGGCTGGGCGCTCGTTCCAACACCAGCGTGACCCGCATTTTAAAGACCTTTCTGAGCCGCTATTTCTACTTCTGCATGGCGCTGTTAATGGCCGGACTTGCAGGCTGGGGCTTCAGCGGTACGGTCGATCGAAACCTGTTGCATGCCAAGCCGCCCAGACCACTCCTGCTGTGGTTTCACGGCGCTGCTTTTTCGGCCTGGATCGCGCTGTTCGTTGCACAGTCTGCATTAGTGCGCGTCCGCAAAGTCAGCGTGCACCGCACGCTGGGCTGGTTTGGTGCAGCCCTGGCGGCCACCATGGTCGTCTCCGGCCTCATCGTGTCGGTCGTTATGCTGCGGTTCGAAATGACTGTGCTCCACCGGAACGCTGCGTCGTTCCTGTCAATACTCTGGGGCGACATGCTCATCTTCGGTGCCTGCATGGCGCTGGCGATCTATTTTCGGAAGCGGCCCGAGTACCATCGTCGCCTGGTTTTCATGGCCAGTTGCCAGCTCATGCAAGCTGCCTTCGTCAGATTTCACTACATCGGTTACCACGACCTCTTCTATCCGGCGCTCGATGTGCTGATCGTGGCGGGAATGTTGCGCGACTTCGTAGTGGATGGCCGAGTCAATCGGGTCTATCTCTATGTTTTCCCGGCAATGATCGCCCTGCAGGCCTTGGCCACATACTTGGAGCGGGTGAATCCGGGTTGGTGGCAAGCCGCGACGCTGACGATTCTAGGACCATGAGTCGGGGCGAACGTAGCAGGCGCAAAGCATCTCCGGCCATGCTACGACCACTGGACCGCAGCTACAGAAAGCCGATTGAGTAAGAGCCGTGGAAGGCGCTTAGGGCTTTGCGGGAAGCGGCTGCCAGAGCTCAATCTTGTTCCCATCCGAGTCATAGATCCAGGCAAAGCGACCGTAGGATTCATCCATTCGTTTTGGGTCGATCTTGACTCCCTCTTGCTTTAAGCGGTCGAGCAAAGCATCCATATCGTCCACGATGTAGTTGATCATGAACGGTTGGTTGGGAGGGAAATAGTTCGAAGAGGCGGGGAAAACAGTCCAAACGGTTACGTGTTCCTTTTGCGGGTCGTCGTGCTCGCGCCACGGAAGCATCGCGCCTTGGCCTGTGTCAGCGAGTCCAAGATGCTTCGAATACCATTCGCGCATCTGATCACGATTAGCGGACTTGAAGAAGACACCGCCGATTCCTACGATGCGTCCGCGCCGTTCCATTTTGACAGGCGGCTTCGACTTTTCAGGCTGCGGAGATTGCACGTCCTGTCCTCCTATTGAGCCGCCCGAGATGAGCAACACCGAGCCGAGCGCAATTATGCCCCACGATATTCCTTGCATCGGCGGATTATACATAAGTTCCGATTCGAATGGAGGAATCGGTTCGCTCAAGGTTCGCGCGATTCACCCTTTCCAGATCCGCCATGAGGTCTCGAACTGGGTTGGATCGCCGACGGTGGAAGATTGAACGGCTGTTTGCATGGCTACTAGATTTCCGCGGGGTGGTTGTTCGTACGAACACCGCGTTGAAACTTTCTTGGAATGCTCCACTTAGGCCGTTCTACCCACGTACCTCCGATGGCACAGGCGATGTCCTTTGGTTTGTGATCCGGGCCTTCTCGCTGGCATACAATAGGGTCAACGATGCAAGGTTACGGCTCAGGGCCGTTCTGCATCTAAAGACCTATGTTCCCAAAGGTGTTTCTATTTATGAAATCAGTAAGACCTGCTTTGTGGGTTTTCTTGTGCTGTGTTCCAGCCGCGTGGGGTGCAGCGATGCCCAGCTCGGCGCGCAATGCCGTTCCCTCGACCGTGCAGCAGATTATCAGCGTGGACTATCGCACGCTGAAAAACTCCGATACCGCGATGGCGCTGAAGGCGCAGGTGCTGCCGCCCAGCCTCAAGGAGTTCGAAGATAAGCTCAAGGGCATCGGTATCGACCCTGAGAAAGATGCCGACCAGTTGACTTTCGCAGCTTACCGCGGGCCCAAGAACGAGGTTCGGGTGGTGGGAGTGGCGCAGGGGTCCTTTTCCAGCAAGGTGGTTTTGAAGAAGATGCGCTTGAACAAGATCAAGCCGGTCAAGTACCACGACAGCGACGTATATCCCATGTCGAACGGCATGGAGATGACGTTTCTGGACGATAACACTTTGTTGTTCGGCGATGGCGCGGCCCTGAAGGGTGCGCTCGACACACGCGACGGGTACGCCGCCGGCCTCGACTCCAACAACCAGGTGGCGGACATGATTGGGCCGGTAGAATCGGGCACGGTGTGGAGCGTGCTCGATCAACAGGGAACTCAGAACATGCTGATTTCAGCGCTGGGCGACGCCGGCAAGCTGGCTGATTTCGACATGGTGAAGAAGCGCGTGCAAGGTTCGCGCTATCAGATGAACTTTACCAATGGCGTCACCTTTGACTTGGATGTGGTCACAGCCGATTCGGTGACCGCGGGAACGCTTTCATCGCTGGTCAAGGCCGGCGTGCTTTATCGCAAGATGACGGCTACGCCGGTCGAGAAAGTGGCGTTGCAGAACGTCGTGGTAAACTCCGACGGCTCCGACTTGCAGATGCACTTTAAGGCGGACGACAAGCAATTCCAGTCGCTGCTGCATTCGGATTTGTTTGCGGCGGTGTCGAAGTAACTGAAGGAAGCGAGCCAAACGCGCGGTAATCGGGTCGCACAAACCGCGACCCTTCGCGCGGCTCGCTCAGATCCTTCGTTCGGCAAAATACGCCTCTCTCAGGATGACAATCAACCCCGGTTGGCAGGCGAGTCGTGTAAAATCGGGGACGGACGTTATTTTCGGCTGCCGCGGACCAGCCTTTAGAACTACTCCCGAAATCTTCTTTATTTGAAGCCCAGGGCCGCGGCCAGCGGCGGCATGGTCAGGAGACCGAGATGAAGATCGCAAAGACAGCAGATCGCAAGAAGGTGATGGACACAACCAAGAGCACGGATTGTCCCAAGTGCGGCAAGCCGACCCGCATCGTGAAGCGAGTGAAAGACCGCGAGCGGGGAATCCCGGGCGGAGTGTTTATTTCGTGTTCAGGGTGTGAGTTTTACGAGAAGTTGTAGGTGAGTGTGGACAGCCAAGCCAACAACGGACGGATCGACTACATCGAGTTTCCCGCTGCTGACGTAGCCAAGACCAAAGCCTTCTACGAGCGGGTCTTTGGGTGGAAATTCACCGACTACGGGCCGGATTACACCAGCTTCGAAGACGGCCGCATCGCCGGCGGCTTCACCAGAGAGGGCAAGGTGGTTCGCGGTGGGCCGCTGGTGGTGCTCTATGCCAGCGACCTCGCCGCCACGGAAAATAAGGTTCGTGACGCCGGCGGCGTGATCACCAAAGACGTGTTTCCGTTTCCCGGTGGACGGCGGTTTCATTTTGCTGATCCTAGCGGGAATGAGCTGGCGGTTTGGTCGGAGAAATAAATAATGCGCCTGAACCCCAGTGTTTCTTGCGCGCTAGCCCTGGGTGTCAACGTAGCTCGAAGCGAAGTAGATGCTGGCTTGTTTGCCCGCTCGTCATAATCGACGGCATCGGGCGCTTCGCATCAATAGGTCACAGAAAACCCGTATTCAACGCCACTTTTGTAGCAGGTGCCCACTACCACGTGACCGTCATTGACTCCACTCGCCAAAGTCGTGTGACAGCCCGGTACACTGATCTTGTAATACTGATCGCCTTTGAAGGCGCCCGAATAATTCTCACTGAGGGTGTACACGACATCGGTGGCGTCGTTGATTGCTTCCGCATACGAGTTCTTCGCTCCCGGAAAATCGAGCTTCCTGAAGATCGTCCCGTTATAGAGCGACGATTGGATGGGCTGGTTCGTACGCCCCCAGATCACCGTCGCGATTCCTTTATTATTGATTCCGGTTACATACGTAAAGAAACTTCCCGGGACCGACACCGTCTCATAGCTCGTCCCGTTAAAGATCCATCCCTGGAAGGCGGTTGCAGTGTCACATTCCCCGACCATTTCTCCAAGGTCATTGATGCCGTATGCGTAGGTGCTAGTACAGCCGGTTGGCCCAACCGGCGTAAATACGCCATTCGCGTAAGAAAAAGCGTTCCAGCCGGTCGCGGTGGAATAGGAGCCGACGACAGTACCGCTGGAATTAACCCCCGAAAGCACGGTGCCGAGCGAATTTGGATCCGGGTTGTTGATTGTCTGGAAGTTTCCATTTGACATCATGAAGCCGTTGGAACCGCCGCCAGTGCCAACGTAGTAACCGACTGCGATGTTGTTGTTACTGATCCCTGTGAGAGCTGTCGGATAGTTACCGGGATACTGGATTAGCTGGACACTTGCACCGCCTTTGTCGGCTGCGCTAGCGAAGCTCGCGCATAAAAGCGCCACAACTACGCACGTCGTAATTCGTCTCATCGCTGTCCTCCTGGGGGAAGCACTTTGTTAGTAAGGATGGTGGTCTGGCTGGGCACCTCGAGAGAATCAGCTATGAAATATCAGAGCGTTTCAAGCCCTGTCAATGGGGCCGTTCGTCTCCTCCAGCCACGGAGAATCGACAATCGCGGATGCAGAACCTTATGAAAACGGAAGCGAAGCGGTGGCGGCAGTGAGGGGTATGAATCGCAGCGAGCGAAAATTGGGCGCTATTTCAAGCGGAAGCCGCCGACGTAATCTTCCATGAACTGCTGGTTGCGGGTGTCGGGCCAGGTGACGAGGAAGAAGTTGTTGGTATCCCAGGCGTTGCCGGTGTAATCGCCCATGTAGGTGCCGCCATTGCCGTCGAGGTACGGGTCGGAGAGGGAAGACGTCACCGCATAACTCTTGCTGAAGGCTGCACCACCGTTGGTCGAGATGGCGGCAAAGGGCTGATAGCTGACGTTCAGCGGATCATTGCGGCGGTCGAGCCAACTGACGCCCACCGTACCGGATGGGCTGACCGAGAGCGAGGGAAAGAATTCGTCGTGCTTCGCCGCTGCGGCCACCATTGCCGGCTTGCTCCAGGTGTTGCCGCCATCGATGGAGGTCGCGACCTCGACCTTCATTTGCGTACCCGTCCAGTTGTACATGACCACGTAAAGATTCCCGGCGTGCGGGCCGGTGCTGTCGTCTGTTCCGATGACCGGGATATTCGCGACGGGCTCGTTGGTGAGCGGCAGGTTGCCGAAGAAAGCGCAGTCGCAGGTGTCGGGAACTAAGTGGACGGTTGCGATGGTCACCGGTGCTGACCAGGTATTTCCGCCGTCGGTCGATTTCGCGAGCAGCATCTGGGCGTTGGTGTCGGCGCAATTGATGTTGGGACCGGTCATGGTGCAGCGCTGCCAGGCGACATAGACGGTGCCGTCGCTGCCGATGGCCAGGCGGCTGTACTGGTCCACCAGAGGCTTGATCTGCACGGGATCAACTGTCGTGGTTGTCCAGGTATTGCCGCCATCGGTGGAGTGGGAGACCGAAATCTGGCTCTCGACAATCTTCGCATCGAACTGGGTAACGGATAAATAAACAGAGTTTGCGTAGGGGCTTGCTGGACCGTTATCGACCTGAAGAGACGGTATGTTGGTTTCGCCGCCAAGCAGCGCATTGACCGCCGCAACAGGGGAGCTCCAGGTCGCTCCGTTGTCGCTTGAGTTCACGAGAAAGGTGGCCCAGAAACCGGTCGGGTCGGGGGCCGCGACGTACGCCGCCCCGTCGCCGTATGCTAGGGCCGCGTCACCTGAGCTTTCAAAACCTTCCAAGCAGAGATGGGTCCCATGTCGTTCCGCCATCGCCCGATGATGATGTGCCTAGTAGGAATCCGCACGAATAGTCGGTAGCGACGGCAAGCAACTGCCGCGAGTTGCTGGGGCTAGAAGCGATAACCGGGGTGTTGGCCTGTCCCGGGGAAACGTCTGAGGTAGGTAGAGAGCAGGGAGCCGGCGAACAACTCAGTGGATCCCGGCTAACAAACGGACTCGAACCGATCGAACTGGCGGAAGTGAATTGGTCGCTCCGCGTGCGCCCCACGACCTGCGCCGTGGAACTCGGAGCACCTGTTGCTGCTGCCAGGGCCAACACCAAAACTCTGAGGAACGTTCTTCTCATCCCATCCGCTTTCTCGCGCCCCGGTCAGTCTCTTCCAACGCCAACGAACGGTCAAGATGAAAGGTTTTGCGCATCTTAACGCGACCTCAGATCAAACGACTTATCCTCGGGACGCGACCCTGCGCGTCTGAGAATGAACCTCATCGCGTGCTAGACTGGCCGGTAAACATCCACATACATGCCTGTCCTGCGCGTCATCGTCTTGTGGCACCAGCATCAGCCGTATTACAAAGACTTGGTCACCGGCGAGTACCGCCTGCCCTGGGTGCGCCTGCACGCCCTCAAAGACTATTACGGCATGGTCAAGCTGCTGGACGAGTTTCCCAACGTTCACCAGACGTTCAATCTGGTGCCGTCGCTGATGACGCAAATCCAGGACTACGTGGATGGGACGGCGCATGACCCATTCTTCGATGTAGCGGCCAAGCCGGCCCGCGATCTCACGCAGGACGAGCGCCGCTTTGCGCTGCAATATCTGTTTCAGGCCAACCCGGTTCACACGATCGGGCGGTATCCGCGCTACCGCGAGTTGTGGGAACGCTTTCGGGCGGCAGGCGATTCGGCGGAACGGGCGGAGAAATACTTTCAGCCGCAGGACTTCACCGATTTACAGGTGCTCTCGCAGATTGCGTGGTTTGACGAGTTCTTTCTTGAGGAGCCAGAGATTGCGGCGCTGGTGAAGAAAGAAAAAAGCTATTCGCTCGACGACCAGCGGCTGGTGATGGCTCGTGAGCATGAACTGATAGGCCGGGTTCTGCCTGCCCACGCGGCCGCCGCACAACAGGGAAGGATTGAGCTTTCGACTTCGCCTTTTTACCATCCGATTCTGCCGCTGGTTTGTGACACCAACATGGGCGGAGTTTCTACGCCCGGCCTGCCGCTGCCGCAAAACCGATTTCGTCATCCCGAAGACGCGCGGGAGCAACTGGTGCGCGGCCTGGATCTGCATGAGAAGGTTTTTGGCATTCGTCCGGTGGGAGTGTGGCCCTCGGAGGGAAGTGTCTCTGAGGAAGTACTCGCTATCGCTCAAGGCGTAGGGGTCAATTGGATGGCGACCGATGAAGGGGTGCTCGGCCGCAGTTTGGGGATTAATCCGCGCGAGAAAGCGGAAAAACTGTATACCATCCATCGCTTTGAAAACGCACAGGCGCAGATGCATCTGGTGTTTCGCGATCACACAATTTCGGATCTGGTCGGCTTCGTGTATTCGGGAATGACTGCGCCGGATGCTGCCGCACACCTCATGCACAACATTAAGCATGCTGCGCAACCGGTTCTCGATCAAGGGAAAGATGCGGTCGTCCCTGTCATTCTCGATGGCGAGAATGCGTGGGAATACTATCCTCGCTCGGGGCGCGAATTCTTGCGGCGATTCTACGACACGCTGCAAGGCGAGCCGGGTGTTGAAGCAGTTACGATTTCGGAAGCTATTGCGCGCCACCTGGACTTTCATCCGCTTAAAACATTGGTTCCCGGTTCCTGGATACACGCAAATTTCAACGTGTGGATCGGCGCGCCTGAGGACAATAAGGCCTGGGATTACCTCTACCATGCGCGAAATATGTATGCGGAAACCGCTCCGCGGGTCAGCGAAGCGCAACGCAGGTTGGCCTACGAAGAATTGCTGATTGCCGAAGGCAGCGATTGGAACTGGTGGTACGGGCCGGAACATCATTCGGCCAACGACCGCGAGTTCGATGAACTTTACCGCAAGCATCTGTCGAACGTTTATCAGGCGCTGGGAGCGACTCCGCCCGATTATCTTGCCCAACCTATCGCCGGGTTGGCGGCGCGGCCCGCGTTCACGCCGCAGACACATTACATTCATCCTCGGGTAGAGGGCGACATGGTTCGTTACTTTGAGTGGATGGGTGCTGCTGTTTACACCGCGGACCGGCGTGCCGGCGCCATGCACGGCAAACAGTTTCTGGTGGATTCGGTGCAGGCGGGGATTGACGAAACGAATGTATATGGACGACTCGATTTCGCCGAGGACCCTCCGGACACGGACTTCGATCTGGTGGTCAACCTGGAGTCGTGGGCGGCGGATGAAGCGCGCCCGCGCCGGGTGCTGCGCTTGGATGTGAAGACCGCGGGCGGCAGCATGCAATCATGGAACGTGACCGCATCCGGCGAAGAACAGCCGCTCGCCGGGATGGGGCAGTTCTCCGACGCTGCCGTGGTGGCGTTCGCACGGAACTTTGAGTTCAGACTCCCGCTGGTGTGGCTGATGGCATTGCCAGGAGGCTCTACGCCGGACTCACCGGCCACTACCACATTGCGCTTGCGATTCAGCCTGTGGCAGGACCGGCTGCCGGTGGACGCATTGCCAGTGGAAGGCTGGATAGAGTTGCAACTGCTGCGAGAACAGGATTTGATGTCGGCGGGGATGTAGCTCCGTGGGAGAGAGAAAGAGTGGTCACACGCCGGGCCTAAGAACGATAGATTCCTTGACTCGCAGTTGGAAGGATCGATCGAAGGTCACGAGTCTCAGGCCAAGAATCGAAGCGAACGCTGCGAGATAGGAGTCCGCCCAGTCCTTGGGAGCAGGACGAGTTTGTTGCGAGAATGCGCGGAAACTGGATTCGATAGCTGCGGGCTCCTCCAGGAGGATTGCGTCGCCATCCTCAATCCAACGGTCATACGCATCCCATGCACGAGCTTGGCTGAGCACACCGTCTTCGCCCATCACTGCACTAGTGTTCAGCAGACGAAGAAAGCTGATCTGGGTGAAACGACAAAAGCAAAGCCGCGCGCCAATGTCCAGGGTTTCAAGCCAGTCCTTCGCTGCTGAGTGGTGGACATGGCGTTCGTAAGTAAGCGCCAGCCAGACATTCACATCAGGGAAAAGGAATGATTTCGAAGATCTTGGCATTGTCGATTTCGAGAGTGCCGGGCCGCTTCGACGGGATGAGGGGAAGAGCAATGCGTTTGCGGCGAGTTTTGCGTTGGACCTGCAGCTCCCCTTCTACGCCGCGAAGAATCAGTTCCTTGACGGAACAACCCTCCCTGGCTGCCCGGCTTTTGAGTTCACGGTAGAGCGGGTCCGGAATATCTACAGTGGTTCTCATCAGCGATGATACTGCCATATTTATGGCTCAACGTCAAGTGTCATAAAAATGGGCGAACCCATGAATTGTCCGCCCGCGCTCCGGTCAGACTGGAGAGTTTTCTACTGACCCGCGACGGCTGCCGGAGCCATCTCCAGTGGACGATTCAATTCCATCACCAGTTCCGTGCCGGCCAGCAGGGTTGCGGATTTCTTCTTGCCCAGCCAGTGCACTACGGTGGCTGTTGCCCCGATGGCGCCGCCGATGACCAAGCCCTTGCCGCCGCCCGCCAGGCCGCCAATCACCATGCCGCCCCCGGTGGCCATGCCAATCTCGGTCAGATCCTGACCATCGTGTCCCCGGCCTTTGAACTGGCCTTCATCGTTTACCTCTGTGCCATTGTGGAGATTGGTTTCCGCCAGAGACGCGCTAAGCGCGAAGCGCTGGCCGTCGGGCATGACCAATGCCTCGGGAAATATCCCGATGGTGGGCCGGCCCGAAATTCGGCGCGGTTCACTCACCTGTGCGACACGGCCTTGCACGGTTGCGCCTACCGGGATAACAGTCTTGCCATCGAGCAATACAGCCTCTGTGATCCGCGCGGAGAATGGATCCCCGGTCTTGCTGGAGTAGGTGGCGATATTGTTTTCCAGTTTTACCGTCAGTGACGTGCCTGTCGGCAGCGAGATATTGTTTTGCGCCACCGCCGGCAACGAGAGCACAAGCACGCAAAGCAGGGATACTAGTTTCCTCATGGAGCCTCCTTGAAATATATCTGTCGAGTTCAATCCGAACCTTTCAATTTTCTGACGGCGTCCAGAACTTGTTCGACTGGGGCGCGGTCGGTCTGGCTCGCGCCGCGGTAGATGTAGCGAACGCTCCCACTGCGATCGACCACCAGGGTTGCCGGATGAGCGATGTTGATGGCGTCACGCCCGAACCGGTGGTACAGACCATAGGCTTTGGTTACGCGCCGATCTTCGTCGAGCAGGAAAGGAAACGAAATCGGATGGGCCGCCACGTACTTCGCAGGCTTAAACACTCCCCGACTCTTTTCCGCCGCGATATAAATCAATTGCGCTCCTGCCTGCTTTATCTCGCCGTGGTATGGCTCGAACTGGGCCATGCGCTTGACGCAGTTCGGTCACCAGGTGCCGCGCAGAAATTCGACGATCACCGGCCCACGACCGAGCATGGTCGAGAGGGTGAAAATGCTGCCCTCCACGTTGGCCGAGGGCAGGGCAAACTCGGGCGCCCGCGAGCCAACCTCCAAAGTTTCCGTGCGATTGTGCACCCTGAATTGACTGTAAGTTAGTGGCGGATGCGGAACAAGCGTGGATGTCTCCCGCGAACCAGCGAAGATACCCGCTTCCACGCGCGCGTTGTTGATGCCGGCAAGGCCAGGTCATGTCAGACCATCACAGCCGTTTGGCTCGCGGTGATTTATAATCCCGGCTTTCTGCATACAAGGAGCGACTATGAGCACGCTTTCCAAGATTCGCGGCCGCGAAGTTCTGGATTCTCGCGGTAACCCCACGGTCGAAGCCGAAGTCACACTCGCCGACGGAGCCCACGGCCGCGCTATTGTTCCCAGCGGCGCTTCTACCGGTGAACACGAGGCCGTCGAGCTACGCGACGGGGACGGGAAGCGTTTCCTGGGCAAGGGGGTCCTCAAGGCAGTGGAGAACGTGAACGGCAAGATCGCCAAAGCCCTGGCGGGGATGGATGCCGGCGATCAGCGCGCGCTCGACCAGAAGATGATTGAGCTCGACGGCACTGAGAACAAGAGCCGGCTGGGCGCAAACGCGATTCTGGCGGTCTCCATGGCCGCGGCACGGGCAGCCGCCGCCAGTTCGAAACAGCCGCTTTACCACTATTTGGGAGGGGCTGGAGCCAATCTGCTGCCATTGCCCATGATGAACATCCTCAACGGTGGAGCGCACGCGGATAACAACGTTGACTTCCAGGAGTTCATGGTGATGCCGGTGGGAGCGAAGACATTTTCAGAGGCGCTGCGCTGGGGTGTGGAAGTGTTTCACACGCTGAAGGGCGTGCTTAAGAAGCGTGGTTACAACACAGCTGTCGGCGACGAAGGCGGTTTTGCGCCTTCGGTGAAGTCGAACGTGGAAGCGATCGAAGTGGTGCTGGAGGCGATTCAGCAAGCGGGATACACTCCTGGGCAACAGATCGCGATTGCGCTCGACCCGGCGGCCAGTGAGTTCTATCAAGACGGGAAATATGTGTTTAAGAAATCCGACAAGTCGGCGAAGAGTTCCGATGAGATGATCCGCTTCTGGGCGAAGTGGGTGAAGGATTACCCGATTGTTTCGCTGGAGGATGGTTTGTCGGAAGAAGATTGGGAGGGGTGGGCGGCGCTTACTAAAGAAGTTGGTGGAAAGATCCAACTGGTGGGTGACGACATCTTCGTGACCAACATCGAGTTTTTGCAGAAGGGGATCGACAGACATGTGGCGAATTCTATTTTGATCAAGGTCAACCAGATCGGTACCGTGAGCGAGACACTCGATGCGATTGATTTAGCGCGGCGGAACGGATACACGTCGGTAATTTCACACCGGTCAGGGGAGACGGAAGATACGTTTATCGCGGATTTGGCGGTGGCGACCGGAGCGGGGCAGATCAAAACGGGATCGGCATCGCGGACCGATCGTATTGCGAAGTATAACCAGTTGCTGCGAATTGAAGAGGAGTTGGGCGCGGCGGCGCGGTTTTTGGGGTTGAAGGCGCTGAATTACAAAGGCTAGCGCCAGCCCAACCCCAGTAATTTGAGGCGACGCCTAAATCAGAAGCCCATTTTATCGTCCGCCGAAGGACCATAGCTCGCGGGCAGCGGTTTTTCATTCAGGCGCAAATACACTCCCAGCTGGGCACGGTGATGCACCAGATGGTTCAGGAACATGGTGCGATAGGCGAGGAAGCGTGAGCCGCTGAAGATAGGCTTGCCTTGAAAACTCAGCTTCCAGGGCTGCGTCCAAGTGTCGTCCTTCATGGTTTGCAGGGCGGCACGGGCCTTGGCCACGTTGTCATCGAACGTCTTGAGCAATCCGGCCAACTCAAAGGGTGGACGTGTGCGGGGAGTGCCGCTGCCGAAATCTAGCTCAGGGGTGGATAGCACGGTCGCGCCAAAGCCGGCTAACTCCGCAACGTGCGGAGCCAGGTTGCCAAGCGGCATAGACTTCGGATGGGGCACGAAGTCCTTCTTGTCGAAGGGCACCCGCTCCAGGGTGGTCCGCGTGGTTTGCATTTCGTGATCGAATTCCGGCAGTAAGAGTTCGCTGATGGGCATGGATTCCTCCGTGGCCAGTATAAATAAATTCGAACGCCCATGGTCGACAGTGCAAAAGGCTTTTCACCACAGAGACACGGAGAAACCTGGCTTTGAACTGCTAGAATCCTTCTGATTCCGAAGATCCTGTAAATCCGTGCAAATCCGTGGCTGCTTTTGAATTAGCTAAGAGCTAGAAGCTAGGAGCTGCCTTTGCGTCCCAAACCACTCGTTCTCATCATTCTCGACGGCTGGGGGTATCGTGCCGAAAGCAAGGCCAACGCTATCGCGCTCGCCCGCAAGCCGACTTACGACCGGCTGCTGCGCGAGTATCCCAACACGCTAATTCATACCAGCGGGAAATACGTGGGCTTGCCTGACGGCCAGATGGGCAACAGCGAGGTTGGCCATCTGAACATCGGTGCCGGACGCATCGTGCACATGGACAGCACTCGCATCGAACTGATGATCCAGAATGGTGAGTTCTTCTCGCATCCCGTGCTGGTCGCAGCCATGAAGAATGCCCGCAGTGGCGGCCACCGCCTGCATCTATTTGGCCTGGTTTCTGATGGCGGCGTGCATTCCTATCAGACACATCTTTACGCGCTTCTCATGATGGCGAAGCAGCAAGAGGTCGACCGTGTGTTCATTCACGCATTCATGGACGGACGGGACACTTTACCCACCAACGGCGCTGGATACATCGAGCAACTCCAGCACAAAATGCGTGAATACAAAACTGGACAAATCGCCAGCGTCAACGGCCGTTACTACGCCATGGACCGCGACCGCCGCTGGGAGCGGATTGCCAAAGCGTACAACGCCATGGTGAACGGAGATGGCGAAGGGGGAAAGTATGTCGACGCCGTACAGGGAGTGAAAGCGTTCTACAGCAAAGACGTGACCGACGAATTTATTATTCCGTTTGTGTGCGTGGACAATCGCGGGGAACCGCTGGCGGCGATTCGCGATGACGACTCCTGTATCTGTTTCAACTTCCGCGCCGACCGTGTGCGCCAGATCACCCGGGCTCTTGCCCGCGAAAGTGGTTTGAATGCAAAGGGTGGACGCGATCTTCCCGGCGCAGACGATTTGGATGCAACCATATCGCGCGAGCGCATGCCGAGGAATCTGTCTTACGTTTGCATGACTCGTTATGACAAGAACTTCAATTTGCCGGTTGTTATCCCGCCGGAGTCAATGAACAACATTCTGGCCAATGTGATGTCACAGATGAACATGCGCAACCTGCGGGTGGCGGAAACCGAAAAATACGCTCACGTCACATATTTTTTCAACGGCGGTATTGAGCAGCCGTTCTCGGGTGAAGACCGGGTTCTGGTAGCGTCGCCAAAGGTTGCGACTTACGATCTGAAACCGGAGATGTCCGCTGCCGGCATCGCCGATGCCGTCATCAAGGCTGTGAACGACAGCGCCTTCGACGTCATCATCGTGAATTTTGCCAATGCGGATATGGTCGGGCACTCGGGCAAGATTGAACCGACAGTCAAAGCGGTTGAAGTGGTTGACGCTTGCCTGGGCCGCATCGAACCAGCGGTGCGAGCCAAAGGTGGTGCAATGTTGATTACCGCCGACCATGGCAATGCGGAAATGATGATCGATCCGGTTACTGGCGGCCCGCATACGGCGCACACCACCAATCCGGTGCCGTTTATCGTGGTCGCGGAAGGTAGCAAGCAATTCACCCTTAAGCCGGATGGGTCGCTGCGCGACATCTCGCCGACTATTCTTCGAATGCTCGGCCTCAACGAACCGAAAGAGATGACTGGGCAAGACCTGCGCGTGCCAAGAAAGACTTAAAGCAAAGGGGACGGGGAGACACTCCGATACCAGCTGACCTATGTGCTGATCTCCGAAAACCTGCGCCGCTATCGGCGTGGCCAGCCTCTGCCGGCCCTGGTAGATGAAGGTAACCGCTACTGAGATCGTCGAGATTGCCGGGGAGGTTACTTCCGTTTCACCTCGGCACTTGCTTCTTGTCGCCAGTCGATTGCGGAAACACTAAAATCGACTTCAGCATATGAAACGCCAGGTTATGCTCTACATTTTCCAAGCCACGGCGCTGTTCTGGGCCTTTGCCGTCTGCCTGCGTACCGTAGACCTGGGCTGGAACCCGTTTGCCGGAATCGGGCTGGGAATGTTCGGCGCCTTGCCGATTTCTTTCCTTGGTATCCGCATCCACTCCAAGCACGGCCAGGCGCAGGAACAGGTTCCAGCGTCCTGATTCGCCACTAGATCTTGCATCCAGCCGCCCTTTGAAACATCTGATTTAGGGCACGCCTGTACAATGGGCGTTGACTTTTCCATGCCTCGCACCGTCCAAAGCTGTCAGGAGAACTGCCGGTGAAGTCGGAGTGTTTACCTTTCAGTCAGATTCCGCATACCACGTCACTGTTTGCCGATTTTCTTTATGACGACTCCAAGGTGCAACAGTTTTACCCGCGCTCAGCATACTTCAAGCAATGGGTGAAGGACGAAGCAGCGGCCATCCACTATGATCCCGCCCGGCGGGAACGTGTAGCCACAATCCTGATGCGTCAGAACGAAGCCTGGGGCGCGTCTGCCAGGACCGTGGAGAACATCCGGCGGCTCCGTGCTGGTGCAGCGGCCGTCGTGACCGGACAGCAGGTGGGTCTGTTTGGGGGGCCGTTATTTTCAATTTTCAAGGCATTGACGGCTGTGAAGCTGGCGGACGAGGCGACACGAAATGGGATCGAGTGCGTGCCGGTGTTCTGGCTGGCAACGGAAGATCACGACTTGGAAGAAGTGAGACACACTGCAATGCCCGGGCCAGAAGGCTCGTTACAGACGGTTGCAACGGCCACTCAAGGGCTGCCTGACGCGCCGGTCGGCAGTGTGCGGTTTGGGACGGAGATTCAGTCGACGGTAGATGCGGTAGGGGCGTTACTGGGCGAGTCAGAAGCGGTGTCGAGCCTGCGCACCTGCTATCGTCCCGGAGAGAATTTCGGCACCGCGTTAGCGCGGCTGTTTGCCCAATGGTTCGCGGAATGGGGAGTGATTCTGCTGGATGCATCGGATGTTGAGCTGCATCAGATCGCCGAGCCAGTCTACCAGGCTGCGATCGAGAGATCGGCTGAGTTAGAAGAGGCATTGCTTGCCCGTGGACGCGAACTTGAAGCTGCCGGATACCATCAGCAAGTAAAGGTGACGCCGTCGTCTTCTTTGTTGTTCAGCCTGCACAAGGGTGCACGCACGCCCGTCCAGCGCCTGGGTAATGATTTTGTAATTGATAAGGAGACTGTTCCTGCCGTCGAGCTACTGAAGCGTTTGGCTACGGCGCCACAGGATTTCAGTGGGAATGTGCTGCTTCGTCCAGTGGTCCAGGACTATCTGCTGCCGACGCTGGCTTATGCCGGTGGCTCAGCGGAGGTTGCCTACTTTGCGCAAGCTGGGGTTGTATACAAGGCGATACTGGGACGAATCACGCCCGTGGTCGCACGTTTCTCAGCAACTCTAATCGAGGCTAAGCCCAAGAGCTTATTGGAGCGCTACGGTCTCGCTTTTGCCGACTTGCTCGGTCCGGTGCCGCTGCGTGAACAACTCGCCGCGCGTGCGTTGCCTACAGACTTGCAATCAGCGTTCGAGGGGGCCCAGGTTTCAACCAAAGACGCTATTACGGCGATCCGGGCAAGTTTGGAAAAGTTGGATAAGACGTTAGTCGAGGCGGCCAACAACGCTGAATCGAAGATGCTGCACCAGCTTGAAAGTCTGCGGGCTCGCGCGGCCCGCGCGGAACTGCTCCAGAGCGAAATCCTCGACCGAAAAGCCACCTATCTCAGCAATGCACTCTATCCCAATAAAGTTCTACAAGAGCGGGAGATTGCCGGGGTGTACTTCTTGGCGCGCTACGGCTCTGACCTGCTGCGCGGCGTTTACGAAGCTATTCATCCTGATTGCGTTGACCATCAGGTGATTTCGCTCTAGCTGGCCTGGAGCCTCTGCTCCAACTCTTCCAAGCATCCTACTTGTGGTACTTTCATCTCGCGATAAGCTCCGGAGACATCAATCAGCATGCCCTGCATGCCTGCGCGGGTTGAGCCCAAATAGTCGACGGAATACACATCGCCGACGTATAGGCTTTCCTCTGGTTTCGCCCCCATCGTTCTCAGTGCTGCCTGAAAGATGACTGGGTGGGGCTTTTCGTATCCGACTAATCCCGAATCCGTGATGGTGGCAAAGCAGTCCGCGATTCGGCAACGTTTCAGGACGTCTTCGATTTTGCCATCAGCGTTAGAAATCACGGCCAGCCGGTAGCGCTTGCCTAGACGTTGGAGCAGGTCTCGCGTTCCGGGGCGAATTACGCACCAGTTAGCTGATTGGCGGGTCGACTCGACCATCGCGTCGCGCACCTCGTCATCTCTCACTCCGAGATCCTGGAGCAAGGATTCGTAGAACAGAAACCAGAAATTGAAGTCGGCAGGATCGCTTTGCTGCAAGGCTTGGTCAAACTTCTTCTTGGTGCCGCGTTCAATGACGTGCCACTGTTCAAGGGTGGGCGAATGTCCCAGCTTGGCAAGCGGAGCCAAAATGTGAGCGCGGTCAGGGAAGAGCAGGGTGTTGCCGACGTCGAAGAAGATGGTTTTCAGTTGAGCTGCCATTCCCTTCATGTTGACACGTCAGGGTCCGAGATGACCAGGGTTGTCACATTAAGGATGCCCGCCCACGCAGGTGAAGACGCGATATTGGGCCGCTTGTTCCAAAAACCGAACAAATCTAGTCCACCGATTAAGACCCCGCTAAATTGAGCTATGTTTAGCTGTCTCATGCTCTGCGCCAAGGTTTTCTCGGGTAGAATGTCCCGGAAAGATTAGCCATGACGAATAGATTGAAGCTGAATAGACGGTTGCGTTGGGCAGCGCTGGTGATATGCCTGGCGCAAATAAAGCACGGTCTAGCCCAGGATGAGAAATTGGGGTACTACGATCGGGGAATGGCCAGGGCCATGCTCACTTCAGTTCATGATGACCTCAAAAAATATTACTACGACAAGCAATTTCACGGGGTGGATGTCGATTCCACCTTTCGGGACATGGAGGAGAAAATCAAGGCTGCTCCAACCATGAACCACGCGTTGTCGAACATTGCAGCGGCCCTTTCGACCCTGAATGATTCCCACACGTTTTTCCTTGTACCGCCGCGTCCATATCGGCATGACTACGGCTGGCGAATGCAGCCTGTCGGTGATTCAGACACCTTCATCGTGGCGGTTCGTCCTGGCAGCGACGCGGAGAAGAATGGCCTGCGGCCGGGCGACCAGGTCTTAAGCGTTAACGGATATGCTGCCATACGAGAGGATATGTGGAAGATATTTTATGTCTTTAACATCTTGCGGCCCCAGCACAGCTTGCGGCTGGTTGTACGAAAGCCTGACGGTGATACGCAGCAAATCGACGCTTTGGCGGCGATGACGCCAAAAAAGGAACTTGGGGACTTGACGGATCTATTCGGTGAAGTGGCGGGTGGGATGCGGCGCGCGGAGCGAGACGTGGAATACGGAAAACCGGCGATCATTTGGAAACTTCCCAGTTTTGTCCATTTTCCGAACGACGCCGACCACATGCTGGATACGATTCGTGCTCACGATGCGCTGGTATTGGATCTGCGTGGTAATCCTGGCGGCTCGGTGGAGTTTCTGGAACGGTTTCTGGGTGGCATGTTCGACCACGAGGTGAAAATTGCGGACCGGATTGGCAGAAAAACATTGAAGCCAGCGGTCACCAAACCGCGCGGGGATAAGACATTTGCGGGGAAACTGGTTGTCCTGGTCGATAGCCAGTCCGGCTCGGCCGCGGAGTTGTTCGCGCGGACTGTGCAATTGGAGAAACGCGGGATTGTGTTGGGTGATCGGACATCTGGCTCGGTGATGGAGGCCCGTCACTATGGGCACCAATCCGGTGGCTCGATCATTACCTTCTATGGCGCTTCGATTACCGAAGCTGATCTCATTATGACGGACGGAAAGAGTTTGGAGCATTCAGGTGTGGCTCCCGATGAACGGATGCTGCCTAGCGCAGCAGACTTGTTATCGGGGCGCGACCCGGTTCTGGCGCATGCGGCGCAGCTCATCGGCGTCAAGTTGTCTCCGGAAGAGGCTGGGAGGCTGTTTCCGGTTGAATGGCCCCACGAATAGACGGTGGCCTCACGCGCTATCCTTAACAGCCCTACCACGCCGCCGTACCCATGCATACGCCGCCGGCCCAGAAGCCAGGCTCAGCGTTCCCCACAGCCGCGTCGAAGGGTCGCTATACAACAGCGCCCACGCAAACAGCAGGATGGGAAGGATCACAACGGCGAACACTCCCAGGGCGCCGCCACCTACCCGAAAGCTGCGGGGCAGGTCGGGATACTTGCGGCGCATTTGCCAGAACGAGATCAGGGTCAGGGTGGAAGTGGCGATCCGCGACCAGGCGTAGACTGCGATGAGTTGCGGGACCGTGAATACTGCCAGCACAGCACAGAACGCGGTGGTCAACAGGATGGAGCGCGCGGGAGTTCCGAAGCGAGTGTTGACCTTCGCCAACCCCGGATGGAGGTAGCCGTCCTCGGCCATGGTGAGAGGTATGCGGGTAACGGAAAGCATAGTGCTCTCGAGCAATATGAAGTTAGCGATCGCAGCGGCGCCAAACATCGCTGTGCCCAGGCCCGCGCCTCCCACCAGGCGGGCAGCGGTGACCATGTATCCGGTTTCCCACACCTGCCAATTGCCCAACGCGGCCAGGCCGGCTGCCAGGGTCACTGCATAAGTCGCGATGGTGAGCGGAATCACGATGGCCAGACCCAGCGGGAAATTGCGGCGCGGATTCTCAACCTCCTCAATCACCGTCGACAGTTGTTCGTATCCCGCATACGACCATAAGGCGAGAGAGAGTCCTACTCCGTAAGCTTCCCGCCAGGGTTTTCCTGCCGGAAAAAACGGTTGAAACGGATTGAAATGTGCCTGGTGGTAGCCGAGGACGATGAAAGCGATGACCGGGATGAATGAGGCGACCAGCAGAAGCAGCGTGAGTTGGCCCACGAGCCGAATGCCGAGAATATTGATAGTGGCCACCAGTCCCAGGAACAAGACCGCTACGATCCAGTGCTGTAGCGGGGAATGGATTGGGATCCAGGCATTGAGGTAATCGGCCATGGCGACCCCGTAAGACGCGCTCATGAGGAACGTGCCGGTCCAGTTCCACCAACCGCTTTGAAACCCCCAGAAGTCTCCTAGCGTGGCGCGGCTCCAGCGATAGAATCCGCCTTCGACCGGCATAGCGGTGGTCATTTCCGCGGCTGCCAGCGAAATAGGGACTGCAAAGATCAATGGCACAGCTAGCAGAAATGTCAGCGCCAGGCCGGGGCCTGACGAGGAAACCATGGACTCAAATCCGAAGGGGCCGCCGGTACAGTAAGCGAATAGTACGGCAACGAAAGGAAGCAGACCAATGCGGCGAAGGTTATGAGTAGGTGCAGGAAGGGAAGCGGGGTCGGAAGCAATCGGGAGTGGCGTCGATGATGGGGACGGCATCCGTTCCTTCGTGCCCACTCAAGACAGGCTCGCTTATAGACCCGAACTTAGTCCATCTGCTCGGCGTCGCGCTTCTTGCCATAACGGTACGCCAGGCCCACGCCTATGGTCATGAAGCCAACAGGAGGTATGAGTAGCACCAGGATTCCCCGGCTGATGGCACGTTGCCCGTCTTTGGTGGTTCCAGCAGCGTTGCTGTAACACATGGCGCAGCCTTGACCCACGGCAGGGGCGGCCCACAGCAGGCTCATGACCGCCAGAAGCAACATTCGCTGCTTCATTTCACACCCAGGTGGACGATGCGGAACGCGTCAGCGAAGAAGATGCACATCAGGCAAAGGCAGATGGTTACCGCGCTCATCATCACCCATTTCATGGCGGCAATTTCGTACTTCAAGTGCATGAACCAGCCGATGATGAGGACTGACTTGACAATGGACAAAATCATCAGCGCCTCGAGCATCTGGACGGGCTGAAACACCTGGTTATAGGCCAGGGCTACTTCGGCGGCAGTGAGGACCAGCAGGATGCCCCAGACCCAGAAGTACTGGTTCTTGCTCTCGTCGTGATGGGTATCGACAGTGTGCATCGTTAAATTCTCCTCTCCCTCTCCCTCAGCTGTGCATTCGAGACGCCTGCACGACAGCCGCCGGCTCTATCTTTCTTAACCCGTAATGCGCGTGGACATCAGATACACCAGCGGGAAGATAAACATCCACACCAGGTCCACGAAGTGCCAGTACAGTCCGGCAATTTCCACGTCATGGGCATCGTAGTCTTTCGGTTTGAGGAACAAGATCACGGCGGCGACGATGGCGCCGATCAACAATACATGCGCGCCTATGTGAAACACGCTGTCCGCCGGAGTGCCCAACCACGCTGCAAGCCAGCAAATGACCAGGATGGGCAGGAACTTCTTGCGCAACGCGACCACGCCCAGATAAATCACACCGATGGTCACGTGCATCATGTGCATGCCGGTGAGGGTATAGAACGTCCCTCCGAACTGTTGCACCGTCGACGACCAGGGATTCTTCGACGGCGTCATGCCCTCGGCAATCAACTTGGTCCATTCCATGCTGTGCAGGATTATGAATGCGGTTCCGAAAAGCATGGTGAACAGGATCCAATTGCGAGTCCAGCTGCGGTCGCCGCGACGGGCTGCCATCACTCCAAGAACCATGGTCAGGGAACTCGACAGCAGGCAACCGGTCATAATGGTGGCATTGATGATGCTTTCTTTGTGAAAGGGCGTCGGCCAGTCGGGATTCGAGATACGCCCGTAGCTGTAGGCGAAGAGCAACGCTCCGAAAGTCAGAGTGTCGGAGAGCAGGAAGAGCCACATCCCGATCTTTTTCGAGTAGGTGCCAAACAGGGACGGCTCAAACTCGCCCGCCATCCCATGTGACACCGCCATATCGGACATTTTTCGGTCTCCTAGGAAATCGTGTCGCGGGGGCGTTTCGCTCCCCGAGTTAGCGCACAAACCACAGCAAAGCAAAAATTGCGAGCCACAGTACAAACATGAAATGCCAATACCAGGCGGTTACATCGACCACGATTCGTCGCCCTTCGACCGGGCGGTGCAGCAGCGAAACCGCAGCCGCGTACAGCAAAACCAGAATGCCGCCGATCAGGTGAACTCCGTGTACGGCCGTCAGCAAATAGACAAAGGAACTGCTGGCGCTGGTGGCCAGATAGAATCCCCGGTCGGCCAACTCACGCCAGGCGAGCCATTGTCCGGCTAGAAACCCCATTCCCAATACGACCGTAAGCGCCAGCCAGGGAAAACCACTCTCGCGCCCTAAAGACACGCCGGGGATCGATTTCACCGGGGCCAACGCCGACTGCCTGGTAATTTGCCGTCGCGCCAGCTCGGCGGTCAAGCTACTGGCTGCGAGGAGCGCCGTATTGATCAGCAACAATGCCAACGGAAGCTGTACCGGGATCCAATCGCGGATATAGGTGCTGGTGCGATCATCAAAGGTTGGCAGTCCGCGGCGCACGATGTATGCGCTGATCAGCGAAACGAAAATCATGGTGACCGAGGTCAGCCCGAACGCCAGGCCCACGCGGAGCCGTCGCAGGCGCTGCCCGTAATCCGGATCGCCGTCACCGCCGCCACCGTTTCCGCCACCACCGCGCACAGGCGGACGAGTGCCGCCGCCGTCTTTGTCGGTTTGCGGAACCCGGATTGTGGAACTGAAGGTCGCCATGTTTTGGCCTTGCTCTCAATACCTGCAGGCCGGAACTCCTGCACAGCCGCCGCGGACGGCGGCACTACAAAACCTCAATGTGCCGTTACTCCTGCCGGATCCGTCTGCATAACGTAGTCCTTGGCCGCTCCGGGCACGCTGTATTCGTACGGGCCGTGATACACGATCGGAGTATGTCCGCCAAAATTGTCGTGGGGAGGCGGAGTCGCGGTGGTCCATTCAAGCGTGGTGGCTTCCCACGGATTGTCGCTTGCTTTGGGGCCCTTGAACATGCTCCAGAACAGGTTGATCACAAAGATTAACTGTGCTGTAACGGTGATGATCGCTGCGTAGGTGATGAAGCGGTTCAGCGGCATCAACTGCTGGAGATAGGCTACCTCGGTGAATTGCGAATAACGCCGCGGCTGTCCGGCCATGCCCAGATAGTGCATGGGCATGAAGATGCAATATGTTCCGATCAGGGTAATCACGAAATGGATTCTGCCGAGACTCTCGTTCATCATGCGGCCGAACATTTTCGGGAACCAGTAGTAGGTGCCGGCGAACATACCGAAAATTGCGGCCACGCCCATGATCAAGTGGAAGTGGCCGACCACGAACGCCGTATCGTGCAGAGGAATGTCGAGCACCGGTTGGGCCAGGAACGGGCCGCTCAACCCGCCGGAGACGAAGAGGGAAACGAAGCCGATGGCGTAAAGCATCGGCGTCTGGAAGCGAATCTTCGCCTTGTAGAGCGTTCCCAGCCAATTGAACGTCTTGATGGCCGAGGGTACGCCGATGGCCATGGTCATGATCGAAAACGCGAACGCCGAGTAAGGGCTGAGGCCGCTCATGAACATGTGGTGGCCCCAGACCACAAAGCCGAGGACGCCAATGGCCATGATGGCATAGACCATCGCTTTGTAGCCGAAGATGGGCTTGCGGGCGAATGTCGAAAGCAATTGAGACGCGACGCCCATGCCGGGGAGAATGGCGATGTAAACCTCCGGATGTCCGAAGAACCAGAACAGGTGCTGCCAGAGCAGCGGCGAGCCGCCCTTGTGTCCCATTACTTGCCCGTTCACGACGACTAGGGGAACGTAGAAGCTGGTTCCCAGGTTGCGATCGAGCAGGAGCAGAATGCCTGCGGACAGCAGCACTCCGAAGGCCAACAACCCGAGGATCGCAGTGATGAACCACGCCCAGCAGGTCAGAGGCATGCGCATCATAGTCATGCCTTTGGCACGTAGATCGAGAATGGTGGTGATGAAATTGAGCGCGCCCATCAGCGACGCGATGCAGAAGATCGCGATACTTGTGATCCACAGGTCTGCGCCCAGTTGCTGGCCGGGGCCGGAGTTGGTTAGCGCACTGAGCGGAGCGTAGCCGGTCCAGCCATGTAGCGGTGCGCCACCGGTTACGAAGAACGCTGCCAGCAGGACGATGTAAGCCACAAACGTCGTCCAGAAGGACAGCATATTCAGGACCGGGAAGGCCATATCAGGGGCGCCAATCTGGATGGGCAGAAAGTAATTGCCAAAACCGCTCTGCGGCGCCGTTGTAAGCACGAAGAACACCATGATGGTGCCGTGCATAGTGAGCAGTTGGAGATAGGTTTCCGGCCTGATCTCGCCAATCAGCGGGAGCGTGGCGGTCGGCCAGATCATGTGAAAGCGCATCAGCAGCGACAGCAACATTCCGACGAACACCGCTGACAACGCCAGAAAATAGTATTGAAGGCCGATGACCTTATGATCCAGACTGAAAACGTATTTACGGATGAAGCCCTGAGGGCCTGCGTGCGCGTGAGCATCCTGGGCAACCATTATTGTTTCTCCGCCTCCCGGGCGGCCAGCCATTTGTCGAAGTCTTCCTGGCTCACCACATGTAACATGCCGTGCATTTTGTAATGGCCCAGCCCGCAAAGTTCAGCGCAGGGAATTTCGTACTCTCCTACTTCGGTTGGAGTGAAGTGCATGTGGATTGCAAGGCCGGGCACCGCATCCTGCTTGAAACGCAGCGAAGGCACGAAGAAGCTGTGAATGACGTCGACCGCGCGCAGAGTGATGTCCACTTCGCGATTCACCGGCAGATACATGGTGCCGGTGACAATGTCGTCTTTGGCAGCTGAATCGCTTGTATCGAGACCTATGGCAGCATCGTTGCCGGCTGATGGATCCATCAACTTTGCTTCTGTTCGGCCGTATTTTCCATCCGGCCCCGGATAGCGGAAGTACCAGGCGAACTGCATGCCCGTGACCTCTACGGGGACAGAACCGGCGGCTGCCGGCTCGAAACGCTCGCTCGCCCAGACATGGCTGCCCATCAGATTCAGCCCAACGAAAAGAACGGCGGTGAGCGTGGTCCAGATCACCTCGAGCTTGGTGTTGCCGTGGGAATACTCGACCTTGCGGTTGGAGCCATCGTCGCGATACTTCCAGGCCAGCCAGCCCAGGGCTCCTTGCGCGGCCACGAATACGATCCCCATCAGCAGGTAGGTCAACCCGAATTGCCGGTCGATCCATGGTGCGGCTGTAGAAACGCCGTGGGGAAGCCACCAGGTTTTCGCGGCAAAGAAATACGTACTAAAGAAGGTAATGAGCCAGATAATGACGAGCAGTGCCAGCCCCATCTACAGAACCTCCGAAGATCGTGGTTTGTGCATGCCGCTGCGCCCCGAAAAAAATAAAGTGTTGATGGCCCGGAAGTTTATCACAGGTGGAAGTAACCTGAGCAAGTTGTGATTGCGATTCTGGTTCCTCGATCGGGATGCGGCGCGAATCCAGAACTAAAAAGTAAGAACTGGAACTGGCTGGTGAGACACTAGAGACAATTCTTCACCAGATCAAGAGGGCGACGCTTCAGTTTCCACAGCGGTACAATCTTTACTTCTATGCCACGAAAGCCCACCGCTCACGGCCACAACACGCGCTACGTTCGGTTGCAGAAAAATTATTGCTTTGGCTGCGGTAAGAACAATCCTGACGGCATGCGCTTGAAGTTCGCCTACGACAAGAAGCTTGGCGGGTTTGGTGGCCGCTTCCGTCTGGCTAAGCGCTTCTCTGGCCCGCCAGGCCACGCTCATGGAGGCATCATTGCGACCATCCTGGACGAGGCCATGGGCAAGGTGAACAAGCTGCGCCAAGTGGTGGCGTTGACCTCGCAAATGACGGTCAACTATCTGAGGCCGGTGCCGCTGAATCAACCGCTGCGCGTGGAGTCACGGGAACTGAGCGTCCACGGGCGAAAGCACGTCAACGTAGCTGAGATTCTCAATGCCAAAGGCGAGGTTCTGGCGCGTGGCAGGGCTTTGTTCGTCGCCATTGATCCGCACAAGATGTTCGCCAAGTTTGTGAAGAGTTGATATCCGCGGACTCCAGCTTTCGTCTAATCCGTTCACGGCTGCGGCATCGCAAGGAGGAACGTATGCGTGCTCGGAACGGCACTGCCATGTTGTTTGCCCTGGCCGCGTTCGTCTGGTCTGCCGCTGCTGCTGAGTCTCGCCCTTCGGACAGGACCGTCTCAAGCCTTACCCATAACACCACCATCCACATCATCACCCAGATCCAGCGGGCGGATTATGAAGGCGACCGCGCAGCCCTGAAGCGGCTTCATGATGAACTCGCGCCCATCCCGACAGACAACAAGCTGGCATCGCGCGTGCTCTATTGGCGGGGCTTTGCGATGTGGCGCAGAGCGATCAACGGCTTCAACGAGACCCCTACTCCAACCGACTTGGAAAAAGACCTCACGCAAGCAATAGTCGATTTCAAAGATTCGATTGATCGGGACCCTGCGTTCGTGGAGCCCAAGATTGGTGCAGGATCCAGTTTAGGCTATTTGGTGTACCTGCACCGCAAGGATCAGGCGAGGGTACAAGAACTGCTCCAACAGTCGAGCCCGCTTCTGAAAGAAGCCTTGGCAGCGGCTCCCGACAATCCGCGACTGCTTTGGGTGCTCGGTCCGATTCGTTGGTCGTCGCCACCGGAGCGAGGAGGCGGTCAGGAAAAGGCGTTCGATCTCTACAACGAAGGGCTGGACGCAATTCACAAACAGAAGCCTTCGAGCGATCCGTTGGAACCGGCTTGGGGAGAGCCTGAACTACTGATGAATCTGGCATGGTCGAATCTGAACCGAACCGCACCTGATCTGAAGGCCGCTGAGGGTTACGCGCAATCCGCGCTGAAACTGATCCCTTATTGGCATTACGTCCGCGACATCTTGATGCCACAGATTCGAGCTGCACAGGCCAAAATCCACTAAAGCTTAAGGACGGAGCGGTCGGGCGCGGGCAATTCGGTTACAATGTCCGGCGTTGTAAACACCGAGGTGGGCGCTGTGCATTCCCGCAAACCAGTCTCGAGCAAGCTAGCTATCTACCTGCTTTTCGCCGCGACGATTGCCCTCGCACAGAGCGGGCTCACCACGATCGAGAACCCAAAAGGCGGTCGGATCGTCTACGGGGAAGTCGATGGTCAAAACACTGAAGCTGGCGCCATGGGCGCGGTGCTGCGGTCTCTGCACAACCAGTACGGCGACAAGCCGCAGGTGGGCAAGCTGTTTCAGGTTCGCGGCACAAATTCTGTGGCCGTTTTCTTCACCATGGTGAACCGAAACCAGAAAAACATGCAGCTGGCAGGAATGATCATCGCGTCGCAGACTTCTGGTGGTCACGTCGAAGCTGCCCTTCTTACCGACGAAGCGCCACGTTTCGGTTCAACTATCAATCCCATGTTGAGTAAGCTCTTCAGCGTGTGGCGGCCGAACGGAAACACGGCCTCCGCCCAGGAGGCCGCCGTGGTGGGAAAAGGGGCCGCACTCAAGCTCTACACGCTCCCCGATCGTTCCGCTTCAGTCTCGCTGCCGGAGGGTTGGAACGTGCTGCCGTCCAGCAGCGGGGGAACTATCATGGCGCAGGGCCCCGACGGCTCGGCCGTCGCGCTGGGATATCCCTACCTGGCTAGCGACACTAATAATCCGAGTGTGAGGCAGACTCTTGCCATTTTGCAGCGTGGCGGCTTGCGCAATACGTCGTATGCTCACGCTCTCTATTACCCTTACGGTGGAGATTTGGGCAAGACCTTCGAAGATTTACTTCAGATGGCACGCAAGAATCAGGGGGAGCCTCCGGTCGCGATCAAAATTTCCAGTGAAACCCCAATGCCGGTTTCTGGCGCTTTGCGCTGCGCCCATCTGTATGGGGAAATTGATGCTCAGGACGGAAAAGGCATGCGAGAGATGAACACTGTGTTTTGCAGCGCGCCGCCCGGACCGCATGGCAGCTACATGAATCTTGCGTATCACACTGCTGTCCCAGTTCAATTCGCCGACCGGGAACGTGGAACCATGGAAGCAATTCTGGCGAGTTTCAATGTCAACCAGGCCGTTGTTCAATCGCAGGCGAATGCGATCGCCGCCCCGGCGATTGCAGCGATTCATGAAGTGGGCCGTCGGGCGGCCCAACAAGCCGCTGACGCACATGCCGCCGAAGATACCCACAACCGTGCCGTCGAAAAGCGGTGGGATAATAACGACAAGAACAATCAGGCCTTCAGCAATTATTTGCTCGACCAGACTGTGATTCAGGACAATCAGTTAAATGCCCATGGCACCGTCTGGAACCAGACCGCCGATGCGATGGTGAAAAACGATCCCCAGCGTTACGAATATGTGAACACGCCGAATTTCTGGAAGGGAATTGATTATTAACGGAGCCACTGGAACACCGCATCGTCTAGCGATGAGTTTCGAGTATCCTAGACAGCTCTTCGACGCCACGCCGTAACTCCCGGCCGTCGACGGCGGCGAATCCCAGCACCAGGCCGTTCGGACGAGACCGCCCGTAGGCGTATCTCCCCAGCGGCACTACCTCAACATCGCGTTCCGCTGCCGCTTTGGCCACCCGTTCAGCGGAGATCCCGCGCCGCAGCCAGCCCACGGTCCGTAATCCGGCTTCCACGTCAGAAATCTCGAGCAGCCCTGCCAGCCGCTCGCGAACTGCGTGGAGCAGAACCCCCAGCCGGTCCGCATAGAGCTGGCGCATTTTACGGACGTGACGGGCAAAATGTCCTTCCACGATGAAGTCACACAGGATCGCCTGCTCAATAAGCGGCGGATGATGCGTACTGATTGCTGCCGCCGCCCCAAAGATCTCCACCATGTCGGGCGGTGCCACCAGATATCCCAGGCGTAGGGCGGGGAAGAGCGCGTCGGTGAAGCTGCCGGCATAAATCACCACTCGTGCCCGGTCCAGGCCTTGCAAAGCCGGAACCGGCCTGCCCGAGTAGCGATATTCGCTGTCGTAGTCATCCTCGAAGATGATGGTGCCTGATTTCCGCGCCCATTCCAATAGCGACAATCTCCGCCGCAGGCTCATGGTTACGCCGAGAGGGAATTGGTGGGCGGGAGTGACATACACCAGGCGCGGACGCGGCCAGAGTCGCTGTCCGGCAGCGAGGTTCAGACCTTCGGTGTCCACCGGCACCGGGCAAATCCTGGCTCCTACGGCAAAGAAGCTCGATGCAGCTCTGGGGTATCCCGGCTCTTCCATCCAAACGGGATCACCGGGATCGAGCAGCAAGTGAGCTGCCCGATCCAGCGCTTCCTGCACGCCCGAAATAATCAACACCTGTTCCGGGGAACAATTCACACCGCGCGAAGTGTTCAGGTATTCGGCGACCGCATCGCGAAGCGGACGATACCCCAGGGCCTCTCCGCCTGCCAGCAGATTGGTCGAAACCCGGCGTAGGCGGCGTGTCGCCACCTGGGCCCAAAGGTCCGCCGGGAAAGCATCGAGGGCGGGTTGGCCGGCACGGAAGGCACGCGGTGCGGAGTTGCGTGGTGTTCGGCTACGAAGAATGTCCCGAGCAACTTCTCTGGGCGAAGCTTGCAGTCTCTTGGCATAGCAGGAAAGCGCAATTCGACGTCTGCGATTCATCCTTGCCGACCCCGCGCGCGGTGCTTGCAGTAACTCGTCGGGAAGGGTCTGGCTAACGTAGGTACCGGAACCTATACGGCCTTCGACATAGCCCTCTGATTGCAACTGCTCGAACGCATTCACAATTGTGGGACGCGAAAGCCCATATTGCGCTGCCAGATCACGGGTTGCTGGAAGGCGCAGGCCGGGTCGCAACTGGCCCGCGAGAATCCGCGCGCGCAGTTCCTCATAGACCCAGCGATAGAGCGGCGTCCCGGGTTTTGGGCCTCGCAGGCTCAGGGGCAGTGTACTCAGCTTCTTGGGCATAAACTTTTCTTTGCGACCCTTCGCGCGATCACTTTCCGAGCTTTGCGGTTAAAGGCTTCCCGTATTGATCAAGTGGTATGTGTGAATTATACAAAATGGATATATCAAGCTAACCATTATTTGGTTATGCTGAAATCAGACTCCGGACCAGAAAGAGGACACATGTCGCACAACAACGGTAATTCCACTAGCCTTCGCCTTAAGACCGGCCTCGCCGAGATGCTCAAGGGCGGCGTCATCATGGACGTCACCAATGCCGAACAGGCGGTCATTGCCGAACGAGCCGGAGCGGTTGCGGTCATGGCGCTCGAGCGCGTACCTGCACAGATCCGTGCCGAAGGCGGAGTTGCCCGCATGGCTTCGCCGAAGAAGATCCGCGAGATTATGGCCGCGGTTTCGATTCCCGTGATGGCCAAGTGCCGCATCGGCCACTTCGCCGAGGCGCAAATCTTGCAAGAACTGGGTGTGGACTACATCGACGAATCCGAAGTGCTTACCCCGGCCGACGAGGCCCATCACGTCGACAAGCACGCGTTCCGGGTCCCCTTCGTCTGCGGCGCGCGCAACCTGGGTGAGGCGTTGCGGCGCATTGCCGAAGGTGCATGCATGATTCGTACCAAGGGAGAAGCCGGCACTGGCGACGTAGTGCATGCGGTGAAGCACATCCGGCAGATTGTGCAGGAAATGAAGATTCTGACCGTTCTTGGCGAAGAAGAACTCTACGCCAAGGCCAAAGAGCATGGAGCGCCGTACGAGTTGATTCGAATGGTGGCGAAAGAAGGGAAGCTGCCCGTACCCAATTTCTCCGCCGGAGGCATCGCTACTCCCGCTGACGCTTCGCTGGTCATGCAACTCGGAGCTGAAGCAGTGTTCGTCGGCTCCGGTATTTTCATGAAAGATTCGACTACTTTCGCCGACCCGCAGGAAGCCGAGAAGCGGGCCAAGGCCATTGTGCAGGCGGCGACGCATTATCAAGACCCTAAAGTGCTACTTGAAGTCAGCGAGGACTTGATCGGAGCGATGAAAGGGCTGGCGGTGGCGGGGATTGATGAAGCGCATATGCTGCAGACGAGGGGTTGGTAGGAATCTTCAACTACAGAGGACACGGAGGAACACAGGAATAGCCCTCTGTGGACCCTGTGCCCTCTGCGGTTTAGGCTTTGAGTTATGACCATCGGCGTTCTAGCCCTTCAGGGCGACTTTGACGCGCACCGCAGGCGGCTCGAGGAGTTGGGCGCTACCGTTGTGCTCGTCAGGAAGCCCGAACAACTCGACTCGATCGACGGCCTGGTGATCCCCGGCGGCGAGTCTTCGACTATTTTGAAGCTCCTCGGCGAAAAGGGATTCGAGAAGCTGAAGGAGTTCGTGCGCGTGAAGCCTACTTTCGGCACTTGCGCCGGCGCGATCCTGCTGGCTAACGAAGTGGAGAATCCGAAGCAAGCTGGGCTTGGCGTTCTCGATGTTCGCATTCGCCGCAACGCCTATGGACGCCAGCTCGAAAGCTCGATCCGCGAGGGAAAGTTCGCCAACACGCCCATCGAGATGGTTTTCATCCGCGCACCTAAGATTGAGCGGGTCGGCCCTCGGGTTGAAGTCATTGCTACCGAAGGCGATGATCCGGTCGCGGTCCGGCAGGAAAGAGTAATGGCGGCGACGTTTCATCCGGAGCTTTCGACCGACACGCGCGTTCACCAAGCCTTCTTGGATTTAGTCAGCGCTACTTTCTAGATATATAATCCGTCCGGAATGTTCACCGCGAGGTAATTTTCATGAGACTGCGTTGGTGCGCAATAGCCGCTATTTTCCTATACTCGGCATCGGTAACCGCTTTGCCACAGGCCGCACTAACCGGACCAGAATTGCCCGCAGGGTTGCGAATCCCAGCGATCTTGAGGACCAGCATTTCGTCAAACAAATCGAAAGTGGGAGACCCGGTGCGGTTGGAAGTCATAGCGGATGTTCACGATAAGGCTGGAAACGTTGTAATACGTCGTCACGCCGATCTGTTCGGAAAAGTGACGTACGCAGTGTCCCATGAAAGAAAAAACCAGTCCGCAAGCCTTTCCTTTGAAGTAGACCGCGGCGAATGGAAGCGCCAGTCGTTCAAGCTGGATGCCGCGATCTTCGGGATCTATGCGGAAGCCAGCGACTCTCCTAAAGGAGAAAAGGTAGAAGGCATACCCATGGCGACCTTGCGTAACAGCGATGCGATTAATATTATCAACTCGACTGTTATGTACGACCTTGGGGGAGGTGGCTTCCCGCTCGGCCCCGCCCACGATATCAGCGTGCATTCTGTGATCATGCAACTAAGAATAGTTTCCGATCCGGTTGTGCGTACGGCCTTCGTGAATGACAAAAACGATATTGAATTCCATTCTTTTCTGGTTCTCCTGCTCAATGGTATGAAAGTGATTCAGTAGCCGCCTCCTCGGCGAGTCCAAACTGAGGGACTCGCACTGCTGATGAAGCAGCAGAAGTTCGACGGCTCACGCGAATCGTTCCCCCTATTCCTGGGGCGGCAACTGCGCTGGGGCGTGCTTTCCAACGGCCAGATTGAGAAGTTGAACCGGGAGTTCTTTGGGGGCTAACGTTGCCCCTGCGCTATACTTGCCTTAGCATGCCGGCGGAGCCCCAAAAGACGTTTTACCTCGAAACCTTTGGCTGCCAGATGAATGCCCATGACTCGGAAAAGGTCATTGGGACGCTGGTTTCCGAGGGCTACCAGCAGGTGCCGACCGTCGAAGAGGCGGGGCTGGTTCTCTACAATACCTGCTCCATCCGCGACAAAGCCGAGCAAAAGGTCTTCAACCGCTTAAACGACTACAAGAAGCTACAAAAGCAGGGCAAGAAATTTGGCGTGTTAGGCTGCGTGGCCCAGCAGGAAGGCGAGAAGATTTTCGAGCGCGCACCCTACGTGTCACTGGTGTGCGGATCGGCATCATATCGCAATCTGCCGCAGATGCTGATCCAGATCGAAGCAGGGAAGCGGGCGACTGGGCTCGACGATCGCCAAACGGACGAATGTTTCGAGACGGAATTCACAGCCCGCACCAACCCGCATCGCGGCTACATCACCATCATTGAAGGTTGCGATAAGTTCTGTGCCTACTGCGTTGTCCCATTCACGCGGGGTAAGGAGCGCAGCCGAACCTCCGATTCCGTGCTGGACGAAGCCCGCCAGATGGCCGATTTAGGCTATACGGAGATTCAACTGCTTGGCCAAAACGTAAATTCGTACAAAGATCCGGCAGGGAAGAAGAGCTTCGCGGAATTGCTGGCCGCCGTGGGAGAAACCCGAGGCATCCGGCGCGTGCGATTTACGACTTCCCACCCTCGCGATTTTGGCCGCGACATTATTCAGGCGATCGATGCTGTCCCCACGCTCTGCGACCACGTGCATTTGCCGGTACAGAGTGGGTCGAACAACGTGCTCGACGCCATGCAACGGCTTTACAGCCTCGAGCAGTATCTTGAACGCATTGCCTGGATGAAGGCTGCGCGGCGCGAAATCAGCATTACCAGCGACATGATCGTTGGCTTTCCGGGTGAGACGGAGTCCGATTTCGAGGCCACGCTGGCGCTGCTCGACGAAGTCGGCTACGACAGCGTTTTCGGCTTCAAGTATTCTCCGCGACCGAACACGCCGTCGCTCAAACTGGACGACGCTATTCCCGATGAAGAGAAGGTCCGTCGCCTGTCAGTGTTGAACGAAAAACAGCGAGAGATCCAGAAGAAGCACAACCAGAGGCATCTCGGAACGACTCTTGAAGTCATGGTTGAAGGGAAGAATGAGGCCCGCAGACAGTGGATCGGCCGGACTTCTCAAAATAAGGTGTTTAATTTCACCGCGCCGGAGACCGCCGTGCCGGGCATTGGGAGCTATGCTTCCGTGCTTTGCACCACATGTCTTCCCAACAGCCTGGTCGGTGAAATAGTGGTATAAGAGGTTTGGCAGGAGACGGCGATGGAAGTTGAAATGAAAATCCGTGGGCTTTTGATGGATCCGGTTACGAATATGCCGATCGTGATTCTGAAGGATTCTGTCAGTGATGCGGTGCTGCCGATTTGGGTGGGGATTTACGAGGCCAACGCCATTGCGCTCGAGATTGAAAAAGTCAGTACACCCCGGCCCATGACCCATGATCTGATCAAGAATGTGTTGACCGGTCTTGAAACCCAGGTACACAAAGTTGTGGTCACAGAACTTAAGGAAGACACCTTCTTCGCGGTCATATGGCTGGAGCGCAACGGGCACGTCATCAGCATTGATTCGCGGCCGTCGGATGCGCTGGCGCTGGCGTTGCGAGTGGATTGCCCGATCTTCGTGGAAGACGAAGTTTTAAAGAATTCCAAGCAGGCCACGACGGCATCCGACCGGGTGACCAGTGAAGAGCTGCGCAAGTGGCTGGAGGGCCTGAACGACGAGGATTTGGGACGATACAAAATGTAGAGATTTAGCGATTGAATCATTGAGCGATTGACTCAATGAAGCAACGACACAACAGTTCAATCCCTTCGCATGCCCGATCCAGCCCACCAACTTCAACAAATCTACCTGGCAGGATTCGAACTCAAGACCTTCGACCGATTTCCCAAGTGTGTAGGGGTAGTACGCGACGACTGTATCGCGCTGCTGGTGCCGGGGCCGGACGGCCTGCAAATGCTGGGGACACCGGGCTGGCAGATCGGGGAAGTCATGGGAGTCTTGACCGAAGTGGGCGGCAAGCAGGTGTTTCAAGCCAAACTGGAGATGGTTGAGGCAACTCCGGAGCGGCTGGAGAGACTACGAGGGTTCCGGGACGAGCTTCAGAACCTGATCCGTACTGCCAAGTGAGATAGGCTCTCCGGCAGCCCTTTCGTAGGAACCTCCTCTGAAGAAATCGCGTATTCTTATGCAGCACTGCGGGAAATGGGCGGGGCCGTAGTCGCTCCGCCGGAATGAGGAGAGCACTTCCATGCGTAACCGAACTTTTGAGCTGACGTTGGTGGCCCTTCTCGGGCTGGCGCTGTTCGCAGGCCTTGCCTGGGGCCAGGACGAGGGACGCGAGTTTCATTGGAGCGGTAAATTGGCTGCTGATCAACTCGTCCAGGTAAAGGGCGTAAATGGAAACATCGATGCTGAAGGCAGCGGCGGTGATCAAATAGACATCACGGCCGATAAGAGCGGGCCCGACGCAAGCCGGGTCAAAATACAGGTCGTTTCAAGCGGCGACGGATTGGTTATTTGTGCCATCTATCCTGGCTCATCGGATTCGTGCTCGCCCAATTGGCACGCACACAATGTACGAGGGGACGACACCAAAGTCCACTTCACTGTTCGCATGCCGAAGAATCTTCGCTTCACCGGGCAGAACGTGAATGGCGATGTGAATGCTACTGGCATGGGTCGCATGGTGCGCGGTGACACCGTAAACGGGTCGGTGCGGATTTCGACGAGTGCGTGGGCACACGCTGAGACGGTCAACGGGTCTATCCGCGCAAAGATGGGAAACTCCGATTGGACCGGTACGTTGAGCTTCAAGAGTGTAAACGGGTCGGTTGAAATCGAATTGCCCGACGACCTCAACGCCGATGTCAAATTCAAGTCGTTAAATGGACGTATCAAGTCAGATTTCCCGATCACCGTCAGCGGCAGTTTCATAGGCCAGAGTGCCAAGGGCAAGATCGGAAGCGGAGGCCGAGAGTTGTCGATCGAGACCGTAAATGGGAGCGTGGAACTGAAGAAGGCGGGCGCGGGGATCTAAGGACGCCACCTTTCGCAACTTTACATAATACCTGTTATCGGACGTAACAACAATCTTACGCGCCGCGTTCCTTTCATTCGGCGTTAGGGCCCTCCTCGCCTTTGTCCTGAAAAGACCTTCGTATCTCGTGGTGTGATTTCTGAGGCCTATGACGCAAAGACAGCCTTTTGGTCCTACCGTCATCTAGGCTTGGCATAGAGGCTAGAACTACAAGTTCGTCCGACGAGACCCGGATTTCAGGAACTATTCCGGCGACTAATGACGGTGTGCGCCACTTCGTTTCCTACCAGCACGATCCGGGAATGAAACAATGTGCCGTCGACCCACTAGGCCCCGGGTCTACTACGGGGCACGTAGTTCATCTAAGCGCTTTCACAGTAGAGAGTTTCGATAGGAGCTTTTCGTCTCCGCCAGTTCGGATCATGACGATTGAACCTTCTCATGTTTGGTGATCTAATTTACGATCCTGGCTATCAGGGACGACGTGCGAAATCGGTTTCTAAGACGGGCGATAGGCTTCGCGCTGCTGATCGGGATGTGTTTGCTCGCGAGAACGTCGGCTGCGGCCGCACCTCCTCACTACCTAATAACCAACGACGACCGCACTGGAAACTTCTTTTCCAACAGCCTCACGTTTTACACCATCGAAGCGGACGGCCAGCTCACCCTTAAGCAGCAGGTGCTCATCGGAGTTACGGGAATGCCGGGCGGATATTTCCCCGCGAACCGAGTGGTGGTGTTCAACGCAAGCGGCAATCAGTGCGCCTTTGCGTCTGACGCAGCGACAGGCGAAATCGACGGCGTTGGAGTCAATACATTGACCTTGCTGGGGCATGCACAGGGATCGGTGGGCGATACGGGCTTATCGAACGGAATCGGGCTCGCGCTGAGCGCGCAATACTTGTATGCCAGCTTTACCGACTCCAGCACCATCGGCACGTTTCAGATTGAACCCAATTGCGGGCTAAGCTTTGTAGGTGACGTGACGGTCGCCGGATTGCAAGGCGGCGTCATCGACGGCATGGCGATTCATGGCAACCTGCTTGTGGCCACCTACGGCGACGGCTCGATTGAATCATTCAGCCTGGCATCCGTGATGCCGGTCTCGAATGGGGACAAACAAAATTCGACCGGTTCCCGCGGCGGGAGCAGCTATCCCAGTGCTGTAGACATCAGCCAGGACGGGCGATTTGCGCTGTTTGGAGATACTTCCACTTCGACCACGATCGAAGTGTCGGACATTTCTTCCGGGAAATTGAGCGAGACAGTCGTTTACCAGTCACCGGCCGGCATCAACTCCAGCAATATCATGCTGAGTCCGGACCAGACCATCCTCTACATCAGCAATACGCAAGGAGACCGGATCACGGCAGCCTTCTTCGACAGCAAGAGCGGAACGCTGAAAAAGGGATGTGTATCTGGACTACTGAGAGGGTATTCGTCCGCATGGTCGTATCTCGGGGGCCTGGGGTTCTCGAGCGAAACCGGAAACGGCCAAGGCGTTTATGTGGCTGAGTTCGGCGCCCCTTCCTCCATCGCCGAAGTCAGGGTCAGCGCCTCGAACGGAACCTGTTCACTGGCCGAGGCGGCTGGATCGCCCGTACCCGACACAGACAGCCTTGGTCTGTTGTCCATTGCCACCTTTCCGCCACGGTCTTTCTGAATCAACTCACTGACCGGGAGATCACTTCACCGCGTGAACCGCTTCGGTTCCGATCAACACGATTCGAGGATGAAAAAGCGTTCCGGCTACGCGGGTGGCAATGGCGATCAGTTCCCTTTGCCCGCTGAACACTTTCACCTGCTGGGCTTTTGAGAACTCGGGCAGATTCACGGTGCGTCCGCTGCGGATGTGGGCTGCCATCTCTTCGTTCGCCGTAACCGAGGGAAAGCGCGGCAGGAGCTTGCGGGGATGAACAAAAAGGTCTTCGACGGTTCCACCGTTTGCTGCCGCCTGTAGTTCTTCCAGCGTATGGGCGTCAGTCAAATCGAACTCTGCCACGGCGGTGCGCCGCAACGATTGCAGATGAGCGCCGCATCCCATCTGTTGACCCATATCGTGGGCGACCGAGCGGAGATAAGTCCCCGAGGCTACGCAGGCCTGGAAACCAGCGCGGTCGCCATCTACGCTCAGAATCTCGAACTTCTTAATTTCAACCCGCACCGGGGTTAGCACCACTTCCTTCTGCTTCCGGGCCAGCTTGTAAGCGGGCACGCCTTGAATCTTCTTGGCTGAGAATGCGGGCGGCATTTGCTCGACGAATCCGCGGAAACCGGCGGCAATGTGACGAATTTCGTCCAGCGTTGGCATCACATTCTGGGGAACGCCAACAGCTTCGCCGTCGGCGTCATAGGTATCGGTGGCAAAGCCAAACCGAATCACGCCTTCATAGGCTTTCTCCGAGGCATTGTAGAACTGGGCCAGGCGAGTGAGACTGCCAACCACCAACGGCAATACTCCGGTGGCGGATGGATCGAGCGTCCCAAGATGCCCCACCGACCGCTCATGCAGAATGCGGCGCACACGATTGACCACATCGTGTGAGGTCAACCCGGCGGGCTTGTCGATGATGAGAACGGCATTCATAGAATAAGCAAGTGGGTAATTTGTAATTGGGTAATTTAGAATCCAAACGGGCCTAACGACGTTCGATTACCCATTTGCCAAACCACCGACTCTTCTAATCTCTCATGTTTCCCATTCGCGACGATACGCCCCGCTTCAGCACTCCCTACATCACCTACTTCATTATCGCCCTCAACACAGTGGTGTTCCTGTTTGAATTGTCGGTGGGGGCACAGAGCCACCGTGCGCTGAACGGCCTGATGTATCAGTTTGGAGTAGTCCCATTGCACTTTGAAAGGGTATTGGCGGGAACATCCTACGCTTCCCTGCCGGCGCTCTCGCTCACCATCCTGACCTCGATGTTCCTGCACGCCTCCTGGCTGCACATCATCGGGAACATGTGGTTCTTGTGGATCTTTGGTGACAATATTGAAGACTACCTCGGCCATTTTTCGTATCTGGTCTTTTATCTCGTCAGCGGATTCGCCGCCATGGCTACGCATATCCTTCTTAACGCCGGCTCGAACGTTCCCGCTTTAGGGGCGAGCGGAGCAATTGCGGGAGTCATGGGCGGTTATTTTGTGCTTTACCCCAGGGCACGCGTAATGATGTGGTTTCCTCCGATTTTTTTCTTTTACCTTCCCGCCTGGTTGGTGCTGGGATATTGGTTCATGACGCAATTCCTGAGCGGCGCTGTGACGCAGATTGCGGGAGCAAGCCAGGCTACGGGCGGGATTGCGGTGTGGGCGCACGTGGGAGGGTTTGTGGCGGGGATCGCATTGATCAAACTGATGCCGGAGCGGAGCGGACGAAGCCGGTACGCTGCCTGGTGAGTCCCCAGCGCATGGGCTGGGCGCCCGTGCATGCCTCTATAATAGTCGTGTGAGTCCTCAATCCGTCCAACAAGTCGCCTCGGCCGACTTCCCTACCCGCTGGGGCAAGTTCCGCATTTTCGGCTTCCAGGGCAACTTTGACGGCCGCAAGGAAGACGCGGTGGCCCTGGTGATGGGCGATGTTCATTCTTCGCCGCCGCTGGTGCGCATCCATTCCCAGTGTCTGACCGGCGATGTCTTCGGATCGCTGCGCTGCGATTGCCGGCAGCAACTCGAAATGGCGCTCGCCATGATCGCGGAGCGCGGTGCGGGAGTGCTGATCTACGAACAGCAGGAAGGACGTGGGATCGGCCTCATGGCCAAGTTGAAAGCTTACGAACTGCAGGACGACGGACTGGATACAGTCGAAGCCAACGAGCGCCTGGGCTTTAAGGCTGATCAGAGGGAGTTTGCTTTACCGTCGGAGATTTTGAAAGCGCTGGGGGTTTCGCAAGTCCGGCTGCTCTCGAATAATCCTGACAAAGTGGCTGCACTCGAACGCGGAGGAATCACGGTTGTTGACCGTGTTCCATGCGAAGTTTCCGTCAATGCGCATTCGGAAGAGTACTTGAAGACGAAGAAAGAGAAGCTGGGGCATTTGTTTACTAGCCGCTAGTTTCCTGCCGCAGCCAGCACCGCCCGTTTCGTAAATACTCGAATCATTTCCCGGCGATACTCCGGCGTGAGCGCTGAAGTGGTCAGCGGCTTTGCGGTCTTCGCCGCCAAAACTCCCACTGCGTCGGCCAAATCTTCACTCCACACCTTTCCATTGAGCGCTTCGCTAGCGCCTTTTACCAGTAGCGGCGCGGGATTCACTGCGGTGATGGCTACGCGGGCGTCGGCGATGTGTCCGTTCGACCGTTTCATGACAACAGCCACTCCAGCCAACGGATAATCGATCGATCCGCGAATTCGTAGCTTGCGGTATACGCCGCGATAATCGGCGGCGGCCTCCGATAAGAACACTCGGGTCAGCAATTCGTCCGGTTGCAGCTTGCGATAGTTGTCTCCGAGGCCAGTGTAAAACTCACGTAGCGGGATGCGGCGCGTGCCCTTCGGGCTGACGATTTCCACCTCCGCATCCAGGCAGAGCAAAGCGGCGGGAGTGTCTCCTGAAAACGCCGCCCAGCATTTCGTGCCACCGGGAGCAACGTGGCAGAGATCGCCGTCTTTCTTAATACAGAAACCGCAACCCTTGCGCCAAGTGAGCGACTGGTTATACCAGAGGCAGCGCGTGTCGAGACAGATGTTGCCGCCGATCGTACCCATGTTCCGCAGCACAGGGGACGCAACGGTGGCAGCGGCTTCGGTCAACGCTGAGTAGCGGCGGCGCAAGAGATCGGAGTGTTCGATTGCGGTAAGTGAAGTTAGCGCACCGATTTCGACGCCACTTCCCTTCTGCTCGCGGATTCCTTGCAGCTCGGCAATATGGCGCAGATCGAGCACGAACTCCGGCTCGAACAGCTTTTGCCGCATGGAGGGAATGAGGTCGGTGCCTCCGGCGATAATGCGCAGCCGGGTAGGCGAGTTCGCGTGTTTCGCCAAGTAACCAATGGCGTCATCCAGCGATCGTGGCCGCAGGAGCTTGAATTCAGGAAGACTCAATCATCACCTGCCGCTGCGGCGGGCGCTTCCCTGCGCGACGGATCCAGCGGGTGCCGCTCCGGCCCTTTGCCGCGGAACCAAAGCGATCCGCCGTGCTCGCGGAACCTCGCGGGCGATGTAGGATCGACACCTTCGGTCAGGTTGATGTGTTTGGCGTTCTTCTTGGCGCGCAACGCTGCGAGTACCCGCTCTGGCGTGAAGGGACATTCATGCAGCCGCACGCCCACGGCGTCGTAGATCGCGTTCGAGATGGCCGGAATGGTCGCGGCCAGCGAGCCTTCACTGCACTCCTTCGCGCCGAACGGTCCTTCGGGATCAATGCTCTCGACGATGATGGCCTCGACCTCAGGCGATTCCACTGACGATGGGCTACGATATTCGAGCAGGCCGGGGTTCATCAGCATGCCATCCTTCCAGACCATCTCTTCAGTAAGCGCTTGGCCCATGCCCATCCAGACCGAACCGATGATTTGGCCTTCGACCGAGACTGGGTTCAGAGCTCGCCCGCAATCGTGAGACGCCCAAACTTTGTGGACGGTGACCTCGCCGGTTTCTTCGTCAACACTCACCTCTGCAACCTGACCGGAGTAGGAATACGCAGGCGAGGGGCCGACGCCTGCGCCCTTGTGCTTGCCACCGCGTGCGTCGCTCGGAGGTGCATAAGAGCCGGTGCCACTGAGCGCGCCGTGGAAATCGATGGCCGCAACTACGGCTTCTTCAAAAGATAATTGATCTTTCGGCCCTTCATCCTTGCGCTTCTGCTGAAGTGAGCCGCGCAAGATTTGACCCTCGACCCGGCCGGAAACGGATGCAGTCGAGCTCTGCTCGACCGGACGGCCGACGGCGGCCATCCCCGCGTGGCCATTCTTACGGGCGACCATGTCGTCACGGAACGTCAACTCTTCCGGGAGGCAGTTCATCTTTTTCGCGGCAGCAGTGGCGATTTGCCTCTTCACGTCCTGTGCTGCCCGCAGCGTGGCATTGCCGTTCATAAACGTAACCCGGCTGGAGTACGACCCGATGTCGATAGGTGTGAGATCGGTATCGGCAGCTATTACCTTCACACGTGCGATGGTGCAGCCCAGTGTTTCAGCCGTGATCTGCGCGACCATGGTGTCCGACCCCTGACCGATGTCAGAAGCTCCCGTGTAGACGACAACGCCGCCGTCACGATCAATTTTGATGTTCACAGTGGAGTGCGGCATGTCGGAGCGGATGATCGAGTTGGCGGCGCCGCTGACGTAATGACTGCACGCCACGCCCAAGCCACGCCCCTTGGGCATCTTTCCCTTACGCTGCTTCCAACCGGAGCGCTCGATCACTTTCTCAATGCATTCGGGCAGGCCATAGCTCTGGACGCGCAAACCGTTCACCGTGACGCAGGGTGGCTTGAGCAGATTGTGCTGACGGATCTCCGCAGGATCCATGCCGATGGCAGCGGCGAGTTCGTCGAGTTGGGTTTCAAACGCAAAGCGAACGTTCACCGTGCCGTGGCCGCGCATGGCGCCGCAGACCGGCTTATTGGTGAGCACTCTGTAACCGTCATATTGAATATTAGGGATGTCGTAAAGCGCGCCCAGCAGTGCGCCAGAGTAAAGAATGGTGACTACACCGTAAGAACAGTAACCTCCGCCATCCTGCACTACGCGGGCCTTGACAGCGGTGATCGTACCGTCTTTCTTGACTCCGGTCTTTAGGTCGACAATGGTGCGGGGGCGGCCACGGTGCGCCCAGAAAACCTCCTCGCGCGTGTAAGTGATCTTCACCGGAGCTTTCGCTTTGCGAGCCGCAATGGCGGCGATGATCTCGAGTGGAATGACTTCACTCTTGCCGCCAAATCCGCCGCCCACCAGCGGCTTGATGACGCGGATCTGCGACATCTGCATTTCGAGCACAAGCGACAATTTGTGCTGGAGGTAATAAGGAACTTGGGTAGAAGACTGCACAATCAATCGCCCAGGATTGCCGGTCTGCGGATCGATTTCGAAAGCGGCCAGGGTGGCGTGCGGCTCCATCGCGGCGTGCGTGACCTCATTGGCGATGAAGCGGGCTTCGGCAATTTGATCGGCTTCGGCAAAGCCCTTGTCGGGATCGCCGAAAACGTGGTGATAGTCTTTTTCGATGTTATGTGGTCTATTGTCGTGGATGAGATTGGTCTCGGCCTTCATCGAATCTTCGGGGTCGAAGTAAGCCGGCAGCACTTCGTAGTCGACATCGATGAGCTCCAGAGCCTTTTCGGCGGTTGCCTCGTCGAGCGCAGCGACGCAGGCGACGTTATCGCCGACGTAGCGAACCTTGTCGAGTGCCAACGCATACTCGTCGTGGCCGACGGGAAGAATGCCGTAAGGATTGGGAGCATCGGTGCCGACAACGACCGTAACGACGCCGTCGAGCTTTTCGGCGCGATTGGTGTCAATCCGCCTGATGCGCGCGTGCGGATAGGGCGAATGCAGAATCTTGCCCACCAGCATGCCGGGTGCAGTGAGGTCGTCCGCGTATTTGCCAGAGCCGGTGGTCTTGCCCGCGGCATCGACCATGGCGATAGATTTGCCGATGATGGAGAAATCTGTCATTGCGCTGCGACCATTCCCTTCTGCTCCGCCTCAATCGCCGCCTTGATCGCCTGGTACATCTGGCTATATCCGGTGCAGCGACACAAATTGCTGCTCAAACCGTTGCGAATCTCCGCTTCCGTCGGATTGGGATTCTGTTTCAGCAGATGCTTCACCGTCATCATGAAGCCCGGCGTGCAATAGCCGCACTGCGATCCGCCCCAATCGCCATAGGCTTTCTGTATGGCCGCCAGACTGCCATGTTCGCTCACACCTTCAACGGTCGTAATGTCCTGGCCTTCACAACTCGCCGCCAACATGGTGCAGGAAAGCATGGGAATGCCATCCACTTGCACTGTGCACGCGCCGCAGGAGGAATCGTCGCACCCACGTTTCGAGCCGGTGAGATCAAGATCCTGGCGCAGGGCGTCGAGCAGCAGCTTGCTCGGTTCGATCGCGATCTCGTGCGAGCGGCCGTTCACCCGGAGTTCGATGAGTTCTTTTTTCATGTGTAGGTATTGGCTCTTGGCTTTCAGCTGTTAGCTCAAGTCCTTTGCTCCAAGCCAAACGCCAAGAGCTAAGCGCCACAAGCCGCCTCAATATCCAAAATCCGCCTGCGCGGCGTACGCGTGCTGCTTCACGCCAAGCTCGTCGACTCGACAAGCTCCCAGTTGGTTCATGTAAGCTCGCCGAGCCGCTACGCCATACACCCAGCGCGACAGCCAAGCGCCAGTATCTTCTTTCGTTTTGGTCTGTTCGTGGTACTGACGGAAGCAGGCATCGTCGCGTTTATAGTATCCCTGCACCGGCGAGGGATGAGCGCCATAGGGACACTCAACAACCGCATTGACCAGGAATCCGGGAATCACGGTGCGGTTCGGATCACTGGCAATGACTTCAGGTTCGACGATTTCTTCCGCCGCGACGATTACGCGCTTAGCAGCGCGAACGCCTTCGATCATCACGCCAAGGTTGCCCCAACAGTGGGCATTGCCTTCGCGATCAGCCCGCTGCACGTGAACGATGGTGACGTCGGGAGTCAGAGCGCGTACAGCCCACAGAGGTTCTTTTCCATCAAAGGGAGAAAATATCTGATAAAAAAAGTGATTGCCCTTTGTGGTGTCGCTTCCTAATGCTGTTTTCGTGGGCAAAAACGGCACTCCCATAGCTCCTGCCTGAAGCGCAAGAGCGACGGTGAAATTGGTCATATTGAAGACCTGTAATCCATTTTGCTCGACGGCGCGACGGAAATTGTAGGCCGAACCCATCATGACGTTTCCGACCCAGGCAGCGATAACTTTTTCGACGCAACCGGCGCCGATGAGCTCGTCGAACAATATGTCAGAGATGGGTCCGATCAGCGTGAGGCCGCGCTTCTTCTGCCGGATGATTTCATGGCCGGCGGCGAAGGGGATCATCTGCTCCATCTGCAAACCGAGCGCGACCGAAGCTCCGTCGGGCACCAGGTCGGCTATGGCTTCGCGCATGGTGAGCGCCTTCGCCATTACTTCCCTTTCCACTTCGGCTGCCGCTTTTCGAGGAACGCGGCGATGCCTTCCTGAGCATCTTCCGTCTTCATTAGTTCATCCAGATAAATCTCCTCGGCTCGTGCCAGTCCCTTGTGAAAGTGCATGGCGTCCCACACGTAGGTGGCCTTCTTCGTCAACGAGAGCGCCGCAGGGCTAAGCTTTGCCAAGCGGTCCAGCGACTCTTGCGCCGTTGCCTCCACTTCCGGGTCGGGCGTTGCGCGATTCGCCAACCCGATCTCGGCCGCTTCCCTGCCGGTAATGCTGCGGCCTGTGAAAATGAGTTCTGCCGCCCGTTTCTGTCCCACGATGGCTGAGAGCACAGTGACCGCCACCGGCGGGTAGCATCCCAGCTTGATTTCCGGGAAGCCCCAGGTCGCCGACTCGGAGGTAAAGACCAAGTCGCAGACAGCCGCCAGTTCCGCGCCCCCACCAAGGCAGTTGCCGTGAACGCAGGCGATGGTCACTTTTCTAGTGTTGATCAAAGAGTGAATCACGCCATGAAACTTAGCCAGCATCTCGTGAACTTTGTCCGGGGTGTGGGCAGCAACGTCTACGCCCGCCGAAAAAACATTTTGCGAGCCGGAGAGGACTACGCTGGAAATGGTGGCGTCCGATTCGATCATGGCCAGTGCCGCAGCCAACTCTTCCATCATCGGAATGTCGATGACATTAAGGGCTGGGTTGTGCAGACGCACGCGGGCGAGCGGCGGCTGCAACTCCATCTCGATGCGCGATTTCGTGATCGTCGCTGTGGCCATGGCAGACTTAACTCGTCCAAAACCCTTCCTTGTCGTATTCGCGAATCGCCTGCAACTCGGCGACGCTCGGCTCCGGTGTCATCGAGACCTCCCTGGCGCAACGCAATGGCCAGGCGGTGTTGTCGAGGACGTCTTCTACATCAACTCCGGGATGCACGGAAGCGAGGAATGCTTCGCCATCCTCGCCAAATCGGAGGACGGCTTTTGTAGTGATCACTGCAGACGGGCCTCCGCGCGGCAGGCCAACGCGCTTTCGCCATGCGTGGCCGTCGCCATTTCCTGGGCTGGTGAGAAACGACACTCGCTCTGGCAGACGCTGCTTGCTGTGCTCCAGCAGAGCCACGAAACGCTGAGCGAGTGAAGCGATGTCACAAGCGCCACCCGATCCCGGCAAGCGGATCATTCCCTTTTTGCTGTTCACTTCCGTCGAGTTCAGGTTGCCGAAGCGGTCCACCTCAGCTGCTCCCAGGAATCCCAGATGCACGCGCCCGGATTGCAGCAGGCTCATCACACCCAGCATATCCAGGCACTGCGTCGCTCCGAGAATGTTCGGCGGATCCGCCATGGTGTAAATCAACTCGGGCGCAGGCGTCGACCGGATCACTCCATTTTCGAACAAACCAACCGCCTTCGGAGCATGCGTCTGCTTCGCCACCACAAACGCAATCAGTGGTAAACGCATGCCGACGAACACCACCTCTCCATCCCGAATTTCGCGGGCCGCTGACGACACCATAAGTTCACTCATGGTGTAAGCCTGCGCGGTGGGAGTCGGAATGGTGGTTGAGGTAGTCATGAGTAGCGGAACAGCCGAGACGGGCTGTCCCGACGTGCTCTTCTATAAATTGATCGCGGACTTTCTTACTTCGCCAATCGAAGCCAGCGGGTCGCGTGCCCCCTCTTTCGGCGCAATCCATTTCTTTTCGTTGGCGATGATGTCGAGCAGCAGCTTCTTGTCTTCCGCCGTCGGCATGTACTCCTTCACGTGCTGCTCGTACGCCTTGTCATCCAGCGGCTCACCTGTCTGCGCATGGAACTTCTGGCCAGCCCACCGCCCGATGTTACGGTTGAACTTGATATGTGGAGCGTAAAGCCTTGGTTCTCCTGCCTTTAGGCCGTTATTAAAGCGTTCCACCAGGCCGGCCACTTCATCCCGGTAGAGCTGCCGATTGTAATCGTTCAACTCATCGACCTCGGCTGGCTTCTCGTTCTTGGGTTCATCGTAGCGTCCCTTAATGCCCCAAACGTAGGACCAGTGCGCCGACGAGGAATGATCGGTGCCGAACAGATCGTAGGAACTCGATATCCACTTGTTGAGATAGCGCTGGATCAGCCATGCGGGAATCACTCCGGCTTCCACGATGCGGCGCAGACCATCGTTGCCGGTACCCATGTGAAAAGCTTCTTCGCGCAGCATGTAGGACATCGATCGGCCGAGTGGGGCGAATGCCGAATACTTGAGCATCTGCAACTGGAACTTACCATCGCGATCAACGAAGTCGGTGTAGGTGAAGAAATCCATCCAGTTGTCCACGTCGACGTTGAAAGCGCCCAGCAGACGCTTGTTTTCGAAAGCGCGGCGCTCCAGCATCTTTTGTGCTTCCACTTTGCCGGAATAGCCGAAGTGCGCGATCAGCAAGGCGCACATCTGCCAGCCGTGGCGCATCTCTTCAATCATCACGCGGGTGATGGCGCGTCGGTCCCAGTCGGTGGGCGCGCTCTCAAACAGATTGCGCTGCTGCTCGACGCTGGCAAACTCCGTGTCGCCCTGGTAGACGATCAGGTTGATGAGCGCGTCGCGCATCTGCTGCGTCGGCACTTGGCGCAGGTTCTCCCACTTCTTATTGCCCTTGAATGCGCCAAACTGGATTTCGTCAGTCTCAATGGCGCCGTAAAGGGTGTCGAATTTAAAGTCGGAAATTTCTTTGTGGTTGACGCCGATATCCTTGCGCCAATCGTCGAAAAGTCCGACCCAATCGCTGAAGGTTCCGATTTTTGCTACTTTTCCAGGCATAATGGCTCCAAATCTATAAACCACAAAGGACACAAAGGGTCACAAAGGTCGAAACATCGGATTTGCTTTGTGATCCTTCGTGCCCTTTGTGGTTAGTACGTTTCATCCCAAGTTCATCCAAACTGTCTTATTTTCCGTGTAGTGCTCCAAAGCCTTTTCGCCAAGTTCGCGGCCCAATCCGCTGCTCTTGTATCCCCCGAAGGGCATGGCCGCATCCATCAAGCCGTAGGTATTGATCCACACCGTTCCGGCTTTGAGTTGTCGCGAAACGAGATGGGCTTTTCTGAGGTCGCGTGTCCAGACTGCGGATGCTAGTCCGTAGGGGTTCTGATTGGCCTGCGCGATGACCTGATCGACTTCATCGAAACTGATGGTCGCCAGTACCGGCCCGAAGATCTCTTCTTGTGCGATCTTCATGTCGTTGCTTACACCGCCAAAGATCGTCGGCTCGATAAAGAACCCCTTACTGCCATCCACCGAAACGCGATTGCCACCAGCAAGCAGTTTTGCTCCCTCTTTCTTGCCCGCCTCGATGTAGCCAAGCACCGTATTCATCTGCTCCTGGCTGACGATAGCCCCCATGCGGGTCTTGGGATCGAGGGGGTCGGCCGGTTGCATCTTCTTGGCGCGAGCCACCAGCTTTTCCAGAAATTCGTCTTCTACTTTGCGCTCGACGAACAATCGCGAACCGGCGTTGCAGACTTCGCCTTTACCGTAGAAAATCCCGGTAATGGCGCCTTTCACCGCGCTATCAATATCGGAGTCGGCGAAAACGATGTTAGGGGATTTGCCGCCCAGTTCGAGCGTGATGCGCTTCATGGTGTCAGCGGCACCACGCATGATGTCCTTGCCAACTTCTGTGGATCCCGTAAAGGCAATCTTGTCGATGCCAGGATGGCGGACCATGGTGCGACCCACCTCGGAGTTGCCCGTAACCACGTTGATCACACCAGCCGGAACTCCAGCTTCGATGGACAATTCACCGAAGCGCAACGCAGTCAAAGGAGTCAGGCTCGCCGGCTTCCAAACCACGGTGTTCCCGCAGGCAAGAGCAGGCCCCAATTTCCACGAAGAGAGCAGGAGTGGAAAGTTCCACGGCACAATCATCCCCACCACACCGACGGGCTCGCGCAGCGTATAGGTGAAGGCGGTTTCAAACGTGTTTGTGGTCTCGCCGTGAATCTTCGTCGCCCAGCCGGCGTAGTACCGCAACACATCGATGACCATGGGCATATCGACGTAGCGGGATTCGAAGATGGGCTTGCCGTTGTCGAGAGTTTCGAGCTCGGCAAACTCATCGATGTTCTTCTCCAGCAAATCCGCCAGCTTCCAAATCAACCGTCCACGTTCGCTGGCCGACATTTTGCGCCAAGGACCGGTACCGTCGTCGAATGCCTTGCGGGCCGCAGCGACAGCACGGTCAACATCGTCACTGGAGGCGGCCGCGATCTGGGTCAGCACTTCCCCGTTGGCGGGATTCGAGGTGTCGAACTGCTTCGCGGTTTCTACCCACTGCCCGCCAATCAGCAGGCGGCCAGGGGAGAGTTTAGTTTTGGTGGCTGCAATCATTCTGGTTTTCCAATCGTCGTTCGGTAAAGGACGGCCCGAGGGCGGCCGTCCCCACACGAGCTGTTATTTCGCCTTGAACACTGCCGGCCGCTTCTCCACGTAAGCCGCCAGGCCTTCCTTGGCGTCTTCGCTCTGAAAGAGAATTTGCTGGTTCTCGCGTTCCACTGCCAGCGCCGACTCCATGGGAATCTCCCATCCGGTCTGTACCGCGCGCTTGATTCGTCCTACAGCCTTGGCTGCTTTATTGGGCGGGCAGAACTGACGAGCATATTCCAGGACGTTCTCCATGAAGCCATCGCGCTCGAAAATGTCATTCACGATCCCAAGTTCCTTGGCCTCTTCGAATGAGAAGGTGTTGCCGGTAACCATCAGCTCAATCGCCTTGCTCTTTCCCACCATCCGCGACAAGCGCTGCGTGCCACCGGTTCCGGGAAGCACGCCGAGATTCACTTCCGGCAGGCCAATCTTCCCCGCTTCCTGGCGGGCAATGCGGATGTCGGCAGCCATCGCGATCTCGAGTCCGCCGCCGACGCAGTGACCGTTGATGGCCGCAATCACCAGCTTTGGCGTGTGCTCCAGGCGCAGCAGCATCTCGTTGGCGTGCAGGCAGAAGTAATACTTAAATGTGGGATCGACGCTCGAAAGCATCTTAATGTTCGCGCCGGCGGAGAAAAACTTGTCCCCCGATCCCGTGATCACGATTACATAGACGTCGTTGTCCATGCGCGCTTTAAGAATGCTCTCATCGAGCTGGCGGTTCATCTCGTAGGTGTAGGTATTGGCAGGCGGGTCGAACATCTCGATCACTGCCACGCCACGGTCGGTTCGGTAGTTAACCAGTGTCTTGGTGGTTTCGCCGGTTGCGGGCGACATTGTGGTTGCCATATCAAAACTCCTTTTTTGCGATCTATAGAATTTGAGTTCAGTTTACCGATTTCTTTTTACGACTCTTCCGGCGCGGAGCGGCTGCACCCACGCCGCGAAGAAAAATGTCGCCCATCTTACCGGCGATCTCGTCGGCGTCTGCGTCCACCCGCGGGTTGTACCAGGTGTAAATCCAATTCATCATGCCAAACAGGCTCAGTACCGCGAGACGGCTCGATCCTTCCAGTTTACGCTCGCGGCGGAAGTCGTCGAGCAGGCCCACACAGATTCGATAGTAGGCGCGCTTGATGGCGGCGACTTCCGCGCCAAAGTCACCCTTGAGCGCGTCATCCTCGTGAGACAGGACTTTCATCGCCTTACGATTGACGAGAAAGTATTCCAAGTGATTCAGGATGAAGATGCGAATGCGCTGCTCGGGGTCGGAGACGGCGTCCAAACGCTCTCGCAGCCGCTCAACGATGGTTGTAAAGGTCTCTTTCTGAATCAGGTAGAGCAGTTTTTCCTTCGATTCGAAATAATAGTAGAGCCCCGAGAGCGAGATGCCGCTGGCCCGCGAAAGGTCGCGCATCGACGCTCCCGCGTAGCCTTTTTCGTAGAAAACTTCGGTGGCATGAAGCAGAATCTTACTCAGCCTGCGGTCAAAACGGGTCTCCGGCGGAGGAGTTGCCTCCGCTGGAGTGCGGCGGCGTGCGGTGACCGGGGACGTAACCGAAGCCGAGGAAGCCATAAAGTTCGAACGTTCGTTCAAATATTATATCAGACAACGAGACGAGGAAAAGTGGAGCGGGGCTGGGTCTAGTTACGAATATCGGCCAACAGCCGTTCGACCTCTTCTTTGACCTCGGCGGTGACCGGTAGCAGCGGCAGTCGCGCCGGGCCACCGTAATAGCCGTTGAAATCCATCGCGTACTTAATCGCGGGAATGCCTAGGTCTCCGACGATCCGCTGCGCCGCTTTGACGATGCGCTGTTGTTTAAGCCGAGCAAGCTCTGCGTCCCCTTCCTTCCAGGCGGCATAAATTTCGTAGCAGGCGGTGGGAGCGGGATCCGCAAAGCCTAGAATCCCTCCGACAGCCCCGACCTGCAATGACGGCTCCAGCGTCTGTGCAGCGCCCACCAACACTTGGAAGCCGACTTCCCTTTGACGAGTCTTCAGCCCGCCAACCACAGCAACGGCGGAAGAAGATGGTCTAGCTGTACTCCCCGTGATCGACACCAGCTCCCCATTGCTCTTAGCCGCCGCGCTCAACATGCGGGGCGTGACTGCTTCAAAGGTCTCCGTAACGGTGGCACTGCGTGTCACATGGCGCGTGCCGTCGACCATCCGTCGCACCTTTTCCACGTCTCCGCCGGATTCCTTGATGCCGATGATATTGGGATGCACGGCCAGTTCGATCACCATTTCCGCGGGAATGTCATAGGCGGTGAACCCGGGCACGTTGTAGAGGAGCACCGGCAGCGGTGAGCGGTCGGCAACAAACCGGTAGAACGCCAGCAGATTCGCGGGCGTCATCTGCTTGCGGTAAAAGTGCGGAGTGCGGACGAGAGCAACGTCATAGCCGGCCTTGGCTGCGTACTCGGTGAGCTGCAGCGTCTCGTCGGCGGATTCCATCCCAGTGCCGGCTATTAAGACCTTGCTCGGGGCACAAGCCTCGCGGATGGTTTGCAGGACATCGCGACGCTCAAGATCGGAAAGCAAGATTGCTTCGCCGGTTGACCCCAGCGCAACGATGCCAGCTACGGGCGTCTTCGAATAGCGCTCGACGTTCGCCTCGAGCTTCTTGAAATACACGTTGCCCTGGGGATAGAAAGGCGTGGTGACGGGCGGAAAGATGCCGGAAAGTAGCATAAGAGCAGCTCTCAGCTATTAGCTTTCAGCTCCTAGCTTAGCAGAGGAGGTCATCGCCGGACTCTTGTGGGTCGCTCAGCATGCAGTTTTTGCAAGGCGAACACGTTTACCTCTCCTCGTTGCAGGGCGGCGATACCCTCGGCGGCGGCGCGGGCGGCGGCGAGGGTGGTTATCGTAGGAATGCGCGCGTTCACGGCTGCCCGGCGGATCGCTTGTTCGTCGAACCATGGTTCGAGTCCGTGGGGTGTGTTGATGACCAGTTGCATGCGCTCGCCCTTGATCAGGTCCACTACGTTTGGCCGGCCTTCCTTTACTTTGTAGACGCGTTCGACCGTCATTCCAGCACGTTCGATCAGGTCAGCGGTCCCGGCCGTGGCCACCAAGTGGAAACCCATGTCGGCGAACTTGCGGGCAACGTCGGCTACCTGCGGCTTGTCGTGATCGGTGACGCTGATGAAGACTGTGCCCTTGGTCGGCAGTTTTTGTCCTGCAGCAATCTGCGCTTTGGCGAAGGCTTCTCCAAAGTTGTCGGCCACGCCCATGACTTCGCCGGTGGATTTCATCTCCGGACCGAGCACTGTGTCCACGCCGGGGAACTTATTCCACGGAAAGACAGGCGATTTTACGTAATAGCAGTTGCCGGTATCGAGGTCGGCACGGCGTTCGATGAATTCCGGCAGGAACTCGCGCAGCTTGCGGCCTGTCATCAGGCGGGCGGCAATCTTGGCCATAGGAACGCCCGTGGCTTTCGAAACATACGGCACCGTGCGTGAGGCGCGCGGATTGACTTCCAGCACGTACACTTTGTCCCCTCCCCGGGTGCCATTGCCGCGCGGGATGGCGAACTGAATGTTCATGAGGCCGACCACCTTTAAAGCTCGCGCCAGCTTGAAGGTGTAGTCGCGCATCTGGTCCATCAAGGTTTGCGGAATATCCACCGCCGGCAACACGCAGGAAGAGTCGCCGGAATGAATGCCGGCTTCCTCGATGTGTTGCATGATTCCGCCGATGACTACATCTTCACCGTCGGAAAGCGCGTCTACATCGACCTCAATGGCGTCTTCGAGAAAGTGATCGATCAGGATGGGGCGGTCGTGGGAATACTCGACGGCTTCCTTCATGTAGCGGACGACACTTTCTTCGTCGTAGGCAATCACCATTGCGCGTCCGCCCAGCACATACGATGGCCGCACCAACACCGGATAACCCACCTTCGTGGCGCCCGCCATAGCTTCTTCGAGCGATGCGGCCATCACGCCCGGCGACTGTGGAATTTGGAGTTCTTCCAGCAGCCGATTGAAGCGTTTGCGGTCCTCCGCCAGATCAATCGACTCGGGCGAAGTTCCGATGATGCTGATGCCTGCCGCCTTCAGGGGCAGCGCGAGATTCAGCGGCGTCTGCCCGCCGAACTGCACGATCACCCCCACTGGAGCACCCGTTGAACCTTCGTGTTCGCAGATGGCTAACACGTCTTCGAGAGTGAGCGGCTCAAAGTACAGACGATCGCTGGTATCGTAATCGGTCGACACCGTCTCCGGGTTGCAGTTGATCATGATGGTCTCGTAGCCATCGTCGCGTAGCGCGAAGGAAGCATGGCAGCAGCAGTAGTCGAACTCAATTCCCTGCCCGATGCGGTTCGGCCCGCTGCCCAGAATAATTATTTTCTTCTTGTCGGTCGGCGCGGCCTCGTCCTCATCTTCGTAGGTGGAATACAGATAAGGAGTGAAGCTTTCAAATTCCGCTGCGCAGGTGTCCACGCGTTTATAAACTGGTCTTATGCCGTGTTTCTTGCGTAGATGCCGGACTTTCTCTTGTCCATTCAGCCGCCACGCGCCCGCCAGACGCCCATCCGAGAAGCCATAGCGCTTGACGTCGCGTAGCACCTCGACCGGAATCGATTCCATGGGATGCTTTTCCAGTTCCAGCTGCATGTCATTAATTTCTTTGAGCTGGTAGAGGAACCAGGGGTCGATCGAAGTCATCTTGTAAAGCTGCTTGACGGTGTGGCCTTGACGCAACGCGTATTGCACGTACGCCAGCCGCTCGGGATGTGGTGTGACCAGACGCTGGGTCATGATCTTCGGCTCGATCTTCGAGCCGCCGATGCGCTTGCCGGTATCGAGGGAGCGAATGCCCTTCATCAACGCTTCTTTGAAGGTGCGGCCGATAGCCATGACTTCGCCGACGGATTTCATCTGCGGGCCCAGGTTTTCATCTGCGCCGGGAAACTTCTCGAACTGCCATTTGGGAATCTTTACCACCACGTAGTCGAGGGTAGGCTCGAAACAGGCCGGCGTCTTGCGGGTGATGTCGTTGCGAATTTCATCCAGGGTGTAGCCGACGGCGAGTTTGGCGGCAATCTTTGCGATCGGAAATCCTGTGGCTTTTGAGGCAAGCGCGGACGAGCGCGAGACGCGCGGATTCATTTCGATGACCACCATGCGTCCCGTCTGGGGGTGGATACCGAATTGAATATTCGATCCGCCGGTGTCGACCCCGATCTCCCGAATTACAGCGATGGCCGCGTCGCGCATCGCCTGATATTCGCGGTCGGTGAGAGTCTGCGCCGGAGCGACCGTGATGGAGTCGCCGGTGTGCACGCCCATGGGATCAAAGTTTTCGATGGAGCAGATGATGATGACGTTGTCCGCCGTGTCGCGCATCACTTCGAGTTCAAATTCCTTCCAGCCCAGCACAGATTCTTCAATCAGTGCTTCGTGGACGGGAGAGAAGTCGAGGCCGCGAGCTAAGAGTTCCATCAGCTCTTCACGGTTGTAGGCGATGCCGCCGCCGGAGCCGCCGAGTGTGAACGATGGACGAATGATCACGGGAAAGCCGATTTTACCGGCGAACTCCAGGCCGTCCTTAATGTTATTCACCAAGGCCGACTTCGGAACGTCAAGCCCAATACGTTGCATCGCGTCTTTAAACACCAGGCGGTCTTCCGCCTTTTTGATGGCGGTCACATTGGCGCCGATCAGCTGCACGCTGTATTTGTCGAGCACGCCTCCGTCGGCGAGTTCAATCGCGAGGTTGAGCGCGGTCTGTCCGCCGACCGTTGGCAGAATGGCGAAGCCGGCGCCGGGCGACATCTGCCGCTCAATGCGAATGATCTCTTCCAAATACTCGCGCGTGAGCGGCTCGATGTAGGTGCGATCGGCCGACTCGGGATCGGTCATGATTGTCGCCGGATTGGAGTTGGCGAGCACCACTTCGAAGCCCTCGGACTTGAGCGCCTTGCAAGCCTGCGTGCCGGAGTAATCAAACTCCGCCGACTGGCCGATGATGATGGGGCCAGAGCCGAGAATCAGGATCTTCGAGATGTCAGTGCGTTTGGGCATTAGAAATTCGGCGTTCGTGATTCGTTGCTTACAACCCTCGTCACTTGGCCGCCTCAATCAGCAATTGTCCCAGGCAATTTCCGGATGGGTCGTAGTTCCCGACAGGAAGCGCGACTTTCATTCCCTCCCAGCCTTGCGTCGACGCGCTTGTGTTTATAGCTGCATGACAGAAGCCTTTCGCCACAACAAGTATTCGGTAGTTGCCGGGCGGGTGTTCTCCGAAATTGAAGCCTCCGTTCGAGTTCGTTTGTAGTGACGCAATCTCCAGAATTCCATCCCTGGACTGCTGCTGGAGAACAACCTGGGCATTACCGACTACCGCCCCCGTCAGATCTGTGATGACTCCACGCAGGCTTTTCAGTTCGACAACTGAGGGACTTTCAACATCGCGCAGAACGACTACCGGCGGCGGAGCAACAAAGTTCAGCCGGCAGGTCGTTACGCTATCATCAGTCTTGTCGACGCCTAACCCGATTGCCCCTGATTCTCGGCTGGCGTCTATAAAAACGCGGTAATTCCCTTGTTGCAAAGTAGAGGGTTTGGCTTGACCATCTTTATTCGTTTTACCCCGCCAGGCGAGCCTTTCGCCGTGTTCAACTTCACGGTAGATCTCAACCGGCGCCTCAGGAAGATTTGAGCCGTGATAGGTGACCTCAACAACAATGTGCGACGATGCATGGCAAGAAGAACGGGTCCCTGCACCCACTTCTGTAGTGGCGGAGGCGCTATTCACGGCCAGGATCGCCAGCGCAAGTGTAGAAGCGACCCTCACCCTTTCCACTCCTCCATCATCTTCGTAAACTCTTTGAACAGATAATGCGAGTCGTGCGGGCCCGGCGAAGCTTCAGGGTGATACTGCACGCTGAACAACGGCAGGTTCTTATGCCGCAGGCCTTCCAGCGTGTTGTCATTCAAGTCCATGTGCGTGAGCTCAACTTCGCTCATGGGCAGCGAATCGGGATCGACCGCGAAATTATGATTATGCGCGGTAATCTCAATCTTCCCGTTCTTCAACTGCTTCACCGGGTGATTCCCACCGTGGTGGCCGAACTTCAGCTTGAAAGTTTTGCCACCCAATGCGATGCCCGTGAGCTGATGTCCGAGGCATATCCCGAAGATCGGAAGACGCCCCATTAGCCGGCGAATGTTGTCCACCGCGTAGGTACAAGGCTCGGGGTCGCCTGGGCCGTTCGAAAGAAACACGCCGTTCGGCTTCATGGCTAACACATCTTCCGCCGGAGTCTGCGCCGGAATCACCGTCACCTTGCAGCCTTCGCCGCGCAGTTTACGCAGGATGTTTTGCTTGATTCCGTAATCGTAGGCGACTACGTGGAAGCGCTCGGGCTGGTCTTTTACTCCGACCACCGCGACCGGCTCGTGTGAGCGCTCACCGACCTCCCACACATAAGGATGTTTGGTGGTGACGACCTTAGCCAGATCCGTTCCGTCCATTTTCGGAATCGAGCGGGCTTTGGCGATCAGCTTCTGCGCATCGGTTTCAAGCGTCGAGATCACACCCCGCATCACGCCGTGGTCACGCAGATGGCGCACCAGGGCGCGCGTGTCAATGTCGGCGAGTACGGGAATCTTGAAGCCTTCCAGGAATTCGTCTGTGACCTGCTGCGAGCGCCAGTTGGAACTCACGCGAGAGAACTCGCGCACGATCAGGCCTTCGATGTACGGACGGGTGGCTTCGTTGTCGTCAGGGTTGGTGCCGTAATTGCCGATTTCGGGATTGGTGAGAACGACAATCTGCCCGGCGTAGGAAGGATCAGTGAAAATTTCCTGATAGCCGGTGATGGAAGTATTAAAAACTACTTCCCCGTAACATTCGCCCTTTGCTCCGTAGCCTTTGCCTCGGAAGACTCTGCCGTCTTCCAGCGCAAGGATTGCCTGCATTGCGTCTCCGGGGAGAGTGGATTTTATAGATTTTAACAGGGATGAAGAAAATGAGCCAAGAAATTCGCGGTGGAAATCGCAGGCAAAAACGAGAAAATCTCGCCGGAGCCGAGCTTCGAGCTACCGCACCCTCCCCATCTTGTCCATCGGCCAGTAGCCGAACACGGCCTTGCCGTAGATATAACTCTCGCCCACCGGACCAAAATCGCGGCTGTCGTTCGAGAGGCTGCGATGGTCGCCTAGCACGAAGTAGCTTCCGGCGGGCACGACCATCTCGGCATAGGACCGGAGATCCTCATACGCCCGCGGCACGTACTCTTCACTCAACTGCTTACCGTTCACCCAGACCTGCCCGTTGTTGATGCGGATGCGGTCTCCGGCCAGTCCGATCACCCGCTTGATGAAGCTCTTCGAGGGATCGCGGGGATAGCGGAATACCACTACATCGCCGCGCTCGATTGGCTCAAGGCGATACACAAACTTGTTTACGAATATGCGTTCCTGGTCCTCGAGCGACGGCATCATGCTAGTGCCTTCGACTTTCACGGGCTGGTAAACAAAAATGATAATAAAACCTGAGATGGCCAGCGATATGACCAGGTCACGCAGCCAGACGGAGATCGCCAACTTGCGTGAGCGCGGCTGCGCAACTTCCTTCACATCAACCGGGGTGGCACCCGCAGGACTGGTTTGCTGAGACATGACCTACATGGATTTTATACGGATTGCAGCCTCCGCGGGTGGGTCGCTCTTGCCTGATCACATTCCGCGCAGCGCAATTCGGGTACAATACCAAGACCGAGGATCCTATGCGGCGGCGAGCATTAAGCGTTGTTCTTCTGTTCTTAGCGACTTTGACGACTTCCACCCCATGGGCGGCGTCTCAGCAAACGGCCGTGGTTCCGGCCTACAATGCCGGCCCGCCACCGAAGGACACGAAACTTCCGCCGATCCTGGAACGAGATCAGATCTGGGGCGCAGACAGCCAACAGCCTTATCAAATCCACGCGTACGAGCTGGCGGCCAAGATTCCCACCATTTTGCATCAGCAGCCTTGTTATTGTTACTGCGATCGTATGGGACATAACAGTCTGCACAGTTGCTTTGAGAGCGCCCACGGGGCGCGTTGCGACGTTTGCCTGAAAGAGCTTTACTACTCGTACTCGCAGCATCAGAGGGGCAAAACAGCCGTTCAGATTCGCAAGGGAATCATCGCCGGAGACTGGCGGCAAGTGAACCTGGAAACAGCGTCTTCGATCAACTAGCCAGCGGCGCGGGTTGACGCGGTGTGCCGGGGCGGGTAACCTGCTCAGGTCGCTTCCGAAAGGGGTTTTCCACAGCCCACTTCGAGGCCTCTTTTGTGGCTGCAGCGGACTCCCTCAGGAGGCGAGCCAAGGAATCGCAGTAAGGGTTAAGATACGATCAGCTAAGTATAAGATAAAGGAGTATTTACGAAGAGTACGGGAAGAGTGTTGCACATGGCCCAGAAGACCACACCCAAGAAGGCTGTCAGCGAAGACCCGCGTTTTACACAGGCTGTGCAGAACTACGAGTCAGGTTTGCGCGCCATGCAGGAGCACAAATTCGACAAAGCCAAAGGCTTGCTGCAAAAGGTGCTGGCTGGCCCTATGAGGGAATTGGCAGACCGTGCCAGTGTGCACCTGACGGCTTGCAATCAGCAATTGGAACGGGTCGCCACGCAATTTAAGAGCGCGGAAGAGCACTACGACTACTCTGTCTCTCTGATGAACATCGGCGACTACGTAGGGGCCCGCGAGCATCTTGACAAGCTTGCCAAACAAGTCCCGAAAGCCGACTTCGTTGCGTACGGCTTGGCAGCGCTTGACTGTCTTACCGGCCACGTCGAGGACTCCTTGCGCCACCTTGATGAAGCGATCCAATTGAATCCGTCGCTACGCTTTCAGGCGCGCAACGATTCCGATTTCCAGAATCTTGCGGAAGATCCCCGCTTTACCGAAATGCTGTATCCCGATCCTGGCGCCGAAGCTTCTTCCGCAGAATCCGTCGAGGAGCGCTAGATCGCCCTATGGGCTCTTCCCGTCAGCCCCCCGGGCGTGACCCCGGTGAGAGACGCAGCGGCCTCCGAGTGGTGGCCATCGGAGGCGGTACCGGCCTCTCAACTCTTCTGAAGGGTCTCCGGCATTACGTGACTTCGCCAGGAGAACGGCGGCGGATCGAGGTAGACAAACCGCGCATTCAGGATCTCTGCGCAGTAGTGACGGTCAGCGACGACGGAGGTTCCAGCGGTCGCCTCCGCAAAGAGCTCAACATGTTGCCTCCCGGCGACATACGCAACTGCATTGTTGCTCTTTCCGAAGACGAGCCGCTCCTCTCCAAACTTTTTCAGCACCGCTTCGACAAAGGTTCAGGCCTCGAAGGCCACAGCTTCGGAAATCTTTTTCTGGCGGCGCTGACCGCGATCACCAAAGACTTCGGTGAAGCGGTGCGGCTCTCCTCCGAGATTCTTGCCACTCGCGGCCATATTCACCCCGCCACGACCTCTCACGTCGAATTGGAAGCTCTGATGGAGGATGGAACGCGGGTTCGCGGCGAAACCAAAATCACCGCCAGCAAGGGCCGTATTCACGAATTGTTTCTAGTGCCTCCGGATGTTGAACCTCAGCCTCAAACCTTGCAGGCCATCGCCTCGGCTGACCTCATCACGGTTGGGCCGGGGTCGCTATTCACCAGCCTGATCCCGAACTTGCTGGTGCGAGGCATCCCGCAGGCCATTGCTGGTTCACCTGCCGTCAAAGTCTACGTTTGCAATCTCATGACGCAAGCCAATGAAAGCCTGGGCCGCACCGCCGCCGATCACATTCGTGCGCTCAACCGTCACGCCGGCGGACAAGTGTTCGACTGCGCGATTCTTAACGGAAAGCAAATATCCACAGAGCTGAAGGCAAAATACGCCCTGGAAGGCGCTACACAGGTGGTGGTTGACCGCGAGGCGATCCAACAACTCGGGGTTACGCCGGTACTGGGTGATTATCTTGAAGAAGGCGAAGTGGCCCGACACGCCACCGACCGAGTAGCCCGTGACGTGCTCAAATTGGTGTGGCAAAAACAGAACGCGCGAGCGGGCCTGGCAAGTGCAACCTGATCAGCAGGCGCACGCCGTCTAATTCTGAAGCGCAGCGCGCCAACCCTTACTCCTAGGTTCCGGTGCCAGCCAGAGAGACGGCCTGCGGGCTACCGCCTCCATCGTCATTCACATTCAGGGTTGCAGAGCGAGCGCCAAGGCCAGTCGGTGCAAAAGTAACGTTGATAGTGCAATGACCGCCAGCTGGCACGCTGCCGCCGCAATTGTTAGTTTGCGCGAAATCGCTGCCGTTTGGTCCGGTGATCGCGATGGAACTCACAGACAGAGCGCTCTTACCCAGGTTGGTCAAGCGGACTGGAAACGGAGAACTCGTCGTACCCACGGCCTGATCACCGAAGTTGAGACCAATAGGAGAAAGCTTGACTACGGTGCCTGTGCCGGAAAGATCCACGCTGCGTGGGCTGCCGACTGCATCATAGGCAACCAGGAGCTTGCCCTGCTGCGGCCCTGGCGCAGTGGGTGCGAAGGCGACTTGCACCTGACACGACTGAGCCGGATAGATGGTGGGCGGGCAATTGTTGGTTTGAGCAAACGACCCCTTGGTGGAAAAACCTGAGAATGTGATCGGAGCCGAGCCTGTGTTCGTGACTGTATCCATCTGCGGCGTGCTCGTGGTACCGATCAGTTGGGTGGGAAAGCTCAGGCTCGAGGGGGCGAGAGAAATTGTCAATGTCACTCCCGTTCCACCGAGCGGCACGATCTGCGGGGAGCCCACACCCTGGTAATTCAGAATCAGATATGCGGACTTGGCGCCGTCGGATTTAGGAGTGAACGTCACCTGAACCTGACAGCTCCCTCCAGCGGGTAAACTGGCGCCGCAGTTATTGGCCACGCTGAACGTAGCGGCATTCGGCCCCTCCAGTCCAACTTTGCCGATCTTCAGAACCGTAGCCAGAGCATTTGTGAGAGTGATGGTTTGCGGCGGACTGGGTACCTGAAGCTGTTGATTGCCGTAGGCAAGGATCGTGGGAGAGACGCTGGCCACAGTTTGCAAGAAAACCGAGGTTCCCGTTGTCAGCGGAAACACAAAGTCCAGTCTCCCGTCATTGTTGAAATCTCCCGTAGTCAGTCCAACCCGATAGGCAGAACCGGGCACCATATAGCTAAGGGGACTGGCGAATGTCCCATCTCCATTTCCAAGATACACATTGACAGTTGACGAACTGCTAAACGATAAAATCGCGACATCCAGTTTGCCATCGCCGTTGAAGTCGCCGACCGCCATGTTGTTCCCACTCACGTCGGTGTTGGTACAGGGGCCGGCAGTAAACGTGCCATCGCCATTGCCGAACAGAGTACAGATGCCGTCCGTCACCAGATCAAGCTTGCCGTCCCCATTCAGATCCGCAGCGAAAATGGCGGTTGAATTATTCGGAGTTGAATATCGAGTGGGAGTTTGGAAGGTCCCGTCACCGTTCCCCAACGCCACCCAGACGCCGCCCGCCCCACCTTTGTCGGTCGGGGTTCCCGCAAGCGCCAAATCTAGCTTGCCATCGCCGTTGAAATCTCCCAACGCAGCTCCCGCCCCACCGATGTTATCGAAGCCCTGAGATTGATTGAAATTTCCCAACCCATCCGCCAGGTAGATCACGGTCTCCGGTATGGGATAAGCCGGAACTGAACCGGTTGTGACCAGGTCGGGGAAACCGTCACCGTTGATGTCTCCTGACGCGGCCGCGACATACCCGTAGAAATCTCCGCTTCCCGATTGCGTAAACGTTCCATCACCTTTGCCCAACAGCACGTATCCATCGGGCGAGTCGTTTCCATCACCATTGAAGGTGCTAAACGCCAGGTCCAGTTTTCCATCCGCATTGAAGTCGGCAACCAGCAAACTCACCGGCGAGCCGATGTCCTGGGGACCAACGGTGTGGATTGGCGCTCCAAAAGTTCCATTACCGTTGCCAGGATAAACATCGACAGTGTCATTATTCCCGTCGTTACCGGCAATCGCGAGATCGAGCTTGCCATCGCCGTTGAAGTCACCGGCAGCGACAGCACTGAGCGCAGATATCTGATGATGAGGTGTGAAGGGCGTCGATGATAAGCTCACGCGAATTGGGAAGTAAACCAGATTGGAACTTCCGCCACCCGGGGCCGGATTCACGACGGTCACCGCAACCGTCGCCGCCTTGGCGACGTCGGCGGCGTTGATCGCGGCCTGTAGCTCCGTGCTGGATACGAACGTCGTGGACCGAGGCGAACCATTCCATTTGACCGACGCGCCAGAAACAAAACCGGTACCATTCACAGTGAGGCTGAATGCGGGGCTGCCGGGCTGCGCGCTTTCCGGCACCAAAGGCGCGTTTATCAAAGGCACAGGGTTCGACTGCGCAAAAAGGGCCGCGTTGGCAAACACCAGGATGAGTCCGAGGCAACGAAGGGAATTCATGCGCGTTCTCCTAAAGATCTTGTAAGCCGTGAAAGCACCGGGTCGGTCCGATTGACAGCGCATCGGAAACTACCTCCCAGTTCCCGTGAGTACAATCGTCTGTGTACCTGTTGGATTCAACGTGACCACGCTGATTGCTGCCCTGCGTGCTCCCTTGGCAGTCGGCGTAAAGTCAGCTTGAATCTTGCAACTGGCGCCGGCCGTCAGGGCTGGTGGACAGTTGTTCTTCTGTGAGAAATCCCCTGAGTTGGTCCCAGTAACGGCGATGCTTTCGATGTTCATGGTAGAAGCGCCAATATTGCTGAGCACGCTCGTTTTCGGTTTGCTGCCGCTCCCCACGGTTTGGCCCCCAAAGCCTAAGAGGTTGGGGTATGCGTCGACGGTGGTTTGCAACAGCAGCGTGGCGGTACCGGCTACGCCCACATCGAGCTCCCCGTCGTTGTTAAAGTCGGCCATGGGGAAGCCTACGGTGACGCTGTTACCTAAGCTGCCCGAAGCGAACTTGAGGGGCGATTGAAAGGTCCCATCGCCATTTCCCAGAGCTATCGTAGCGCCGGAAGAGGCGAAGCTGTTGAACCCGGCCGCCACATCCAGCTTGCCGTCTCCGTTGAAGTCAGCAATCTGCACCGACTGGCTGAAACCAAACAATGAAATCGGAGTGCCCTGCCCGAAGGTACCGTCACCATTCCCGAGAAAAACTTCGCCCCGATCGTCGATCACGTCCAGAATTCCGTCGCCATCGATGTCGGCTGCGGTAAATGAACTTCCAAACGCCGGATAACTTGCTCCAAGCGTGAAACTGCCGTCGCCGTTATTAAGGAAAACATTTCCGTTGAACAGGTCGAGTCTGCCATCTCTGTTGAAATCGCCCACTGCGACGGAAAACCTGGATCCCATGCCGTCCCTACACTGCCCCTGCACGAAAGTACCATCGCCATTGCCCAGGTAAATGCACCCTCCGCCAGATGTGCTGGTCAGCAGGTCGAGTTTGCCGTCGCTATTGAAGTCACCCATCGCAAGGACGTTACCTTGCACAGCGGTCGGCTGGAATGTGAAGGTGCCGTCACCATTGCCCAGATAGATATACGTTGACTGCTGGTCTTGGAACTCATAGCTGATAGCCAGATCCAGTTTTCCATCGCCGTTGAAGTCGGCGGGCCAGAGGAAACTAGGTATGGTAAGCAAACTTGTAGTGATGGGTTTGCCGAAGGTTCCATCTCCATTCCCCAGGAAAACTCTGAGGGTGCCCTGTGAGCCAGCCTTTGACACCGCCAAGTCGATGTTGCCGTCGTTGTTGAAGTCGCCCGCCGCGAGCGAACTATTCTTGTCAACAACTGGGTTACTGATTTCCAGTGCCACCGTCGGTGAAGGCGCCCGGACCGGAAAATACACAGGACTGGAGCTGCCGCCACCAGGCGCCGGGTTTACCACTCTGACTGTCGCGGTTCCGGCCGACTGAATATCGGCAGCGGCGATCTTTGCCTTCAATTGCGAACTGGAAAAAACTGCTGTCGGGCGGGGAGCGCCATTCCAGGTGAGGAAAGCCGACGGTGCGAAGTTCGTGCCATTCACTGTCAAGATGAACGCTTTTCCCGCGGGCTGCGCGCCTGGAGGGACTAGAGGGTCATTGATGTATGGCAACGGATTCGATTGCCCAAACACCCGGGCTACAAGTAGAAGGAGGAAGAAAAGCGGGAAACAGCGTCGCATGCGGATCTCCTTACGAGGCTTGTTACCTTGTCCGGCGTCAACGAAGAGGCGGTAACCAGGAACAAAGCAGGATAAGCGTTGGAAGTTTGCCACAGGCATGGGCCGCGGGTCAAGGAGATTGCAGAGGTGCCGGCCTGACCAGTCGCACAAACCCGTAATGTCGGGATCGTCTCCTTTCTGGTTAACGCCAATTCATCCCCGCAGCGGCCATCTCGCGGTATATTGATCTGAGTGCCAAAGGCAAGAAGCGACAATTCGCCAACACCGCGGCTCGCCATCGCCATCATGGCTGCCGGTAAAGGCACGCGGCTGAAATCCAAACTCCCCAAGGTCTTGCATGAAGTCGGTGGCAAGCCGTTGTTGGCGCATGTGATTGCGGCGGCCATCAAGGTGGTTCCAGCAAAGGACGTCCACGTCATCATCGGTCATGAAGCCGATCGAGTACGCCAGGCGGTTGGAGCGACCGGAGTGAAGTTTGTCGAGCAGAAACCTCAGAGAGGCACGGGCCACGCTCTGATGGTCGCCCGGGATGTCCTTTCTGTCTACGATCAGGTGATTGTCCTTTCCGGCGATGCTCCCCTGATCACTCCCGACACTGTCGCGCGATTGCGGGATTTTCACACGGCACAGAAGGCGGCAATGACCCTTCTCAGCGCTAACGTGGAGGATCCGACAGGCTATGGACGTGTGGTCCGCAAGAACAATTCCAAGGGCGGCGAAGTACAGATCATTGTCGAAGAAAAAGTGGCGACACCCGCGCAGAAGAAGATCCATGAGATTAACTCCGGGATTTACGCTTTCGCCGTTGCTCCCCTTTTTCAGCACATCGGCAAACTGAGTACCGACAACCCTCACGCAGAGTTCTATCTCACCGACATGGCGGCTGTGCTGCGCAATGCTAAGCAACGGGTAATGGCGGTGGCCGCCGCTGATGCGAATGAAGTGTTGGGTGGGAATACTCGGGCTGAACTGGTTGAGATCGATCAGCATATTCGTTTCTCAAAGTGCCAGCAACTTATGGGCGATGGCGTGACTATTTTTTATCCGCAGACCTGCGTGATTGACATCGATGTGTCGATCGGCGAGGACAGCGTGATTGAACCGTTTGTACAGATTCTGGGAAACTCGCGCGTCGGCAGCAATTGCCGCATTCGCTCGTACAGCGTGATCCGCAACACTGTCATCGATGATGGAGTAACGGTTCTTCCCGGTTGTGTGATGGACGACTCACATGTCGAAAAGAATGCTGTCGTCGGCCCGTACTCGCGGCTGCGTCCGGGTAGCGAAATCGGGGAAGGCGCACACGTGGGTAATTTTGTTGAGACGAAGAAAACGCGGCTGGGCAAAGGCTCGAAGGCGAACCATCTGAGCTATTTGGGTGATGCGGAGATCGGCGAAGGCGTAAACGTGGGTGCGGGCACTATCACGTGCAACTATGATGGCGTCCACAAACACACCACGGTAATCGAAGACGGCGTTTTTGTGGGCAGCGATACAACTCTGGTCGCGCCGGTCCGCGTCGCAAAAGGCGCATACATCGGGGCCGCCTCATGTATCACGGACGATGTTCCGGAAGACTCACTGGCAATCGGGCGGGCACAGCAAATTAACAAAGCTGGGTGGGTGAAGCAAAAGCGCGAGGCGCGGGCCAAAGCTGGAAAAGCCTAAGGTCTACGCCTGTGCGGCCCCGCTCAGCGCAGCCACGGCGTCGTCGAGGGTTTCAAACATCAGGAAGAGCGACTCCGTCTTGGTGATTTCGAACAGCCGGAACACCCGTTCATTCACGCCGCTCAAGGCTACGCTGCGCCCGGTCTTCTGCCGCGAGATGTACGCGCTTACTAAAGACCCGAGGCCGGAGGAATCGATGTAGGGGACCTCACTCAAGTCGAGGATCACGCTCTCCTCATTCTCTTCCCGCCGGATCGCATTCTGAAAAGGCAACACGTTCTCCATCGTCAGGGGACCGCGCAGGCACAACACACCCTGTCCCGCAATTGCGCCCAGCCGTTCGACCGTCAAAGGCACCGCGACCATCGGCAGATTCTATGGTAGATGCCCGGCTGAGGCAAGAGTCGGATGTACCTAGTAGTTTTCATCGCAGGGCGTCGTATGCGGCGCAAGCCGTGTCCGTGGTTACTGGAGGTCCATTCAGGGCGGGCGTATACCGCAGCACTCCGTCTTCGTTGGAGCAAAAGCCGCGCACCCCGGTGCGATTGAACGTCGCAGGGGCGGCTCCCACGGTGTACCCGACATTTATCCCGTTGGATTTGACTACAGCCATCCCGAAATAATAGCCACTCTTGGCCCTCGCCGCCGTGCTGGCGTTCGAGACCACCCAATCGATCAGGCAAGCGTTGGCGGAGCTCGGCGTGGTACAACCCGTGGCAGCGGCAGGCCCCAAGGCGGCAACGGTGGAAGCATAGCCGACCGCCGGAAACATGGACGCATACGTAACCTGAGCAGTGTTGATGGTGCGGACCGAGCTGGCAGCGGAGCCGTCGTCCGCCGCAATCTTGGCCCCAATCAAGCTGGGAATGGCGATGGCAGCGATGATCAGGATGATCGCCACCACGATCAACAATTCAATCAGCGAAAAGCCCCTGGTTTCCCGCATCCCGATTCCTCCTTGCGACCATCCGCCGTCCCCGATACGGCTTAGGAAAAGAACGGGGAACACCTCCGGCCTTGCAAGCCAAAAATAGTCCGGCGAGGACATTTGAAATCGCGGGGTTATTTCTTGCGTTGGCGGAGTCGCACTTCGAAGCTCACCACTCCGTTGTAATCACGGATGCCGACGATGGAAAGGTTTTTGCTGATGTTGTATTCACCCTGGATGATTTGCTGGGAAGTTTCGTTCACGTTCGTGGTGTATGTCAGGGTGAGGTTGTCCCTCACCTGTTGCTCGATGGTCACGGCGGGATAGGGATTGTTCTGGGTGGGTGTGGTCTCAGTGCTGATCCCCTGCGGGTTGATCTTGATGTGACTAATGCCGAACATGTGCTGGGCGCGGTTACTGATGGCCGTGTTCAAGGCCTCTCCGAGCACCAGGTTCGAGGCTTGGCTGGAAAAAGCCGATTGCCCGTTCTGCTGCATCTGCGCGGATTGTTCCTGGGTCTGCCCCAATGCCAGCAGGCTGATAATGTCAGCCGGGGGCAAGGGCGGATCGGAGTGATAACTCAGATTCAGTTTGTCCGTCCCGCCGTTCAAGTTCACGGTAATGTCGTAGTCCTGGACGCGTGTGGACGCCTGGAGATCGAGCTGGGCTGTCGTCGTCACCGGGTTTACAAAGGTCACGTCTCCCCGCTCCATACGGTATTTTGTCCCGCTGAAATACACTTCACCTTCGGCGACATCCACCCGGCCCAGCAAAACCGGCTTGGCCGCGGTACCGCGGAGGTGCAAGTCCGCGTCACCGGAGAGCCGGGCAATCGCTGTTTGCATCTCCAATTCCGGCGTACTCACGATGTGTACATCCATACGAATGCGGTTCAGCACCGGATTGCTCTGCGGCAATACTGAGCCTTGCGCACTACGCTGCATGTAAGAGGCAAAGTCAAATCCCGGCGTTACTCCCAGCTTGATGACGGTCATGTCTCCCGACAGTGTGGAAGCCGCGGAGGTTCCTGACCAGCGCAGATCGTCCGTGGTTACGGAGCTGATGCCGGGCGGATAGCGCAAGCGCACATCCTGGCCCTTCAACGTGAGATCGAAAGCCAGTTGCTGATTGTAGGCAGTCGCGTAACCGCCGAACGACACCAAGCCGCCCCCGACGTGCGCCGTCAGGGTTTCGATTTGCAGGCGATTGGTATTGAACACCAGCGACCCGTTGATGTCGCTCAGTGCACTGGGCAGGTCGCTGTATTGAATCGAGCCGCCGGTTACTTGCAACCGTCCCTGAATCGCCGGCCGGGCAATGGTCCCCCCCAAGGTCACGTTCACCGCCACCGCCCCCTTTGAGGTGAACTCAGGGTCGAAGCTTTGAATAAGCTGGAGGTCGGCATTGCCGGTAGCCCGTAGATCGAGCTCGTGATCCCCGCTAAGTCGAACCGTTCCACCGACCGTGAGATCCGTACCCTGGCCGCCAAGACGTAACTGTTGAATATCGAGCACCTGACTGGAGATGGCGAAGCGGATGGGCCCGGTGTTCTGAACCTGAATGTGTTCCACATCGGCGAAGAACTCGCTGATGTTGCCATTGACGTGCAATTCCCGCGGCCGCAGCCAGGGCCCGGCTAACTGTAAGTCGCCGGCTGCGGCAGAGTGTCCGGTCACCCGCCCCCGCAAATAATTTCGTAAAACCGGGTCCACGTCCAAATGATTGAAGTGAAGACTCACGGTGGAAGGCCAATCGCCCTGCAAGCTGACATTCCCTTCGATGTTCAGCTGGCTGTCTTTGAATTCCGAAAGCCCGCTCAGATGCAGTTCACGTCCGCGTGTGACTGCGTCGAACTTGTAGTCTCCCATGCGCTCGTGGTCGAGTGTCAGATCATGGACGCGAATTTTCGCGTTGATGATGGGCTCATCCAGAGTCCCGGAACTTTGGGCTTCGAAGTCCATGCTGCCTTCCACCAGCACGCGGGTGGTCTGGAGAGAGGAGAAGCGCGCCAGATCAAACTTTGTACCGTAGAGGTGGAAGCGGAACCCTCGCGTGTGAAAATCGTAGTTGCCATCGCCGGTTACTTGAGCTTCGTAATGCGCTAGCTGGATTCCCTCCAGGGAGAGCTGTTCATGGTTGAGAGAAAACTTCGAATCAAAACTCTGGATGGCTTGCCCCTGCACCACCGCGTCGGTGAAATGGATGGTGCCCTCGGCTTGCGGTTGCGCGCGGGTGCCGGAGGCGTGCACGAAAAGATCCATCTTGCCACTGGCGGGATAATCGTAGCCGGCAATCGCCAGAACCTCAGCAATGTCAGCGCCATGCATCTGGACGCTTGCGGTGAAGGTGCTGGGATCGGTGAACCGCCGTCCGTCGAGCTGTGCTTCCAGGTCGAATCCCACGCTGGTTTCTCCACGACGCAGTGTGCCATTGTGCGCAGCAAAGGTGTCGGGAGAAAGCTCAACTTCGGCGGCGAGATAATCCCAGCGAATTTGTTCTCTTGGCGCGGTTGCGGTTGCCGCTATAAGTACCTCGAAGTCCTGAGATTGCAGCTTGCCCTCAAAATCAACCTCCGACAACCGTCCACTAGCAGAGCCCACGAAGGAGGCCCGGCCTCGCATGTCGATAAGGCCGTGCTGCTGGTATCCCAGCGAAACCAGCACGCGTTCCCATTCTCCAAGGTCACTGGTGCTGACTGACAATTTCATAGCAGCGCGAGTCGAAAGTGTTCCCGAGGCGCGGACCTGGCTCGATCGAGTATTGGCGTTGAATTCCGACACCTCCAATTCCGCTGGGGCGGTGCGGTAAATAGCGTGGCCGCGTGCGCTGACGGGCAGTTGTTGAGCCGAGACCTGAGCCGGGGGCGTGACCTCCAAGGTAATCTCAGTTTCCGCATTATGTGGCGTGCCTCTCCAACGGGTTTCGAGCGTACCTCCGCCTAACCCCGCCAGATTCATCCCCTGCAGCGGCCGTGAGGCCGAAGACAGAGCCGTGACGATCTCCTGGGCGGAAATGCCTTTCATCCGCAAGCGCACGATTCCCTTCCCTTCAGCGACCTTCGATTTGTATTCTTTTCTGGTCGCAGTTGGGACCAACCAGTTACCGATTTCAGCGTCACCGTTCACTTCCCCGCCCAGCACTCTTGCGCTGATTCCAGTTAGACCCACCCGCTGAGGATCAAGGCTGTACTGCGTGCTTACGCTGTCGGCGCGAAACTTCACAAACTCGGTGCGCCAGTCGAGGTCCTTGACCTGCAACTTTCCTGCAGACGTAAACTGCGTGGCCGACCACGAGCCCTTGCCGTTGGCATGCAGCATTCCGGAGCGCACTTCGGGATGGCGTGAAACGGCACCCACTTCACCCAGATCCAACGTCAGGTCGTACTCTCCAGTAATCTGCGGGTCAGTGAAACTAGAGAGGTGCGCACTCGCCTGCAAATGTGAACGTCCGGAGGTTGCCTTCAATGACTGCACGTCCAGGCGGTCCCTGCCCTGGGTGAAGTGGATCTCCGTCATCCACGCCACTGGCCGGTAGCCGTCAAACTTGGTGTCGATCTTTCCGATCAGCAGATTGCCGTCGTAACGGCGGTGCAGGAGTGAATAGTTCAAATCGGCGGAAACATCGTCAGCCGTGACGTCAAGCGGGAGTCTCTGGTCGTTCCACAACAACGCACCGTGACGCACTTCGAGGTGGCCAATGGACAACGATGTCAGTTTCGCAAGCGTGCTGCCATCTTTGACTTTTACTTGCGGCTCGGGCTGGTTGGTAGTTCCGTCAGGGTAGAGGATGATGTGAACAATCGGACGTTCCAGTAGGAGAGAGTCAAATCCGAGTCCTGCCCCCAATTCAGTGGTGAAGCTCACCCTGGCAAGCACCCGGTCAACGTGGGCATAAGGAACTTCACCCGCCGCCTCGCGGCCATGTACGGTTAGGTCACGAACATCGACCACGAATCGGAAGGGGATGGTGTGGATACTGCCAAGTTCGACCCGGCCTCCGGTGACTCGTTCCAACTCCGCCACTACGCGCCGGCGCACCAGGGCCTGAAAGGAATCCGTGGTTGCATACCAGGCCAGGCCGCCCAGGCCCACCAGCAGTATCAGCGCCGCTACCAGCAGACGCTTTCCCCACTTGCTCCGACCCGGCTTGGCGCCGGCATCGGTCATTGCAACTCGCCCTTGTAATCGGACGCCTCGCGGCGAATCTCACTGCCCGAGCGCAGGTTTTGCAGCCAAGCCACCAGCAGTTGGTTCATCTGCTGTTGGGTGAGCAGCTCTTTGATTTTGGGGGTCACGTCAGCAAGCGGGACTTCCTTCTCCCCTGCTTGCCGCAGTTGCGGAAGCAGTTGTTGACTGTAGTAACTCTCAATACTCTTGGAATCGACGCTGACGTTGGGCCGCAAACGGGCATCGACCAACCGCATCAAGTCGAGCTCCTGGGAGACGTGTTGTTTCAGTTCCTCCTCGCTCAATCCGCTCCGGCTCAACAGTGCCTGCCAGCCCTGCATCGTCGCCGCCTCTCCGTACTGCCGGCGAATATCCTGTAGCCGTTGCATGACCTCCTGATCACTCGCGTGCTGAAAGTCGGAAGAGTGCATCTGCTCTCGCAACAATTCCTGATCGATCAGCCGGTCAAGAGCCGCCTTGTGCTCGGCGGGGGGCAACTGATCGAGCGAGCGGCCATCCTCGAACGCCTGACAGCGCAGCCCGGCATCCCAGTCACTCTGAAGAATGATGTGGCCGTTCACGGTCGCCACGATCCGATCCAGCAGGTCTCCGGCCCGCAAAGATGGCGAGACCGCCAGCAGGGCCAAGACACATACGAAGGTGCGAACTCGGTTCATCAAAAGGTCTGCCCAATACTGAAGTAGACGTTAAAGTGCGACTCGTGCTGCGGCACGAAGTAGGAGGGGCTCGTGCCGGTGCCTGCCTCGCAAACGGAGGAAACCACCTGCCCACTGGTGCTAGGTGTCGTCTGACAACTTGAAAACGCTGGTGGATTTAAATTGTACCCGAAATCGAAGCGCACTGGTCCAATCGGCGTCCTGTACCTCACTCCGATTCCCAGCGCATGACTCACATAGCTGAAATCGCACTGCTTGGCCGTGGTGTCGCGCAGGCATGTCTGCGGGTCTTTTTGCTCCCAGCGGAGCAGGTTGTCCAGCATATGGCGGCCGTCGACAAACACATTGCCTGCGTCCCAAAAAACGGCGAAGCTGATGTTGTCCTGGAGATAAGGCAGGACAGTCGGGGGAAAGCGCAGTTCCAGGTTGTTCAGAAACAATGCGCTCCCACCCAGCGGAAAGCCGGTGATGGGATCGCGCGGTCCCGCTTGGTTCAGCCCGAATCCGCGATGGGAGTTTCCTCCTCCCGATAGGAATCGTTCGGCCAGCGGGATAACGGTAGCCTCCGGGCAATTGCTTTGCGTTGGGTCGGGACAGGCCTGCCCCGGCGGAAGTATCGACGTGTTCCCAAAGGCATTTTCGATACCAATGCGCGTCGAACGCGCAATCACATATTGTTTTTCCGGGCGACGGTTCTTGCCGAACGCGTGGTACGTAGAGTTTTGGATTAACAGTCGACTGAAATCGGCTTGTGATCCGAAATAGCTGGAGGCCACTCCAGCGATCACGGCGTTGTAGCTTCCTTTGGTGCTTTCCAGATCGCTGTCGCGGGTGTTGCGAATGTAGGTCAACCCCGGTTCGCCCACTCGCACTGGCAGCGAGAGCAGGGGAATTTCTGCCGGACTGATCTCAAGGTTGTTGGCCTTTACCCTGCGATAGGTAAAGCTATAGTCCAGAGTGCTAGTCTTGTTGATGATTTCTCGGGTTTGCACCGAACCTTCAAGGCGCTGTGATGTGAAGGTAGTGACGTCGAGTGTGTTGTCATAAAACCCTGTGAACGACAGATTCCAGTTCGGGCTCCCGAACAAGCGGGGTGCGTTATAGCTGATTAATCCTCGTTGCTGCAAACTGCCTACATCGGCTTTGAACGTGACGGTGTGGTTCCTGCCCCAAAGGTTGAGCCGGGTCACGGCCAGGGAGGCACGAGGACTGACTCCGGTTTGGCCTTTAGCCTGATCGGTACCAATGGCTGTAGGTTGCCCGGTTTGGAACTCCAGGCCAATACCGTAGTTGAACGTGTATCGCTTGGCTTCCTGCACATCCAACAGCACATTCTTGGTTGGCTCACTTCCACCCGGATTCTGCACCGCCACGTCCACCTGATTGAAGATGCCCAGGTTGTACAGTTTTTGCTGCGTCTTCAGCATGTCGATCTGGCTCAGGGGATCGCCGGAGGCAACTTGCATTTCACGTTCTACGATATGTGGCTTGGTATTTCCCAGACCCGATACTAGGACACGGTCCACAAAAACCTGGTTGCCTTCTTGAATGGTAAAAGTAACGTCCATGCGATTGCTTTGGCCGGGGATTGGGTTTGCCGCCGCCTCAAACGTCGCGTCGGGAAAACCGCGGTTGAAGTAGTAGTTCAAGATAGTATCGCGGTCTTCGGCGACGTAATACTCCGAGAAGGGTTCTCCCTCGGCGGTGTTGAGATGGGGAGCAAGTTCACTCTTTGAGAAGGCGGCGTTGCCAACAATGCGAAAGGACCCCACGCGTATCTGCGGGCCCTCGTCGATGGCAAATCGGACCACAGCGTCATTCTCGCGGCCCTCATAATCGTCGAGTACCGTGGGGGTCACTGCAACTTTCGGGAAACCATTCGCGAGATAGATACTTTCCAGACTACGGACATCGCTCGCCAGCAAGCGCTGGTTGTAGCGCCCATGAGCGAGCAAACGCCCCGCAGGCTGCACCTGCAACAGCGGGTGGAGCTTTTCGCTTAGAAAGTACTGGTTCCCCGTGATCTCCACTTTGACCAGTTTGTGCCGGGCCCCGGCCTTGACCGTGTAGATGATGTGCATTTGCCCGGCAGCGTCATCCGTGCGTTTCTGCAAGTCCACCGTGGCGTCAAAATATCCCCGGCCTTGCAAATAATTCACCAGATTGCGGCGGCCTTCGTTCAGCAGGTCCTCATCGACCGCATTTTCTTCGAACACAGGGACGTTCTGTTTCAGGACCTTCCGCCGCAGCTTGAAGCCTTCCGCGGAGACGTCCACCTTGGGGCCTGGCACAATATCGAGCGTGTAGTCCACGGCATTCGCTTCCGCGCGGTAGGACTTCTTCGCTACTGCAACCTGGACCAGCAGCCGGTTTTGTTTTTGATACCGTTTGCGGAGGCGCTGCAAAGCGCTGCTGGTACGTTGCGCCGATACCCGGTCGCCCGGTCTTAGTTTGGCAATTCTTGGAATTTCCGCGGGCGCGCATCCCGCATCACAATTTACCGTAACCGCACCCACACGCGCCTGCTCTCCAGGAACCACGATAAAGAGGATGTTCATCCGCTGGGTCTCGGGTTCCTCCGACTTCCGCGCAGCCACCGTCGCACGGTAATAGCCGTTTTCCTCCAGAAGACCCTTTATGTTGGTCAGCGCAGTGTCCATGCGCTCGCTGGAGAATGGAGCACCCAGCACGAGTTTCGAGGCATTCACAATTTGCCCCGGGGAGGGACGAGTGGGCGCGCCTTCCACGCGCACCTCGTCTACGAAGTAGTTGAGCGTGGTCAGGAACGAGAGGATTACGCTGTTGTCCGCGGCAGGCTCGGCCTCCACGCGTATATCGGTGAAGCGCCCGGTATCGTAGAGCACATGGATGCTCTGGCGGATCCCGTCGGGCCCTAAAGGCTGGCCTTGCTTCTGCGGGAGCAAGTCACGAAAGTGTTCCTGTATTGCCGCTGATGAAATCGCGGGGAAGCGGATTTCTGTAACCCTCAGGCCCTGGTACTTTGTCAGATTAGATTGGGTGGACGGCGACGGTTGAGATTCCTGAGCTCGCAGGGTAGATTCTCCGGCCATCGCACGCAGGGCGCATACCGGCGCGAACGCCATCACCAGCACCGTTGTGAGCAAAGCTCTCCCTACGCGCAAACCAACCCCTGTGTTCGCCTGGCACTGAACAGTTTCGATGAAACCCAATGAATCACTGTTGTCTGCCGGATTTTATCCGCCACTCGGCCTGGACACTCCCGAAAGCTAAGCCCCAAACCGAGGATCTCTGTGCAATCGTCGCGAAAAAATAACCTCCTCCGGTTCGACATCAAATTGCTACCCCGAGACCGCGTGTCCATCACAAAACCCAGCGGCCCCTATAATAAAGGTTTGTTACGGCTGTGAACGGTGATCAGTTTGGGACTAGACGACCGCTATTCGCGACAAGTATTGTTCCCGGGCATCGGCGCGGAAGGTCAGCGCCGTCTTGCCGCCTCGCGCGCCGTCATCGTAGGATGCGGCGCCACCGGTTCGGTGCTCGCTTCCCTGCTGGCCCGCGCCGGGGTCGGTACGATTCGCATCATCGATCGTGACTATGTCGAACCCGGCAATTTGCAGCGGCAGTCTTTGTTCAATGAGGCGGACGCCGCGGAGTCTGTTCCCAAGGCCATCGCCGCCGCACAACACATCGCGGCCTTCAATTCCCAGATTATTGTGGAGCCTCACGTTGCCGATTTGACGCCTTTGAACATTGCGTCTTTGCTCGACGGAATGCAACTCGTTCTCGATGGTACAGACAATTTCGAAACCCGGTACTTGCTCAACGACTTCGCGGTTAAGAATTCGTTGCCGTGGATTTACGCCGCCGCCGTCGGCAGTTATGGCGTGACTCTCAATATTCTCCCCGGCCAGACCGCCTGCCTGGCCTGCGTTTTCCCCCACGCCCCGCAAGGTGCATTAGACACCTGCGAGACTGCCGGAATCCTGAATTCTGCGGTGAACCTGGTAGCCTCCATTGCCGCCACCGAGGCCCTCAAGTTTCTGGTTGGAGCCGCTAAACAGCTGCGCAGCACTCTGATGTCGTTTGATGTCTGGCACAACGACCGGGCCGAGATCAACGCCGGCCGGCCCCGTCCCGATTGCGCCACCTGCGGGCTGCACGAATTCCCCCATCTGGCGGGCGAGGGTCGGCCTCACATTACGCTTTGCGGCCGCAACTCCGTCCAGATCCACGAGCGTAGCCGTCCCTTGGATCTGGCCGAAATGAGCCAGCGCCTTCGTCCCCATGGTACCGTGCGCCATAGTGCCTTTGTTCTCAAGTTCTGGCGCGAACCCTATGAGGTGACGCTGTTTCCCGACGGCCGGGCCATTATCAAGGGGACTACCGATCCAGCCGTGGCCAGAAGTCTCTACGCGCGTTACATAGGAACCTGATAAAAACCGCGCCCAGAGCGGCATTTCGGGTGTATCATCTTTCAGCTTTCAGTTCTGCGGACCTTCCCAAGAAGCATCCTGGGATAGGGACCGCGAATCTGATTACCCAGGAAGTGGAGGATTTCTATGCGTAAGCTCTCAGTTCTGTGCCTGCTTCTCTTGCTCTCCGGATTTGCCGCAGCTCAAGCCACCATCATCGGTGGGGCTGCCAGCAATTGGTTTCCAGCCTACGGCGTGTATGCGGCGCCCTACGTTCCACTGGTGACAACCCCGTCTGTGACCCTCACCACCGTTTCGCCGTCCCCGGTTGGGGCCAGCAATGCCACTTGGGGGAACGTGGCCGGTGCGACCAACGCGACACTATCGGATGAGTTCATCGGCCAGCCCCCGGTCGGCGTTTACACCCAGCCAGTCTGGTATGGACCCTCCGCGGCGCCTGAAGCGGGCGAACCTATGCATGGGCACATGCACGGCAAGAAGGAACAAGGTAACGGAGCCACGTTTATGGCTGGTACCACCGCAGGCACATGGAGCGTCGCGCAATTAATGACGGGTTCCGCGCCCGCCAGAAAGGCTTCGCGCACCTATACCAACCAGGACGTAGACCGCGCGACCCAAGGCACGGGTAGGGTCAAGTACCGGGGCAAGACCGAACACATCTGAGAAAGTGTTTGGTGAGCGGTCTCCTTCGCGCGCGGAGGAGACCGTTTCTACTTAACGAATTCCCCTCCCGATGTCAGTGCCCACGGGTTATACCTCAGGCAGAAGCGTACCCGGTCCGAAATCGGCGGGTGATCATAGAACAGGAACACATTGACGGGGTTCGGAGCGGGATCGGCCAAGTCAACTTCCCCAAGCACCTGAAAGGCCTGCGCCGCTACCTGTCCTGAGTTAGGTGTCAGACCATGCGTGACTTCCAGCCCATACTGGTCGGCCTGGTGCTCCAGATGTCTGCTGAAAGCGCTGGCTACCGGATTTGCGACGAAGAACAATAGCGACAGCAAAAACAGCAACGCGGGCAGCGACGCCCAATCGTCCACGCCGCGAACTCCCCAGCCCGCCCCCCATCGCGTCAGCACCCATCCAATCAGGCGATGAACCAGATAAAAGAAAAGCAGCACGAGCGGGGCGAAGAAAGCAAAACCTTTGTAAATGTGCTGCAACACGTAGTGCCCCATTTCGTGCCCCGCGACAAAAACAATCTGACGGTCGTTCATCTTGGCGATGGTCGTGTCCCAAACGACAATTCGTTTGGAAGCACCGAGGCCGGTGACGTAGGCGTTCAAGCCCGTGGTCTTTTCGCCCGCGCCCATCCAAAACATGCGTTCAGGAGGGATGTTTTCCCCGGCTCGCTGCACCATGCTTTCCAGGCTGGCAGTGAGTGCCGGATCTTTCTGCTGTAGGGGTCCAAATTTGTGGAACATCGGGTCGATCACCCAAGGCCCGAGAAAAAAGATAAACACGCCGATGGGCAGCGCCATCAACCAGAAATAGAACCAGGCGCGGCGTGGGCTGCGCCGAAGCACCATGTAAAGCAACCAGATCAGGATGGTTCCAATCACCAGTCCGATCAGCTGCCCTTTGATCCAGTCCCAGCTCCACGAACCCCACCCCTGCACCGAAATTCCATAGCGCTTCTCCACCATTTCACCGTAAATGTCCAAAGGTAACGTAAACACCGCAATGGTCAGTAACAGCAAAGGGCAGAAAACAAGGCTCTGGACAAAGCGCCGGGAACTGGACTGCTCAGTCCAATCGCGGTATCTCGCTGCCAGCTTCCAGCGCAGGATCAGCCACAGGACCAATAGACCATATGCAAATCCAATCAGCGCAATGTGAAAGTGGACGCGATTCCGGTCATGGGCTTTGTGGTAAAGGTCGGGCGGGAGCGTGTATGCGGTGATCGTCCTCTCTGACGCTGCCGTTGCAGGCACCGACGTTGAAGCGGCTGCCGGCTGATCCTGACCCGGCAGCGATGGCAGCATGCTAACTGCAAAAATACCGACCAAGATCGCAAAACGAAATTTGTTCATGTCAGCCTCCTCAACAAAATGGGCTCGGGACGATCTGCCGCAACTGAAGAACTGCGAACCGAGGGGAGACAGAGCTTTTGCATCGCCTTTGGAATGGCCCTCGCATCGGCTATCGCTGAACCACACTTTCCAACGTTGCAAAGAATTCCGGAAAAGAAATGACTGCGTCATCGGCTCCGTCAATGACTGTCTCTCCTTCGGCCCGCAACCCCGCCACGGCAAACGCCATCGCAATCCTATGGTCGCCGCAAGAATCGACCCTCGCTCCATGCAGACTCTGCTTACCCGGAATTTTCAGCCCATCTTCCCGTTCCTCGACTTCTGCTCCCATGGCACGCAGATTGGCGGCGACGGCTGCGATCCGATCCGACTCCTTCACCCGCAGCTCGCGTCCATCCCGGATTTCAATCCCGTTGTCGGTGTATGGCGCAATCGCCGCCAGCACAGGAATCTCGTCGATCAGCTTTTCTGTGTATGGAGTTTGTATCACCATGCCCCTTAGTTCTCCGCCTTGCACCTGCACGGTCCCGGCCAGTTCTCCGTGATGTTCCTCAAGTTGCGTGATTGAAATCCGCGCGCCCATACCGGCAAGCACATCCAGCAAGCCGCCCCTCGTGGGGTTCAATCCTAAGCCGCTGATGGTCAATCGCGAATCCGGGAATAAGGCCGCGGCGCATAGGAAAAAAGCGGCACTTGAAAGATCACCGGGAATCGAGGCTTCTATTCCGCGCAGCCCGGGGCCGCCCAGGATGCTGGCACCGCCTGCCATGGTTCGTACCTCGGCACCGAACGCCCGCAGCGCCAGTTCGCCATGATCGCGCGTGCGCACCGGCTCTTCCACACGGGTCTCACCCTGAGCAAACAGACCAGCAAACAGAACGGCGGACTTTACCTGAGCGCTCGCCACCGGCATCTTGTAGTCAATCGCACTCAGATTGCCGCCGGTGATCCGCAGCGGAGCATGAGTTTCATCGGTCGCGTTGATCTTCGCTCCCATGGCTCGCAGAGGCGTGATCACTCGCGCCATGGGACGCCGTGACAGAGACTGATCGCCGATCAGTTCGCTGCTGAAATCCTGGCCTGCGAGAATCCCACTCAGCATGCGCATGGTCGAACCGGAGTTGCCGCAGTCGAGCGGCCCGGCCGGCGCTTGCAGTTTCCGCCCGCACCCCTGAATAGTGACCGTGTGTTCGGCGCGATCCCACTTCGCGCCCAAAGCGCGGATACACTTCAACGTACTGGCGCAGTCGGCACCGGTAGAAAAGTTCTCCAGCCGCGTCTCGCCCTCGGCGATCGCAGCCAGCATGGCGTAGCGATGGGAAATGGATTTGTCCCCCGGCAACTGGATGCTGCCAGAGACATTTCTCGCAGGACGAATGACTTTTTGCTCCGCCATGAGGTCAATCCAATATAGCGGAACTCGGACAAGGGAGGCCGAGCATCCCCGGCCCGCCAATCCTACTTTGATTTCTTCTTGCTGATGTTCAATTCCACCATCTGCCCATTCTTGTTTTTCACCCGCAAGATCTTGCCGTCTTCTTTTGCCGGAAATTCTTTTCCCGAGGTCCAGTCCATGAAAACTGCGGAGGGAGCACTGACTTTGCATAGGTAGAGAGCGCCAGCCATGCTCATGGAAATCTTGAATTGATCTCCCTTTTCCATGTGTTGGGCATCAGCGGCCAGTTTTTCGATCGAGACAACGGTCGCGGTCTGGTAGCCTTCGTCCCCGCTTTGCGCGTAGGCGAGCATCGCCGCCATGGTGACGACGCAACACAAAGTGGCAACCACGTAATTCTTCATCGGTATCCCTCCGGAAGTTGAAGAGCATAAACACGCATCTCGCGTACGACACCCACTACGCCAGCGCCTGTGCTTCGGCGGCAGCCTCTTTCAGAATGTCCGCTGGTATTTCGCGGATGCTCACCCCAAATTTGAACATCGGGACCTCAGTGCCTCTGCCCCAACGCGCCACTTCCCAGTGGGCGCGGAGAAACTTCATCTCCCGATGGGCGGTCAAATCGAGCAGCATGGGATGCTCGGCACGATAAAACTTCTGCGGGAAATAGGTTAGCGGCTTCGGACTCCATGCGGCGCCGTCGACTGAGCCGTAAATGCTGACGTCCAGCGATTCCTGCTCGACGATCTCGGAGATGTTCAGACTCAACAGGAACACCCGATTGGCGGCACTGCTGATGTCAACTGCGACACCGTCGCCCTTGGCACTGACTACAGTATTTTCTGGAATCAGGAAGGTATCAATCATGGCGAGAGAATTGTAACTCAGAGCGAGCCATCAAGAATGACCGGCGAGGCAGCAATCCACTAAAGGCCGATCTGAGCAAGGATGGCCCGTGCTTCGCTGCCTGGATCAGCTGCCCCGGTGATCGGCCTCCCGACGACGATGTGGCTTGCCCCGGCGGCGATGGCCGCGGCAGGAGTCACAACTCGCGCCTGATCCGCAACGTCGGCGCCAAGCGAACGTACGCCTGGGGTGACAATCACGAAGTCGCTGCCCAGGCTACTGCGCAGTGCGAGAGCTTCACGTGCCGACGCCACAATTCCCCCGCATCCATGGGTGAGAGCTAACTCCGCCAGGCGTAACACGTGGTCCTGGAGCTGGTCGTGGATACCGATTTCGTCGAGGTCGCGATCGTCAAGGCTGGTAAGAACGGTGACCGCTAGAACCTTCAGCGACCGGTCGAAGGAAGCAGCGGCTTCGGTGGCCGCGGTCAGCATCTTGCCACCGCCGGAGGCATGAACCGTTAGCATGCTTACACCAAGCTGGGCGGCCTCACGCACAGCAGAAGCCACGGTGTTGGGGATGTCGTGGTACTTGAGGTCAAGGAAGACCTTGAGGCCCGAGCCGACCAGGTCCCGCACGACCTGCGGGCCTTCGGCGGCGAAGAGCTGCATCCCGACCTTGTAGCAGAAGGCAGAATCGCCCACGGCCGCCACAATCTTCTGGGCGGCGGCCGCGGACGACACATCCAAAGCAACGATCAAACGCTGACGCGGATCGTGCATCTACGACAGTGTAAAAGGTTTGAGGTTAGTACGCCACCGGCTGGAACATGGCGATCTGCTGCGGCTGGGCTTCCCGGGCGGAAACCAGATCCAGGCGCACTTGCTGCAAACCCTTCTCCCGGAAGGCGAGTGCCTGAGCAGCACTGTAGGAGAGGTCGATGATGCGGCCAGGGATAATCGGCCCGCGATCGTTGATGCGTACAAAAATCCTGCGCCCGTTGCTCAAATTCGTAACCCGAACCCAGCTGCCCAGCGGCAATGTGGGGTGGGCGGCCGTCAGATCGTACATGTGAAAGGGTTCACCGCTGGCCGTGGCTCGGCCTTCAAAATACTCTCCGTACCAGGATGCCGTCCCAACCTGATAGGCGGAACGGTGTTTCGGCTTATCTGTGGCTTTAGCCGTAGCCGTCGATTGGGCTTGGCTACCTGTGGTTACTTGAGCGTCCTTGGACCCAGAGCCCTTCGGCCCCGGTGCCGCTCCCACGCTGATGATGGCTAGAACGCTCACTAGTCCGTGAGCTAAGAATCCACGCATTCAATCACCTCGTTTTTCAAAAACCAAATATCCCGAGCAATTGTTCTGAGTATCTGAGGATGCTATCGGCCATCAGGTTGGCCTGTCAACGCGAAAATACACGAATTAATGTAACCATGCAGTTATGGATATCTCACGTAACTCACTGTATATCTTAGGTAATGTTGGTAATGTACCTGTGATAGCATTCACTTACGTGTTTATATATTAGTAAATAACCTAAGTTTGGTGCAGTAAGAAATATTTGCGTGGCTTTTGTTTTCAAACAGTTAGGATATTGTTTCGACTTTTCGGTTTCGATTCAGCAAGTTACGAGGGCTAGATCCGCCCTTCGTAGGGACTTCCCGAAAAAAGATTTTTGGGGAACCAGCTTTTCGGTACATTTCGTCTATGGCTTCTGCGCCACCCGTAGTTTTGACAATCGCCGGTTTTGACCCTTCTTCCGGGGCCGGGGTGACGGCTGACATCAAGACGATAGCGGCACACGGATGCTACGGAGTGGCGTGCGTTTCTGCTCTGACCGTTCAATCCACTTCGGGCGTGCGCCGAGTGGAACCTATTGCCGCCGAGTTGGTTAGAGAAACCCTGGAAGAATTGTCCTGCGACCTGGAGATTTCCGCGGTTCGGATTGGCATGCTGGGTTCGGCCAAGGTGGTTTGGGCGGTGGGAGAATTCCTGAGCAAGCACCGCCTGCCAAATGTGGTGCTGGATCCTATTCTGCGGAGTTCTTCCGGCGCTGCCCTGCTGGAACCGGCTGGGGCCAGCCTGCTGGTCGAAAAGCTACTCCCGCTGGCGAACGTAGTGACCCCGAACGTAGACGAAGCCTCTGCCATGACCAGCTTGGCGGTCACCAACGTCGAGCAAATGCGGTCTGCCGCGCACCGCTTACATGAGCTGGGAGCATCGGCAGTTGTGATCACCGGCGGACACCTCGACAAAGCCATTGATGTATTAAGCTTCGCTGGGCAGGCTGGAATTGAGCAGGAGACTTTCAAATCAGCGCGGTTGCGATCGAACTCTACCCACGGTACGGGCTGCGCGTTTGCCACATCGATAGCGTGCCATCTGGCCCTGGGGCGAGGATTGCCGGAAGCGGTTCTGCTTACCAAAGCCTACGTAGCGGCGGCCATTGTCAACGCCCACCCCCTAGGCCGGGGCATCGGGCCAGTACACCACCTTTACCGCATGCATCAGCAGCGGCGAAGCAGTACAAGTGGGGATCGGGAGCCGGTGAATTAAGGGGTCAACGGGAGCCGGCGTGTTTCAGCAGAATTCCGGCGACAAAGGCTACCAGAGCGGCCAATAACCACTCCAGGCGCCAAAGTTGGATGGCCTGGAAATCTGCCAGGCTCTGCACGGAGTATATGAACCCAACCGTAATCGCGGCCAGGAGGCACCCCAACCCCGCGAAGAACGCAACCAGGGCGGCCATCGAGAGTCCCAGCCAATCCTTGACGCTTTGGAATTCCAATGCCTTGAGGAACTCGAGTGGCTGCGTCCAGACAGGAATTGGCCCGTCGGCGTTCTTGGTCGCACGCGATGCCCCGCAGACATGGCAAAAGCGAGCCCCCACCATGAACTCCGCGCCGCAACCCGAGCAAGCATTCTCTAGCGCCGGCAGGGACTGTGGATGGGCTGCGGGAGGCTGCCAAAACTCTTGCGTCGGGTTATGGACTGCTTGCCCCATAGAAATGCTTTGCCGCTTCAACCGCAAACCATGGGCCAAAGCCGAGCTTTCGTAAGTTGTTGCAAAATACTCCAACTCTGTAGCTTAGACTCGCCACCCTACCGATCCCTGAGCAGGAATTACCTGTTTCGGGCAAAGATTATCGGGATTTATCCCTACTTTCTGAAGAGTCTGCGCCCGCCGTGCGATTACCCGTGAGTGACCTTCTTGGTTCGGAGACGGAACCCTTGACAGACTGGGCAGGCAGGCGCTGTTTTGTGGGAACCGGTGTATCCTAGAATTCGTATCTTGCTCCAGGAGGCAGTTTATGTACTGCAATTACTGCGGAAAGGTCATCCAGGATGATGCTAACGTGTGCGCCTATTGCGGTACCCGCGTGGGCTCGGTGCTGGCCCGAAAACGGCTGCTTCGACCACGGACGGATCGCAGAATCGCCGGAGTGTGCGCTGGTTTCGCCGAGTATTTTGATCTAGATGTTACGCTGGTGCGGCTCGTCTGGTTCTTCACCGCGTTCTTGACCGGGGTCGGTCTCCTGGCCTACCCGATTGCCTGGATCGTGATGCCGGAGGAGCCCCTGCCCGTTTCAGCGCCAATCGCGCAGCGCGTGACGTCCAGCTAGAAGAGTTTTCGCTGTCAATTAATGGTGAGGAATTTTATCCGTGGCCGATTCTCTGGGCCACCCACTCCCCCGCTTCCCGGGTCCCCAAACTCCCGCCGACATCCTGCGTGGTTTTCTTCTGCCGCACTGCTTCGAGAACCGCCGCTTCGATCTTGTCCGCTTCTTTCGTCAGCCCCAAATGCGCAAGCATCATGGCCGCTGTCAGGATTGCCCCCAACGGATTCGCGATGTTCTTGCCTGCGATCGGCGGCGCTGAACCGTGAACCGGCTCGAACATCGAAGTCTTCCCCGGATGAATATTTCCGCTGGCCGCCATGCCCAGCCCCCCCTGCAGTCCAGCCGCGAGGTCGGTGATGATGTCACCAAACATGTTGTTGGTGACGACTACGTCAAACTGCCGCGGGTCGCGCACCATTTGCATACAGAGCGCGTCCACGTACATGTGTTCGGCCTTGATCTGCGGATTCTCTCCGGCCACGTCCTTGAACACCCGCTGCCACAAACCTCCGGCATGAGTCATGGCATTTGACTTGTCGCACATGAGCACGCGGCCACGCTTCGCGCCATCGAGCTTCGTGTGGCGTTCGCAATATTCGAAAGCGTAGCGAATAATGCGCTCGACGCCCTTTCGCGTGTTGATGTCTTCCTGCACCGCAATTTCGTCGGGGGTGTCCTGCTTGAAAACTCCCCCGGCATCGGTATACACACCTTCGGTGTTCTCACGGATTACGACGAAATCGATGTCCTTCGGTTCAATGCCCTTCATGGGGCATAAGCTCGAATCCAGCAGCCGCACCGGGCGCACGTTGGCGTAAAGATCCATCTGGAGGCGCATGCCCAGCAGGATTTCCTTAGCATGGATATTTGTGCGCACTCGGGGATCGCCGAACGCGCCCAACAAAATAGCGTCGAAGTCGCGCTCCAACATCGCGAACCCATCGGGGGGAACCGTAACCCCGTCGGCAAGGTAGCGATCGGCGCCCCAATCGAAAAATGCGGTTTCTATCTCGGCGCCGGTGGCAGCGACCACATTGACGGCTTGCGGAATCACTTCTTTCCCGATACCGTCTCCTGGGATGATTGCAATACGTTTTTTCGAGCCCACGGAAAAAGAAGGTAACACACTCGGAGACAGAAAGGCTGCAAGCTAAAGGCGTGGCTGGTTAATTCTCCACGGCTACTTTCGCGTCATCTCGTAATGAAACTTGGCGTCTTTACCTTCCTGCTTCCAGGTCCATTCTTCGCTGTAGCGAGTGTCATCGGCGAAAACATAGACCGCGCGGTGCATGTGTCCCGTTTGCGGGCCCGCCAGGTTCGTGGCATCCATAAACTCGAACGTCACGGTTTTCAGATCGGGTGAGATCGTTGCCTGCATGCGCGGCTGATTACCCGATGGGCAGAAGTGGGTCATCATCAATCGCCCGCCATCGACATAGAACATGCTGGTCATGTCGTCACCAATCATGTGGCTTTCGCCCATCACCGCCGTGCCGCCCGCCACCAATTGGTATCTCACTTCGGAAGTTTGTCCTTTCGGCGACTTCCCTTCCCATGTGCCCACCATAATTTTGAAACGATCAAGTACTTTCTGCGCGTCCGACTGTGCCAGAAGCGAGGTTGAACAAAACACCAACATGAATACTGCCGCTGCCCGATGTAATTTCATGTCATCCTCCTGGACCGTGAGACTGGAAACACCGGATGAGGATAGCGTGATTGACGGCGTCCGCCTTGTATAATTCAAACATCGGGTATGACTTCCTTGGCTGTTCACAATGACGCCGTTCCACCAGCTTTCGATGTTGGAAGTGTGCGTTCCGAGTTCGCGGAACTAGTCTCGGGGTGCGGTCTGGTCGATCTCAGCGGCCGCGCCAAGATTGCCCTTTCCGGGGAAGACCGGGTGCGCTGGCTAAATGGCATGGTTACCAACAACATCCGTGACTTGGCCGCGACCAGCGGCGTGTATGCGTTCCTGCTCAATCCGCAGGGACACATTCTCGGCGACATGTACGCGTACAGTCAGGGCGAGTCTCTGACCCTGGACACTGATACATCCCAACTGGAAAAACTTCTGGCAATTTTTGACCGGTATATCATCATGGACGACGTTGAGGTCTCGAACCTCAGCGACTTGCAGTCCGTCGCGATTGCAGGTCCGAGGGCCTCAGAAGTATTGCGTAACGCAGGATTCGAGTCTCTGCGGCTCGAGTCCCTCCAGTTCGCTGACGTGATTTGGCAAAATTCCGCTGTGACCGTCGTCCGAGGCGACCACCCTGGCGTCGACTGGTATGAATTGTGGTCGACACCCTCGCAACTATCGACGCTGCGTAGTGCGCTAACCCAAGCCGGCGCTAAACCAGCGGGAACCGCGGCACTCGAACTGCTTCGCATCGCTGCGGGGATTCCCCGTTACGGCCAGGATATTCGTGAGCGGGATTTGCCCCAGGAGACCAGCCAGGACCGCGCCTTGCATTTCAGCAAGGGATGTTACGTTGGACAGGAAATCGTCGAGCGTATCCGCTCCCGCGGCGCTGTTCATCGCAAGTTTGCCGGATTCGAAGTTGAGGGTTCGTTGCCCGCACCCGGCACTAAGGTTCAAGCCGAGGGCAAAGATGTTGGCGAGATCACCAGCGCGGCTTCCATTCCCGTCAAAAGCGGGGAACGTCAATTGGCCATCGGTTACATTCGCCGCGAATGGACCTCTGGAAAGCGAGTGGCAACGACCGATGCGCAGCTTACGGTGACGGATTTACCGTTTCCCGGAATCTTTTCGCCCAAGCAATAGCGAGTGAAGGAAAAACCCATGCCTGAGAAGAAGCAAGAGAGTTTTACCGTAACCGACCGGCGGCTGTTTACTCCGGAAGGAGAGGCCCGCACCGAGGTTACGCAGGAGGAAGTTCCCAGTTCCATCCCGCACCCTGCCGCAGCCCCACAAGCCCAGCACGCATCCCCGCCGCCAGCGCCGTCCGCTGACATGCCTCCCGCACCCACCGCGGCTGAACAGCAACAGCAAGCCGACGCTTATCGCAAATCCGCCAAGGATTTGGACACGCGCGTCGAATTGAGCGGCCACTCCGCCAAAGAGCTGGAGATGACTTTCGAGCGTTTCATGGCTTCGCTGTACATGAATGCCATGCTGCAACTTGGACTGATGCACGAGCAGGGTGGCCAGCCGCGGATCGACCTGATCGGTGCCCGCCAGACGATTGACACACTGAGTTTGCTGACGGAGAAAACCAAGGGAAATCTCAGCAGCGCCGAAGAGGCGTTTCTTCAGAACTGTCTTTACGAACTGCGCATGGCCTATGTCGAAGTCACCAACGCCCTGGCGCATCCGCCGCAGGCGACGAGTACTGTTTCTGGCAAGCCATGAAAGCAACGCTGACGGTTTTGGGCAGTGGGACTTCCATGGGCGTTCCCACCATTGGGTGCGACTGCGGAGTGTGCCGCTCCTCCGATCCGCGTGACCGCCGCACCCGGCCGTCGGTCCTGATCGAGTACAACGATAGGGCTGTCCTCATCGACACTACGCCTGATTTCCGTGAACAGGCCATCCGCGAGAGAATTCAACGGCTCGACGCCGTGCTCTACACCCACACTCACGCCGATCACATTCTTGGCATCGACGACCTGCGTCCGCTGACTTACCGGTTACGGCCAGACAAACTTCCTCTTTATGCCCGGCCCGAAGCAGCGGAGTTCATCCGCACCATGTTCCGCTACATTTTCGACGCCGACTACAAATTTGGCGGACTGCCGCAGGTGGAACTGAAACCCATCGACGGGCCGCTTTCACTTTTCGGCGCGAACTTCGAACCGATCACAGTAATTCACGGCGAGACTGAGATCTACGGCTTTCGGGCCGGAAATGCCGCGTACTTGACTGACCACAGCGAGATTCCTCAGGCCTCGATGGCAAAACTGCAAGGGCTCGACATTCTTTTTCTCGACGCGCTTCGACATAAGCCGCATCCCACTCACTCCACGGTGGACAACTCGCTGCGCATTGTGGAACGGCTTAGGCCGAAGCGCGCCTTTTTCACCCACATTTGCCATGACCTGGCGCACGCCGCGACCAACGCTTCCCTGCCGTCTGGCGTGCAGCTTTCTTACGATGGCATGAAACTAGAGTTTGAAATCTAGTTGCTTTAGTCGAGTTTTCGACGAAGACTGGCACGGATAAACGCTGACTTCAGGATGCAGGTTTTTCACAAACTCGAAGACATCCCCGCCGACTTCGGCCCGACCGTGGTCAGCGTGGGCAATTTTGACGGCGTCCACCGCGCGCATCGCCAAGTGCTTTCGAACATCGTACAGCGCGCCGGGGAGTTGCGAGCCAAAGCTGTAGCGGTAAGCTTCGAGCCGCATCCTCTGCGAATTCTGCGCCCCGACTTCGCTTTGAAACTGATTACTCCGACGCCGGAAAAGCTGCGCTCGCTGGAAGCCAGCGGAGTTAACGCCGTCCTGTTGCTGCCGTTTACCCGTGACCTATCTTTGATGCCGCCGCAACAGTTTGCCGAAGACATCCTCAAGCAACGCTTAAAGGCGCGGGAGGTGCATGAAGGGTTCAATTTTCACTTCGGGCACAAAGCCAGCGGAGACGTGAGCCTGCTGACGGAACTAGGAAAGAAACTGGGCTTTGAGGTTCGCATTTATTCCGAGATGCGACTGCGGGGCGAGCCGGTTTCGAGCAGCCACATTCGCAAATTGATCGGCGATGGCCGCGTCAGCCGGGCACGCTATCTGCTGGCTCGTCCTTTTAGTGTGATGTCTCCGCCGGGTCGGGGACGAGGTTACGGCGCCAAACACACGGTCCCCACTATCAATCTCAGCCGCTATGAAGAATTACTTCCCAAAGATGGCGTCTATGTCACCCGCACCCGCGTGGGCGGGGAGTGCTTCGATTCCGTTACCAACGTGGGCAATCGTCCGACTTTTGGCGCTGATTCCTTCGCAGTGGAAACGCACCTGTTGAACTTTCATCCCCTTGACCTGACACCGGAGACCGAGGTCGAAATCCATTTTCTGCAAAGATTGCGCGACGAAATCAAGTTTCCCTCCATCGACGCCTTGCGCGCTCAAATCGCCAAGGACGTAAAACACGCCCGGCGTTACTTTCACCTGCTAAACCGGTTCGCCCACCATGGCAAATGAGTCGGCGGTCATCATCCCTGTTCCCGAGGTCGAACCGATCGTCGGGCCATTGCGCTTACAGTACGATCCCGCAGCTCAGCTCGGCGTCCCGGCGCACATCACTCTGCTTTGTCCTTTTTGCCCACGGCACGCTGTTGCGGGCGAGATCGACGCTTTAAGAGATGTCTGTGCCTCACTTGCAGCCTTCGCGTTCGCCTTCACTGAGGTTCGACGCTTCACGGCAACTGCTTATTTGCACCCAGATCGATCCACAATGTTCGCGCAGATCACGCGGGCTCTTGTGAACAAGTGGCCCGAATGCAGACCGTATGGCGGAGCCTTTTCGGACATAATTCCGCATCTGACGGTAGCCGATAAAGTTGACGGCGAGAAACTGGACGCTGTGGAGGCCGCTCTTCGCGATCAATTGCCAATCAAGTGTATCGCCAAGGAAGTCTGGCTTCTGACGAGTGACGATGGAGAGATGTGGTCAAGAAGGGCTTTCTTTCCGCTGGCAGAGCTGCCTGAACAAAACAATCGGGCCTAGTGCGACAGGTACCCATCTTCCATCGGCAGTTTTCCGCCGACTCTCAAAACATTGACCTGATCGTTGATGGAGCGGACACCCACTAGTCCCACCGCGCCCGGTGTGGTCTCCACAATTCGCAGCACATCGGCATCGGAATCGGCCAAAGTCAATGAATCTTTGTGCAATGCAATGAAAGCCTTCAACTCGCTTTCCGACATGTGCGTCAGATGCTCAAGCGTGGCCTCTTCGCCCACCGATTCCTTGTGCAGCACCAGAATCACGTCTTTTCCGTCCGGCCACTTTCTGGTTTCGAGGCGACAGAAGTGGGCGAGTTGGGCGGTAGGAACATCCGCAATATGATTGCCCTTATTGACGACCACGGCCATGTGGTGCGCGAAACAAGGGGCGTCCGCAATCATCAGGGAGAACAGCAGAAGTATGCGAAAAGATTTCATAACCACAAGGACCTCAGTTGCTCCTACAAGAATCTCATTGCCCCGGGCGCGAAGGGCCGCAAAAAGAGAGTGGAATGGTTACGTTGGTGATGCGGTTATGCCGAGTCAGTCGATTGGGTCTACCAGAGTAATCGTTTCCGACTTCTGGTCCGGCCATTGCACCACCACGATAGCCACCAGCACGAGCAGGATCCCCAACGTCTGCAACGGACGCAGAATTTCCCCCAGAGCGAAAGCCGCAATCACGATGGAAAACACTGGCTCCAGGCAACTGACGACGATGGCCCGCGTCGGTTCCAGGTGTTGCAGGCCCGCGAAATAAAACGAGAACGGCCCCAGCACAGAAACCATCGAGAACCCCAGCAAAAACCACCATTGGGTTCCGCCATAATGCGCAGCTGCGATTTTCCATGGTGGATTCACCACGATCCAAAACATTGACGCGGAAATGAGAGTGTAGAGCAGCACGATCCAGCGGTCGTATCGCGTCAGGATGCTGTGTCCGCCGACGTTATAAAAGGCAAACGAGAGCGCCGCCAGGAGTGCAGCGATGACGCCAATTGCATCCAGACGAAACCCGCCTGCGCCAAAGATCCCAATCACTAACGAGATTCCAGCCACTGCCAGAGCTACCGCCGCGATCTTTTGCAGTGTCGGCCTTTGCACTCCGCGCACCACCGTGTAGAACAACACCCAGACCGGCGCAGTGTATTGCAGGATGATCGCCGTGGCCACGTTAGTGCGTTGGATCGCGAGGTAGTACAGATAATTCGACGCGGCCACGCCCAGGATTCCCAGCACAAACAACCGCCCAAGGTCGGCCGCAGGCACCCGCAATCGGGGCAGTCCGCGAGTTGCCAGGAGTGCCGCCGCCAATATGATCAGCGAGAACGTGACCCGGCTTTGCGAAAGAATCAGCGGATCAATCGGCCGCAGTGCTTCCCCGTGTGGCAGCAAGCGTCCGGTGAATGCGGCTCGCCCCAACGTGGCTGCAACACCCCATAGAAATGCAGCGGTCGCGATGTAGAAATATCCCCGTAGATGATGGGCTCGTGTCGGCAAGGAAGTAGATTATCGTATGCAGGCGACCGGGGACTCAGAACTGGATTCGACAACGGGTTTCACCTATCCATCCACATACTCAATCCGCCAACTGAGCTTCGCCGTCTTGTTCAGCATCGCCGCCACCGAACAATATTTTTCTTCTGAGAGACGCACCGCGTCCTCCACAGCTTTGTGCGAAACCTTGCCCCCGACTCGATAAACCAGCTTGATCTCCGTATACACCGTGGGCGGGTTGGCTGCGCGTTCCGCCTCCGCCCGCACCTCAAGACTCGTGAACGCCTCGCGCTTTTTCTTCAGGATGCTAACCACGTCATAGCCAGTGCATCCACAGAGCCCGATCAGCACCAGTTCCATGGGGCTGTTGCCGGCCTTCTTGTCACCATCGACAACAATGGCGTGGCCGCTGCTGGCGACGCCTTCGAACTCCTGATCGTGCTTCCAGCTTGCGTGAGCTACTGTCATTGCAATCACCTTCGATTGTCTGTCTGTGGTTCAGGATGGATCAGCACGCGAAACAACTCCGGCGCTGCCTGCTTGAAACGAATCTCAAGTTCGGTCTGAATCTCATGCACCCGCGCAAGCGGCAGTTCGTCGGAAAAGGTGCAGTGGCACGATACATAGATCCGCCCGCGCACCCGCTTGACCTCGACCTCATGAACATCCAGCACTTCAGGAAACTCCTGCACAATGGTTTTCAGTTTCTTCTCCAGAGCAGCGTCGCGAACGATCTCATCGCCCGGCTCGATGGTCGCCGGCTCGCTCTCGATATGGGTTAGGATCGAGGAAATCTCCGGAACGTCACTCCGGATCTCGGATTCGAGCAGAGTGACCTGGTCATGAGCGTCCTTCAAGCTCAAGTCCTCGTGTAGCTCGAGATGCTGCTCTACGTGCAAACGCCCGTGCAGGTCCTGAACGCTGACGTCATGGACATTGAGGTTATGGCGTGTGGCAACGGCCCGCACGCGGTCGAAAATATTCTCTTTACGATCAGCCCGCGGCACGGGGTGCACCACCACATCAGCGTTCGGCAGCACTTCACGCACCGCGGCTGTGACTGCGTCCGCCACCTGCTCGGAGCGCTGGAAGGTCACATTGCGCGCCAGGCTCACCGACAAATCCGCAAAGTAGCGGTTGCCTGCGCGTCGAATACGCACTCGATCCACTTCCAGCAGACCCTCCACTCCCCTGAGTGCTGACAATATCTTGTTGCGCACATCGGAGGGCGCGGCATCGAGCAAAGCATCGATGGTCTTGCGTGCCAGCCGGGAACTCACGTACACCACCACTCCCGCGACAAATAGTGCGGCCACCGGATCGGCAGCTTGCAACCATGCCACGCCATACTCGCGGCCGGTGGCCACCAGCAGGAGGCCCAGTGCAACTACGCCACTTGACCAAATATCGGTGGAGAAGTGCAGCGCGTCGGCCTCCAGCGCCTGGCTGTCATACTTGGAGGCGATTCTGCCCAGGGCCCGCGATCGCCAGAAATCAATTGCCATGGAGACGAACAGCACCAGGAAAGCAGCCAGGCTGGGCTCAATTTCGACGCGATGAAAGAACAGGCGCTTGACGGCTTCGTACACGATCCAGATGCAGGTCAGTAGCAACAGTCCGGTTTCGATGAAGGCGGAAAAGTTCTCGACTTTGCCATGACCGTACTGATGCTCAGCGTCAGCCGGCTTATCTGATACCCGCACCGAAAGCAAAGTAACGATCGCAGCCACGAGATCGAGGCCGGAGTGGGCAGCTTCCGACAGAATTCCCAGGCTGCCAGTGGTGACTCCAACCACGATCTTGAGCGCGGTAATCGCGATCGCAGCCAGCACCGAGTTTCCGGCGACCGCCCGCTTTTCCGCCCGCATAGAGTCGATGCTGTGGCCTGCCAGCGATCCTGCCATGGGGGCATTATCGCCGCTCTTACCCGTGCCGCCAAGCTGGAAGTGCTCCAATTCACGGTTCGCATGCCAACTGCGCGCTGACTTGTGCTAGGATTTTTGTTCGTATTTCGATTTTCTCTGGAGGAATCCCTAAATGTACAAATACGTCCTGGTCTGTCTGCTGCTGGGCGCCTTGGCCTTCGGCCAGGCAGCCAACCCAAACCCTGCGCCCTCCGGACAGCAACCCGCTGGCGCCACAGCCCCATCGCCGGCGACGCCGTCGCCTGCCGCTGGCCCGGCCAAAACCCCTGCGCCGGAGGTCGCGCCCGATGCTGTTGTGATCACCATTAAGGGTTTTTGCAGCAACCCCGCACCCGACAAGGATGCCGCGGCTTGTGCTACCACCATTACACGTGCTGAATTCGAAAAGATTGTTGACGCCGTTCAGCCTTCCATGCCCCCTCGTTCCCGGCGGCCTTTCGCAGACCGTTACGCGCATTCCAGGGTGATGGCGAAAAAAGCCCAGGACATGGGACTGGACAAGAGCGCCAGCTTCGAAGAGCGAATGAGGTTTGTGCGGACCCAGATCCTGGCACAGGAACTGAGCAAAGCGCTGCAAGAGCAAGCCTCACAGGTTGCGGACAAAGATATCGAAGACTACTACCACGCGAACCTGTCAAAGTTCGACGAGGCTGATCTGGACCGCATCTATGTTCCCAAGGAAAAGACGCCTCCCGATGGCGAGAAGACGCCCACACCGCAGGAGGAACAGAAATTCCAGGAGGAATCTGAAAAGGCCATGAAGGCTGAGGCCGACACCCTACACACTCGCGCCGCTGCGGGCGGCGACTTCGGCAAACTTCAGGAACAAGCCTTTGAGGCTGCGGGCCTCAAGACGGGCGCTCCCAACGCCTCCATGGGAAAGGTTCGCCGCAGCACCTTGGCGCAGACTCAGGCCACGGTTATGGATATGAAGCCTGGGCAGATATCGGATGTCATCGCCGATCCCAACGGATTCTATATCTACAGACTCAAGAGCAAGGACACCATGCCCCTCGATCAAGTGCATGACGAGATTAAGGCCATTCTGCGTTCTCAGCGCTTGCAGGATGCGATGCAGGCAGTGCAACAGTCAGTGACTGTCGCGTTCGATGAGAACTACTTCGGACCCGAGATGCCGACGCGTGGGCCCATGATGCCTCCGCCGCGCATGACTCCGCCACCGCCGCCCCCCAAACCGGCTTCGGCTGAGCCCAAGTAATGGATCATTCCAAGCCAACTCTCCTGCTGACCGGGGTTTCTGGCAATCTGGGAGTGCGACTGTTGCCGCTGTTGGCGGATTATCAGGTCATTGGAGTGGACCTGAATCCGCCAGCAGCGTTCCCGTCCGTAACCTTCGAGCGTATCGATCTAGCTCTTGAGGAATCCTGCCGTCAGTTGTTTCTTCTGCTGAAAAAGTTCCGGCCGTCTGCTGTGGTTCATTTGGCTTTCGTGATCGATCCGGTGCGCACCGGTGTGCTTGATCTCGACCGTATGTGGCAGATCAACGTCGCTGGTACGGCGCGGGTGATGGAAGCGATCACAGAAGCCAACCGCAGCGACCCGATGGTGAAGAAATTTGTTTTTCCCGGCAGCGTTTCCGCCTACGGTTCCGATTTGCCGGCCCCTGCCACCGAAGACTCCCCTCTGGGAGCTCATACGCTCCCTTACGCCGTCCACAAGATGGAATGCGATCGGGTGGTTCAGCAACGGGCACCGGCACTACGGGGCTGTAGCGTCTACTTGCTGCGCCCTCATATTTTTTCCGGGGCCAGCGTTCAGAACTACTTGATCGGCGCCTTCCGTGGCACTCCCAACGGAGTCGGAAGGCGGGCTGCTGAGATGCGGACGCAGGGCAAACGTCTGCCCTGCATGCTGCCTTACGGAAAGAAATACCTCGAAAACAAGATTCAATTTGTCCATGTGGACGACATGGCCCGCTTACTCGCATGTATCGTCCACAAGACCGAACCGGAGGCCCAGCGCCTGACCATTCTTAATGTCGCAGGGCGGGGCGAAGCGCTTACCTTTGCGCAGTGCATCGAGACTGCCCAGGCTAAACTGGTTCGCGTGCCTGGAAAGTGGGCTTTCCTGCAAATTTTGCGAGTCCTTTGGAAATTTGGTGTCTCGGCGATTCCACCTGAAGCCATGCCTTACATGACCGGTGAATACATCATGAATACTGGCCGGCTCCGCCAGTTTCTGGGCGAGGACTACGAAAATGTAATTCGCTACACCATCGCCGACGCTTTCGCCGATTCCTTTTCTATGTCAGCGACACCCGGTAACTTGTCAGCGGCGGCATCATAAGATTCAACGGAGAGTCGCGGCGGGGCTGCATTATTTCGTGATTGGCGCCATGGCTGGCGAGGACTTCTCGAAAATCACAGATCTATTCAGAACTGCCGGTCGTTCCTAGTCGTCACTTTCTGCCCCAATACAAGCCTGCAATCCCGAACGTATATGGCGTCCACGACACTTCGCGGAATCCCGCCCCTCGCATGCGCTCCAGCATTTCTACCGGCTGCGGAAAGCGTTCCACAGATGACGGCAGGTAATCATACGGACCGCGTACGCCGGAAATCATTGTCCCAATCAACGGCAGCACTCGCCTGAAGTAAACACGGTAGAACTTCCCGACAACTCCGCGCGGCTCAGCGAAATCCAGAATGCCGCACTCTCCTCCCAGCCGCAGCACCCGCACGATCTCCCGCAGGCCGGCGTCGTAGTCCGCCAAATTGCGGAAGCCGAAAGCGGTTGTTACCAGGTGGAATTGTTCACCGGAAAAGGGCAAGCGCAAAGCATCCGCCTCGATCCATCGTAGCGATGTTCCGGCCGACTTCACGCTAGCCCGCTGGAGCATAGCGTGGGAGAAATCTGCGCCCAGAATTCGCGCAGCAGGCTTCCCTGCCTGTCTCTGGAGAGCCAACGTCATGTCGCCCGTCCCGCAACACAGGTCGAGGACATTGGCCTCTGGCCGCGACAGGACCGAGGCAAAGCGCAGCGCCGTCCGCCGCCACCACAGGCGGTCCACGTTGCAGGAGAGCAGATGATTGAGCAGGTCGTAACGCGGCGCGATGGAACTGAACATCTCCCGCACTGCCCGCGCCGCAGCACGTGGGTCGGCCGCGCCCTCCGGTGCCGCTCCTATCACCGTAGTGTCAGCCAATTTGTTCAAAACGAACTCTGTGCTTTCTGTGGTCACTGGTTTCTTGACAACCGCTTGATCTCATCCACCGCCGCAACCACGAGATCGTCGGGGACATCCGCCACGATTTCCACCTTCCCAATCTCCCGCGGCAAAACAAAGTGCACTAACCCTTTGCGCGACTTCTTGTCCCTCCGAATAATCTTCACGATCTCACCTCCACGAACCTCAACTTTCGGCAGCGGACCTATACCCAACACCGCCTCCGTGATCCGTCGCGCGCTCTGCTCGTTGCATCTGCTCATCGCGCACGAAATGTGCGCAGCCGCAATCATGCCCCAGCCCACGGCCTCCCCGTGCAGAAACCCCCGATACTCCGAAGCTGCCTCCAGGGCATGACCGACGGTGTGGCCTAAATTCAACACTCTGCGCAGGCCGCCCTCGCGCTCATCCGCCGCCACGATTTCTGCCTTCAGCTTCACCGCTTCTGTAATGAACCACTCCAGAGCGACGGGATCCCGCCGCAATTTCAGAACTTCCATTTTCTCCAGACGGTCGAACAACTCAGGATTGCCGATTACGCCGCACTTCAGCACTTCGTACAGCCCGGCGCGAAATTCACGCTCCGGCAGCGTGGAAAGAATCTCGGGATCGATCAAGACCAGGCGCGGCTGGAGAAATGTCCCCAGCAGGTTCTTGCCGGCTCGAAGATTGACTCCTGTCTTGCCTCCGATTGCTGCATCCACCTGGGCGAGCACCGTCGTAGGGATTTGCACCACGTCCACGCCGCGCATGTAGAGCGACGCCAGCAGCCCGGCCACATCCCCGGCCACGCCGCCGCCGAAAGCCACCACTACCGAGTCGCGATCCGCGCCCAGCTTCACCATCTTTTCCGCCAATTGCTCGACCGCCGCCAACTTCTTGCCCCGCTCGCCGTCCGGCATTTCGGCCCACTGCGCTGTGAAGCCTCTTGCAGACAACGACGCCATCAATTTCTTTCCCCACTTGCGCCGGACCGGGGCGACCGTGACCACGAACAGCCGCTCTCGGCCGCCTAACACCTCCCCCAGGCGCGCCCCAGCCCGCTCGATCAACCCAGCTTCAATGATCGCTTCGTAGGGATTGGGTGAAACCGATATGGTCACACGCGACATGAAATCTCATCATAACTTACAGCTGTATGCATTCGCCGCGCGCCAGGTGATACCATTTTTGAGTATGCCGTCCGCGCCCGCACAAGCCGACTTTCTGGTGGTTGGTGCTGGAGTCGCGGGCCTTCGGGCCGCCATCGAACTAGCCGCCGCCGGCTCGGTGACGGTACTGGCCAAACGTGAAGTCTCCGACTCCAACACTCAATGGGCCCAGGGCGGCATCGCCGCAGCTCTGAGCGACGAGGACGAAATCAGTCTCCATCTCCAGGACACCCTGCAAGCCGGCGACGGCCTCTGCAATCCCGATGCCGCTAAGGTCCTGGTCGAGGATGCGCCCGGCCGCATCGAGGAATTGATTCACTGGGGCACGGAATTTGACCGGCAAGGCACCAAGCTGACTTTCGGACGCGAGGGAGCACACAGCCGCAACCGCATCCTGCACGCCCATGGCGACTCCACCGGACGCGAGATTCTCCGTGCTCTGTTCGCCAAGGCTCAAACCCTAAAGAATATTTCTGTGATGGAGTTCGAATTCTCCACTGACCTGACCATGGAAGGCGGGCGTATCTGCGGCATCCACCTGATCACAGAGCACGGCCAGCCGCAGCAGATGAGCGCCTCGGCGGTGCTACTCGCGACCGGCGGCCTGGGACAACTCTACCGCAACACCACCAATCCCGGAGTGGCCACCGGAGACGGTGTTGCCATGGCTTTCCGCGCCGGCGCGGAAGTCAGCGACATGGAGTTTATCCAGTTCCATCCGACGGCTCTGTATCTGAAAAAAGCCCCGCGTTTCTTGCTCTCCGAGGCCTTGCGTGGCGAGGGCGCGTATTTGCGCAATCTCGAGATGGATCGCTTCATGCCCAAGTACCACCCGATGGCTGAGCTTGCTCCCCGCGACGTGGTGGCTCGAGCCATCGTTCACGAGCTGGAAGTCAGCCGAGCCAAAGATCCGGTCGTCTATCTCGACCTCACCCATCTTGATGGCGACCATGTGAAGGCGCGCTTCCCGCGCATTTACCAGACCTGCCTCCAGTACAATATTGATATCACCTCCGAACTGATTCCCATTCGCCCTGCCGCGCATTACGCAATGGGAGGCATCCGCTCTGATCTTGATGGCCGCAGCACTCTGCCCGGTCTGTACGTCGCTGGAGAAGCCGCCGCCACTGGGGTTCACGGTGCCAACCGGTTGGCCAGCAACTCCTTGCTTGAAGGGCTGGTTTTCGGCGCTCGCGCGGGCCAAGCCATGCGCAAAGAATTGGGCAAGGCTCCCGCAACCATTCGCCCTGCTCGGCCCCTCGCATCGAACGGCCCCGTGGACGCGCCCATCGAACAGGTCATGGGTGAAATCCAGGATGTGATGTGGCGAGATGTGGGGATCGTCCGCACCGGGGCGACTCTTAAGCGGGCTATCGACCAGCTTGCCCAGATTTGCTCCCGTGTCGCCCATCCGCAAACCCGGCGGGCATTCGAAGCGCGCAACATTCATCTCGTCGGCACGCTCGTTGCTCGCGCTGCTTTAGCCCGTGAAGAAAGTCGCGGTGCGCATTATCGCCTCGATTTCCCCGCCCACAACGACGCCAAGTTCCTGAAGCACTCCATCATCAAGGGCGATTCCATCCGCTTCTCGTAGAAACGCGGCACGGATGGCTCTCTTCGTACACCTTTGCGTGCTTTGTGGTTAACGCTGTCCTCTGGGTTTTATTACCGACGCCACCATCGAAATCAGCAATACTCCTCCTACCGCTCCCAGCGCCCAAACTGTGGGGATCTCAAAATAGTCTGACACCAGCATTTTGCCGCCTATAAACACCAGCACCACTGCCAGCCCGTAGTGCAGGTAGTGGAAGACATCCATCATCCCGGCCAACACAAAGTACAGGGACCTGAGGCCGAGAATCGCGAACACATTGGAGGTGTAAACGACGAACGGTTTCAGGGTGATCGCCAGCACCGCGGGAATAGAATCAGTCGCAAACAGCAAATCGGTCACTTCAACCACCACCAGCACCACCAGCAGGGGCGTGGCGTAAAGTCTCGGGCGTCGTACCAGAAACTTGTCTCCCTCGTAATCCTGGGTGACGGGAATCAAGCGGCGAAACAGCCGCACCAAAGGGTTTTTCTCAGGATCGACTCCCGTTTCTCTCTGGCCCAGCAGCCTGATGCCGCTGTACACCAGGAACGCCCCAAACAGGAAAATGATCCAGTGAAATTGCCGGATCAGTCCGATTCCAACCACAATAAACACTCCGCGCATCACCAGCGCGCCGACAATCCCCCAAAACAAGACCTTGTGCTGGTAATCGGAAGGAACCTGAAAATAACGGAAAATCAGAAGGAAGATGAAGAGGTTGTCAACGCTGAGCGACAGCTCAATAATGTAACCGGTGGTAAACTCGACCGCGGTTTCACGCCCGTGCCAGAAATAAACCAGCCCCGCAAAGGCGATCGCCAATAGTATCCAGGCAAGACTCCAGTAGACCGCTTCACGAAACTTGACGGTTCGCCCTGGTCGATGAAAAACCCACAGATCCACCGCCAGCATCGCCAGCACAAATAGATTAAATAGAACCCAAAACAGAAGCTGGTTCACTCACTTCCTCCGGCCTCAGTGATCCCGATCGCGAAGCGAGCTTATTCCGTTCTTCCCAGCTGTCCTTTCTCCCACTGCTCCCACATTCCGAAAGTCTTCATCAGATAGTCCGCATGCGTTTCATGCATCGCTTGTTCGATCTGAACGCGAGTGAAGCGGGGTCCTATCCTCTCTTCACGGTTCGCCAGGCTGAAACTCAAGTAGGCAGCCTCGGCGACATGCTTTTTGAGCTGCGCCATGTCGACTTTGTCGAACGTGTCCGACATGGCGTGGTAATTGATCAGATAATTCGCCTCCTGCTGGTTCGCCATGAAGGTCGGGACGCCCTCCAACATGAAGTCGAAGTGATCGGTGCCCCACGACATATCAGTAGTTAGCGTAGTCGCTCCGAATTGCTGTAATGGCGCGACTAGCGCAGTGACCGCATCGACCAGGTCTTTGCGTCCGCCCAATGAGAAGCCGGTGGTAGCTCCGGTTCCAGAATCGAAGACCACCATTCCTGCGGCTTTGTCGAGTTCGCTGCGGTGAGCTCTGACGTAGGCGTGCGACCCGAGCAACCCTTCTTCTTCCCCGGAAAACAAGATGAAACGCATGCTGCGTCTGGGCTGCAAGCCGGAAGCCTTGATCGCCCGCAGCGCATCAATCACCAGCGCTGCGTTGCATCCATTGTCAAGCGCGCCCGTGCCCAGTTCCCAAGAGTCCAGGTGTGCGCCCAGAACCACGAATTCATCGGGCTTCTCGCTGCCACGCAGTTCCCCGATCACATTTGTCGCCTTCACCGGTCCGCCGATGTGGTTGGGAATCGACAGATCAGCATAAAGTTTCTGCCCCGAATCCAGCAGGCGAATCATTCGTCCCGCGTCTTCTCGCGCCACCTGGACCATAGGTAATTGATTGATCTCTCCTGCCATGGAGTCGGTATGGCGATACAGCAGATCGTGCGGACGCGTCGACTGGAACGCGATCGCCAGCGCTTTCCCTTTCGTTGCTCGATCGATAATGCCGGGTCCGTTCAAGTATTCCGCAAACAGATCATCCCAAGTCTGCATCTCGTTGGTGCTCACCAACAAGATGGCTCCAGCGAACGCGCCGGCCTTGGCAAATTCTTCCTCCGTACCGTGGCCGACCGAGATGATTTGCGCATGCTGCTGCGGAGCCAGAGCCGGGGCCCACGACAAAGACACCAGCCGGACCGGGAATGACTCCGGAGCCACTACCGTCATTTTTGTGGCGCCCTCTGCCCACGAGGCCTGAATCGTGAAGTCTTCCGTGTGCACGCTGTCAGCGCCCGCGGCTTTGAACGCGTCCACGCCCCACGCGACTGCTCGTTGCATAGCGGGAGTTCCCGGAACCCGGCCACCGATCTCATCCGTCAAGCGACGCAGGTTGGTCTCCAGGGAAGAGGGTTTGAGTGCTTCGGCGATTACTTTATCGCCAGGCTGCTGAGCAAAGGCGGTAGTTACGGTAAGGAGAAAACAGCAGATTCTCGCGATTTGCATAGAGCCGCATTAGAAATGAGAATGGGAAAAAAGAAAAGATGAAAAGCTCAAAGGTTCCATGCGATCTCTCTCAAGGCTTCTTATCCAGCAACCTCACCGTTTCCAGCGTCACTTCACCAACAATCTCCAAGCTCTTGGGGCTCAGCTTGTCCACGGTATCGTCCGTGGTATGCCAGAAGACATTGTTGTAGCCATACTCGAAATCGATCAGATCGGCGCTAGGGACACCGCGCTCTAGAAAAGGTTTGTGGTCATCGTCCACGGTGTTCATGCGGCCGAAAAAGTGAGATTGATAACCCAGGCGCTTGGCCGACTCGTAAATCATATCTTCCAGCCACGGTGTGGAATTCGAATCGTGGTCAATGTTGAGATCAGCATCGCCGATCATGTCTTCCAGCAAGAACGCTCTCATTTTCTTGATCGTCCCATCATCCTGCCACTTCTGCGCCAGATGGCGGACGCCGTACAGCGCCTCCGGGTCATACCACGGCAGCCGCATGGACTCTTCGGCGTCATCCCACAGCAGCCAAACGCTGCAGCCCTCCCGGGTTTTCCCGCGCAACTGGTTGGCAATTTCCAACAGCAGAGCGCTGGAGGACGCGCCGTCATTGGCTCCAACATACGACGTGCTTCGCAACGGCCAGTTCGTGTCGTAATGGCTGGCAATCACGATAATTCCATCCCGTGTCCCCGGATATTTCGCAATAATATTGTGGACGGGAAGCTTGCCTTCTGACGTACCAACCATGAAATCGTCGTCTTCGACCAGGTCACCTTTCAAGCCGGCGTGGATGTAGTCCTCAACTTTCTTATGATTCGCGCTGCCGAGAGGTCGAGGGCCAAACGCCACGATCTCTTTTAGGTATCGCATGGCGCGGGCCGAATCGAACGACGGGGCCGGACCTGCGTCTGGAGTCCCTGCCGAACCCGAGGTGACTGGAGTAGAGGCACTGTCCGGGCGCGCCGCCGCAGACGCCTCCTTCTGCCTGGAGCAAGCGACCAGGCTCAGAAAACAAATCAACCCGGCAATCCTGAAGATCTTCATGCTTCCTTTTTCTCGCGCCGCGCCTTGCGCTGTTTGGGATGAACCAGGTACGCAATGCCAATACTCAGCAGGTACAGCACAACCATCGGCGCGGCGAAGATACACATATTCAGAATGTCAGTTGTAGGCGTGATGATCGCCGCGATAATGAAAATCACCAGAATCGAATAACGCACGTTGCGCCACATCCAGCCCGCGCTCACTACGCCCATTAAAGCGAGGAAGAAGACCAGGATCGGCAGTTCGAAGACCAGGCCCAACCCCAGTATCACCGTTAGAAACAGGTCCGTGTACTCATGAATCGTGATCATGGGCTGGAATTGTTTGCCGTAGCCGATCAGAAATTCCAGCGCCGCCGGATAAACAAGTTTGTAGCCGAAATATCCGCCTGAGAGAAACAGCGCTATGGTCGAAACCATAAAAGGCACAACGTAGCGCTTTTCATTGCGATACAGACCTGGCGAGATGAACATCCACACCTGATACAGAACAAATGGACAAGTGACGAACACGCCGGCCAGCGCACCGATCTTCAGATAAAGGTTGAAAGGATCGGTAGGATTCAGATACACCAGCGTCTGCGGCATGCCATTGTGCTTGAGCGCTTCCATGATGGGCTGCTGCATCCAGCCCACAATCTTTTCGGCATAACCCCAGCAGGCGAAAAAACCCACAGCGATCGCAATGATGGAATAGACGATCCGCTTCCTCAATTCCTCCAAGTGCTCAAGGAAACTCATCGCGGGCATAGCATCAGCAGGAGGTTTCTGGGATCCCAGTTCCGCCGTCATCTCAGGCATCGGGAACCCTTGCCATGGCAGATTGCTCGGGCTCCCCCGAGGAAGAAGGTCCGCCGCCCGAAGGCAGCGCCGCTACCACTCCCTTGGGCTCTTCCGCAGGAGGCAGCTCGCGTTGCCGCTGCTCCAGTTCAAGATGCGAGATTTCGGACTCGATTTGGGCCTTGAACTCGTTCGAAGCACGCCTTAACTCGTTGAGCACCTTACCCACTTGGCGTGCAATCTCCGGCAACTTTTTCGGCCCAAAGATCAGCAGGGCCAGAAAAAACAGGAAGATCGTCTCGGAGAAGCCCATAGGTTGCATGATACTGCCCGCTGGGCGATGGCAGCAATGCGGCGACGGAACCGAGCGCCAAGTTGATGCATCTTACTCTTTGCAGCAGATAGCGTTTTGGTTACCTCTGGGGCAGGAAAAGGCTCTATTAACGCGAAAACCCACATGTTATACTGCGCTCAGACGCGGTGGCCGGGCTGATCTACACCCGAACCGAAGGGAAAACAAGATGGTTCGTAGTTCTCGTCGCACACTCTTCCTCGTAGCCGTTATTCTCGTGAGTTGTGGCTTTTTCGGCCTGATGTACGGCCAGAAAATTAACCCCTCGGCAGCCCCCGGCGGCGATGCTGACGTTCGTGACAGCCTGCACACTTTCACTGACGTTTACAGCTTGGTCGAGCAGAACTACGCCGAACCCGTGAACCCTGACAAGGCCATCTATAACGGCGCAATTCCCGGCATGCTCCACGTGCTCGATCCGCACTCAAATTTCTTCGACCCCAAAGCGTACTCCCTGCTTCGCGAGGACCAACGCGGCAAGTACTACGGCGTGGGCATGACCGTCGGGCCGCGCAACAACAAAGTGATCGTAATTGCGCCCTTCGTGGGAACACCTGCATATCGCGCCGGCATTCGTCCGGGTGACATTATTGCCGCCGTGGATGGCAAACCAACGGACAATATGAGCACCGGCGACGTCGCCGACCTGCTGAAGGGCCCCAAGGGAACCACCGTTCACATCACCATCGTGCGCGAGGGTGCGGAGAAGCCCCTCGAATTCGCCGTGGTGCGCGACGAGATTCCCCGTTATAGCGTGGATCTCCATTTCCTGATACGTCCCGGCGTTGGCTATATGCACGTCAGCGGATTCAATGAGACCACCGAGAAAGAAGTCGCCGACGCGCTCGACCAGATGGGTGATCTGAAAGGCCTCATTCTCGACTTGCGCCAGAATCCCGGCGGCCTGCTGAGTGAAGGCGTGGGCGTGGCCGATAAGTTCCTGCGGAAAGGTCAACTGATTGTTTCTCACCATGGCCGTGCGTCCCAGGAAAAGCGCTATACGGCGACTCATGGCGATGGCGGGAAAGAATACCCGCTGGTAGTACTGGTCAATAGAGGTACGGCCTCCGCGGCTGAGATTGTCGCGGGCGCCATTCAAGACCACGACCGTGGACTGATTGTGGGTGAAACCACTTTCGGCAAAGGGCTGGTGCAGACGGTTTATCCGCTTTCTGAAAATACCGGACTGGCCTTGACCACAGCCAAGTACTACACGCCGAGTGGCCGCCTCATTCAGCGCGACTATTCCAATGTTTCTCTCTACGACTATTACTTCGAGCGCGACACGGACAATAAAACCGCCAGCCGCGAGGTCAAGCTGACCGACAGTGGCCGTACCGTTTACGGTGGTGGCGGCATTACGCCAGACGTGAAATTGGACCCCGTCAAGAGCAACCATTTCCAGGACACTCTTCTGCAGCATTATGCCTTCTTCAACTTCGCCAAGCACTATATGTTGAACCATCATCCCACTAAGAATTTCGAAGTGGATGATGCGGTGTTGCAGGATTTCCGTAAGTTCATGGACAGCGAAAAAGTTCCCTACTCCGAAGCTGACCTGCTGGAAAATAACGACTGGGTCCGTTCCAGCCTGAAGAGCGAGATTTTTGTGGACGCGTTCGGCCAGGAAGAGGGATTGAAGGTAAGAGCGGAAAGCGATCCCGAGGTCGTCAAGGCTCTGGATCTATTGCCTCAAGCCAAGGCTTTAGCCGAAAACGCCAAGCGGATCGTGGCCGAGCGCACCAGCTCGCAGCCGCTTAGCCGCTAGCATCGGCGGAGTAGGCCGCATGGCAGTTGTGGTGGTGTTCTTTTTTGCCCAATGCGCTCATGGGCTTTCCTAAACAAGCACTATGGCTGTTGCCCGCGTTGTTTGCCGCCATCGCCGGATTCACTGACTGGCGCTCTCGCCGCATTCCCAACTGGTTGACCGTCTGCGGGATGGCGCTGGGCATCCTGATAAGTTCATTGACTCGCGGATGGGCCGGAACAAAGGATTCCCTTCTCGGGGCGGGCCTCGGGCTCTTGCTGTTGTTGCCTTTCGTTCTGATGCGCAGCCTGGGAGCAGGCGACTGGAAACTGGTGGGTGCCCTGGGAGCCTTTTTGGGGCCTTCCCGGCTGATCACCGTGCTGTTTGCCACATTGTTGGTGGCCGGTGGGATGGCGGTTGTGCTGGTGATCTGGAAACGGCGCACCGCGCAGACCCTACGCAACATCGCCCGCATGCTGGCCGCGGTCTTCACTTTCCATCTACCGGGGCCAGAAGTTTCTCTCGACAACCCCGAAGCTCTCAAAGTACCGTTCGGAGTGGCAGCCGCCATCGCCGTCATTCTCCATACTGCCGGGCGATTCTTAGGAATGGCTTAATGGATGACCACAACCAGTACGGGCAGCTAAAGACGCAAGGCGTCAGGACCCTTTTGTCCTCCAGCGCAGCGTCGCAGATTGCAGAAGCTGCCCTAGTACTGCCTCTGGCTTTCATGATGCTGTTGGCGATTTACTGGTTCGGACGCGCCTTTAATATTTACGCCACCATCAACCATGCCGCGCAACAAGGAGTCCGCGCCGGAGTAGCGCAGACCTGCGCCACTTGTAACAACCAACATCTCAGCGCAGCTGCCGCAGCTGCCATAATCACGCAGACAATGCAGGTTTCCAGTGTGGATCCTAGCCAGATTCAGCAGTGGGGCACTACCACTCCGACTTTTTGCGTGAATCCCTCGGGCAGTCCCGTGGGTGCTTGCACCGTCAACAGTAACATCACCATGTGCAACTACGTCTCGCTCAGCCCACTAGCGGCGGGCCCTCAGGCTTGTGGCGTAACCGCTAGCTTTCAGTATCCCTATCAGTTCTGGCTCCCTTTCACCTCGCTGAATAATCAACGGATCATGCTCACCGTGGATGTGCAAATGAAGGGAGAGTACTGAGGTGAGCAGAACCACGCGCCCGAAGCGTGTGGTCAGCCTCTCTGCTTCGGTGGCCCCGTTTCGCGCAACCCAAGCTTCATCACTGGCCGAGTTTGCCATTTGCCTGCCGCTCCTGGTGGTTTTGGTGGTGGGGATATTCGATTTTGGTGGGGCCTTCAATCAGAAGCAGCAACTCAGCAACGCGATGCGCGAAGCTGTACGTTTTGGCGCCAGCGAGGCCACCAACGACCTGACCAGCGGCACAACCGTGCCCCCCTCGGTGGACGCGATTCGCCTTCTTGTGGATTCCTACCTGGTAGCCGCAAGAATGAACGACTGCGGACTTGCGTCTGCTACCGTAACTGGTTCAGGTCCACCCTGGACCTACACTACTCAAGGAACCTGCCTGGCCAGCCTGACTCTGACTGTTGCGCGCGACCCGCAATTCGGGACGGGGGGTGCAGGGACGATACCGGTGACCTGCGCCCTGCCCGCATCAAACTACGGGAATCCTAACCCCATCGCGACTATCTACCTGCCCTGCACTGCGGTCGCGATTTCCTACCCCTATCAATGGCATTTCAATAGCGTCATCCAGTTGCTGGTGCCAGGCGCGAGTTTGGGGCTGAGCCAGATTTCAGCGAAAGCGACCGCTGTGAACATGAATTGAACGTTGGCCTGGATTTATCCGGCTAACGCCGCCTGCTACTTCGTCTGTGCTTTCCCGTCGCTATTCGCCCCAGGAGAGAGCCTGGCAATCTCGGCCAGTTGTCGATTAGCCGCCTCCAGTTCACTGGATTCGGTAGTCAACTGCATGTACTGGTGGAAGTAAAGTGAAGCTTGTTCATAGTCCTGCTTCTTGAGCAGAATCATCCCAAGCACATAGCGCAGCCTGGCAATCTGATGCTCCGAATCCACCCTGATTCCCTGCCGCGCGCCTTTTTCTGCCGCCTCGAGATTGGGCAGATAATAGTTCGCCACGGCGTTGAATAAGTAGGCAACGGGGAAATTCACCGGGTTCAGTGCCAGCATTTGCTCGGTGGTCTGGATCACCTCCGGCCATTGTTTCGCTCGAAACGCTAGCTCCGCCAATCCCTGATAAGGAGGCACATACTTGGCATCCGCCGCCATCGATTGTTGAAAGGACAGCTTCGCGGCAGGCGCGTCGTTTTTCACCATCTGCACCCGGCCCAGCTCAAACCACGCAGCCGCATACTTGGGATAAATCTGAACTGCTTTCTGCAACGCCAGTATGGCCCGATCCCAGTCCTTCTTCCTTTCCGCTTCGCGTCCTTTTTCCAGGGCCCTCCTTGCTCCGCTCGGCGCCAGAGCGCTGGTAACGCTGATGCTCGTGCCTTCAACATGCTCCAACCGGTGCAGCACGATTCTCCCGACGTCGGCGCTTTCAAGGGTGTTCAAGCGGCTGGCCAGTTCTATAATTTCAGAAGAGAAACCTCCAAGCACAGCCTGGACTTCACAATCCCGCCAATTTCGTTGCTCTCGCTGGGTCGTCGTCCGGGTCATGGTGCTGTTGCCGGCATCGCTGAGGTCACCCTCAGAGTTTGGACTGGGATCACCCAACTGAAAGCTGAAGCTGCCGTGGCGATCGGTGAAAGTGCGGGTGTGCCGGTCGCCCCGACAAACTGTCTGGATAGCAGCCGGCTCCGTCAGTTCGGTTCCGTCGTCCAGCGCTACCTTGCCCGAAATGAACACGGTGGGCGTCATGGCCCCGGCGGGGCTGGAGGCATCCGGCATTCGGCCAATCAAAGAACCGGAACTCCTGCCGCCGGGACGCGTCTGCGCGTTCGCGCGCGGACCAAAAGAGGGGCAGACTGCAAGAACGAAGACAACGGCAAGAATCAGGAACGCACGACCCGATGGGGCTTTCATGTCACACCCCGAGCACACAGAATTAAGCGGATTATATGCCTACACGAAACCGCCGGCGCAACAAAAATCCGCTGGGAAGGCCCGGATTTGACCAAGATTTTACATATGGGAATCGGTATCTTTTTGAAGAGCACTCCCCGAGCACTACACTGTGTGCGAACACCGTGACCAAGAGCTGCCAGCTAGCTGTACGATCACTGTTAGCAACCCTTTTGCTGTCCGCTGCCTGGGCAGCTCCGCGCCGCGACAAGCCCGCCGTTCCCACTGTGCGCTGGACCGAGGGTCTACCGGGCTGCACCTTCAGTGCCGATGATGACGGCCGCTACCGCTACGGTCTTTGGACCACCGACTTCGGAATTGTGCTGGCCGTCGATTCCCAGGAACTGCAAAAGGCCAACCGTCGCACCGAACCGATCCTCACTCTGAACTTGATCGTGCGCTACCGCGGCAACAATTCGCTTTCAGTCGATACCGGCACCATCACTTTGGAATTCGTGACCCACTCGCGTGACCTGCATCCTGCGCTTGATCCCGTCGAATTAGCGGCCAGGTTCAGGCAAAACTCCGAGCGCTTCGCCGAAGCTACCGAGCGCGATATGGAGAGGCATCCCGGGAAGAAAGCTGAGTTGGAGTCGGCGCTGCAAGAGCATCGGAAGAATATCGCTGACATGTTGGCTTTCCTCGATGCGCGAAGTCTGCGGCCCCTCAGGCTCGACCCCGCTCATCCGGAAGCTTCGGGCTGGGTGTACTTCAGCGCCAGCAGTAAATGGATTGGCGACTGGAAAAAGCAGGAAGAGTTTATTCTGCGGATACCGTTGGCCAATCAGGTAATCGAGTTCCCTTTCGCCCTGCCGCCGAGCGCAGGAGATCTGCTGTTACGGCGGAGATAAAAGTCGACAGAAGACGCTGCACGCCCCGGTGCTGTCCTCAGTTGCCCTAGCCTCGCTACATTAACACCCGATTGCTCGACGCCCTAGATCTGCTATTGTGCCCCGCGTAGTTCGGTTTCCTGCAGTCGGGCCCCTTTAAACAATTCAGTCGGAGGAACGCGCCATGCTCCGCAAGATCGAAAACTTCGTCACGCTCGTAGTGTGCCTGCTCACGGTCGCCCCAACATCCAACGCCCAAATTACTCTAGCCGAAGAAACGGCAAACAACACAAGTGCATGTACGCTGGACAACCAACACCCCTACTGCGCCAGCGCCTTCAGAGGGCTGATGGATGGGAACGACGGGACGAATGGCGACCCCATAGAGACGATATATCCCGACCCTGCACCAGCGCACGTCACCAGTGTGTCCCTATCAAGCACCGCAGCACCGACTCTTATGTACAGTGGATTCAACGGGAAGTTCATTTGTGAATACCAACCCTGGTTCGGTCTCAGTAGTCACCTTAACGTCGGCTATTCCGAAACCAATTCCCAGACAACCGATGCCCAAGCCGCCGCCATGAGCGCCACCGGGTGCAATATCGCCTTAGTTTCTTTCTATGGAACAGATCAGCTACACGACACGGACTACGCGTTCGACCTGCAAGCTACTGGCACTCTCTTCACTAGCGTAGGAAGGGTCTCTGGTTTGAAGTTCGGGATTATGGAGGTTGATCAGGCGTTCAGTGGTACTGACACTCAGCAAGACCACACGGGCAACTGTAATCGTTTCGGGCCTAACGATCCCGCGGACACCGTCACTTGCATTGAGGGGGCGTTGGAGAACGACCTCGAATACATTAACACGAATTACGTTTCTACTTCGTATTGGACCGACGGGAGCCCCGCGAAACCAGTGATGGCATTTTTCGGGTCGGTCTGCGACTTCGCGGCCCTTTCGTACGGGGACCCTCCAGCGGATTGCCACGCTCAGGGCCCTGGGCCAAATGCCGTCCAAAACTGGAACAACATTGGGCTGCTGTGCAAAGTACGTACCCAGGCTTCAAGTTCGTCTTCCAATATGGCGCCTTCGGTCGCCCATCAAGTTCATCTGGGGAACTCGCCTGGCCGCAGCCTGCCGTGTGGGACCATAATGGGGGGAACGATAAGGAAGGATCGCAGTATTGGTGGTGCGATCCTAACGGGCTCTCCTGCGCAAACGGCTACCTCGAGAATTTCTACTCGGCTGGCGTTGGCAACCCCACGGATCTGACGATCGGACTTCTCGACAAAGGCTTCGACGACACCAAGGCCAGTTGGGGAACAGACCGTGTCACCTCGCAGCAATGCGGCCAAGTGCTCTTGAACACTGCGGGCCTAGTGTCGAGCTATTTTGGGTCGGGCGGGGGACTGTCTCAGATTCCTTATATGCAGATTGCTACATGGAACGACTATGAGGAAGGGACTGAGGTCGAAACGGGAATTGATAACTGCTACACCGTGTCCGCCTCTATAGGGAGCTTGATGCTGAACTGGATGTTAGGTTCTTCAGACCTATATGGCTTCGGTACAACCAGCACTATTCATCACTTCACGGTTTGGTGGGGTGCACATGGCGATGACCCAAACAAGGTCTTGGAGGTCGCGGCGACAAACATCCCGAGCAGCCAGACATCCATCGCTCTTTCTGACTTGGTGCTTCCACACCCGGCGCCTAACTACACAGTGGATCTGTATGTTGAAATGGTGGGAATGCCGTTGTTCCTCAACAGAATGTCTGGCGCGGTGCCTTACACGTACTGAGGTAATGTCCGGTGTGTTCATATGCTCCTGCGAGCCTTCGCACACATTTCTAGCTACCCGACACGTGATGGACGCGGCAACTCCTGCGGGGGTTCGCCGCATCTCATAGCGCCCCAAGAGGGCATTCCATGTTGAGATTTGTATTTCTTCTCTTCGCGGCCATTCTTCTCTCAGTGTCGGAACCCAGCCGTCGCTATTAACAGCGAGGTGAGGCCCTAGGTGGCTTACCGGATGCTACAAAGGAGCGGATTTCGTCAGCCATCGCGCGCGACAGCCATTTACCAACTAAGTGGGTGCGCGCAGAACTGACCGGCTCAGATTTGCAACCCGGCAATTTTTTTGGCTTCACGGTAGCCATAAGTACGGAGACCGTCGTGGTTGCATCACGTTACTTCGGATGTTTGGAGGGAGGAGCCTATGTGTTCGAGAAGCCCGCGAGCGGCTGGACGGACAGCACCCAAACGGCAAAGCTTACCGGCTCGGACTGGGGTCCGTGTGGTGGCAGTGGTTTCGACGAGGTTGCTATTAGCGGCGACACGATCGTGGCGGGACCCGGTCCTAACGGAGACACGGCGTATGTCTTCGTAAAGCCGCAAGATGGGTGGAAGGACATGACCGAAACCGCTCGTCTAAACATGAGTCAGAATTTTTATGGGCTGATGTCTTTGGCGATCAGCGGGAATACGGTCGTAGTCGGCTACCCTAATGCTCTCGGCAACGAGCTTGGAGCAGCCGCAGTATTCGTCGAGCCCGCAGGCGGCTGGAAAGACATGACTCAGACGGCGGTCCTTTCAGCCTCCGACGGGGCTGCGGCGGACCAGCTAGGCTGGGCGGTGGGTATTGACGGAACTACAGTCATTGCGAGTGCGCCCTTCGCGGCGGTGAACGGCGTCAAGTGGGCGGGCGCAGGCTACGTCTTCGTCCGGCCACCAACCGGGTGGGAGGATATGTCCCAGACGGCAAAGTTGACGCCTAGCTACAACAACGGCGGCCAACTCGGCGTTTGCGTCTCAATTAGTCGTGGTGTGGTCGTAGCAGGTTCGGGTGCTGGTGTTGCTTACGCCTTCGTCGAGCCGAGCGCCGGGTGGTCGGACATGACGCCAACCGCTGCGCTGGCTTCGCCGTCCAGCGCATACGGCTGGAACTCAGTCTCCATCAGCAGCAATGTGATCGGCGTCGGCGCGGACGACGCACCGTACTATCCGCTGAACTATGGCGCTATGTTTGCCTTCGTACGACCGCCGAACGGCTGGCAGAATACCTCCTCGCCCAATGCTTCTTATTTCGGCCAGCCGTCGGGTGGGTCACAGATGATTGGCTATTCCGTGGCAGTTGGTGGAAGGGCATTTGTGACCGGAGCGGCGGCATTCAGGGACGACACGGGTATTGTTTACCTGTTCGCTCCACAATGAATGCGAATGCGTAAGGCCCACCTGCGGTTCGATTCTCCGCATCAGCGCGTAGCATTCAGTCGGGGGCGTGAATGGGAAAACTTCCTCTGATCCTCACATTGCTCGTGATCATGCCCATGATCACGATCAATGCCCGCACACAGACCGAGACTCTTCTTTACACGTTCACCGGCGGTAGCGATGGAGGCGTTCCATACGCCGGCCTCCTGGCGGATGGGCAGGGCAATTTATACGGCACCGCCCAGCAGTATGGCGGTAATGCCTGCGAGTTCTCCTTAACTGTTGCGGCACACTATTCGAGCTGACGCCGAACGGCGGGGAGTGGACTTTTAATCTCCTTTATACCTTTAAGGGGGGAGACGATGGATGGTACCCCAGCTCGCCGCTGGTCTCGGACGCTGACGGGAACCTCTATGGGACCACAACTTACGGCGGCAATGCACAGACTGCCGGAAGCGGCACGATTTTTAGGTTGAAGCCGACTGCCAGTGGCTGGGAGGAATCGGTCCTGTATACATTTACTGGCGGCATGGACGGAGGATGGCCCACCGCGGGGCTCGCGATAGATGAAGCAGGGAGCCTCTACGGCACAACGCTCGGCGGTGGAGAGCAGAGCTGCGAATCAGGAGGCTGTGGCGTTGTATTCGAGCTTACGCGGACGGCTGTGGGTTGGAAGGAAACCGTCCTGCATACATTTCAAGGTACCGATGGCACAGGTGCCTACACCGGCGTGACGCTTGTACCGGCCTCAATCGATGGCGGGCCAACTAAACGTTCTCCGGCGATCTTCGGCACAACGCTTTACGGTGGTGACGGTTATTCCGGCGCGCTTACCGGGGGCGGGGTGGTTTTTCAACTCGTAAACTATCGAGGGCGGTGGACTTATCGTACGCTTTACGAGTTTTCCAGCCATGCAGGCAGGCCGGGAGGACCGCCCATCATCGACAAATCCGGAATCCTTTACGACATGAACAGTCTCGGGGGTATCGGCAACGGCGCCGTTTTCGAACTCAGGCCAACTGGGCTGACGGAGACAGGTTGGGAGGAGGCGGATATCTACAGTTTCCGCGGCCCGCCCGCCGATGGATGGTTCGGTCTATATCAGGGCGTAGTCATGGACAGAGGCGGCAACTTGTACGGCACCACCTCGTCCGGTGGATCGAGCCAAAACTGCTTCGGCGGATGCGGCACGGTTTTTCGCCTGAGCAAAACGCAGGGTAAATGGGCTGAGAGCGATCTGTACAGTCTAACTGGTGGTGCCGCCGGCTCAGGCCCGCTCTCCGGAGTCATCCTCGGCCGTGATGGGCTGGTCTACGGAATGACACCTTTTGGAGGGGATGCGAGCTGCTCTGGTGATGGCCAACCTGGCTGCGGCGTCGTATTCCGCATCAGCCCGTAACGTTTAATCGGGGGCAGAAATGGGAAAACCTCCTCTGATCCTCACTCTGCTCGCGATCATGCCCATGATCAATGCCCGCCCACAGACCGAAACTCTTCTGGCGCGTTTACCGGGCCGGGGAAGGAGGTCCTAGCTCGCCTTCCTGCCTTCAGCTTCCTTTTCCTTTTGCACCACGTACCGCAGCAGCAGATCGCGCAGCGAAACCAGGCCTTTCAACTGCTTCCCGTCGACGATGGGCAGGTGGCGGAATCCGAACTCGCGCATGAGGAACAGGCCGTTTTCAACCGTCTCGTTCATGCTGATCGACTTAGGGTTGGCGGTCATTACCTCTGAGACCAGCGTAGTCCCCGGCATCCGCCCCACCGCCACCACGCGGTTCATGATGTCACGCTCGGAGACGATTCCCGCCAGCTCGCCGTTGCGCATCACCGGCAAAGCTCCAATGTTGTGCTCCATCATGAAACGGGCCGCTTCCAGCACCGACTTCTCGGCTTCGATCGAATAAATGCGGCGGTCTTTCACCAGATCGTAGACTGATGCCATACGTGACTCCTTGCGATTTACGACGGTTTAGGCCGGGCACGGTGGCCCCGCGAGCAGACTACTTTATCACACAGAGACAACGAAATGTCCTGTTCGCGGACTCCAGATTTTCTTCCCGATCTTTGCGAAACCTTTGCGCCCTCTGCGGTCAAAAGCTTTAACCGCAGAGTGCCCTCATCTGCTATCTTCTTGGCTTCGCTTCCATTCAAACGAGAACACCCCTCATAAGGAGCCTTGATGCCAGAAGCCGCACTCCCCGAGCCGTCAAGAGTCTATCGCTGGATGGTGCTCATCATCGTGAGCATCGCCATGTTTGGCAATTATTACGTGTATGACGCGCTCAGCCCCCTGGCCGATGTGCTCAAGCAACAACTGGGTTTTTCAGATTCGAACATCGGACTGCTGCAGGCCATTTACAGTTTCCCCAACATCTTTACCGTCGTGATCGGCGGCTTCATCATCGACCGCATTGGGCTGCGTAAATCACTGATGATTTTCGGAGTGCTCTGCCTCATCGGCCCGGCCATTACCGCCATGGCTGGCCATCTGTGGCTCATGGCCACTGGACGCCTCATTTTTGGCATGGGCGCCGAGTCTCTAATTGTCGCCGTCACCGCCGCGCTCGCACGCTGGTTCAAAGGCAAAGAACTGAGTTTCGCGTTCGGTATCAATCTGACCATCGCCCGCTTGGGTTCATTCGCCGCCCTGAATTCTCCCACATGGGCGCGGGCGGCATATGCGAACTGGCGCTGGCCGTTCCTGATCATGGTTGCCTTCTCGACCCTATGTGTGGTCGGCGCCGTCGTCTACTGGATCATGGAGGTCTACGCCGAGAAAAATTACCATCTCGGCCAAGCTTCCACCGACAAAGTCGTATTCGCTGATCTGTTCAAGTTCGGGGTGAGCTACTGGTACATCGTCGCCCTCTGCATTACGTTCTATTCGGCCATCTTCCCTTTCCAGACTTTCGCAGTGAAGTTCTTCATGGAGGCCCATGGCACTTCAAGAGAGACCGGAGGATTTCTCTCCAGCATGTTGACGTTGTTCGCCATGTTTGCGACGCCGCTTTTTGGTTTGGCTGTCGATCGGATCGGAAAAAGAGCAGTGTTGATGATGTTCGGCTCCATGCTATTAATTCCCGTTTACCTCATGATGGCCTACACCCGCGTGAATTTATACGTGCCTATGGCAATGATGGGAGTGGCGTTTTCGCTGATCCCGGCTGTGATGTGGCCTTCTGTGGCTTACATCGTCGAGCAGGCCAAACTGGGGACCGCCTACGGCCTGATGACCATGATTCAGAACATCGGTCTATTCGGCTTCAACCTCCTAATCGGCTGGGCTAACGACTATGGCAATGCCAGCGCTGCCAACCCTGCCGGCTACCACCTGGGGATGTGGATTTTTTCCATTCTGGGCTTCCTCGGTGTGTTTTTTGCCTTTTTGCTGCGTCAAAGAGAGAACGGCCCGCACGGTCATGGGTTAGAGACTATTACGACAGCCTCGGCCAAGACCTAGCGATGGATCGAGCCGCGGGCTTGGCGCTTTCTGCGTCCTTGCTGCTAATCGTTGAATCTATTAGGAAAAACGCCCCTTCGATTTGCAGGGCAGGCATCGATGTTGGCGGTTGGCGGGCACGGCGGTGTCCAAACGTTGGCTGGGCGGTAGTAACAGCCCGGCGGTTTCCGAAGGTTACTTTGGGGGATAGCTCTCCCCTGCAAGCGGTACAACGAAAAGCTATTTACGCCGCATCACACTGGTTGCGGCCGGAACAGGCGACTTGACGGACGCGAAAAAACTACAGGGCGGCAAGCTTTCAGAAGCCGCGGCCATTGAGCGGGCGAAGCAGGGCGATGCAGAGGCGTTTGAGACGCTGTATCACCTGCACAAGCGACGCGTCTATTCGCTTTGTCTGCGCATGACCGCCAACACCGCGGCTGCCGAAGACCTCACCCAGGAAGCCTTCCTGCAGTTGTTCCGTAAGATCGGGACTTTTCGTGGCGAGTCGGCCTTTTCTACCTGGCTGCATCGCATGGCGGTCAACGTGGTGCTGATGCAGCTGCGCAAGAAGGGTCTGGCAGTGGTGCCATTGGAAGATACCCTCGAGACTGAAGAGGAATCTCCACGGAGAGAACCGGGTGCTGACGATGTAAGATTGTCAGGCGCTGTCGACCGCCTGCAATTGCAGCGTGCGGTCGCGGATTTGCCTCCCGGCTACCGGCAAGTTTTTCTGCTGCATGACGTCGAGGGCTACGAGCATAACGAAATTGCCAATCTGGTGGGATGTTCCATCGGCAATAGCAAGTCGCAGTTGCACAAAGCGAGAATGAAGTTACGGGATCTCCTCAAAATGAGCAGAGCTGAAAAAGCCACAAAGCCGTGAGGAGCCCACGAACGCGGTGATCGGGAGAGAGGTAGTATGACCTGTCAAGAATTTCAACGGGTCTTGCCGGAGCTTGAGGGCGGCCGTAGTTTTGAAGCGGATGAGCACTTGCGAATGTGCTCCCGCTGCTGGGACTTGGTTTCCGATCTGGATGCCATAACCCAGCTGGCCCGAACTCTGCAAGCGAGCGAGGAGCCCAGCCCACGAGTCTGGAATTCCATTGAGACTACGTTGCGGCAAGAGGGTCTAATTCACCAGACCCAACCGGACCGTCCCGCGCGGCGATGGGCGGGTTGGCGAATCCAGTGGCTGGCCCCGGTGGCGGCTGTGCTCTTGTTGGTCGCCGGGTTCGTTCTGCGTCACCAGCAAGGTGGTCCGGTTCAACTGACTGCCCGTACTGTTGCGTCGTCCGCGTCGCCGACAGCGAAACCTGCGGCGGAAGCTGTCCTCCATTCCGGGTCGGGCCAGGCCGATGAAGATCAGTTGCTCAGCATCGTGGCCAGCCACGCCCCCGGACTCCGAGCAGGCTATGCCAGCAACCTCCAGGCGGTGGATGCGTACATTCGCGATGCGGAATCATCGGCACGCGAAAATCCCAACGATGAAATTGCACAGCAGTACCTTACCAATGCGTACGAGCAGAGAGCCATGGTTTATGAGATCGCAATGGCACGTTCTCTGCCATAATTAGCTCTGAACAATGGGGCCGGCCGAGAAGTGCCGGGATCGGGAGATGTCAGGTATGCGTAGAAGTCGGGGTTCTACCGGTTCGCTTGTCGTGCTGTTTCTGGTCACAGCCGCTTTGGCCAGCGAGGTTCACCAGCAGTACCACTTTAAGGTGCGCCGCCATTCCAGTATCTCCATCGTGAATCCTTATGGCCTTATCTCGGTCAAGCCTGCGGTTGGCAACCACGTACAGGTGAATGCCACCCTCTATTCCGACAAAGTTGAAGTCGATCAGAACCAGGGGGGCAACCACGTTTCCGTCGTCTCCCACTTGTTACCTGGAGCAGACAACAGCACCGGGCGGGTTGATTACGAAGTGCTGGTTCCGGCCGACGCCAGTGTGACTCTACGCTCTACCAGCGGCCCATTGCGCGCTGAAAGACTTCATGGAGATCTCATCATGGAGGGCAATACCGCGACGGTTGACGTCCGTGACGTCAGCGAAGGTCACGTTCATGTGAAGACTCTCAACGGACCGGTGACCCTGACCAACGTCAGCGACGGACACGTCGAAATTACCTCGGTCAGCGGCGATGTTGCATTGAACTCCGTAAACGGCCCGTTAGTTTCCGTAAACTCAACCAGCGGCTGGATCCATTATGATGGCGACTTCGGTGGCGGAGGAGAGTACTCCCTGATGACTCATACAGGAGACATCGAGGCAACAGCCCCGTCCTATGCCTCCATCGATGTCGTCGCCAACTCCGCCCAGGGCAAGGTGGAGAACGATTTCCCTCTTCATCCTGCCCATTCCTCTTTCGTCTCCCGTGCAGGGAGTGCCTTCGCAGGCACCATGGGAAAAGCCGCGTCTTCAGTTAAGTTGCTTTCCTTCAGTGGTAAAATCCACCTCAAGAAGCGCTAATACTTAGGCGAATGCTTCCGGCAAGTGCGGCTTGGTGCGGCCTCGTATCCGGTCCTTACGATCAGACACCCAGCGCGTAGCTTAAGGGATATTGCATATATGCCAGAAGCCGACGGCTCCAGGGCGGTGTTTCTAGTCGGTTTTATGGGCGCCGGCAAGACCAGCGTTGGCAGCATTCTGGCTCGGCGTCTGAGTTGGAGCTTCCAAGATTTGGACGATCGTATCCAGTCCCGCGCAGGTCGTTCGGTGGCGGAGATTTTTCGTGATTTGGGCCACGCCGAGTTTCGGCGCTTGGAGCATGCCGCACTAAGAGATTTGTTGGCTGAGTTGGACGCCCGGCCTCAAGTGGTGGCGTTAGGGGGCGGGGCGTTCGCCCAGCCCGAGAATGTGGCTTTACTCAAGCGTGCGGGAGTACACATTGTTTTTCTCGACGGCCCGGCGGAAGAACTTTTTCGCCGTTGCGAACAAGAGTTGCGGGAGCGTCCGCTGTTGGGGGACGCGAAACAGTTTCGCGAACTCTATGAGCAGCGCAGGTCGTCGTATCTGAAAGCTTCGTGCCGCATTGACACCACCGGCAAGAGTGTCGAAGGGGTCGCGGCGGAGGTAGCATGCAGCATGGGATTGGAGTAAAGATGTTCAAATGCAAGCGATGGCTCGGCGGCGCACTCTTGTGCGCACTACTGACCGCAACCTCACGGGCAGCCCCAGAAAGAGATGCTCCCAGTAAGGCCGTGGACTCTGGCTCTTTCGGCGTCTTTATGAACGGAAAACGAATGGCCACGGAGACTTTTTCTATCCGCCAAAGCAGTGCGGGAAGTTCCGTCACCTCGCGCTTCAAGACCGAAACCGGGCCCGACCAGGCGGAACAATCCTCAGAATTACAAATCACTCCCAGCGGTGAATTGAAGAGCTATGAGTGGAAAGAGATCAGCCCCGGCCAGTCACAAGCGACAGTGCTTCCCGGCCAGGATTTTCTCACCGAGCGATACTCCAGCGGTCCCACCGATAAACCCCACGAGCAACCCTTCCTGCTGCCCGCTTCCACCAGCGTTCTGGACGACTACTTCTTTATTCAGCGGGAGGTGCTTGCCTGGAAGTACCTGGCCACCAGCTGTACTCAGGAAAAGGGTGGAGTCAGTTGTCCCTTGAAAGAAAAGGCGCAATTGGGGACATTGAATGCTCATGCTCGTGCCTCAGCACTGGTCAACCTCCAGTACTCCGGCAGAGAGAAAATCTCGATTCACGGGGTGGAACACGAGCTCATCCGGCTGGATTTGAAGAGTGAAACCAGTGATTGGATCCTCTGGCTCGACGATCAATTGAAGTTACAACGCGTCGTCGATTCGGGAAACACTACCGAAGTGGTGCGAGACTAGGTGGCCCTCACGGACGCACGCGCGGCCCGGGTTCTCACCACGGTGTTGTTGTTCACGCTGGCTCTGGGCTTTCTCTACATCACCCGCCGCACGCTAATTGCTTTTCTTTTTGCCGTTTTCTTTGCCTACCTGGTTGATCCCGCCGTGTCGCGGGTGGAAAAATGGACCCACAGTCGCGGACTGGGCGTGGGCATTATCTATTTCCTGCTCCTGCTGTTGGTGATCACCTTTTTCTTTTTCGTGGGCCCGAGGATCGGACGCCAAGCACAACGTCTGGGGGACGCCATGCCCCAGTTGCTCGATCAGGTCAGCTCCGGCAACATTGCGGTAACGATTGGACAAGAGCGCGGTTGGAGCGCTACCACTATCCGCCAGGCCCAAGCTTTTCTGAACCGTCATCGCGATGACCTCCTCGCCATTGCGCAGCGCATTGGGGTTCGAGTGGCAGCCGCAGCGCAGGAATCATGGCTGCTCATCGTCGTCCCCATCCTTGCGGCATTTTTGCTAAAGGATGGCCGCGCCTTCGGCGAGGTCGGACTGACTTTCGTGCAGACCCGGCCGCAGCGCGAGTTCTGGGAAGGAGTGCGCGGAGATCTCAATCAAATGCTCGCCCATTTCATTCGGGCCCAGCTGACCCTGGCAGCCTTTTCCCTTATCGTTTACAGCGCTTTCATGGGACTGATGCAGGTTCCTTACGCATTGGTGCTGGGCACTGCCGGTGGCATCATGGAATTCATTCCCGTGGTCGGACCGCTGGTAGCCGCCGTGGTAATCCTCGGCGTGGCCCTGTTAATGAGCTACCACCACTGGGTCATGCTGCTGCTGTTCCTGGCAAGCTGGCGCTTGGTTCAGGACTACGTAGTCTCACCGCGCATCATGGGCAAGAGCATGGAACTGCATCCCCTGGCCGCAATTTTCGGCGTCCTGGCCGGCGGCGAGATCGCAGGTGTCCTGGGCGTCTATCTTTCCATTCCGGTCATGGCAAGTTTGCGCATCGTGTGGCGACGCTGGCAACTGTACGCTGAGAAGAAACGTTTCGGCCCGTTGAACGAATATTCCTTCGGCGCGGAAAGCTCTCCCCGCGACTGAGCCCTTCTATCCGCCCGCTCCTGCACCCAATTCTACTTTTACGTTGCGCAGGAACTCCGCAGCCGTTTCCGGTACCACCGTATTGATAAACATTCCCGAGCCCAGCTCGAATCCCGCCGTCCGGGTCATCCGTGGGATTATGCTCACATACCAATGAAAGTGCTTCACTCCTACATACTCGGCGGGGGCGCTGCGAATTGTGAAATTGAAATCAGGATTCTCCAGCCCGCAGTAGAGTTTCGCCAAGACCGTCTTCAGTACCCGCGCCAGGTCCGCAATCTCTACTGCACTGATGTCGCCAAAGCTGGCCATGTGCCGCCGTGGGTAAATGGGCGTGCAAAATGGCGTAGGTGAGGCAAACAATTCCATGGCCACGAAGTGGTCAGTAGCAAGCACGATCCGGCTCTGCTCGGTTAGTTCCTCTTCCAGCGTCTGGCAGAACATGCACTCACCGTATTCGTCGTAGTGCGCCAGAGCCTGCTGAAACCGTTCCCGCACCTGGTGCGAAATTACTGGAGTCGCAATCAGCTGTGAATGGGGATGTTCCAGGCTGGCGCCGGCGTCTCCGCCATGGTTCTTGAAAATAGTCACATGAGCAATTCGCGGGTCCAGGCTCAAGGCGTCATAACGCGACTTATACACTCGCAGCACGTTGGCGATGTGCGCCTCGGGCAACAGCGCCATGATCTGCGAATGGTCGGGGGTATCAATGATCACATCGTGCACCCCAAATCCTCCCATGGTGCGGCGGGAGCGGTGAATGGTGCGCGTCGGTTGGGCATCCGGCGACAAAGCGGCGAATTTGTTCGGTACCACTCGCACCTGCCAGGAATCTCCCGCGGCATTCGGCACCCGCATGACCTCCGGCGGAGTCTTCCCCTCGTTGCCGACGCAAAACACGCAATTCTCCACATGCCGCGCCACGGTTTTGGCCTCGCGATGCTTGACCATCTCTTCTGGACGCTTGGCCCGGTCGGTGGCGATGATGACCCATTCCTTGGTGAAGTAATTTTGACGTAGCTCGGGCATAGTTACTCCTCAGATGCTCTATCGGCACTTTGCCCGCAAATCATGAATGCCCATGAAAACCGCCTCTCCGCCGCAGTCTCACCCTGTTATAAAATTCAAAGCAATCATGCCGACAAGAATCCCCGTAGGAATCCTGGGCGCAACCGGTGTCGTCGGGCAGCGCTTTGTCCAAGCACTGGAGCATCATCCGTGGTTCGAAGTCACTTGGCTGGCCGCTTCCGATCGTTCCGAAGGGCGTCCCTACAAGGAAGCCGCGCGCTGGAGGATGAAGACACCGTTGCCCGCTGCGGCCGCAGATATGACCGTTTCCGTGGCCAGGCCCGAGGGCGCTCCGCGGGTGATTTTCGCAGCTCTGGACGCCAGCATCGCAGCTGAGATGGAACCGCGCTTCGCCGATGCAGGACATGCGGTCGTAACCAACTCCAGCGCCTTGCGCATGAAGAGTGACGTGCCGCTGGTAATTCCCGAGGTCAATCCGGGCCATATCAAAATGCTGGAGTGTCAGGCCTGGCGTCACAAGTCAAACGGCTTTGTGGTCACCAACCCCAACTGCTCCGCCATCGGCCTGGTTATGGCGCTGGCGCCCTTGCAACAATTCGGCATCGAAACCGTGATTGCCGTGACCATGCAGGCGGTCAGCGGCGCAGGATATCCCGGCGTGCCTTCGCTCGATATCCTGGGGAACGTGATCCCCTACATCCCAAAAGAAGAAGAAAAGATGGAGGAGGAAACGCTCAAGCTCCTGGGTGGACTCGATGGATCGAAATTCGTTCCCGCGCCATTCGCCATGAGCGCGCACTGCAATCGGGTCGCGGTCGAAGACGGCCACACCGAATCGGTTTCAATCAAGCTGAAGAAGAAACCGGGGACCACCGAAATCATCGCCGCCTGGAACGAATTTCGCAGCGATCCGCAAGCGCTGAAACTGCCCAGCGCCCCGGCGCAGCCAGTTCGCTATCTTGAAAATCCAGACCGGCCACAGCCCCGGCTCGACGTGGACGCGGGCAACGGCATGACCACCAGCGTCGGCCGTTTGCGGCCGTGCAGTGTTCTCGACTGGAAATTCACCGTGCTCTCCCATAACACCATCCGCGGCGCCGCCGGCGCCGCCATCCTGAACGCCGAACTGCTAAAGGTCCGGGGCTATCTCGATTGATCACTGCTATCAGTAAAGTTCTTAGATCCGCGTTGATCCGCCTTGATCCGCGGCGAAGGTGTTCTTCATGATCGTCATGAAATTCGGTGGCACTTCAGTCCAGGACGCCAATGCCATTGCCCGCGCCGCCACAATCGTGAAGGGACGTTTGGCTGAAAAGCCCGTCGTCGTGGTCAGCGCCATGGCCAAAGTCACTGACCAATTGCTGAGCATGGCCCGCGCCGCTGGAGCGGGAGATCGTAAGACCGCCATCGAACTCTCCCGAGGCCTTAGGGAGCGGCACTACATGACCGCTGGCGAGCTGCTCGGCACCGGCGTGTTCACCCACTTTCACAGTGAGTTAGAGGCCAGTTTTGAGGCTTTGGATGAACTCTTGCGGGGCATTGCGGCGGTCGGCGAACTGACGCCGCGTACCACCGATCACGTCGCCGCCTATGGCGAGATTCTTTCCAGCAAAATGATCGCAGCAGCGTTCTCCGCCAAGGGCCTGGACGCGGCTCTGGTCGACTCGCGCGAATGTATTGTCACCGACAACGCTCACATGCGGGCTATTCCGCAGTTCGACGAAACCAACCAACGCCTGCAAGCCAAAGTTCGACCTCTGCTAGCCGCTGGCCGGGTGCCCGTGATGGGCGGATTCATCGGCGCCACGAAAGCAGGCGTCACCACCACCATCGGTCGCGGCGGATCCGATTATTCCGCAGCCATCGTTGGCGCCGGCCTCGACGCTGAACGCATCGAGATCTGGACCGACGTGGACGGTATGCTTACCACCGATCCCAATATCTGCCCCGAAGCCCGTCGCATCAAGCTCATCAGCTTCGACGAAGCTGCCGAACTTGCCTATTTCGGCGCTAAGGTCCTGCATCCGGCCACGGTCTTGCCGGCAATCCAAAAGAACATCCCGGTGTACGTGCTGAATTCCCGCAACCCTGATTGCGAAGGCACGCGCATCGAGGCTCGCGTCCCGCATTGCCGCAACTTTTTCAAAGCCATCGCGGCCAAGAAGCGCATTACCATCATTGACGTGGCCGCGCCCCGCATGCTGTTGGCTCACGGCTTTCTGCGCTCGATCTTCGAAGCTTTCGACCGACATCGCGTCGCCGTAGATGTTGTCTCGACGTCAGAAGTCAGCGTCTCACTAACGGTTGATTCCAACGAATCGATTCCCGCTCTGGCCGCCGATTTGGCCAAACTGGCTGACGTGAAATATGAAGGCCGCAAAGCCATCGTCTGTCTGGTCGGTGAGAATCTACGCGAAACTCCGGGAATCGCCGCCCGCGTGTTCGGCGAGCTTTCCCAAACCAAGATTCGGATGATTTCTCAGGGCGCATCGGAGATAAATCTGACTTTCGTGATCGAAGAAGACGACGTGCCTGGAGTGATTCAGCGGCTTCACAAAGCATTCTTTTCGGACCTGGATCCTGAAGTGTTCGCGTAGACAGATCAGCCTAGATCCGTGGCCAAGGTTTTTCTCTGTGTACCTCTGTGCCCTCTGTGGTAAAAGCTTTTCAGATGAACCTCCTAATCCTAGGTCGAGGCAAGACCGGATCACTCGTAGCAGAAGTCGCCCGTGCGCGCGGCCACGAAGTCGCTGTCGTCTACGCCGCCGACAATCCGAACGCCGCTGCCCTGACCGCCGCGCGCCTCGCGACGCACGACGTCGTCATCGACTTCACCACTCCACACACCGTGCTTGCCCACATCGACGCCTGCGTGAAGAACAAGAAGAATCTGGTCGTCGGCACCACCGGCTGGTACAACGAAATCCCGAGAATTCGCCAGATGGTGGAAAAGAACGGAACCGGCCTGCTCTATGCGGCAAACTTCTCCATCGGCGTGAACCTGTTCTTCGATGTCGCCCGCACTGCTGCCGCGGCTCTCCAACATCGGTACTCCGGACAAATCTTCGAGCGTCACCATAAACAAAAGAAGGACGCACCCTCCGGCACTGCCGCGACTCTGCAGAAAATCGTCCACGCAGTTTCAGGAACCGAGCTGGAAATCACGTCATTCCGCGAAGGCGACGTGGTCGGCATGCACGAACTGGTCCTCGATTCCCCTGCCGACAAAATTTACCTCTGCCACGACGCCAAGTCCCGCCGCGGATTCGCCGAAGGCGCCGTCCGCGCCGCCGAATGGCTCACCGGCAAACAGGGCTTTTTTGACTTCAAGGATGTCTGGCGGGAGTTGTAGGTCCCACTTTCCGTCTCCCTCGGTTCGCGCTATCTTTATCTAATGCAACTTCGTGGATGCGGCACCGCGCTGGTAACCCCTTTTCGTCAGGACGGCTCCATCGACGAGCCTGCCCTGCGCAACCTGATCGCCTGGCAAGTCGAATCCGGAATTGATTTCCTGGTCCCCTGTGGCACCACCGGCGAGACTCCAACTCTCTCGCACGACGAGTGGCTGCGGGTGATCGATATTACGATCGAAGTCGTCAGCGGCCGTGTGCCCATCGTCGCCGGAGCAACTTCGAACTCCACCCAGGATGCCGTCACCAAAGCGAACGAGGTTTCCGCCCGGCCCGGCGTCAACGCCATACTGACCGCATCACCTTACTACAACAAACCCACGCAAGAGGGCCAGTATCGCCACTTCCACGCCATCGCCGAAGCCGTGGACAAGCCTATCATTCTCTACAACGTTCCCGGCCGCACCGGCGCGAACATCGAACCCGCAACTCTGGCTCGATTGGCTGAGGTCCCCAACATTCTCGGGGTGAAAGAAGCCAGCGGAAACATCAGCCAGATCGCCGAAGTCTGTAACGCCGTGCCCGAGCGCTTCCTGGTTTTCTCTGGGGATGACGCCATCACCCTGCCAGTGATTGCCTTGGGCGGAGTCGGAATCATTTCCGTGGCCTCTAACGAGATTCCCCGCGAAATGGCCGACCTGACGCGTGCCGCTCTGAACAACGACTGGGTCACGGCCCGCACCATTCATCGCAAATACATGACCCTGATGCAGACAAACTTTATCGAATCGAACCCCCTGCCGGTAAAAGCTGTGCTGGCCATGATGGGGAAAATCGAAGAAGTTTATCGCTTGCCGCTGCTCCCCATGCGACGCGACACGCGATCTAGACTCCAGAAAGTTGCCGCCGAAGCCGGCCTCATCAGCAAGCCCGCAAGCCCGCAGTCAGCGCCGGCGAGTTTCTTTATTTACGAAAACTGGCTGGCTGGCCCGCATAAGATCGTCCTGCACCGCTCATCTTGCGGTCAGTGTAACCACGGCAAAGGCCGCCCCGCCGGTCACGACGCCAACCACTCCCGCTGGCACGGGCCCTACTCCTCACTCTCGGAAGTCCGCAACGCATCGCAGAGCATGGCCAACGTTCTGATCCGAAGCGAGTGCAAGTGCGTCTAGAATTGTAGTGCCGCCGTCTCGGCGGCTGCCGGAGTGGCGGCCTCGCATTCCCGTGTGAGTCTCTGTGTACTCTGTGGTTAAGGTGTTGCCACTTCGCTCTTGTATACTCTTGCTTCCATGTCCTCCCTCAAGTCCGCCATCGAACGCCTTTCATCACTTGGTGAAGTCGAGCACAGTCCCGAGGCCCGCAAGACCTTCCTTGATTTCCGCGAGCAACTGACCCAGGGAAAGATTCGCGCTGCGGAGAAAATCGACGGCAAATGGACGGTCAACGTCTGGGTGAAGCAGGGCATTCTGCTCGGTTTCCGCCTCGGCGAACTCGCTCAAATGGACGACGGCTCCACGCTCTCATTTGTTGATAAAGACACCTTCCCCGCCCGCCGCTTTGGCGTCACGGATCGCGTGCGCATCGTTCCCGGTGGGTCATCCATCCGCGTCGGCTCCTACGTCGCCCCCGGTGTGATCTGCATGCCCCCCATGTTCATAAATGTCGGCGCCTATATCGACGAAGGTACGCTGGTGGATTCACATGCGCTGGTGGGATCCTGCGCGCAAATTGGTAAGCGTGTGCACCTCAGCGCCGCCGCGCAGATTGGCGGAGTTCTCGAACCAATTAACGCCGCCCCCGTCATTGTGGAAGACGACGTTCTCATCGGCGGCAACAGTGGTGTCTACGAAGGTACCGTAGTGCGGACCGGGGCAGTCCTCGGGGCGGGCACGATACTCACCCGCTCGACTCCGCTCTATGACCTGATCCGCGGAGAAGTGTACAAGTCGACTGAGGATTCGCCTCTGGAGGTCCCCGAAAACGCTGTGGTCGTGCCCGGATCAAGAGCGGTGAAGAAGGGCACTCCCGCCGGCTGGAATCTGTCGCTGTATACGCCTGTGATCGTGAAGTACCGCGACGAGAAGACCGATCAACGAATCGAACTGGAGAACTGGTTGCGTTAGAGGTTACGACGGCAGCGATTGCTGTTGCGCGGCAATCATCCTGTCCCGCATCTGCAAATGCCGTTCGCGAAAATGTTTTCTCGCCCGTTCGCCCCAAGTCCGTACAAAGTAATAATTCAGCCCAGCGCCGATGGCCGAACTGACAAACGGAATCAGCCGTCCTGACCACTTCTCCACTGCTTCCGCGCTAGCCTGCGCGGCGATGCGCTGAATCACTTTGGGCACGAAACGATTTACCACTTCCTTCTCCAACAGTTCCCGGCTGATGTCCACCCCGGCGGCGCTCGCCGCGGCAATCCACAATTCCGCCATTTCGTCGTCAGTGCTGTATTCAAACCCATAAACCAGGCTGAGCTTTTGAATCATCCGCAGCGTGATTCCCGCCAGTATGCTGAGATCAGGGACAATGGTCACGATCCCGCCCAACCCGAGACCTGCGCCCTCAATCGCCGCAATCTTCATCCCGCCGGCAATGATTCGCTCAGCCATGTCGTCGAGCACGCCGACCTCGACAGTGTAGAGCCCCTGAAAACTGCTGACCGGCAAACCGTAAGCCGCGCGAATCTGGAGTAGAAATTTTCCGGGATCGACTTTGACCGTGTGATACGCGCGCTCGAAACCACGGCGCAGACCTGCTTCCGCGCGCCTCCGCAACCACGATTGTCGGATCTCTTGAGCCACCGCTTCCCATTATCGCAGACCCCGCACCTCCGCTGAGTTACGGCCGATCTCGATATCCGGTGCCAGCCACTGGCTACTAGCACCTGTGCTAGCATCAAGTGATCCTCAATGCCAACTGGAAAACTGCATATTGTGCCCCTGGGCGGGCTTGGCGAGTTCGGAATGAACTGCATGGCCGTCCGCTGGGGCGACGACATCATTGTCATCGATGCTGGCCTCATGTTCCCCGAAGCCGAGCTTCTGGGCGTCGATATTGTCGTGCCCGACATTTCCTACCTCACCGAAAATCGGCACAAGGTGCGCGCCATCATCCTCACTCACGGTCACGAGGACCACATCGGCGCGCTGCCCTGGATGCTTTCCGAATTGAACGTGCCGGTCTGGGGCACCGAGTTCACCCTCGCCTACGTCGAGGACAAACTCGACGAGCATGGCCTTCTCGACGATGCCGACCTCAACGAGATTCAACCCGGAGAGCGCTTTAAAATAGGCCCTTTCACCATTCATCCCATTCCCGTCACCCACAGCCTGGTGGATTGCGTCGCGCTGGCCATTCATACTCCGCTCGGAGTGATCATTCACACTGGCGACTTCAAGGTCGACGCCACTCCCACCGACGATCGCCTGTTCGATCTGCACGCTTTCGCGGAATACGGCAAGGAAGGTGTGCTGGCGCTATTTCAGGATTCCACCAACGTTGAGCGCAAAGGCTACACCCCCAGCGAGCGCGCAGTCCGCCGCAAGTTTGACGAGGTTTTTGCTCACACCCAGCGGCGGCTGTTCATCTCCTGTTTTTCCTCGTCCATCCATCGCATCAAACTCGCGGTGGAATTGGCCTGGCAACACGGGCGGAAGGTTGTTTTCGTTGGACGCTCCATGAACAGTTCGGCCGAAATTGCCGAAGACCTGGGCTACATCGAAATCCCCGAGGGCCTGCTAGTCCACCCCGGCGAGATGAAAAATTACCCGCCGGAGAAAATTTGCATCTTGATCAGCGGCACTCAGGGCGAACCCATGTCCGCCCTATCGCGCGCCGCAGTCGACAATCACAAACATGCGAAGATTGAAAAAGGCGACACCGTGGTGCTCTCTTCGCGCATCATTCCGGGCAATGAAAAGGCAATCTATCGCGTGATCGACCACCTGTTCCGCCGCCAGGCGCACGTGATCTACGACGACGGATCGTTCCCCCCAATCCATGTCAGCGGTCACGCCAGTCAGGAAGAACTGAAGCTGATCATCAGCCTGGTGAAGCCCAGATATTTCGTTCCGATTCACGGCGAGTATCGCCAACTGAAACTGCACGCCGAAATGGCGGCCGCCATGCACGGATCCGTGGGCAATGTCATGCTGATCGAGAGCGGCGACATTCTCGAGTTTGACGAGTTGGGCGCGCGCAAGGCTGGCAGAGTCAACGTCGGCCGCGTCTGCATCGACTCGGGTTCGCGAACCGACGTGGTGGAAGACCTCATTATCAAAGACCGCCGCCATCTGAGCGAAGACGGCTTTGTGTTGCCCATCATTGCGATCAACAAGCTAACCGGCCGAGTGGAGACTGCGCCAGAAATCGTAACCCGCGGTTTTGAGCCTGGAGAAGACGGCTTTGTCGACGGTGCGCGCCAGTTGGTGATGCAGACACTCGAGAGTTCGAGCGACGAAGAAAAAACCGACTATGGCGTGATCAAAGAAAAGATTCGCGCCGACTTGAAACGTTACATCTCCAAACAAACGCAAAAGCGGCCGCTGATCATGCCGGTGATACTGGAGATTTAGCGAGGCTAGATTCGATTTAGGGGGAGCGATGCTGCGCCTTCCGTGCATGGTTTGGTTAGGAGTCGGGATTGGATTACTTCTTCCAGCGGCCTTTTTCGCGTTCGAGTACTCGATTGAGCGGAAAGCAAAGTATGTAACCCTGACGCCATTCAAGCGAACCCGTGATCCCCGGACTGGCGAGATCATAGCCGGCAGCGAAGAAGTCGATATCCATTGTAGTAGGGGCGGCCATAGCCAACGGTTCGTTGGTAGTTCCGCGTGGCTGATTGGCGGGAATTCTACCTTAACCCAGCAGCGCCTCAATGTTGCGGCTACCCCGTACCACATGAAGGATCAGGACGTCCTCACCTTCGATGCGGTAGATGATGACGTACTCACCCACGGGAAAACTGCGCAGCCCCGGTCCCAACTCCTGGTCGCGCCTGCGGCCCAGACGCGGGTGACGGGCGAGAACGAGAAAGCGCTATGTGATGGAATCAATGAGGCGGTCGGCGACTTCGACGCTGCCGCTTTCTATTGCAACGTAGTACCAAAGGCCATCAAGTTCAGCTTCGGCTTGGGGTGCTACGCGATGCGACATCAGCGGTGAGAAGATCGCTCGGTGGCAAGGCGAGCCCTGCCTCGTTGTTTAACGTCACTGGCGAGTTGTTGCATGGATTCCGGCGTGATAGGGCGTCCTTCGCCTCGGGCCAGGGACGCCTCCGCCGTTTCAACGGCGGCCAGAATCTCCGCCCGCGTGCGCTCTTTTTCTTCCCACAACGACAATGCTTCCGCCACGGCATCCTCAGGGCGGTGAAACCGGCCCGTTTCAATGGCCTGACGAATGAACGCTTCCTGATCTGCAGTCAAACGCACTTCCATAAGCACAAGGGTAAGAGGCGAGGAATGCCGTGTCAAGCAGCTCTGCTCACCCGTGGACATGGCCTTCCAGTGTAGCTACTAACAGTTCAACGTTGTCGTAAGTGAGTCCAGGTGGCAGGCCCAGCTCTCGTGAGGTAACTACAAATGGCTTTCGCGGGAGATGCTTCGTTGCCTTTAATCGTTGACGAAGCAGCCTTCCTACAACCTCTCTGACGAAACGAGTGATACGCACATCATGATGATACGATTGTAGGCATCACGGTGCCAGGGACCGTTTGGCCGATCTGCTGGGGCGGCGGCACCTATATCTATGGTCAGCCTCGACGACATTCGTGAAGCTCAAACCCGCCTGCGAGGCGTCGCCCTTCACACCCAACTCATTGAGTCGGACATCCATCGACTCAACTCGACGGCCGACGACCGCCAACTCTTCCTCAAGCCGGAAAACCTGCAACCCATCGGCGCATTCAAGCTTCGCGGAGCGTACAACAAGATTGCCTCACTCACTACCGAAGAACGGGCCCGCGGTGTCATCACGTACTCCAGCGGAAATCATGGCCAGGGCGTTGCCTATGCCGCGCGGGCTATGGGCGTTCCGGCGATCGTGGTGATGCCCGGCAATATTCCCGCGATCAAGCGCGAAGCCACCAAAGCTTTGGGCGCGGAGATCATTCTGGTCGGGCCAGGCAGCCTCGAACGCCAGCAACGGGCTGAAGAACTTGCCGCACGGGAAGGCTATGCCATCATTCCCCCCTTCAACGACGAGAAGATCATCGCCGGACAAGGCACCATAGGTCTGGAAATCCTCGAAGATTTGCCAAACGTCGAGACCATTCTCGTCCCCGTAGGCGGTGGAGGCATGATCGGCGGCATTGCCACCGCAATCAAGCTCAGCAAGCCGTCCGTCAACGTTATCGGGGTCGAGCCTGAACTCGCCGCCGACGCCCAAGCCAGCCTGCGCGCGGGAAAGATTTCCGAGTCCTCCGCTGATGATGCGACACGGACGATCGCCGATGGGCTGCGCTCCCAAAGTATCGGCCCCATAAATTTCGAACACATCCGAAAATACGTGGACGACATCATAACTGTCAGCGAGGACGAGATCCGGCAGACTGTGCGGCTTTTGGCCGCTAATCCCAAAACTTTGGCGGAACCCAGCGGCGCAGTTGCAGCTGCTGGATTCCTGTTTCATCGCGCGCAACTGCCCAAAGCGAGAGTGCATGTCGCGGTGGTCAGCGGCGGCAACATCGATCCGCAAATGCTGGAAGAACTCAGGCAAACGACCACGGCGCAAACGTAGAGACGTTGCTCGTTTCACCCATTTATAGATATGACCTTGAAATCAGCGTTCGCATTGCTGACCATGCTCTTTGCCAGCGTGCTGCCGTCAGCCGCGGTCATCCGCGGCGCCATGATGCGCGTTGCCACCATCTACGTCTCTCCCGACGCCAACTCCGCGAAGCTGGCCGAGGTGGAGCGCGGCCGCGAGGTCGTCGTCATTCAAAATAGCCGTGAATGGATCAACGTCGAAGCTCAACTTACCGAGGAGCGTGTCGTCACTGGCTGGATCCTCCAAAAAGGCGTGGTACAGGCGTCCACTCCCAACGGCGACAAGATTCTGTTCGGCGAGGCTGTGGACTCCGAAGATCAGGCTAGTCAACGCCACGGCCGCCGGGGGGCTGCTCAGGATGCCCTCCGCCTCTATTACGAGGTCTCCCAACTCTTCCCTACATCGCCACTGGCCGGCGAAGCCATGTATCGTTCCGCTGATATTCGCTGGCAAATCGAGAAGGCAGACGTGATGTCGCGCCCCTCGGCGCATGAAAAGGAAGCCTTCCTCCGCGAAGGCATGAACGAAGACTACTTCACCGAAGTCAAAAAGAAGTTCCCCGGAACCAAGTGGGCTGACCTGGCCGTTTTTCACTTGATCGAAAACAAGCTGTGCGGTGACTGGCAGGGGGCTTCGAAATGTCCCGAGAAAGAAGCTGAGATGTACGAGAAGTATGCCAAGGAACGCCCCAATTCCCCGGCCGTCGCCGAGGCTCTCTACGACGCAGCCTGGCGGCATTCCGCGCTCATCGAAATCTACAAGACGGAAGACCAACCTAAGAAATCCGAGGAGTCCCGTGCGAAAGCAATCGCGCTGGCGGAAAGAGCCACGCAAGCGTCTCAGGGAGATTGGTCTGCCCGCGCCCAGCGGTTGCTCTATCTCATTCAACAGGGCGTGCCCACGTACGGCAACGGAGAAGAGTAGCTCCCAACCGTCTCGACTCCCAATCGGTAACCAACACTGCTAGCCTTCAACCGTACCTGCTTCTGCGATACTTTAATCCCTGGGAGGAACCTTGAACGACTACCTGCTATCCGTAATATTGGGAATCATCGAAGGCATCACTGAATTCTTGCCTGTCAGTTCCACCGCGCACCTTCGCGTTGCCGAAGCGCTGTTCCACATTGACCTGGCCGACGGATATTGGAAGATGTACACCATTGTCATCCAGTTGGGAGCAATCCTGTGTTTACCGGTGTATTTCCGCAGCCGCATTGCAAAGTTTCTGTCCACCTTTCCGAAGGGCGAACGCGGCGATCGCACAGTCCTGACCCATCCACTGGGCTTGACCCTCGTGGCCTTCGTGGTCACGGCCCTCCCGGCATTCTTGCTGACCAAGATCATCGGCAAGCACCTGGAAAGCCTCTACATCATCGGGACCTCCCTGTTTGTTGGCGGCGTGGTCATGTGGCTGATTGACGCTCTGAACGCAAGCTCAGAGGCTGCCGGGCCCAAAGCCTCCAACGGCCGCATTCACACCTGGGCAATGGAAACTATGAGCTTCGGCCAGGCAGTTTGGATTGGCGCCTGCCAGATTCTTTCGGCTGTGTTTCCCGGAACCTCGCGTTCCATGTCGACCATTGCGGCGGGTCAATTGGCAGGAATGTCGAGAGCCGCGGCGCTTGAATTCTCATTCTTCCTGTCGATCCCCACCATGGTTGTGGCTACTTGCTATGACCTGCTGAAGTCGCTGCACGGCAAGGGAGCCAATCCGATTGGGGTTTCACAAATCGATTCCCACGGCTGGCAGGTCCTTGGCATCGGGTTTCTGGTTTCGTTTGTGGTGGCCTATGGGTCGGTGGCCTGGTTTATGGCCTGGGTGCGCAAACACGGATTCGCTCCCTTCGCCATTTACCGCCTTATCGCCGGCGTGCTGGTGCTTGTGCTTGCCAACCACACGGCACCCTAGGTTGTGCTTGTCATTCTGGGTACCGGAGGAAAATCCTCCGTTGTGCGCTGCCCCGCTTCTTGTCATAATGAAGGGGCTCTGGCGTAGTCGCAAACGCAGGTTATAGTTGTGTCTGTGCGTGACGCGAAATACGCCCATGAAGTATTTCAACCAGCTGTTCACGCCCACGAATAACCGGCGGCTCAATGAGCTGATCGGGTTCCTGTTGTGCGTCTCCGCGCTCCTCCTGCTTCTTGCGCTGGCGTCTTACTCGCCGCTCGATCCCTCGCTCAATAGCGCTTCGGTGCTGACCGGTTCGCGTGTGGCTCGTAACTGGGTGGGCGTGGTTGGAGCCTTGTTTTCCGACTTGATTCTGCAAGCGTTCGGTATCGGAGCTTTTCTGCTCCCCGTCTTTCTTGGCGTTATGGGTCAGCGATGGTTCCGCTCCCGCAAGATCGCTTCTCCTCTGGCCAAATTCCTGGGCGCAACCTGGATGCTGATTTTCATCCCCGCCATGCTCTCGCTGCTTCCCGGCCATCTGCGCTGGATGGGCGCGATCCCGCTGGAAGGGCTGCTGGGCCGCATCGTCGGCGACTTTCTCATTCACTACTTCAATCCCGCTGGCGCCTATATTGTTTGCGCCACCGTTCTGGCCGTCGCCCTCTATCTTTCGACGGCTTTCTCCTTTGCGGCCATGCAGGTGTGGGCCCCTACCCGCTTCGCGTTTGTGGTTGCCTTGCTGGATCGCTGGAGAGACTGGCAGGAAGAACGCGCCAAGAGGCGCATGCAGAAAGACCTGGAAAAACGCCGCGCTTCGCCCAAGCCGGTCATCACGACCCAAATGTTCCCAGCCCGTCCGCCTGCTCCGCCGCCACTTCAGTCGCGCGTCGTTGAGCCTGTCAAAACCGGTATTGACCGCACTTTCGCCGAGGAAGCTGATCTGCCCATGCAACCCGTCGAACCGGTCATCGCCGCTCCCGAGGTTACCGAGCGCGCCGACAGCAGCCAAAAGCCAAAGACGACCCTGCCTCGCATCGCAGGCGGTTTCAAGTTGCCTCCCAGTTCCCTGCTCCACCGGCCGGATGAACAGCAGGCAATTGATGCCGACGAGCTCAAGATACTCGCTCAGGTGCTGACCGAGAAATACGCCGAATTCGACGTCACCGGTCAAGTGACGCAGATCAATCCCGGCCCAGTCGTCACCACCTTTGAATTCAAACCCGAGGCGGGAGTCAAGTACAGCCGCATAACTAACCTCACCGACGATCTCTGCCTTGCGATGAAGGCGGAGAGCATTCTGATCGAGCGCATGGCCGGCAAATCCACCGTCGGAATTCAGGTCCCCAACCGGGAGCGCGAAATCATCTGGTTGCGGGAGAACATCGAATCGCAGGAATTTATCGGCTCCAAGTCCAAACTCACACTGGCTCTGGGCAAGGACATCAACGGTCGCATTGTGACTGCCGACCTCAATGCCATGCCCCATCTACTGATCGCCGGTTCCACCGGCGCGGGCAAGAGCGTGGCCATCAATGCCATGATCATGTCGGTCCTCTATAAGGCTACGCCGGATCAGGTCCGCCTCATTCTGGTCGATCCAAAGCGGCTGGAATTGGGCAACTATGAAGGCGTCCCGCATCTGTATACGCCGATCATCACCGAACCCAAACTCGCGGCCAACGCCCTGCGCAACGCGGTTCGCGAGATGGAGCGCCGTTTGAAGCTGCTGGCTGAAAAAGGTGTTCGCAACATCGATCAGTACAACAAACTGTTCGATGAGAACGGAACTCCCAGCCTATTCGGTGACGGCGAAGACGAGCGTCCACTGCCCTTCATCGTCATCATCATCGACGAGTTAGCCGATCTGATGATGCTCGATTCCGGCAACGTGGAAGAATCGATTACGCGTCTAGCCCAAATGGCCCGCGCCGTCGGAATCCACCTGGTGTTAGCCACCCAGCGGCCTTCCGTAGACGTCATCACTGGCTTGATCAAAGCAAACTTCCCGGCGCGCATTTCTTTCCGCGTAGCCACCAAGGTCGACTCCCGCACTATTCTCGATGCCAACGGTGCCGAGGCGCTACTGGGACGCGGCGACATGCTCTACCTGCCCTCTGGTTCCTCTCGTCTGCACCGTTTGCACGCGCCTTTCGTTACAGAGAAAGAAATCGCGGCTGTAGTGGAATTCTGGCGGTCCCAAGGAACCGCCGAATATCAGGAACAATTCCTGCAGGCCCCACAGGAAGAGCGTGAAATGGCCGCTGGCGACGAAACCGGACAAGACGGCGAAGTCGAGCACGACCCGCTCTACGAAGATGCCGTCAAGCTGGTGGTCGAGTTTGGCAAGGCCTCTACCTCCCTGCTGCAAAGACGTCTGCGCATCGGCTACGGCCGCGCTGCCCACCTGATCGACTTGATGGAGCGTGATGGCATCGTAGGGGCCGCCGACGGCCCTAAACCCCGCGAAGTCCTGAAGCGTCCTACTTGGTTGGCGGAAGTGGAAGAGTCACTGCGCTAGGCTCGGCTTGCCACTCACCAACAACTGCAGGAGGTGCAATGAAGGTCCTAACCGAATACCTCAAGTTCCACACCAAGACCCATCGTGCCTACGTCCACATCACGCCACAAGTGGAGGCCGCTGTGAAGAAGAGTGGAGTACAAGAAGGCATGGTCCTCGTCTCCGCCATGCACATCACTGCCGGAGTTTACGTCAACGACAACGAACCGGGACTGATCGAAGACATTGACCGCTGGCTGGAAAAGCTTGCCCCATTCGACAAGGATTACCAGCATCATCAAACCGGCGAGGACAATGGCGACTCCCACCTAAAGGCCCTGCTCATTCATCACGAAGTGATCGTTCCGATCACCGCCGGAAAGCTTGATCTCGGCACCTGGCAGCGCATCTTCTACGCCGAATTCGACGGAAAGCGAGACAAGCGTGTCATCGTGAAAGTCATGGGAGAGTAGAAGAGACAACAAAAAAGGCGGCCTCATATCGAGGCCGCCGCATTCACCCCCGAGCACTGTTTAGAAGGTGAGTTTGCCCTGGAACTGAATCAGGCGTGGTGACGCGTCTGCGCCCAGACCGGAGCCGTAGATGCTGGTCGGGGAACTGACCGTCGACACAATCTGACCAAATTGAGGGTTGTCCGAGTTGCCGATCGGGAAGAAGAAGTTCGGATGGTTGAAGATATTGAAGAATCTTGCACCAATCGAGAACTGCCCTCCCTCCCACTTGGGGATGCCAAAACCCTTCTCCACTGCGAAATCAGTATTGAAGTAGCCTGGCCCGCGGAACTGGTTCCGGCGCTGGTCGCCGAAGCCGGTGGTTGGATCTGGGAAATTGCTCTGCGAGAAGCAGGGGTTGTTCAACTGTGCTGCTGCTCCCGAGCAACTGGTGGCCGGTGTGCCCACAATATTGGCAAAGACATATTGCGTGCCCGTCCCACTGCCCGTTCCGAAACCAGTGCTCGACAACGCATTGGTCACATCGGCCGAATAGATGGTAAATGGCAACCCGCTGTGGCGGAAGATGGTCCCCGAGAATGTCCAGCCCTTCATCAGTGCACTCGGGCCCCAGTTGGTGAGGTGACGCAGGCCATCGCTCCACACATAGTTCATACTGAAGTTGTGCCGGATGTCATAGTCTGCGTTCCCGTAATTGAATCTGCGGAAGTTCTGCGGGTCTTCCGGCAGAACCACGGCGGCGTTCTGCGCGTTGACGTTAACGCCGAACGGCGACAGTGAGTTGTTGGAGATTTCGTCCAGCGCATGGCTGTAGGTATAGTTGGCCTGGAACTGAAATCCTCCGCTGAAGTTGTGCTTGGCGCTGATCACCAGTCCGGAATAGTTCGAATTGGCTACGTTCTGTTGCTGCAGCACCGCGTTAAACCGTGGATCCGGCTGGGTGGTCGGAAGCCCCGCGAACCCGGTCGGACTGAAGGCATTCAACGCTCCGTTCGAAAACTCCTCGTTCGACCCGTGATTGCCCACGTACATGGTGCTCAACGTGGTGTGCCATCCCAGGCTTTGTTGCAGTTCCAGGCTCCACTCGTAATAACGTGGGACCTTCACTGCGGTGGCGTTATAGAAGTTAAAGGGTGTCACCGCTCCACCGCCAGCAAAATTGCTTACAAAACTCGCGTTGGCGGCTTGCGCGCCAGCGAACAGGTTACTCGCTTGCGCCGGTGAAATTGGGCCATTGGACACCTGGAACCCAGGCACCAGAGGCGCGTTGGTCAGGAAACTGTCAATGGCTCCGGTAGGAAGCGCATCTGCGAAGATGCCGACTCCGCCTCGAAGCACCGTGTTTTTCAGGCCGAAGGGTGACCAGGCAAACCCAACCTTGGGTTGGGCCACAACCGATGTGACGGAGGGAAACGCCGTGTGCAGGCCGGTGGTGATCGCCTGATTCACTGGCGTGTTGGGATTGAGTTGGTCAAAAGGAGCAGATAGACGTTGGAAGCAGTCGGTTTGGCAGACTGGATTGGACAGATGCTCAAGCCTGACACTCAACGTCAACTTCAGGTTGGGAGTCACCTTGATATCGTCCGCAGCGTACGCGCCTAGCTGATACAGAGCGATCGGAACTTCCTTCTTGACCGGGAAATTCTGCACAATGAAATCGCCCTGGGGACCAAACCCGCCGGCGGCGAAATCCGCCAGACTGAATACCACCAGTTCCGGCGATTGGCTAAGCGGTGTCAGGTTCTGGTCGGTGATGTCGTCTCTCCGGAAGTTGACGCCGACCTTGAAGTTATGCCGCCCGTGGATCCAGCTGAAGTCGTCCACGAACTGGTATTGGGTGATATTTCGGCCCTGCGGGAAATCCGTGTCGATTCCTCCCAGCCCTGTCAGAGATCCATCGCCAAAGAACAAGGAGGCTGGAAAGCCCGTGGTGGCGTTGGCCGCTGCCGCGGGGTTTTGTAGGGCAAACCCTGCACTATACCAGAGCAGAGAGGCATTGAAGTTGTTCACTTTGTCGGTTCCGAAGGTGTGCGTCTCACTGACCTGGCTCTGCCATTGCGGCTGATCGCTCACCGCATTGAAGCTAGGGCTGATGGGGTCGGTGTAGCTGGCTTGCAAACCATGTTCGTGCTCCACTCGAATGAACAGCTTGTCATTGTTGGTCAGGTTCTGGTCGTAACGGCCAACGTAGAGGACATCGTGCGAGTGCGCCGAGAGTCCGCCTGCGACTTGCACCGCGCAGGGGTTGGAGGCGCCGAAGGCAACTCCGTTCAGAGTAGCAATGTTGCTGCAGCCCCCTCCTGCAATTGGCACATTGGCGCCCTGGGGCACGGCATTCCACAAACCGAACATGTGTTGGTAGAACGGAACGGAAGCCGTCAGCCCGAGCGTGTTCAGATTGCCAATCACTGCGTTTTCAAAGCCCGTAGTTGGCAGGTTGATGGTCGCTGGCGATGGAATGGCTAATTGCAGCCCTTCATAATCAAAGAAGAAGAACGCCTTGTCCTTCTTGATCGGTCCGCCAAAGGAGGTGGCCCACTGGTTGGCATTCACGAAGGGTCGGGGCGTGACCGGCGTCGTCTGGTTCCGGAAATAGTTGTTCGCGTTCAGTACGCTTCCATTCCACCAATACTCCGCGTTGCCGTGGAAGCTGTTGGTTCCGGACTTGGACACGTAGTTGATGTTGGCACCGGCCAGACCGCCGTAGGAGCCACTGTAACCATTGGCCACCACGGTGCTTTCCTGCACGTCATTCAGTCCCAAGGTGAGGTTCGTAGCGCCAGTGTTGTTGACGTTGAAGTACGGATCGTTGTCATTGGCGCCGTCGAGTGTGAACAAGTTCGAAGTCGCCGGCAGGCCGTAGATTTCAAAATTGCCGCCGCCGAACGTCGCGCCTCCCGCGGTATTCACCACTGCGCCCGGCGATGTGAACGCCACCGCCGAAAGATCATTTCCCGAGTTAGGAAGCAGGGTCACCTGCCGCGAGTCGAAGTTCGTGTTCAAGTTCGCATCTTCGGTCTCCACCGAAGCGGTCTGCCCGACTACTTCAACCGTCTCAGTCGAAGAGGAAACTGCGAGTTGAATATTCGCCGGTGTGTCAGCGCCCAGAGCTACCGCCAACTTTCGTGTGACCGATTGGAATCCGTTCGCCGTAGCCGTCACGGTGTAATCTCCGGGCCGTAACAGCGAGAAATGGTAGGCGCCTGCGGCATTGCTTTTCGTGGTTTGGGTACCGCCCGTGTCACTGTTCTTCAAGCTGACCGACGCATCGGGAATAACCGCGCCGGTGGGATCACTGACGATGCCACTGACGTCACCGGTGGTTGTGGTCTGGGCCCATGTCTGCGAGACCATAACGCTCACAAACAATGACAGCACCAACACCAGAAAAGGTCTTGCTGTTTTGAAACTCATTGCCTTCTCCTTTTTGAATCAGCGCTCTGAAGTTGCTCCGCGCATGACAGGCGCTGATAATGCACGCGCTTCGCCGCAGGGACGCCTTTCCTGTTGGTTGTGATGGATCGTGACTCTTCAGGGACGAAACCGGAGAGAACATCTATCAGCGGCGAAGACAAACATAACTGTCAGCCTACACAGATTTTAGGAGTCCAATGCGACTTACGTGAATCTGTAACCTGAACGCCAGTTTTCTACAAAATTCGGGAGAGGCGGACGCATAAGGTTACGGTGAATTCGTTGGCGCAACATCGTGAAATGGTTATGTGTTTCGCGCCCGCCGTGCGCAATCGAATACTGCGGAATCAGGTACCAACAGTGCTCTCGGGAGTACCAGTTTATGAAAAGGAGTGACCAACCCTTTGTCGGCTTCGAGCGTCCATAGGAGTATGGGGTGGTCTTCACAAGTTGCTCTCGTTCTGCCTGAAACGCGAAGCATGATTCCTGAAATTCGTGTCGTCATCGCCGACCATGAGCCTTCAGCGCGCAGTCAGTTGCGCATGATGCTCGAATCGGAATCTGGGTTGGAGGTGCTGACGGAATGCGTCAACGCAGGCGAGGCCATGGACGCGGTACAACTCCACAAACCTGACTTGCTGGTCCTGGATGCGCGATTGGTGGATACGAATGGATTTCCGGTTCTGAACTCAACTCCGTCTACCGAGCGCCCTTTCCTCGTCTTCACCGGCGCTCACGATGGTCAAGCCGTTCGCGCCTTTGAGGCACGCGCTCTCGACTATCTTCTCAAACCACTCGATCAACAACGGGTGCACGCCGCCATCGAAAGGACTCGCGCGGAGATGCTCAAGGCTCATGATCGCCAACTTACCCGCCGGCTGCTAGATCTCCTGGCCGAGGCGAGGTCCGAGTCACCCATGGAGCGGCGCTTGGTAGTCAAGGCTGAAGGCCGGGTAGTATTTCTAAGGATGGATGAGATTGATTGGATTGAAGCTGCTGCCAACTATGTGCGGATACAAGCTGGCGCCCATTCCTACCTGGTGCGGGAGGGCATCAGCCACATCGCCGCCCGGCTCGACCCGGGCCAATTTCTCCGCATTCACCGTTCCATTATCGTGAATATTTGCCGGATCCAAGAATTACAACCCTGCAATCGTGGCGAGTACATGGTCCTTCTGAGTAACGGCAAACAGCTCTCATGCAGCCGCGGCTATCGGGCGCAACTGCAGCAATTGATTGCCAGCGCATAACCGCCGATGCAACGTGGAAGCGAAGCCATTCGGAGCCCGGCGGCGTCCCGAGGGGTACCCCTACTGCTGAAAATCCTCTACTGTCGCGTTGACATCGGCAGAGAAAAGCGAAATAAACTCCGTCGTCGAAACCACATAGAAAATTTCTGGCTGACCACCGCTGACCGGCGTCATAGTACCTCTGCCGCTGGCGCCGAGAGTATAAGTCTCGCTGGATGTCAGGTTCTGACCGCCCGTGCCGATGGTGGTAGAGAAACTCAATAGGCTGGTAACATTATCTGCCGTTGCGACGTCGACCTGGGTGCCTGCTCCCGACAACACCGGCGCAAACGTACCGCCCGCGTACGTCCCAGATAGCGACGTAGCAGAGAAGGGTGCCCCTGATTGTGCCTGCATGAATCCCGACGTGACACTCGCATCCGTCCCCATCACAAACGCCTGGTTCGGGCCCACCAGATAAAGTACATTCTCCGCACAGGTCGTTCCCGAATATGTGAGCGCAACCCGTCCAGTGGACGAATCAACGCTATAGGTTCCAGGGCAAGGGGCGGGCGATGTGGTCGTGCCGCCGGTGTTCTCGTCGCTGCTCACGTTGAAGTTTACAACTCCGTCACCGGTGAACAGTCCTACCTGGCTTTGTGCTAATGCCCCGCTGATAGCACTAGTCTGTAGCACGCTGGTGCCACTCAATGAGGACGCTCCCAGAGATGGCGACTGCTGCAGCATCGATCCACTGACGATCGGACTGACCTGCCCCGACACGAAGTCAATCTCCATCAGAAGCAATTGCGTTGCAGATACGATGTAAAAGCTGTAGCTGGTAGTTCCCTGTCCCGCAATACTGATCGTGGCCGTGCCTCGCCCGGTACCAGCATCGATGCCGGCATAGGTTCCGGTGAACGCCACATTCTGCGTTACGCCATCGGCATTCGTATCCAACAGACCGCTCTTGAAGTGACCGGCACCATCCGCATTCATGGCTCCCGCCAGCGCATAGCGGACAGCGGCCGAATCAGTTCCGGAAAATCCGAAAGCATAGTTGCCCAGGATCGTGCCCTGCGAAAAAGAGCCTGTACTCTGCTTCAACATCACTCCGGAACTCTGCGTACCCGTGTTGTCAACCGCAAGTTCAATGATCTTGGCGTTCCCATTCCCCAGGACCGACACCGCAAAACTGCGGCCGCCCAGTGCCATGGTTCCCAGATTGTTCGATCCGATTGCATAGCTGCCGGTGAACGCCTGCGCCAGCTGCAGACTCGCTGGATCATTCGTGTCCATGACTCCGTTGGCAATATGTCCCGCCCCATCGGCGATAAAACTTCCCGCGGCCACGAAATGTCCGTTGGGGCTGAAACCGCTGACCAGGAACGCATAGTTTCCGTTCAGTTCGGCGTTGTTTGCCGTGCTGGGATTGATCGTGATACTCAAATCCGCACTGGCCTTTTGCGGCGTCGGAGTGCTGGAGTCGGTCACCTGCACGGTGAAGCTTGAAGTCTCTGCGGTCGTGGGGACTCCCGAGATTACCGCTCCGCTCAAAGCTAGGCCGGCCGGCAAAGTACCGGCCGTGATTGCCCAGGTGTAGGGCGGCGTGCCGCTGGCTGGTTGTAGCGTCTGACTGTAGCTCACGCCTACCGTACCGTCGGACAACGATCGCGTTGCTACCGACAACGGCGGTGCTGGATTGATAGTGAGCTTAAGCGATTGACTGGCCACTGTCCCGCTAGCGTCCGTAACCTGAAGCGTAAACGTTGACGTGCCCAGCGCCGTGGGTATACCCGAAATGAGGATCGAATCCGTAACACTGGGAGATAAGCTCAAGCCGGCCGGAAGGGTTCCAGACGTTTTTGTCCAGGTAAAGGGTCCAGCCGCACCTCCCGCGTCGACCACTCCGGAATAAGCAACTCCTAGCGCTCCCACGGGAAGTGAAGTAGTTGTGATAGTCAGAACCGAGTTGACGGTTATCGACAGCGTTACCGTTATGGCCGTATTCGCTACTGACGTCGCCGTCACGCTTGCCGTGATGTTACTCGCCAAACTGGCCGGCGCCTCGTAGGTCACAGATGTCTTGGTGGGGTTGATCAGCGTGCCACCGCCGGTAAGACTCCACGTAACCCCTGCATTGGTCGGATCGTTGGATAGCGCGGCGGTGATGGCCTGGCTTTGTCCTTGATTGATCGTAACCGTCGTTGTCGCGGTGGGAGTCAGCGTGATGGCGAGCGTTGAATTCGATGAACACCCGGACCACGCCAGCGTGCAGGCAAAGCTTGCCAGCGCAAAGAACACTCGAAATCTGGATTTTCCCACGGCCTTCCTTATCACCTGCAGAGAGTCTGATGGTATAGATGCGCATCCTCTAACAACAGCAACCCACGCAGGTTTCGGAAGCTTGCAAAGCATTTAACCGAACCTGGAAACATGCGCGCTCAGGCGCAGCCTGTATCTGCTGCAACCCGTTAGAACGAGAATAACACTTGCAGGTCAATCCGGCGATTCGCTCCAGCTGAAGAATATGGACCGCCGGCCAGCGCGTTCGACTCGGCGAATAGAGGAGAACTCAGGCTTCCCACCGGCGTGGCCAGGTTCACGCGATTCAAGATGTTTCTGCCTGATACAGTAAACGTCAGGTTATAGCGTCGATCCGTGGTCACACCCCCGCCGAACATTCCTCCGCCGCCCGTAAGACCCCGGCCACCTAGACCGCCTCCCGGCGGACCGCCGCCTCGGCCGCCGCGTCCTCCAGTTCCCCCGCCAGAATCAGGCACGCCACCACCCTTGGTCTCTTTGCCAAAACCAAAGGTTTTGCTCACCCGCAGATTCAGAGTCACCAGCGTCGGCCCTGTGCCAGTGTTCACCGGAACAATAGCTTCGCCGGGAGTCGGCAGCGTGTTGAACGTGCCCAGCGGTGTACACAAAATCGACGACGTCTGAACCGTTGTATGTGCACAGGTCGCCTGCGAAACAACCCCAGGCCGGTCGTTGAAAATCGAATCCCCGTTTAGGTCCTGACCCGAGGTGATGTCGAACGGCGAACCCGATGCGATCAACATGAACGGACTCAAGCGTATTGCATACGGAAACGAAAACGTACCCGCAATCAGCCCCCGGTGCCGCACATCGAATGCCGACCGGCCGTAGTCCGCCATCGGATCGTATGGGTTCGCCAGGAAGTTAGGGCCAGCGGTGGTTCCACCACTACCTCCTCCCACACCCAAATCACTGTTCGAGTAGTTCAAACTGTAGAAGCCGAAAAGCGAGACCTTCGTACTCACGCTGATTCGGGAGTTCAAGATGAGCTGGTTCTGCCGGAAGATCCCTTCTGAGTCATATTGATAGATGTTTTCGCTACCCCCCAGTGGGCGCACGCCGCTGCTGGGGTCGCCAGGCGTAAAAGTTCCCGGCAGTGGCGCATTGATGTTGCGTAGAAACAGCTGGTGCTCACCCCGTGAATTGAGATAGGTGGCGGCCAGCGTTCCTTTCTTCCCCAATTGCCGTTCGATGCTCACGGCTGATTGCCATGTGCGCGGAGCCCGCAGCGTCGGAGAAATCTGGTAAATCGTCGGTGAAACCTGTGCACCGGCGGTCAGCGTGGGCTTATCAGGAAATGTGTCCGGATTTACCACAATGAACTGCTGCTGCGTCACCCCGTTCAGTCGTTCCGCTTGTAGAACAGAAGACGAAGCAAATCGCTCATAGAACAGCCCCGATCCTGCCCGCAGTACTGTCTTGGGTGTGGGATTCTTCCCTTTTCCCAATCCCCATGCAAAGGCCACTCGCGGCGCCCAGTCGCCGTGATCATGAATGTCGTTCTGCGTCTCGAAGCGCAAACCGTAGCTCAATGTCATGTTCGGCCGTATGCGCCAGTCGTCCAGCGCATACAATCCCGCATCCGCCAGCGTAACCTCGCTCAACGCCTGCCCCGTGATAATCGAAAATTGGCTGGCTCCGCAATCCAGCGTTGGGTTGGCCGAAATTGCCGCACACGCCGCCCGGCTCTCGGCAGGCGTTTCTCCCTGCTGTAGACCGAGTTGGGTGGTCTGATACGCGGCAATCGATGGGAACGTAAACATCCCGTTGAAGTTTGTATTTGAGCTGTTCGAGTCGGTCGACACCCTCAAACGTCCGCCAAATTTGATGAGGTGATTGCCATGCGTCATTGAGGTATAGTTCTGCAACTCGTAGCGGTTCTGCTTGTCCACCGACGTCCCCGACGAATTGCCCACGTCGATGAATGCCCCCAGAACCGACGTAGTCGGATCCAGGCTGAAGGGAGTCTGTACCGGAGTCTGTTTCGTAGTGTCGCGCACGAATTGAAACCGCGTCTCGTTCACGATGCTCGGACTCACGATTTGAGTGTCACTCACCTGGAACGTATGCTCATAGAGGCTGGAGTCATACGCCTGCGACACCAGAGAAAACTGGCCGACTCCTTCGTTGTCTTCCACGTTGCGATAGAACTGATAATGCAGCGTCAAGGTATTGTTCTTGCTGAGCTGGTAATCAATCCTCGGCCCCAGATTCAGCCGGGTCCGCGGGTTCGGCACCGCCTGTGTGAACTGCACCGGATTGAAAGTCGGATTCAGTATGGTGGCATTTACGATGTCGGAGTCGTTGATCGTCCGGCCTTCCACGGTGAAAAAGAAGGATGCTTTCTTGCCCAACGGCCCACCGAGGCTCCCGCTGTAGAGGATGGAATGGTATGCCGGTACGTCCGCTACAAATGGATTCGAAGTGTTGAACTCTGAGGCATTGCCGTCCACCATGGCTTGTCCGTGATACTTGTCCGTGCCCGGCTTGGTGAAGATTTCAATCCGCCCATAGCCCAGTTTGTCGTATTCCGAAGAAAACGGATTCTGGTTGACGCGAATTTCCCGAATCGAGGCCTTGGGCGGAAGCTGCCCTGCGGTGAATCCGTCAATGTAGATTTGTCCGCCGTTGGGCCCGGCTGCCGGCCCCGCCAGCGCCTGCAAATCCTGCAACAGCTCATCCGGATCATCCGGCAACGCCTCTAGATCTTTCCCCTTAATCACCAGCGCACTTGCATTATTCGTTGATTCCGTGCTGACGGTAGCGCCCTCCTCCTGCACCTCGACCTTTTCCGGCCTTACTGCAATCTCCAGCGCAACATCGACTTGCTTCGCTTGCCCGGCGGCCAGTGAGACCGTTTGCCCCGCCGACTTCGAAAAGCCGTTGGCTTCTGCGTTCACCGAATAACTGCCCGCAGCCAGTCCTTTGATCTCGTAATTCCCCTGCGCGTCCGTCACCGCACGAGCGGCGGCCCCAGCAGCTGGAGCTGCAGTCACCGCCGCACCCGGTATCACCGCACCCGAGGGGTCGGTAACGCGGCCGTGCAAACTGCCCTCCTGCGCCCACAAATGAAATGGCGCCACTACAAGCCACAGAAGTGTCCACCACCCCGCTCTCCGAACACTGCTCGCTTTCATCTAGACTCCGAAACATCGCCCACCTGTGCCCACATTATGGATTCCCCCCTGCCTCACCCCCGGAACCGCTCAGGTTCCACGGGGACAACAACATGGCAGCCTGCCCGCCTTTCTGCGACGCTGTCAGAATAGGTTCTACCCCGGTCAGTAGCGTGATGGCCGTTGGCGAACTGCTTGCCGACCCCTCAGTCGCCACAATCATTACCGCGCTGCCTTTCTGTAAGTCGGCGAGGGTCACCGCCGGCAGCCGGCCAAGCATTTGCTGAAAATCTCCGCGCCCACCTGCCCGCTGCCCACCACTGCCGCCACCGGCAGCGCCTTCTTCAGGCTTCGTCGAAGACGGCGTCTGACCCGCTCCCTGCGCATCTCCTGGTGGTCCGCCCTTTAGCCGCGTCGCAATCCGTTGCGCCATCATCGCTGGTAGCTCACGCATCTGTGAGTCCGCAGCGATTTTCAGCACTACAGACTTTTTGGTCGCCAGATCCAGCACGTTAATTTCTTGTTTGGCTGAATCCGTCGAAATCACGGTTCCCGCGACATTGTGAAAAGTCCCGGAAACGATCTCCTCCGCCGCCAGTTCACTGCCATCGGCATTCTTGGTACCCCGAGCGCGCAACTGGTCGCCGGCCTTGATTTCATCCACCCTGCCCGGCCTGGCATCGTCGAACTTCACCGAGTCGGGAGCGTAGCGGCGAACTACTGTGTCCTTCGCAACCCGCACGGTCGCCGTCTTAGCGCCCGCCAAGGTCGAAATCGAGATGGTGATGTTCCCACTACCGGCATCAATCGCCGTCACCAGCCCGCCAATTCCGCGCTTTTGCCAGTCGTCGCGCTCATGCTGCTGCTTGGCCGTGATGTCAGCCGCCTTCATCACTATGACAGCCGTTGCCAGCACTGAACCGCCGTCGCTCGACGCCTTCCCTCGCGCCAGTATCCGGTCCCCGACCTGCACGTCTGACAACTGCGTCGGAACTGCGTCCTTCAAGTCTTTTTGGCCGGGAGCTGTGCGCACCATTCGCGTCGCATCTCCGACGACCACGTTCATCGAGGCCCCGGCGTCGGTCGTGAGCGTGATCGAATTTCCCGCGATAGCCTTTACCGTCCCCACCGGTCTTACGATCGTGGCCATCGGCTCCTGAGCCGCCTGGCCGAATCCATTCGGAGCCAAAATTAACCCTGCCAGGCAGACCGCCAGAATCGCTACCAGAGTTCTCCTGAATATGAGCATAGGATTCCCCGCTCTTGTTCAAATCAACTTGAAGTCGGAACTCCCTAGGATATTCGACCACGACCCGCGATGGATAAGGGTAAAGAAACGTCAACCGACTGTAAAGTTTGGTGCTGAACGCCAGAAAGACGCAAGCGGTTTGGGGAGACTTCATGGAGTGAATTGTGCGGTAGGATTGTAAGATCAAAAACGTGCCCCGCAGTCTGCAACAACAGGAGATTAGGATGATGATGATAAACACGACTATCCTGAACCGGTGCTTAAGAGGTGCCTGGTGCGGATTCCTGATGGCAGGATTTCTCTTCGCGACCGGTGCTTATGGACAGGTCAGCCAGTGCGTCAAGGGCAAGATTAATTCCGAAGAGTGCTGGGTGGGCGTGCAGGTATCCGGCAGTACCGTAACGGTGACACCTTCTGACGTCGCTTTGTATTCCGATTCGAAGGTCTCGTGGAAGCGCACTGACACGTCGAATCCGTCATCCCAAACCGATTTCGCAGTTGATTTTGACAGCACCGGCTGCACTCCCTTCCGCGGAATCTTCCACTTCGACCAATCGACTCCCGCCCCTATCGCCGATGAGCTTCCGAGTGTTCATTTCGAACTGTGCAAGTACAAGGCGACGATAGGCAGCGTGACGACCGATGCACAAGTGATTGTCATCGGCGGGCCAAAACGCCACACCACCTCATGGAGCAAACGACACCTTGGTGACTGGTAGATCACGGCTAGCCGCAATTAAATGGCGACAGCTCAGCCCACTACTGGTTCGGCTGCCATTCCCTTCCGTCCGCGCCACGGGCCAACGCGCCCAGGTTCCCGTAACGCCGCTTTAATCTATTCCGTAGCGCGGCTTGACTTGCGTCTGTCCCGAGTTGGGATTGGGAATCTTCAGTCGCCCCCGCAAGGATCGGCTTGTTGGCGATGGTTTCGTAGGCATAGCCGGTGAGAGTCGCGTTTCCGGGGCTGGCACTGATTCGAGCCCAGCCGTAATGAACCTCCCCGCTAATGGAGAACTTCACTCCCAAGTATCGGTCCTTGGCGTTCAGCCATTGCCCTGCTTGCGAAAAAAAGCTTGAGTGTCCGCCGTCTGTGCTGGCCCTGGACCTCGCCATCAGTCCATCTGCTTTAAAACGCCCCGCCACCCCGCCCGCGCCAATCACCTCTCCCGGGAAGTCCGCCGCGGCAAAACCCGCGACATGACTGGTTGCCAGGATCATGTTGCCCGCTTTGGCAACAGCAGCCAGGGAAGCAAAATGGTGAAGGCCTGAACTGAATGATATGAAGTTGTACGCCGAAAGGTTAAGATCGGCAATGCCGTCGTTATTGAGGTCAATCGGCAAAGTCGAAAAACCGTTCGGCTTCCCGATCGACTGGTTTGTCGGGGTGTAGACAATCTCGGCGCCGGCGATCGGCGTAAAAAGCGCCAGGCTGCCAAGTCCCAGCGAGCAGATCACGGTCGCAGTGAATAGGTCCGGACTCGTTTTTGTCGTTGCCTCAGCCGCTGCGACATAACTGCCAAGCTGCCTGTCAAGGTGGGTGCAGAGAGGAACTACCGTGCGGGTCTTCATCGTGCTACTCCAATTTGCCCGCCATTATACCTCCGACAGGCTAGGAGGCAAGGCTGTGAAAAACGGGGCGGGACGCGGCGGTCGAACCTATGCGCCTCGGCTTGCGATCATGTAGGTTTGATCCCCACAACCGGCTTGGCAGCCTGGGGAGGGTTTTGTCCGTCATGTTCCTGGCCACAACTGGGGCACACGACTTTGGCATTCTTTTCCGCCAACTCCTTCAGGAAAGTGGCAAACGTCGCATTGCAGTGCGGGCACAAAAGATCAATTTTATCGTCGCTCATGTTCTTATTTTAGCCCAGCCGCCTTTATTCTAGCGCCGCACAATTGCGTGCACGTCTTCGACGTTCGGCTACCAAGAAGCTCTTTCAGTTTTGAGAAAACACCCCGAACAATTTTCTACCACTGCGGTTAGCTTGGCGAGACAGCTTCTTGAACTGGAGATAAAGAAGTCGCCGGGTCACGTTGGCCCGCCTATAAGCCTTGTGAGGATTACGCGTAACAAGGGAATACAGTGGGAAGAAAAGGGTGTTTGTCCTTAAAGGCTCCGATTCATCTCTCAGAAATCCAGCGCAATTTCCCGCGAACACTTCACCACCAGCCGACGCAGTGCCATGCGGGTTTGCAGGGTCTCCGGTTTGCTGGCCAGATGGACGATTGCTTTGAGCAGCCGGTCAGACTCAGTTACGCCGTCCCACTCCCGTGCGCCTTTGACGGAAACAGGGCGGGGTGCAATCGGTTCCAATGAGAGCGGGCGCGGCTGAATTTCTTCCATGCGAAAGCTGGTTATAGCGCCGAGCCGGGGGTCTAGGCAAGGAACTATGGAACCGTCGGCCCGATGGCTTCCAATGCTACGTAGACTTCGTAGACGCTATTATCCCCGGTGGTGTTTGGCCGCACGCTCCAACGAACGGGCGTGCCCGCAATGGCCTTGATGATGAAAATGGAGCTTACCGGTGGTCCTGCGAAGATGTCCACAACACTTGGGAACATCTGAGAGTCGGCCCCAATGTCATCCGTCCAGGACAACATCGGCGAAAGTGCTGTACCGCCAAGATTGCTTCCCCTGGTACATTGCACATAAAAACTCACCCGGAACATCCCTGTTAAAGTTGGGGTGAACAAAATCCCGCCCGTGTTGCCCGTCCGATTTGTCCGCGCCACGTCAGCCACAACTACAACCTGACGAGGCAACTGAGCAAGGCAGGTTCCCGCCAGAATGACCACCACCACTGCGATGAAACAAGCTCTCTTCATTGCTGTTTCCTCCCCTGCAAAACAATCTTTGGAGCGGTCGGATTCTCTCCCGGCTAGGTCAGCCTGTCAACCCAGGGGGAATCTGGGTAGTGGGTCAGTATGATTTCCACAGGGCATCGCATCGGCGCTGATTCCGTGGCATCATGGCGCTGTGAGAGTCAATCCTGGCGTTTGGAAGTTCGGGTCTTGGATTGCTGCCGTCAGGCTTGTCGCCTTGTGGTCAATTGTGATTGGATTCCGCTACGGCGATTGGCGGCAGGTGCCTGGTTTTTTTCTGTCGTTGCTCATACTGCCGGAAACCCTGATGGTGCGGCACTTGCGAAACGACCAGCCTCGATGGATCGCGTACCTTGCTGTACTGATATTCTTCGCTAGCTATTTATATGCATGGATTCTTGTCCGGTCGCGTCGGGGACCGAACTAGAATCGTTCTTTCTGTCCTTCCGTCATTGTCCGATCTTCACGCATTAAAGGAAAGCCCCGTGGAAATCATACCGACCCGCTACCGGAATCCGCGACTAGCGGGTCGTCTAGCCATTCCAACTCTTCAAAGCCGAAAGCCTCGTCCGAGCGTCGAAATATCTCAACCTTTCGGTTGCCTTGGGCATTGACGATTATCTTAAGGGTTTGCGTAGTCATGGGACCGATTCACTCGACGAATACTAAGAAATTCCAAACATTTCGCACACGATTACACACACAACTTAAAAACGCTCCACCGCTAAGCGATTGAAAAGATGGAGCGGGAGACGGGGATCGAACCCGTGACATCCAGCTTGGGAAGCTGGCGTTCTACCGCTGAACTACTCCCGCTCGTTCACGCGTAGACCTAATCTTACCCCATGCGTCCCGATCCTTGCCAAAATGCATCACCCCTTCGGAATTCCCCCCACATGGGCTAAGATAGCGATGACGAGTTTGCAATGTCTGTCGCCGAACACATTATCGTCAGAGATCCGGATGTGCTGGGTGGTACCCCAGTCTTCAGCGGTACACGCGTGCCCTTTCAGACTCTACTGGACTACCTTGAAGGCGGCCAGAACCTGGACGAGTTTCTGAATGACTTCCCCACTGTGACCCGTGAAGCAGCGATTTGCGCCCTCGAACAGGCCAAGTAACCCCGCCCGCTACGTCCACCGGAACCACTTCACCGCCAGCACAAACGAAATCCCTCCCCACAACGCCAGCACCAGCAAGCGTCCCGATTGCGCTCCCAGCGACGCTCCTTCCAGAATCGTCGCCCGCAAAGCGTCATTCAGCGCCGTCAGGGGCAGCGCCTTGATGAACGGCTGAATCACCGCCGGAAAACGCTCGTAGGAGAAGAACACGCCGGAGAATATCCACATCGGCATCATCACCAAATTGATCAGCCCGCTGACACTCTCGATCTTCTGCGACCGGCTGGCCGTTAGCAACCCCAATCCCGCGAAGCCTAGCGCCCCGCTCGCACCAATCAGCAGAATCGTCGCAATCGATCCCAGTACACGCATCTGAAACACCAAAGCGCCAAACCCTAGAAGCATCCCCACTTCTACCGTCATCAGTATGAGCCTGCTGCTGGCCAGCGCCAGCAGAAAATCGCTACGCCGCATCGGTGTCGCCACAAACCGCTTCAGCAACTTCCGCTGGCGCATATCCACGATCGCAAACCCGATGCCCCACATAGCCGCATTCATGACGTTCATGCCAATCAGCCCCGGAATCAGGAAATCAATATACCTCGACCCCGGCTCGCTCGAAGCGACGCTGACCGCCAGCAAGGGATCCTGTCGTCCAGCCGCCGCTTGAAGGGCATGATCCACCTCGGCCTGCGACAACACGCTCTCCGGCCGCGCCGGATCGAAAACGTACTTGACCCCGCCCGCTCCATCGCTCTCGACTACCAGATCATACTTCCCGACGCGAAAGCCCTTCAGGGCCGCAGATTCGTCTAACCGGTCCGCCTTGATCGACGCCTTCTGCGGAGAACGCTCAATCAAACTCAACACCTGCTGCGCTCCAGAGCCCGCTACTGCAATCGAATTCACACTAGCCGGCTTATTACGGAACGCAATCCCCAAACCTAACGCCAGCAACAACGGAAATCCGAACACCCAGAAGATCACCTCGGGCTCGCGCTTCATCTCCTTCATGCGCGACGCCAACAGATGGCGATAACCCGCCCAGCGCCCGTTTCGCAGGCGAGTTCCGCGGTTCCGCATTTCTGCCGGATCTTGTGCCACGCCTATCTCATCCTTCCCGCAAATGCCGCCCGGTCAGCCGCACAAAGACATCTTCCAGGCTCGCCTGCCGTGTTGTCAGGTGTTGCAATTGAGAACCACGCTTCTGCACCGCTTCCAGCAGCGCCGGAATCGTCAGGTGCGGCTCGCGAACATTCAGGCATACCATCCCATCGTCGTGCCGTACCGATTCAACACTGGGCAGTCCACGCCAGTGGTTCAGCGCCGCCGCCTCGCTCGAATTTTCGCTGGCCTCAAACTCCACCACATGATGTCCGCCCAGCCGCTCAATCAAATCCGGCGGCGTGCCTTCCGCAATCACCTGCCCATGATCGATGATGGCCAGCCGGTCGCACAGCCGCTCCGCTTCATCCATGTAATGCGTCGTCAGCAGCACCGTGCCTCCATTCTGCTGAAACGCGCGGACAATGTCCCACAGCTGCCGCCGGCTCTGTGGATCGAGCCCCGTAGTCGGCTCATCCAGAAACAACACTTTCGGATTACCTACCAGCGCCGTCGCCACCGCCAGCCGCTGCCGCTGCCCGCCAGAAAGCTTGCCCACCCAGGCATCGGCCTTTTCTTCCAGCTGCAATTCCTTCAGGACCTCATCCGAAGATCGCGGCTCGCCGTAAAAGCTGGCAAACAGCTCGATGGTCTCCCGCACCGACAATTTTTCCGAGAGGCGCGTTTCCTGAAGCGAAATACCCAACCACTCGCGCAGCTCACGGGCATCCGTCCGCCAGGTGCGGCCCAGAATCGTGACCTCCCCCGACGTAGGCGCCAGCAGTCCTTCGAGAATCTCAATCGTGGTGGTCTTCCCTGCCCCATTAGGCCCCAACAAGCCGAAGCATTCGCCAGTCCGGATCTCAAGACTCAACCCCCGTACAGCTTCAACTTTGCCGTCGTAGGTTTTGCGCAGGTCGCGGCATTGAATGGCAATTGCCATTTGAAAATTCTACCGTAGCAGCGTGAATTGTTTGTGAATGCCGACCCAGGGTAACAACTGGCAAGATGTCGATTCTTAACGCAACCCGGAAACCAGAAAGAGGTCCGACAATTCCCGCGTAAATGAATACGCGTAGGTCTTGCCATCCTCCGTCATGCGGACGCTCACAATCGCGGTCACCCCGTCAATATCGCTGGGGGCGATGGTCGTTACCAGCTCTCGCTTCCCCGACACTAGATCAAGCCGGTACACCTGCGCAGACGTCTTTTCGTCCTGATACACAAATGCCGAGCGCCCGTCTGCTGACCACGTGATCCAAATATCTTCCGCCAACCAGCCAGGCACCGGCCGAGCCTCTCCGCCCGCAATCGGATAAAGCATGCCTTTGCCGGTCACATCGCGCGCGAACATCAGCTTGCCATCGGGCGAGACCACGTGCGATTCGAAATAATGAGTTCGCACCGAAATCACAGGCGTAACTGCTCGTGTAGCGCCGCCAGCTAAATCCTCGACGTACATTCGCCATCCGTGGCCGTCATCATTTGAAAAATAGACGGCCTTCTTGTCCGGCATAAACCCCATCGCGTTCGATTGCTGCACCAAAGTAGAACTCAATATGCGCGTCTCTCCCGCTCCCGTCGGGATTAGCGCCGGATGCGATGTGCCCACCGCTTCAGCCTCAAACGCCAACACCTGGTTGCCGTCCGGAGAGATCACCGGTATCGACCACTCCCCCAGCTTGGTCGCCGGCGACCCGTCGGCTTTCCGCACGTAGGCTAATCCTGAGGCGCCCGCCGCTGATCCCCAGTCGTCGAACACCACCTGCTTTCCATCCGCCGAAAGGTCCCTCAATTGTGCGTAGTCAAGCCAGGAAAGATCACGCTCCTTCGTTTCTGTCGGCCCCCGGTACTGTATCCCGCACCGCCAAGACTCCTGGGAAAGCAGAATGCGGCCATCTCGCGAAACATCGTGTAGCCGCAGCATGCCCGGCAGGCGAAGCACGACCCGTTCTTTACCATTGAAACCGGTGGCGCGAATCGAGTCCGCCCACGCCTCACGTACCGTACCCCCAACCCACACCTCGTCTCCCGCCGGCGACCAGGCCAACCCTTCCACGCTGACATATGTGGCCGTACGAATCAGCTCTTTCCCGCTGCGGTCAATCGCCAGCGCCCATCCTGCGTCACCATCGACACCTTGAAGTTCCGCGAATGCGACCGCATTGGCACGCGGAGAAATCCGCAGGTAACGAAGGGGGCGGTCGCTTTCGTAAATCATCTTCCCCCGCGGAAATTCCACACGGTATTTCTCGTTCACCTGGCGGATTACCGCCATTTCGCTCGCGTCCGCCGTCCAGTCTGCGGCGACGGCATCCTCTACAACCTCCCGCGGAGTCCCGCCTGCAACCGGCACTTGTCCCAAAGTACCCTGGCAGTTCCCGATATAGCGATCTTTGCAGCCGAGCGAGATCGCCATGTCGGTGGACGAAACCGCAAACAAGGTGGAATTCATCAGACCCAGCGAGCGTGACTCCGGGCTGTCTGGAATCGTCGAATAGATCTGTAACGGCTGGCCAGTCCAGCTCGCGCTGTAGTAAATGGAACGGCCATCGGGGGCGAAGCGGGCGGCGTAGACCAAACCGCGCTCGAAGGTGAGTTGATGGTACAGCGGCAAGGCGGCGGAGCTGGTGCCACGTGAGATCATCCAGCCTGCCAGTCCTCCGGCAATCAGCAGCACCACCCCAGCCGCGACTGGCGCAAACCACTTGCGCGGCCGCACTCCCGCCGCGTCCCGGCTTACCGCGCTCGCTGACGAAACTCCGGAGAGCTCTTCGAGATTGAACGCCAGGTCGCGTGCGGACTGAAACCGTTGCAGCGGTTTTTTCTCCAGGCACCGGCGAACGATCCGTTCGATTCCTGTCGGAATGGCTTTACCTGAGGCGCTCACTTCCAGTGGGTCCTCTTTGAGGATCGCCGTCATCGTCTCGGCCGATGTGTCCCGCCGAAATGCGCGCTGGCCGGAAAGCATTTCGTAAAACATCGTTCCCAGAGCAAAGATGTCGGAACGTGCGTCGGCCGCCTCGCCCCTAACTTGCTCCGGAGACATGTATCCCACTGTCCCCAGTACCGCCCCTGCGGACGTTGGCACCGCCTCGACGGTTGCCCCTTGGTTTGAGGTCGCTTCCGGCGCCGTCAGCTTGGCCAGACCGAAATCCAGAATCTTCACCCGCCCGTCTTGCGTTACAAAAATATTTTCAGGTTTGAGATCGCGATGAACAATGCCTTTGTCGTGTGCCGCCGCGAGTCCCTGCGCAATCTCTCTGGCATACTCCACGGCGCGCCGCAGTGGCACGCTGCCGCCGCCCAGTTCCTCCCGCAGCGAACGGCCTTCCAGGCACTCCGAAACCAGATACGGTGCGCCTTCATGCGTCCCAATATCGTGGATGGAAAGAATGTTCGGGTGGTTCAGCGCAGCCACGGCACGGGCTTCAATCTCAAACCGCTGCAAGCGCTCGGCGTCCCGCGCCAGCGCCTGCGGCAGCACCTTGATTGCTACATCGCGCCCCAGCCTGCTATCGCGCGCGCGGTACACCTCGCCCATGCCACCCGCACCGAGGGAAGACTGGATTTCATAGGGGCCGAGCTTCGTGCCAGAGGTAAGGGTCATGCGCGCGCCATTATAACGCGGGCAAAGAACGGTAGAGTTTTCATTTACAATAAACCCCATCCGCCGGGATCAACGGCCGTCGCAGAACACAAAGGGGAGCTAGATCATGCGTCGTCATCCATTGCTTTTCGCATCGTTGTCGCTGCTTGCGTTGACCCTGCTCGCCTCCGCCCAAGAGGCTCGTCATTTTACGTTCCACTATGCCTTTACGGTCAAGAACGTCCCCGCCGGAGAAAAGCTGCACATCTGGATTCCGACCGCCCACTCCGACAATTTCCAGGAGGTAAAGGTCCTCTCTGCCAGCGGTGACCTGCCACTCAAGAAGACCCACGAATCAAGATTTGGCAACGAGATGTTCTACGCCGACGCTTCGAAAGCCAAACAGCCGGAATTTCACTTTGAGGTTGTCTACGACGTCGTCCGCCACGAGCGCATCACGCTGGGTGCCTACTCTCCGCACCTCGCCGACGTGTCACTTCCTGATAAAGAACGCAAGCTCTATCTCGCGCCCGACGCGCTTGTCCCCGTCACCGGGTTACCCGCCGAGTTGGCGGTGAAGGTTAGCGCAGACAAGACCGACTCTCTCGACAAAGCCCGCGCCATCTACGATTATGTTTTCACCACCATGCGCTACGACAAAACTGGCACCGGCTGGGGTCGCGGCGACGTACTCTACGCCTGCGATGCCAAGAAGGGCAATTGCACCGACTTTCATTCTCTGTTCATCGCCATGGCCCGCTCGCAAGCCATTCCCGCCCGTTTTGAAATCGGCTTTCCCCTGCCGCCCGACAAACACGCCTCGGACGTCGCCGGTTACCATTGCTGGGCAGATTTCTTTGACCCCGCTCACGGATGGATTCCCGTCGACATTTCCGAAGCCTGGAAGCATCAGGAAAAACGCGATTACTTCTTCGGCGCCCATGATGCCAACCGCGTCCAATTCACCATGGGACGCGACATCGAGCTGAACCCGAAGCAGGCAGGCAAGCCCCTGAACTATTTCGTGTATCCCTATGTCGAGGTCGGAGGCAAAGAGTTCTCCAACGTTTCGACAGCGTTTTCGTTTGCGGATGTGGAGGGTGCGGCCACCGCCATGCGCTAACGGGTGTGATTTCAAAAGGTGCACCCTTGAGGTTCCAATGACGGGTAGGTCAATATTGCAGCTTGTACTGTTCCTAGCGTGGATTGGCACGGGGCTGTCCTCAAGCCTAGTTGTGTATCAAATGGTTGAAGACACAAATCAGAAGCTCCCGCCGGATCGGCAGATTGAGTACGCCTACTGGTACTTTGGCAAACTAGCCACGCTCAAGAAACAGTATCGAAGTTGTTGTCCCGACGGCCGACTGATAACCCGGTTCAACCTTTTGATCACAGTTAGCAGCCTTCTGGGGCTGGCATTCGCGTGGCAGTTTGGCTTCTTTCGCTAGACAAGCAAGCCGCGCAGCGGCAACGTGTGACCCCCGTACGTCAGTGGCGGGTGGGCTCCTTATCCGAATTTCCCGTGGTCAACTCTTGCCCGATCACCTCATGCTTCGCCGCCGGCACCGCCGCACTCCCCATCCGGTCCCGCCACAAAATCGCATTTAGCACTGCCGGATTCGCCGCATCTGGCCGCGTGAAGTCCATCTTCGCCGACTCCCTGGCTCCCTGCCCTTTGGGAGGGTTTGTCTGATAGATCAATCCATTGTCGCGATTACTCCAGTCTGCAACAAACGGCGGCTGATCTCCCTTGCCCGAAAACAACGGCGCCATCACCGGAGCATACGCATCATTCTGATTCATCGGCGGCAACCCGAGCAGTGCCTCCAGCGTGTGGATCATGTTTACTGTGGTATAGAACTGGTGCGCAACGTATGGTTGCTCCGCTGACCCCGGCGAATACTTGCTGATCACAAACGCAATCGATCGGTGCGCGTCCACGTGGTCCGCTCCGTCTTGCGCATCGTCTTCGAGCATCAGGACCGCCGTATCATCCCAATAAGGACTATGCGACACCGCCTCCACCACTCGTCCCACCGCCAGGTCGTTGTCCGCGACCGAAGCTGCCGGTCGCGGCTTTCCCGGCGTCGTCCCATGGGTGTGATCATCGGGAAGATAAAGCAGTACGAACGCCGGCATTTCCGCCTTCGTTCCTCGCGCTCTCACAAATCCCTCAAACTCGTTCAGGAATTCATCCGCCCGCAACTGGTCAGGATACTCCGTGTTGAAATCCGGATAGTTGGGATCGAAGTGCCCTCGCAGCACCGCTTTGGTCGCCTTGTCCACCTTCAACATCGGCACCGCCCACGGCCATGGGCTCTTTCCTCCGTGCGGCGTTCCGACATTTGCCGGAAGTCGCGCGCCTTTGCTCACCGCCGCGCGCTCGCACGCCGCCGAAAAAGGCGACGCTGTGCCTTCCTTTGGTGACTTCACCCCTTGCGGCTTGCACCAGATCGTACTCACGAATTCTCCGTAGTCGCGATAGCTCAATCCGTGGCCGGCCACGTTATCCCAGATGTAGCCCGTCGCCGGAGCATCCACATCGGCCTCGTCGTGCTCCAATGGGAACTCGTCCGCTACCGTTCCTCCGAAATCGTAGGTGCGTTCCTTGCCGCGGTACGCGATCTGCCAGCTATTCTCGTTGTAGTCGCTCGCAATCGCGGCCATCGACCAGTCATGTCCGTCTCCGGAGACCTCGCCGCTGTCGTAGAAATTGTCCAGCACTCCGAATTGCAACGCCAGCCTGTGTTCGTTGGGTGTTACGTCGGCGCCGTACATCGTTAAAGATGAATCGCCGTTCCCAACTTTGAGATCGCCCAGCACCTGATCGTAGGTCCGGTTTTCCTTCAAGACGTAAATCACATGCCGTATCGGATTCGCACCTTGCGCAAACTGAATCTGCCCGGGATCAGATTTCAGCAGGCTGTTCTGTTTCACGCGCTCGGTCAGTTCCGCCAATCGCGCCTCTACATCGCGAATATTCAGTCGCGCGATCGAGCCATAAAGTAGCGTCGGTATATAAGGATGCTCATGATGCCGCCGCTCGGACGATGTCCCGCCCGGCCCATTATTCGGCGACGTTCCCTGTCCTTTGGAGGTCGCAACCAATAGATCGTCGCCCACCACGGCCAGTGCTGTCGGATACCAGTCGGTCGGGATAAGCCCAAGGGGCGCGTCCAGCGGCAAAACCGTCAAGGGCCGGCGCCCGATCTGCGAAACATCAAACACCGCAACCGCGTTCAGCGAAGCATCTGCCACAAACAGACGCTGCCCATCCGCTGACTGAGCCATCGCGCCCGGATAGGAGCCGCCGAATTCCTGTCCTGGAGCTCGCGTATCCAGAACTCCAACCCGACGCCCGTCCTCTGTGGCCAATGCAATCACGCGGTCAGCGTTGGCCAGCGTCACAAACAACACAGACTCATCCGGACTCAGCAACAACGCCGTCGGATGTGAACCCGGCGCCAGCGGGTCGGCCGGCGGCATCAGTGAAATCTTGTCTTTCACCTTCCCAGCGTCCAGGTCCAGCTCCACCACTTGCGAAGCATTCCACAAACTCACCCACGCGCGTGCGCCGTCTCGCGTCGCCACCACTGTGCAGGGAAACTCGGACGGAATGAGATCGTGCGCGCTCAAATCAAACGTCTTCTCGATCTTCCCATCCGCCGTATCCAGCAGCACCACGTTGTCGGCGTAGTTGTTGGCCACCAGCAGTCGGTCCGGCTTTCCCTCTGCCGCAATCACCGCCAACCCTGCTGGATAAGGCAACGCTGTGCCGGGGGCCGTCTTGCGGATTGCGTAAGCTACTTTCTTACCCGCGGCTATTCTCTGCGGTGGAATCTTGAGAAACTTCTCCCACACAACTCTTCCCTGCTGAAAACCATAAACTGCGATCCCATTCCCCGTATTTCCAGCCTTCTCTCCCGTAGGGTCCGTAATCGATCCCATGGAAGCATAAAGGTGAGTGCCGTCGGAACTGAAGACGAGCCCAATGAAGTAACTCTGATGAGCGTCCTCCGAAAGCCGTTCCTCAGGAAAACCGCTGAGCTGGTTGGTGCTCAAATCCAGAATCGCGATTGACTGATGGGCTTGCGTTCGCTGCGTGCCATAGCCGTCGTTCAGCAACGCGGCGTAGCGTCTATCAGGGCTCAACGCGATGGTCGGAGTGAAACCGTTGAGTTGGCCCATCACTCCGGGCGATAGCCCAATCAACCGTTTGCTGGTCGGCAAAGGAATCTGCCGCTCAAGCACTTGATCCTGCTGCGCCAGCATGCCAGGCACAGCAGCCAGAGAAAAAAGCAAGAGGAAGATCTTTCGCAAGGGGGATGCCTCACCAGGAACGACTTAAAGGCTATCAGACTTCTAAGATGCAGTGCCGCCGTCCCCAGCGACTGCGAGCCTGCCCTGAGCGAAGTCGAAAGGGCGGGCATCTCGCCCGCCAAATCTCATGTCTAATGCGTATCCGTGACCGCTGTCTGCACCGGAGGCTCAGGACCGATGTTATGCCGCACATCCGCTCCCCGCACCCAGAAGATCACATCCTCCGCGATGTTGGTCGCGTGGTCGGCAACCCGCTCCAGATTGCGCGCGACCAGGAGCGCATCCAGCGCCTGCCGGGTCGTCTCCGGGCGTTCGTTCATCGACTTCACCAGGGTAATGAACGCTTCATCCCGCATGCGGTCCACTACGTTGTCCATCTCGAGCACCGCTTGCGCTAACTCTGCTTTGCCCTCGATAAACGACTCCAGCGCCCGCCGCACCATCGCCGCGGCAGCCGCCGCCATGCGCGCAATGTCCACCGGAAGGTCCACCTTCGGCAGTTCCACCATATCCATCACCCGCTCGGCGATGTTCACGGCCTGATCGCCAACTCTCTCCAGATCAGAGTTGATCTTGGTCACCGCCAGAATAAATCGCAGGTCCACCGCCATCGGCTGCTGCATGGCCAGCAGGTCAAACGCCAGTTCGTCGATCTCCCGCTCGATCAGGTTAATCTGCGTCTCCCCTTCCAGCACCAGATGGCAGCGCGTCAAGTCCCTGTCGATGTAGGCCTGGCAGGCACGGTCCACCGCCTGCTCCGCTAATCCACCCATGCGAAGTAATCGTGTCCTGAGATCGTCCAGTCCTTGCTGAAAGCGGCTGCGCATTATCCAAACCTGCCTGTGATGTAATCTTCCGTTCGCTTGTCGGACGGGGTGGTGAATATCTTTTCGGTCTTGTCAAACTCAATCAGCTTGCCCAGAAGAAAGAAGCCGGTAAACTCCGCCACCCGCGACGCCTGCTGCATATTATGAGTCACAATTACGATAGTAAAGTTTTCCTTTAATTGAAAGATCAATTCCTCGATCTTTCCCGTCGAGATCGGATCCAGCGCAGAGCACGGCTCGTCCATCAACAGGACTTCCGGCGACACTGCCAACGCCCGTGCAATACACAGCCGCTGCTGCTGCCCCCCCGACAGGCTGGCTCCGGACTTCTTGCGTAAGGTGTCTTTCACTTCGTCCCACAGCGCGGAAAGTTTTAATGAACGCTCGACGATCTCGTCCAGGCGTTGGCGGTCATGGAAGCCATTCAGCTTCAAGCCCGCCGCCACGTTGTCGTAAATTGACATGGTGGGAAACGGGTTGGCCTTCTGAAACACCATCCCAATCCGCCGCCGTATCTGTACCGCTGCCGTCCCGTTATAAACGTCCAACTCTCCCATCCGCACTTTTCCGGTCGCGCGTGCGTCTGGAACCGTCTCATGCATGCGGTTCAGACACCTCACAAATGTCGACTTCCCGCATCCCGAAGGTCCGATCACCGCCGTCGCATGGTTGGCGGGAACATCAATGCTGATGTCATGAAGCGCCTGAGTCTTGCCGAACCAGGCATTCAGATGCTCGACCTTGATGCCGACTCCCATAGGATCAGTTTGCTCCTTTGAGCATACCGCGGCCGGCGGCAACTCGCACGGCACTCACCGACGCCACAATCAACAAAATCAGGATCAGAGCTCCCGCCCAAGCTTGACGGTGCCACTCGTCGAACGGCGAAATCGCATAAGTATAGACTTGCAGCGATAAGGCCGCCGTCGGCTGACTCATCTTCCAATTCCAGTACTGATTCCCGAAGGCGGTAAACAGCAGCGGCGCAGTCTCACCCGCAACCCTCGCAAACGCCAGCATTACCCCCGTGATCACTCCCGAAGTCGCCGTTCGCAGCGTGATCGAAAGCGTCGTCCGCCAGCGCGAGACCCCCAGCCCATACGCCGCTTCCCGGACCGCGTTCGGAACCAGCAACAGCATCTCTTCACTGGTGCGTGTGATGGTCGGAATCATCATGATGGCCAGGGCCACTCCGCCAGCCAGCGCGGAGAAATGACCTTGTCCAAGCACCACAATCCCGTAGGCGACAATACCCACGACAATCGAAGGCACGCCATTCAGAACGTCGGCCGTAAACCGAATCACATCGCCGAACCGGTTGCGGCCGTACTCCGCCAGATAAATTCCCGCGCCTATCCCAATAGGCACGCCCATGACGCTGGCAATCATCAAGACATACGCCGATCCGGCAATGGCATTGGCCATGCCGCCGCCCGCCTCGCCTACCGGCTTCGGCGTCTGTGTCAGAAATGCCCAATTGATCGCACCCAAGCCCTTGAAAATTAAGTAGGCGAAGATCGCACCCAGCGGCAACAAGACCAGTACTACCGCCGCGCCGGCGGCCAGGGTCAGAAACCCATTCATGCCGCGCCGCCACAGACTAATCGGCGCAAGCGCAAACTGGCCGGTTTCCGCCGCCACCTTAGGCATTACTTCTCCTTGGCATTCCGCGCGTCACCGACCAAACCAGCAGTTGCGCCAAAATATTCACGATGATTGTCACCAGAAATAGCGCCAGGCCGACTTCCACCAGCGCACTCAGATAGGTGTCGCTGGTGGCTTCACTGAATTCATTCGCGATCACACTCGCCATGGTGTATCCCGGGGCAAACAGCGAACGCGCAATCTCCGGACGGTTGCCAATCACCATCGTAACCGCCATAGTTTCGCCCAGTGCCCGTCCCAGTCCCAGGATCACTCCGCCCAGAATTCCCGCCCGCGCATTTCGTAAGACCCCCGTACGGATCATTTCCCATCGCGTTGCGCCCAGCGCCAGCACTGCTTCCCGCTGCTGCTGCGGCACCGCTGTCATTACTTCGCGCGTGATTGAGGAAATGATCGGCACAACCATGATGGCTAGAATGATCCCTGCAGCCAGCATGCCGATGCCGTAAGGCGTTCCTTCAAACAGCCCAGTCCAGCCCAAATAACGCGCCAGGAATGGCTCCACATACTCACGCAGCAGTGGCACCATCACAAAAATCGCCCACAGTCCGTAAATCACGCTGGGAATCGCCGCCAGCAGCTCCGTCGTGAACGCCAGCGCGCCCTTCAGCCAGCGGGGACACATCTCGGTGATGAAAACTGCCACGCCGATCGCCAGCGGAACCGCCAGCACCAGCGCCAGCAAAGACGAAACCAGCGTGCCGTAAACGAATGGCCACGCCCCGAACTGTTCATTCACCGGGTCCCATTCGCTGCGAAAAAAGAATTTCCAACCAAAAGCGTGCCATGAGAGCGCGGATTTGGTAACTAGCTGGTAAACAATCACACCCACCAGTCCCAGCACGCATACCCCGCAACTCAGCACAGCACCATGGAAAATTCTGTCGGAAATACGGCTGTCTCCAGCCTTAATCAGGGGCGCAGCCCCGGGCTTCCCACTGGAGACAACCTCTGGTTTTGCAATGGGTTGCGGTCCAGTCAAACGCGGCGCTCCTAGAGCCCGATTCGCCATCTTCGCGAGGCTAGCAGAGTCGTGTTACAGGAGTGTTAAAATACCCTCTCGCATTCAACCTGGGCGCTGGCGTTTGCAAGTTCCAGACCTGCTCCCACAACTCAACATCGGTGGTTGCATTTTTCTGGTTTCCCTTGTAATTTTTCGTACGCTCAGACTTGCACTATGCCGATTGATCCAAAGCGCAGCCGCCTGACCTTTCAAAAGTTAGAGCGTGAATTGACTAAGCTGGTGAAGAAGCCGGCGCCGGAGAGTGTTCACAAATTTCGCACCAACAGCCGTCGCGTCGAGGCACTGCTCACTGAGGTTGTGGTCGAATCCCGCCGCAACGATGAAAAACTGCTGCGGCTTCTGGCCCGACTGCGCAAGAAGGCGGGGCGGGTGCGTGATCTCGACGTGCAGATCGCTTCCCTGCGCAGCTTGAAAATCCCCAGCGGCAACAGTCACAAGGCGCAGTTCATGGATGCGCTGGTCGAGGAGCGGACCCAGCGGGAAAAGAAACTCGCACACGCCTTCGACCGCAAAACCGCCGACGAGATACGCCGACGCCTGAAACGTGCCGCCACCCGCATCGCGATTCCCGCCGCCACTGAACCCCTGACCTTGACCCTCGCCAAGCTCGCCCAACTCGGACGGGACTACGTTCCCCTTACCGAGAGAACGCTGCATCAATACCGCATCATTGGCAAGCGTGCGCGTTACATTGCTGAACTCAGCGACAACGAACCCGAAGCCCGCCGCGTGGTGGAACGTCTCAAGCATATGCAGGACGTCATCGGCGACTGGCACGACTGGCTCAAACTCACCCACAAAGCCGAAGAGGTCCTGGGCGAGGTTCGCGACTCAGCCCTGGTAGCGATGCTGCGCAACGTGACTCAAGCCAAGTTCCGCCAAAGCCTGGATGCGGTAGCTGACATCCGGTCCGAACTTGCGGGCAAAATCCTTCGCCCAGGCGCAACCCAGACTCGCAAACCCGCTCGTGAAGACACACAACGCCCGGCTGCAGTCGCCTGACTCTGGTCATCCTTGTCGGCACCGAGAACTGGTCTTATCCGGCTTCGCGCCCTGGGTTTGCCCCATTCTTTGCTTTTTGCGATGGAGATTCGCCGAACTTGACTAGTCATCTGACTAGTCATATAATCGAAGTATGTCCACTTGGCAGGTCCAAGACGCTAAAGCCCGCTTCAGTGAATTACTCGACGCCGCACTGGAGAGGGGTCCTCAAGTCGTGACCCGTCGAGGGGCCGAAACCGCCGTGCTCGTCCCCATTGAACAGTGGCGTCGATTGCAAAGCCAGGCTCGTCGCAGCGCGAAGGAAGTGCTTCTTGGGCCGGGTCCACGTTTTGAGAACATTGTGCCTCCGCGTGGCCGCTTTCGGCGTCGACCCATCACTACCTTCAAATGAGCGGCTATCTGCTCGACACCAACGTCATCTCGGAAACGCGAAAACCCAAGCCGCATGGAGCGGTCACGGCTTGGCTGCAAGCCCTTCCAATCGACCAGGTCTGTCTCTCGGCTGTCAGCATTGGCGAGTTACAAGCCGGGGTGGAGGCTACACGGCGGCATGATCCGGTCAAGGCCGGTGAGATCGAGTTATGGATTGAAGACCTCGCCCTCTCCTATACGGTTCTTCCCATGGATGTCCTCTGCTTCCGCGAATGGGCACGTCTCATGCCGGGACGGTCTGACGATGTCCTGGAAGACATGATGATGGCTGCCACCGCCCGTGTCCACGGACTCACGCTAGCGACCCGCAATCTGCGGGACTTTGAGAATATCAAGGTCGAGTTGTTCAATCCCTTCACCCCAACAAAATAGCCATCCGGCGCTCCCCCCTCGCGGTAAACTATTCCCCTCGCCATGCCCACGCTCGCTGCCGTTGATATCGGATCGAACTCCGTGCGCCTCAAGATTTCTCGTCTCGCCCGCCATCGCCTCACTGAGATTCATGAAGACCGGGAAGTCACCCGCCTCGGCGAGTCCGTCTTTCGCAGCGGCTTCCTCTCCCCCGAGGCCATCGCCGCCACCGTAAAAGTGTTACGCCGCTTTCATCGCACAGTGCAGAACGTCGGCGCGGACTCAGTCCGTGTGGTTGCCACCAGCGCCTTGCGCGATGCTCGCAATTCCCAGGCTTTCCTCGAGTGGGTTCGCTCCGCCACCGGCTGGAAAGTAGAAATTATCTCCGGCCTCGAAGAGGCCCGCCTCATCCATCTCGGCCTCGTATCGAGTCTGCGCATGACCGTTTCGTCCCTGCTCATGGTGGACCTCGGTGGCGGAAGCTGCGAGCTGACCCTCTCCGGCGCCGGCCACATCCGCAGCACCATCTCGTTGCCGCTGGGCGCGGTTCGGCTGACCAATGAGTTCCTTCAGCACGATCCGCCCCGCAAACCTGAAATTCGTCAGATGCGAGGTTTCATCGCCCGCGAGATTGAGCGCACCGCTGAGCGCATCCGTCGCGCTCGTCCCAAAGTGGTGATCGCAACCTCAGGTACCGCCGAGTCTCTTGCTGCTGTCTGCCACGGCCTTTATAAGACTCGCGGCTCCCGTGCCGCCGCCGTTTCGCGGTCCCAGATGAAGCGTATTGCCAAACTCCTCACCCGCTTGCCTCTGGAGTCGCGCCGCGAATTGTCGGGAGTCGGCCCGCGCCGTGCCGAGATCATCGTAGCCGGGGCAGCCGTCTATAGCGGGCTGCTTGATCGCTGCCAACTGCTTGGCTTTCGCGCTTCACCGTTAGGTCTCCGCGATGGCCTTTTGGCCCAGATGGCGGCCGAATATGACCGCAGCACCCGCTCCGGCCGGCAGATCGAGTCGGAACGCTGGGATTCGATCCGCGCCGCCGTTGCGCACTATCGCGTCGACATGGATCACGCCTTGCATGTCCGCGGCTCCGCCATGCTGTTGTTTGCCGTACTGAAATCGGTCCACGGATTGCCCCCCGAATACGCCGAATGGCTCTCCGCCGCCGCCATGCTCTACGAGGTCGGGGATTACGTAAACCGCAACGGACGCCATCGCCACACCTACTACATCATTTCTCACTCCGAAATTCTTGGCTACACTCCCGAGCAGCGCAGGATCATTGCCGCCATCGCCCGTTACCTGGGAAAGTCACGCCCTGCGCCTGACGATGGCCCTATCAAGATCCTCCCCGGAGCCGATCGCGACTGCATACCCAAAGCGTCGGTGCTGTTGCGCCTGGCGCGTGCCCTCAATCTGAGCCGTAGCCACGCGCTGCGCAATTTGCGGGTCCGGAGCCAGGAAGGCAAGGTTCATCTGACCCTGCTGACCAAACCGCGCAGCACCGTAGACCTGGAGTTGTGGGCGGTGGAAAAAGAAAGGAATTATTTCCGGGAAGTCTTCGGGCGCGAGCTTTCCGTGGCTGCGGCATAAATCCCACGCAAGACCCTCGGCGTAATGCACCATTGCAACACGGCGGCGTTGCGCCCCATGTCCACTTTGGCCACTGCCCCTTTTTTCAGCTCCATGCCCGCCTCGCAGCCGTTTTCGCAGATGACCCGCCCCAGAAATTCGCTCAGATTGGGATTGTGCCCGACTACCATGATGGATTCCTGCTTTGCATATTTCTCCAGCAGACGCCGGAAATCCGTATACGTCGCTCCCGGACGGAGCGCGTCTTCCAATTGCAGCTTGCCTTCATAACTCAGCTCATTTCCCACCAATGACGCAGTCTGCGTCGAGCGCTTTAGCGGACTGGAAATCATCGCATCCACCTGCACATCCAGCGCGGCCAGCACTCGGCCCACAAGGCCGCACTGCTCGATCCCTTCTTTATCCAGTGCGCGCTTTTCGTCACGCTTGAGGTTGCTCATGCTCACCCCGGCATTGGCATGACGCAGGAAGTAGATGATCATTTCTGCTTAGCGTTCCTTTCCCGCCAGCCGTCTCCTGCCCCTGGCCACAGCTGCGGCAGGGATGGCATCGAGCGCTTGCTTCCCTTCCGCCATGCGCAGAAAGAAATCCTGGGCACTGAAAGCCGTCGACGCCACCGGCGCTTTACGCTTGCCTTGGGCCTGCCAGGCACGAACGTAAGACCCGTCCTTTTGCAGCATACGCGACTTCACGTTGTCCGCCAGGTACGCCTCCAGAATTTCCTGGTGGACACGCTCGCGCAGCAGTTCGTCCTTCAGAGGGAAGATCACTTCCACGCGCTCGTAAAGATTGCGCGGCATCCAATCCGCGCTGCCCACGTAAGTCTCCTCCTGGCCTCCATTGGCAAAGTAATAAATGCGGCTGTGTTCGAGAAAGCGGCCCACAATGCTGCGCACTCGAATGTGATCGCTCACTCCCCGCACTCCCGGCCGCAGCGCACAAATCCCTCTTACAATCAGGTCAATCTTCACTCCCGCCTGCGAGGCTTGATAGAGCGCCATGATGAGGTTCTTGTCGAGCAGGGCATTCATCTTCGCGATGATGCGCGCCGGCCGACCATGGCGGGCATGTTCCGCCTCTCGTGCAATCAACGCCAGGCAGTGCTCTGCCAGATTTAACGGCGCTACCAGCAGCGGATCATAGGTGGGGTGCTCGGCATAAGCTGTCAGGAAGCTGAACACATCATGTACAGCCGCGGTGATTTGCGGGTCAGCGGTCAGCAGGCTCAAATCGGTGTAGATGCGCGCTGTGGTCGTGTTGTAGTTTCCCGAGCCCAGATGTGCATAGCGTCGCGTCACTCCGTCTGGATCGTGGCGCACCAGCAACGACAACTTGCAATGCGTCTTCAGACCGACCAAGCCGTGAAACACTTGCACCCCGGCATCTTCCAGGTCCCTCGCCCAGCGGATGTTCGATGCCTCATCGAAGCGCGCCTTCAGTTCGACTACCGCAGTCACTTCCTTCTTGGCGGCTGCGGCCATCAATGACGGTACAATCAGCGAGTGTTCGCTGGTGCGGTACAGCGTCTGCTTGATGGACAGCACCAGCGGGTCCTCCGCCGCGGCCTCGATAAACGACACCACTGCGTCGTAGGAGTCGAACGGATGGTGCAGCAGCACGTCGTGTCGGCGCAGTTCCTCGAAAAGATCCTGTGACTTCGCCGTCAGCCGCAATTCACGGGGGTTGAACGGCTTGAACTTCAGCTCCGGATGTTCGGTTTGGTCGTAGATGTTGAACAAACGCGACAAATTTACCGGCCCGTTCACCGGGAAAACCTGCCACGGCTCCAGTTCGAAATTGGTGCGCAGACGTTCAATGATCTCCGGATCGGCGTCCGACTCAATCTCCAACCGCACTGCGTCACCCTTGCGCCGGTTGTGCAGTTCGGTTCGTACCGACTCCAGCAGATTACGGGACTCCTCCTCCGCCAGATAAAGATTGCTGTTGCGCGTTACTCGGAACGCAGCAGCCGACACGATGTCGTACCCGTGGTACATCCGCGAGGCATGGTGCGCCACCAGGTCCGCCAGGAAGATGAAATCCACCGTGCCTTCCGAGGGCAACCTGACCAGCCGCGGCAGCGCCCGCGGCACCGTCACCACTCCTGTGTAGGTCGTCGAAGCCCGTCGCCGGCGTCGCAAGAGGAAGGCGACGCACAGTGCTTTGTTGATCACCCTGGGGAAAGGATGTGCCGGATCCACCGTCACCGGCGTTAACAACAGGTCCAGTTCGCGCTCGCAATATTGGTCGACGAATTCTCGCGCCCGCATGTCGAGTTCGTGCAGCCCCAGAACTCGTATTCCGTTCTCTGTTAGCAACGGGCGTATTTGGTCGTTCCAGCAGCGGTACTGATCGTCCACCAGCTCATGCGTCTCCCGCGAAACTACCTCGCGTTCCTCTAGAAGGGTAAGCCCATCCGGTCCGGCTTCGCTGTAGCCGTCTTCAATCTGCTGCACTAACCCGGCCACGCGCACTTCGAAAAACTCATCCAGATTGCTGGCTGTGATGGCAAGAAACTTCAATCGTTCCAGAGCCGGGTTGCCGGCGTCCTCTGCTTCCTCGAGCACTCTGCGATTGAATGCCAGCCAGGAAGCTTCCCGGTTTATGTAGTTGGCCGAATTGTCGAGCGAGGGACGAGCCATATTCCGGGCGAATCAATCAGGACTTCTTGTGGCCGATCTCTTACTTGGTAGCCGGCAATGCAGCGGAAGCGCTCGGCGCTGCTCTCAGCACCGGGTGCTTGGTAAAGGTGAAACTCATCTCTGTCCCACTTGGCCGCTTCAGCACCAAGTGGCGCCCGTCGATTCTGGCCTGCACCGCAGAACCCACATGCCAATCCTCGGGCAGCGCATCGCCGGAGTGCATCGGCGTGTAACGCGCAAAATATACCGTATCGTTGATCTGCACCGATAGTTCGTAATACGGATCATCTCGTGTGATCGGAGTGTCCACCTGGTAGTACAACACCCTGGTGGTGGTTTTCTCCTGCACATCCACGATAGTGCCGGTGGTGAACTGTTTTCCTGCCGCCCCCAGAAACAAGGCCAGCACTAGAATCGAACACATGGCCTTCCCTGGTCTCATGCAAACTCCATTTTACCGCCTAACAAAAACGAGCGCCAGCCACCCGGCTGGCGCTCCTTTCGTTTCTCTTTTCAAAACCAGCTTTAAGGCAGGTAGTAACGGAACGAAGTCATAATCATGTTCTCCGTCGCATTCGGATTCCCTCCCGTACCCGCCCAGATGTTTCGGTCGATGTACGAGTACTGCGGACCCCACTGGAGAGTGCCTTTCGGTCCTTTGTAGAATCGATACCAGAACCCGATCGTACCCTCCATGATGACCCGAGTGTCGCCGTTACAATTCTTCAGACCGCCTGGGTTATACCCGCCCGTGAGCGGAGTTCCCAACGAACCCGGCGTAGGAATGCTGCTGGTACCGGTGGATCCTCCAGCTGACGTAGGAGGAGTGACCACCGTGGTTGAGGTTCCGGCTGGCACCGTCTCCGTGTCGCAACCTGAATTGTTGAACAGAGTCGATCCGTAGCCAACCGGCTTCCCGCCGGAGTTGAGATACACGACTCTGTCCTCATACTCCGCGCCGTAGTTGAGGTACACATCCAACTTCTTCACGTGATATTCCAGCGTGCCTAGAGCCTGATAATTGGTGATCGGTGTCAGCAGCCCGGCGGGGTTCGCAACCACGTCCGCAAGCTGCGATGTACCGTAGCGGCCCGTCCCAGAACCACCCATGAAGTGGAGTCCAATGTCGTACTTCTTGGCGATGGTCCACCGTGCATTGGCTCCTGCGCCGCCGCCAACGGCATTGTTGTTGAAGGCCCCTGCAACCGAGGGCTTGGCCAGCGTTGCTCCAGGGTAAATGCGGTCGCGGAAATCCGAGATCACTCCAAACACTTCGTAGTGTCCGAAGCCCGGCTCAAACACAATCTTGCCAATGAAATCGGGACTCGCATTGTAAGAGTAGTTGGTCGTGCCGTTGTAGAGCCCGCCACCGGCACCCTGTTGGCCGATCAGGAAGTTATTGCTGGCGCCGTGGCCGCCCAGGATGATCTGGGAGTCTTCCACCGAGCCGCCCACCCACACTTTATCGCCGAGCTTCTTCGTGACCCGAAACCCGTACTGCCGAGCCCAACTGAAGCCGACGTTATAATTGGGATCAATCGTCATGGGCAGGGCTTCACTGCGGTTGTCCATGCCTTTCCTGGTTTCCGTCACCAAGCTCCACATCTGGCCTCCCGTGAAGGTCCAGCCGCTGTTCAATGCGGCCTGGCCCCAGGCTTGCCTCTGGCGTAACGTGTAGCTGTTGCTCTGGTTGTTGTTCGAAGTGACGCCGGCAGACAGGAAATCCGCCTCTACGTAGCCCCGCATGGTGAAATTACTCAGCGCGCCTTCCGCCAGGAACCCGATCCGTGACTGCCGCCCTGAGCCGAAGAATTCGCTCATGTGGCTCTGCGCCGCCCCGTTGAACGGAATCGCGTTGAACTGTGTATTGATGTCTCCTCCGGTGGCATGTGAACGCCACACCGTTTCCGCCGCCAGGAAACCGACCGGCGTGATGGTGATCCCTTTGTAATGCAGGGCGACCGGACTCTCTAGACTGGATTGTATGTTTTTCTGGGTCTCTTGCAGGCTCAACGCCGCATTGGTGGCGTTCTGCTTCATGTCGGTCACGTCGGTTTTCAGGTCAGATACAGCCTGTTGCTGCTGGCTGGCCTGTTGCGCCGCCTGGTCTGCTTTGGCCTGGGCCGCAGCCGCCGCCGACTGCGCGTCCTGCATTTGCTGCTGCGCCTGCTGCAGCGCGGCATCCCTCCTCTGCATTTCCGTCTTCAATTCACGGATCTGCTGTTGCTGCGCGGCCAGGGCGTCTTTCAGAGCTTGCACATCAGCTGCCGAAACTGCCCCTGTTGTGGTTTTCTTCTTCGCCGGGGCAGTCTGCGCCAGCGAGCTTGCTGCCAAAAGCAGAACTACGCACCACCTGAGAACGCACTTCATCTTTTCTCCTTTTGCCTCGAGACGGAGGCCAACCACTTTTCTACGGATTCAGTTCTGACTACCCGATTGCGTGCAGCCTGACTCACCCGGAGCAAGTCGCTTCTCGCCAAGCAAACCGTACCCTGGTTGCCTATCGGATCTGCTTGATCTCCAACTTCACCTTCGCCACCACCGATTCCGGCAACGGCGCATACGCCAGTTCTGCGGTCATTTTCTGCCCGTCATCCACCATCCAAGTCAGAAAATCTGCAAGGATCTTGCCTTTGCCGGCGTCTTTCGATTGCTCTGGAATCAGCAGCCAAGTGAAGCTCGAAATGGGATATGCGTCCTTGCCGGGCGCATTGGTAATCGAGACTCGGAAGTCCGCTGGCATGCTCTTGACCGAAGCTGCTGCCGCCGTCACGCTGTCCAGGCTGGCTTTGACGAAACTTCCCGCCGCATTCTTCACGATTCCGTAGGAAATCTTGTTGGAGATGGCGTAGATCAACTCTATGTAGCCGATGGAACCCTGCATCTGCCGGATCATTCCAGCCACGCCTTCATTGCCTTTGCCGCCGAGTCCCACCGGCCATTTCACCGACGTACCCTTGCCCACCTGGCTTTGCCAATCGGGGCTGACTTTCGATAGGTAATCCGTCCAGATATAGGTAGTACCGCTGCCATCCGAGCGATGGATCACAATGATGGGCTGGTTTGGCAGGTTCACCCCGGGATTCACTTTGGCAATCGCGGGGTCATTCCAGGTCGAGATCTTGCCCAGGAAAATTCCGGCAAGCGCCTCGGGCGTAAATTTCAACTCCGCTGCGACTCCCGGAATGTTATAGGCCGGAACGTTCGCTCCCAATACCGTGGGAACGTGCAGGATTTTGGTTTTCGCCTGCGACAGTTGCTCGTCACTCATAGGCCCGTCGGTGGCCCCAAAATCCACCGTTCCCGCCAGCACCTGACGGATTCCCCCTCCGCTACCGATCGATTGATAGTTGAACTGAACGTCGGGATGTGCCTTGTGATATTCGCTAAACCACTTCTGGTACATCGGATTCGGAAATGTTGCGCCCGCCCCATTCAACGTAGTCTGCGCACAAGCGGGTACCGCCAGAGCCAGACACAACATCGCAAGTCGACGTAGCACGCGGCGATTCCTCCAAAATGATTTTTGCAGTACCGTCGTTTCTACGGCGGGAATGTTACAGGATGGTTACAACTCGATGAATTTCTGATAAATCACCCCAGACACACACAATCCGACAGTGGGAACTCCGACAAGTCAGAATTGTGACCGAAGGTTTTCGATCAGCGAAGATCAGTGTTAATCTGCGGCGTAGCGTTCAGTGCTGCCCATCCAGACGGCTGATCTGACGGGCAAAGATGGGGTTCTGCGGAAAATCGTTTTGCAAAGCCACCAGCAACTGGCGAGCACGCGGCTTGTCTTTCTCGCGCACATATGCGATCGCCAGCAGAATCCGCGCGAAGGGCGCCAAATACTGTCCGCGATCGGCCGTTACTTGCAGCTCCCGAATTCCGGCTTCCTTGTCTCCCGAGACTCCTCCCAGTCGCACCAGCCATCGCACCGGAGCCGACATGCTGCCGACGATGTACTGGCTGACCCCTGTCGCCAGATGTGCGTCATAGCAACCCGGATCGACCGCCAGCAACCGCTGCGCCCAGGCCGTCGCCTGCTTGGTGAAATGGAGCGACGTCAAATTTCGCTTCTCGATCAACGCCGCGTAGTCCGCCCGTAGTCCCGAGGCCAGTGTCAGCGCAAACAGCGCATCGCGATTCTTGACGTCCTTTGCAAGTCGCGACTGGGCCCACTTCTCGGCTTGATCCAACGCCGCATTGAAGCGCACTCGCAATTCCGGATCGGGTGTGAATTGCTGGCGCGCCTGAAAGGCTTTGTCATCCTGGTAGAACTGCGACTCCAGCACTCCCAGCCGGTTGAACTCTGAGAACAGCAGCGCGGCTCCTTCGCAGGCTGGCCCTAGCGGATTCTCCGGATATTGCTGTTGCCATGCCGCAAACGCCTTGTGAGCATGATCAAAGTCCAAGTCGTAGAGAAAGCGAAAGCCGCTGTCTAGCGTGACTATATCCGCCGGCGGCTCCGCGGCCAGCGCGGCCCCACACCAGCAAACCATTAATCCCGCCAACAGTATCACTCTCAGCACTCGCATCTCCATGAACAGTTTAGATGCCCACCTTACCCTCCACCCACCGATTTTGCAAAAGGATTGTAAAAAAAACGATGTCCCGACCCACGATTGTGCAGGTCTCTGCGCACTCCGCGTGACCTCTGCATCCTCTGTGTTTTCAGACCTGCGTTTCCACTCGTAAAACCTTCCCCGCAACCCGTTTGACCTCCCCGCAACCCTTTGTTAGCGTGGTAAGTTCCTTCTTCCTAATAGTTCCGTGTGTATTCGCAAGCAGAAAAGAGAATCCCATGTCCCTCAAATTTCGCGGCGTTGACTTCATCGGCTTCGACGCTCTACTCACTGGTGACGAACTCCTCGTCCGCGACACCGCCCGCAAATTCATCGAAGACAACCTCATTCCCATCATCGAAGAGTGCAACCGAGCCGGCCGCTTTCCCCGCGAACTGGTCAAGCCCATGGCCGACCTGGGCTTCTTCGGCGCCAGCCTGAAAGGCTACGGCTGTGCCGGAATGTCGAACGTCGAATACGGCCTGGTCATGCAGGAAATGGAGCGCGGCGATTCCGGCGTGCGTTCCTTCGTCAGCGTGCAGTCCGCCCTGGTCATGTACCCGATCTACGCCTTCGGCAGCGACGAGCAAAAACAAACCTGGCTCCCAGCCCTGCAAAGTGGCGAAAAGCTAGGCTGCTTCGGCCTCACCGAACCCGACTTCGGCTCCAACCCCGGGGGCATGCGCACTCGCGCCCGCAAAGTCGGAAAAGAATACGTGCTCAACGGCGAAAAGATGTGGATCACTTCCGGCTCCATCGCCAACGTCGCCATCATCTGGGCCAAGGTCGAGGATGAAGACAACAAAATCCGCGGCTTCATCGTCGAAACCGATCGCCCCGGATTCAAAGCCGAAGACATCCACGGCAAATGGTCACTGCGCGCCTCGGTCACATCAGGCTTGTCGATGCAAGACGTCCACATCCCCGAGTCGAATCTGCTGCCAAAGAGTGGCGGCCTGAAGTCCCCGCTCATGTGTCTGAATCAAGCCCGCTACGGCATCGCCTGGGGAGCCCTAGGCGCGGCTATGTCCTGTTACGATTGCGCTCTCCAGTATTCCATCCTGCGCAAACAGTTCCACGACAAACCCATTGCTTCTCATCAACTTGTGCAGGAAAAGCTCACCTGGATGATTAACGAAATCACAAAGGGCCAGCTACTGGTTCTGCAAGTGGGGCGCCTGAAAGATAAAGACAAAGCTGGCGCTCAGCACATCTCGATGGCTAAGCGAAATAACGTCTGGATGGCCCTCGAATGTGCCCGCAAGTCCCGCGACATCCTAGGCGCCAATGGCGTAGCCGACGAATACCCCCTCATGCGCCACATGATGAACCTGGAATCAGTAAAGACCTACGAGGGCACGCACGACATCCATACGCTGATCATCGGGCAAAGCGTGACCGGGGTAGACGCGTTCTAATGGGAACGTGGCTAAGATTCCTTGACCTTTTGGGAGTCGAGGTAGACAATCTCTTGGCTCCGGATTTGTATTACGAATTAACAAACTTATTCGGGTTCTATACTTTGTGACAACCACCCGCAAATTCTTGGTAGCCTTTGTTCCGGTAGCACTGGCCATTGCTGGCCTTGCTTTCTTTCTCCTACCGTTACCTCCACCGATTGTAGTTGAGATTTCGCCTGGCCATGACGGGGATACTGCCTGTCACATCGCACCCCTTGCGAGCCCTTTCACTGCGACCACGAAAGATCCGCTTATGCATGTTTGGGTTTTGGAAACCATCGTTTTTAAAGCTGACGAGCGTTCCTATCAAATTGTTTTTACCGGCGAGAACCCGCTATTGGGATGGAACCCTAAGCCCGTCGCGGCTGGAACTACCGCTTCCTATTACCTTTCATTAGATCCGCGGTTTACCTGCAGGAATAACACAACAAGCGCTAACGCAAGTACCTGTCAATTCCCGTTTACTGTTACAGACACCAATCCTGATTCCACCCACTCGACCGCTCCCTGCGACCCAACCATCCACGTCACTAAATAACCTCACCTAATTCACGCCCAACAATGCCCGCACTCTCGCGTCATTCTTTAAATGATCGAAATCCGGCGTGTCCCGCACCACATTCCGGGGATATCCCAGGTCCGCCGCCTCCTTTAGGGATTTCAGCGTGCTCTCGGTGTCCCCAAAATGGTTATAAAGAATGGCCGCTCGGAAGCGCACATCGGGATCCTTCGGCGCCGCTGCAAGTGCCCGCTGAAGGTCTGCCAATGCAACTGCCTTGTTGCCCAGTATCGCGTTATAGTCCGCCACACATGACAGTGCCAGCGCATCCCGGGAATTCACCTCGATTTTCGAATTCGCCAACTCAATCGCCCTCTTATAGGCTTGCAAAGCCTCAGGCTTGCGCGACGGAATCTGGTACAGAGCATCCCCCAAATTCCCCTGGTTCTGCCAGTCCTTCTCATCCAGTTTCACCGCCTGCGCAAAGGTATCGGCGGCATTCGCAAAGTCGTGTAACAGGAAGTACGACATCCCCAAATTCCCGTACGATTCAAAGTCCGGACGCAATCCGATCGATGTCTTGAACGCAGCAATCGCTTCCGGATAGCGTCCCAAATAGAGTTCCATCGCCCCCAGGTTCGAATAGCCCCGGTAATTTTCCGGCGCAAGTTCCGTCACCTTGCGAAACATCTCCGCGGCATCGCCATATCGCGCCTGGGTGTAGAAGAACACTCCCAACCCGCTGTAGCCGGCCCAGTAGTTGGGGCGCAGCGCAATCGCAGCGCGGTAAGCCTGCTCGGCCGCGGTAATATTCCCTAACTTTTGATAAGCGTCTGCCAGTTCCCCCAATGTTTCACCGCTGTCCTTATTCAAATCGAGAGAATGCTGGAATTCCTTTACCGCATCTTCGTACTGGCCTCTCCCGAGATCGACGCGCCCCAAACAAGTGTGCCCCTCGGCAAGATCGGGAGCTATGATGAGCGCCTGCTGGCAATTCCTGCCCGCCTTGTCGAGCCACTCCTTGCCTCGGTTCCTTTGCTCGAAACCCGTAGCGTAAGCCGCGCCCAGACCGGCATGAGCCGGCGCGTACTTCGCATCCACCTGCAGCGCGCGCTCGAATTGGGCAATTGCACTGTCGATGTTTTCCGGTTTCTCATACTCCTGCAAATACCCTCGCCCGCGGAGATAAAAGTCATATGCGCTGGCTTGCGTATCCTGCCGTGCATCCAGCAAATGCCTTTGCTCTGGCCTGACTACAACCGACAACATATCCAGCAGTTCATTCACGAACCGGTCCTGCAAAGCGAAAATCTCATCGGCTTGTCCGGTGAGAGTTCGGGCGGCGATCTGCCGGTGCGTTTTCGCATCGACGACGCTGCAGGTAATCCGGATCATTGTTCCCGACTGCTGCAAGCTGCCTTCCAGCACTAGGTCTGTGCCAAATTCGCGTCGCGCCTGCTCAGCATTCCTGACTCCGCCTGCGATTAATTCGCGGGCCGATACCAATTGCATGTGACCGTTGGCACTCGCCTGCACCAGCTTCGCAGTGACGGTTTCAGTCAGCCCCAGTCCCAGCGCAGTACTGGCTGAGTCACTGTCCACGGACTCAAAAGGCAGTACTGCAATCACCCGGTCGTGAACCGCCGGTTGCGGGCGGAAAGTGCGCACCATCCACACCACAAATGCGGCTAGAAGAACAAGCAGCGCCGGAATCCAGAGCAACTTCCGTTGAGTCGCACGCAGACCGAACCGGCTGAGGTCAACATAAGCCACACCCTTCCCTTTTTCTCCACCAGCAAGCTCGGTCAAGTCGCTCGCCATCTCATTTGCCGACTGATAGCGTTCCCCCGCATTTTTGCTGAGCGCCTTCAGTATTACGCCCTCAAATCCCTTGCTGATGTTCCCGTTCAACGATCGTGGCGCCGCCGGCCGCTGGTGAAGAATGGCGGCGATGAGCTGGGTTCCGGACGCATCCCCGAACGTTCGATGCCCGGTGGTCAGCTCGTATAAAACTGCCCCCGCAGCCCACACGTCAGTACGTGCGTCAACCGTAGCGCCTTGGAGCTGTTCCGGCGACATGTAGGCAGGAGTACCGGCATACTGAAAAGCAGCCGTCAGAGTCGAAGCCACACCCTTTTCTCGATCGCGGTCCAACAGCAGTGCCAGCCCAAAATCCAGAATCTTCAATTGTCCATTCGGGGTAATCCGGAGATTAGAAGGCTTCAGGTCCCGGTGAATGACTCCTTCACAATGGGCCGCGTGCAGACCATTCGCAAGTTGAATTCCCAGCGCTAAACTTTCCGCCTCGCTCAGTGGACCTTCCGCAAGTTTCGCATCGAGTGTAACTCCGGGGACATATTCGGTGACCAGATAGTCCATCCCGTCCTGCTGGCCGAAGTCGAATGCAGTGGCCACGTTCGGATGGCTGATCCGCGCGGCGCTGAGAGCTTCCCGGCGGAACTGCCGATGAGATGATTCGGGTAGAAGAGCCAGTGGCGGCAGAATCTTTAACGCAACATCGCGGTCAAGTTGCTCATCGCGGGCGCGGAACACAAGCCCCATCCCACCTGCACCGATCTGTTCAATGATGCGGTAGTGCCCGAGCACCCGGCCTGCACTGACACTGGGAACAGACATTCAGACGGATATTAGGGCAGAGGGCAGTCAGCGTCAACCGCAGTCTGGTTCGCTCTCTTAGAGCGTCCCAGCAGTAGGCCTGATCACCAATTCTTCCACCGTGCTATTGTCAGGCAATCGCAGAGCATCAACCACCGCCCGCGCCGCCGTCTCCACCGACATCATCTTTTTCCGCGGCGCGTCAGACCAGAACGACTTCCAGATGTCGGTATCGACAGCTCCCAACATCAGCGCAATCACCCTGATTCCCTTCGGCCGGAGCTCCTCGCGCAATGTCTTGGTCAGGCCCAGCGCTCCGTGCTTCGCAGCCACGTACCCGGCCATGTTGGGGAATGCCGTCTTCGCGGCAACGGAAAGATTGTTCAGAATTACGCTGCCACGCTTCATCAGCGGCAACGCCGCCTTGGTCACCAGGAATGTCCCGGTCAGATTGGTGTCGATCGCCTGCCGCCATGCCTCTGCCGGCAGCTTCGCAACCGGAAGGCTCTCATTCGCCATCCCGGCATTGTTGATCAGGATGTCCAGTCGCCGAAACTCACGCTTGACCACCGCCATCATCGCTGAAACCGCCCGTTCATCCCGCACATCGCAGACTACCGGCAACACCCGCACACGGAACTTCGCCAGCTGCTTTGCGCGTTGATTGAGCGTGGATTGGGTACGGCCGGAAATGACAACATGACAGCCTTCGGCCGCTAAAGCCCGCGCAATAGCGCGGCCGATCCCTTGGCTGGCGCCAGTAATCAGGGCGACTTTGCCGCGAAGCTCAGACGCCATTGGCCTTGTTATGAATCAACGACAAAAACTCCGTCCGGGTTTCCTGTTCCTCACGGAAACACCCCAGCATCGACGATGTCACCGCCGCGGAATGCTGCTTCTCCACCCCCCGCATCATCATGCACAGGTGCCGCGCTTCAATCACCACTCCCACTCCCTGCGGTTGAATCGCCTTCTGAATCGTCTCCGCAATCTGCGTAGTGAGCCGTTCTTGGATCTGCAACCTCCGCGAGAAAATGTCCACCAGCCGCGGAATCTTGCTAAGCCCGATCACTTTTCCATCAGGAATGTAGGCCACATGCACTTTGCCGAAAAACGGCAACATGTGATGCTCGCACAAACTGAACATCTCCACATCCTTCACGATCACCATCTGGTCATACGTGACCGTGAACAGGGCTTTCTTCAGCATCGCCTCCGGGTCTTCTTTATATCCCTTCATCAAGTGCTCGTACGCTCGATGCACCCGCTCCGGGGTTCGCGTCAAACCTTCGCGCGTGGGATCCTCCCCCAAACGCAGAATCATCTCCCGCACCAAATCCTCAAAACTGGCACTGGTGATCGTCGGACTGTCAACTGAACTCTTCACCGCTTCTCCTCTGTGAACCCCTGTGCCCTGTGTGGCTAAAGCCTTTGCTCTTCGCCAGCGTACTCAAACGAATTCATCAATGTTTCTTCAAAGCGCACTCTCTCCAGATGAGCCAGCTTGAACCCGCGCTGCAAAATATCGTAAACCGTCATCGACAGGTTCTCCGTTGTCGGAACCGCCTCCGCGAACTCCGGCAAAGTATTCAGGTTCTGCACATCAAACCGCTCCAGGATCTCCCGGCGCACAAACCCGTCCAGATCAACCAGGTTGCACACCATCCCGTTTTCATCCACCTGCCCACTGACCGTGACTTCCAGAGCATAGTTGTGCCCGTGCCCATGCGGATTATTACACTTTCCGTAAGTGGCAGCGTTTTCCGCCTTCGACATCGCGTCGCTATGCAACCGGTGCGAAGCCGAAAATCTATACCGTCGAGTCAGATGCGCTTTCATTCCTCTCCATAGAAATCCACAAACAAATCCGTCGTCTCATACACTCGCACCCGGTGCAACTGGGCTTGCGTCAGCTTCACCGCCAGCCGCTGCCAGATCGCAATCGCCAGATTCTCCGTGGTAGGTATCCGCGTCACAAACTCCGGCACCTCTTTATTAAGGAAGCGATGATCCATCGCCTCCAGCACTTCGCGATTCATCGTGTCTTTCAGTTGCTTTAAGTCGATCACAAACCCCGACCGCGGATCGACCGCACCCTTCACCGTAACTTCCAAAGTGTAGTTGTGCCCATGCCCATTGGGGTTGTTGCATTTGCCAAACAGACGCCGGTTCTCCTCCGCACTCAACGCAGGATTGTGATAATAGTGCGACGCCGCGAACTCAGCCTTACGTGTTAGATAAACCACAGTTTCCCCTCCGAGAGGCATTACCGAAAAGACAGAATCAGAAAAATGCCCGCAGCCGCAACTAGAACTAGAGCAAACCCCTGCTTGGGATCTCGGAATCGAGCCCAGCTCGTCTTTCCCTCACTTGGCGGGTCGTAAATCAGAAATGAGAGCGCAACACACACGCGAACGGGCCAGTCATAATTTTCCCATCCATGCTTCCGGATCGTCAGCCCCGCTGTAATCAAGAGCAGAATGCCGAGTACTCTAAACCCGTTCCTCGCTGACACGCTCCACCGCCTTTGCCTGGTCCTCAAGGATCCCTAACACCTCACGCGATCCGTATCCACGCCCCTTCCAACTAACCTTGCCCTCGCGGTGAGCAACTTTCGACCGCAACAGCAAGTACGAAAACATCGGCAACCCCATCACCGCCAAAACATTCGAAATCAACGAAAAATGAGCCTTGAGAATCCGCTTCAGAAACAATCCATACAAAACCGCGCACAGAAGACCCATCGCAATCGCCGCACCCGCTCGATCCTTAGCACCGAATCGGGCAGCGACCACCGCGCTCCCCACAATCAACCCAAACTCCATCAACCGCACCACCGCCAACCGCAGAGGCGACGGAAAGAGCAGCGCCAGATTCTTCGTCCACCCCTCCCGCAGCTGTGCAAAGCTGCGATACATCCGCGTCCGCACCGCATCCCCGCCAAAGCGAAAGAAAATCTTCCGCCCCGACCGCTTCACTGCCCGCGCCAGCGCAACATCCTCAAGCAAATCTCCGGCAATCGCCGTATGACCACCCACCGCGTCATACGCGTCCCGACAAATTAATATGTATTGCCCGTTCGCCGCTGCCACTGGCGATGCAGGATCGCTCACCTCCGCCGGCCGATATCTTCCCGCCAGCTCGGCAAAAATCACCGGCATCACCGCCCGCTCCCAGAACCCATGCACTTCCTGTTCCGGAGAATACGAAAGCAGCGTCGCTCCTTGCTCCTTTGCCTCCGCCAGCGCCCCAGCCAGCGATCCTGGACCATGCACCGTGTCCGCATCCGTAAATAGCAGCCATTCGCCTTTCGCCCACCCCACCCCCGCCGTCAGCGCGTTATTCTTTCCGCTCCAACCCTCCGGCAAAGGCCCCGCATCCACCACCCGCACTCCGGCAAACCTCTCAGCAATCTCGCGCGTCCGGTCGGTAGAGCCGTCATCGACAACGACGATCTCGACACTCACGCCCGCCTGCGAAACCAGCGACTTCAGACACGCCCCCAGACACGCTTCTTCATTCCGCGCCGGCACAATCACCGACACCACTGGCAGGCCCGCCACCGTATCAGACGCCGTCATACGCTGAATTAGTTATTATATCTGTGTGCGACGCATCCCCCTTCTATTGCTCATCTTCCTCACAGGTTGTTACGACGGCTCCCGGCCGCCTCGCATCAACACCCCCGCGCCCGAATTCACCGTGCAGGACGCCGACCGCAAAGTTGACCTTCACGACTTCCAGGGCAAGATTCTGGTTTTGAATTTCTGGGCGACTTGGTGTGCGCCCTGCGTCGAGGAAATGCCTTCCCTGGTCGACCTCCAACGCCGCATGGGACCAAAAGGCATCACCGTCGTCGGTGTGAGTGTTGATCTCAGTAGCGACGCCTATCAGCGTTTCCTAAAAGATCACAACATCGACTTCCTCACCGTACGCGATCCCGACCACAAAAGCAGCGACCTCTACGGAACCTTCAAATATCCCGAAACCTATATCATCGATCGCAACGGAATCGTTCGCCGCAAGTTCATCGGCGCCGTCGACTGGAGCCAGCCTGAAATCGTCGACTTTCTGGCCAAACTTTGAACGCATCTCCCGAGTTGGCACCCGCCCGGTTCTAAGATCATCATTTCCGCCCACTTTCCGCCAAGCTGGCGTATGATACTTGAGCGATTTACAAGCTTCTGAATTCTGAGGAGATCTCAACATGAAGATGCGCGGACTTACGGTGTTGCTGGCAATTGTGGTTCTCACCATCGTGCCACATTTGGCCAAGGCGCAAGCCCCTGCGGCGTCAAGCAACTCCTCCAACGCGGCGCTTCCATCCGCCCCGCAGCCGTCGCTTACCTACACTCCTCCATCGGCGAAAACCAAGTTCACCAACTACCTTTTCGATGCCTTCGGCCCCTACCCCATCATCGGCGCCGCCATCGCTGCCGGCATCAATCAGGCCGACAACGCTCCGCCAGAATGGAAACAAGGCGCAGAAGGTTACGGCAAGCGCTTCGGATCAAACTTCGGCATTCTCGCGATTAGCACTTCCACGCGTTATGGCCTGGCAGCACTCTTCCGCGAAGACACCCTGTACTACCGCTGTGAGTGCACGAGATTCTTTCCCCGGTTGGAACATGCACTGATCTCCACTCTCAGCGCGCGCCGTGGTGAGGATGGCCATCGCGTCTTTTCTTTCCCTGATCTCGTCGCTCCCTACGCTGGCACCATGGTCGGCGTCTATGCGTGGTATCCCGATCGCTACGATGCCCGCGACGCCTTCCGCCTCGGCAACTACAGCTTGATCGGATACGCCGCCGAGAACGTTGGCCTGGAATTTCTTTATCAGGGACCCCACAAATGGCTTACTCGCATGCACCTGAACAATACCCGCGTGGCGCCCGACCCCAACCAACACTGAAGTGAGCCTTCCACCTCTGTGATCCTCGGTGCGTGGTCAAAGATTCCCACGTTGCTCGGCGCACAGCCTTACTCCTTGACCCCAAGTCCGCCGCGGAGGATAATCCCTTTGCTCGGTCGCCCGCAGCGCCTCCCTCGCAACCGGACACGCCCGTTTCCATCGCGTGAGTAGGCCGCGATTCTCGAATTCGCACCGCGGAGGGTTTCACCGATGACACACCTTAGCGCATTGAAAGAAGCTGGCTCCCTCTTCCTGCTATTTGTAGCGATGGCGATCGCAGCACCGGCGCAGACATTCACCACGCTGGTGAACTTCGACGGAAGCAACGGCTCCGACCCTTCTCTGATGTCTATGGTTCAAGGAAAGGACGGAAGCCTGTATGGGACAACGCTCGGCGGAGGGATCAACTTTGAAGGAACCGCATTCAAACTTACTCGAACCGGCAAGATTAGAACACTCTACAACTTTTGCTCGCAACTGAACTGCTCCGATGGTTCTAACCCTTGGGCGGGGCTGCTTTTGGCAGCGGATGGGAGCTTCTACGGGACGACTCAATTCGGCGGAGATGTCACGTGCCCCTTCTACAACACCTGCGGCACGATATTCAAAATTACTCCAGAAGGAACACTCACGACCCTATTCAGCTTTGACGAGTCAGATGGGGAACTTCCCATATCAAGAGTCGTCCAAGCTACTGACCGTGAGCTATATGGAACAACCTCTCAAGGAGGGTTAAGTAACGAGTGCAGCCAGGGCTGCGGAACGGTTTTCAAAATGACCACTGAGGGCGACCTAACGACGCTACATAGCTTTAACGGCGGCGATGGCCAAGGCACCTCTGCGGGTTTAGCTGAAGGCACCGACGGAAACTTCTACGGAACGACCCCTGGCGGAGGGGAATTCGCCAACGGAACCGTCTTCAAAATAACGCCGCAAGGCGCTCTGACAACTTTGCACAGCTTCGATATCGGCGACGGGGCTAATCCCAAAGCTGGTCTCATTCAAGGCTTGGATGGAAATTTCTACGGCGCAACAATCGGGGGAGGATCGGGTGGTTGGGGAGTGGTGTTCAAGATGACCCCGAACGGAACCGTAACGATACTGCATAACTTTAGCCTGACCGATGGTGGCGAACCGTACTCACTGATTCAGGGTACCGACGGAAATTTCTACGGGACAACCTACTATGGGGGGAATTTTACCTGCTCGCAAGGCTGCGGAACCGTTTTCCAACTGACGCCAACCGGAACCCTGACGACATTGCATAGCTTTGACTCAAGTGACGGTTCTGTCCCTACCGGTGGGCTGGTCCAATCGACGAACGGAACGTTATACGGGACAAGTTCGCAAGGCGGGCGATACAACTCGGGCACACTTTTCAGCTTGAAGATGGGCCTCGGCCCCTTCGTGACATTCGTCCACGCCGCAGGTAAAGTCGGCCAAACCGGAGGCATTCTCGGCCAGGGATTCACCGGAACCACCAGCGTCTCACTCAATGGAATTGCGGCGACCTTCACTATAGTTTCCGACACGTACATCAAAGCCACAGTTCCCGCAGGAGCCACTACAGGCTATGTAACCGTGACCACCCCCACTGGCACGCTGACCAGCAACGTGCCCTTCCACGTGATCCCGTAACCTCCGCTATTCCTCGCTATCCTGACCGTCTTCTTCGCTCGACTCCTCGGCCTCGTCCTCTCCAATGCGGAACAGAGCCGCTTGGGCAGCGGCATGCTCCTGCAACTCACGCATTTCATCCACGCTGTCGACCACTCCGCCTTCCGGCTTCTCCTGTTTGCGTTGGACTCGGCGCTCGACTTTCTCCCGCTGCTTCTGTTGCCGCGCCTGCTCTTTCTTCCGCTTGGTAAACGTGGATCGGCCTCTAGGCATATTTCCATCCTATCTCTTTCTTATGATTGCTGCCCGCCATCAAGATCTTGCGGCGGTCTTGGCTGCCCCCCAGGGATTCGAACCCCGATAACCTGCTCCAGAGGCAGGTGTCCTACCATTGAACGAGGGGGCAACACACACGCGGCAGAACTCCGCCCGCCACTTCGATTTTATGGGCTGTTTCCACCGTGGTCAACCGCCGCCAGTGTACGCCTTTCTTTGCGAAGTTCGCGGCTGTTCTTCCCGCCTTCTGCGGTTTAAGATTTACCAAGGAGATTCCATGGCCACCACTCTCGGCAGCGTCAACACCCTCAACGGCGACTACACCGAAATCGCCTGCCGCCCGCTCGAGGCCGAGCGTTGCGCTCTCCTCGTGGTCGACATCCAGAAAAAACTCCTGCCTCCGATTTACCTGAACGCCCAACTGCTCAAGAATTCGCAACTCCTCATTCGCCTCGCCGGCATCCTCAAGATTCCCGCGCTTGTAACCACGCAATATGCCAAGGGCCTGGGCAACACCACTCCCGAGATCGCTTCCCTGCTACCCGAAACCCAGCCCATCGACAAGCAAATGTTCTCCTGCTTCGGCAGCGAGGCATTCTGCTCCACCCTCAAACGCCTGCCGGGAAATCGCAATACTGTCTTGCTCTGTGGAATGGAGAGTCATATCTGTGTGATGCAGACCGCGCTGGGAGCGCTGCGCGAGGGCTATATCGTCCACGTCGCTTCGGACGCTGTCAGTTCCCGCACCGAATGGAATTGGAAGATCGGTCTTGAGCGCATGCGTGCCGCCGGTGCCGTCATCTCCTCAACCGAGATGATCCTCTACGAACTGCTGCGCTCCTCAGGATCACCGGCTTTCAAAGAGTTACTGCCCTATCTAAAAGGCTAAGATTTGCTTCGCAGGTAAATCGGTGCGAATCCGTAGCCAGTTTTTTTCGCGCGCTACCTATTCCTTCTGCTTCACCCTTACCACTGTAATCTTCGAAAACCCCTCTTCAAACGTCGGCGGCTTCAACTTTGCCGCCATGCGCCGCATGGCTTCTTCCGGAACCACCCGGTCCCGCCGCCGGTTCCGTTCCAGGCAGGTCTCCAAGGGAACATCAAATAACACCGCTTGCACTTCGTATCCATAGTCTTTCGCCAGCTTGATCCAGCCTTGCCGCTCCTGCGGCGTAAGGTTCGTCGCATCCACATAGTTCAACGGCCGCCGCGCAATCAGCCGAGCCTTCAGCATTGATCGCAGATTCGAAAATATCAGGTCCTGAAATCGCTGTTCTGTCGGATCATCAAACAACAGCACCCGCAACAGGTCGCTCGAAAGCGGTGTGATCTTGTTTCGCTTGAACCAGGAACTCTTCCCTGACCCCGGCAGCCCAATGGCCAGAACCACCGTGCCTTTGGACGGCCGCGCAGGCGCCGCCGGCACTACTGCTCCAACCTCAGCGCTGACGGCCGCCACCGCCGCTGCGGGGACGGCTCCTTCCGCCGCCTTGATACCCTGGCTTGCCCTTCCGCTGCGCCCGCGCCCGCCTCTTCCACGCCGCCGCCGGCGTCGGGTCACATCGCCGGCTTCGCCCGCACCGGATTGAACCGGCTGTGGCTCCGCCGAATTACCAATTTCTCGAAACTGTGGCTCGGAAGCTTCAGGTTCACCATGCTCTTCGACACGGTTCTCTGAAATCCGCGAAGGCTGGCTCACTTCGGTATCGTAGAACGCGGGCTGCAACGGCGCTGCGGCCGGCTCCCCCGCAGCTTTCTCAGGCCCTTTTTTGCGGCGCGTCAAGCGCTCGCGCATCCATTTACGCATGTCTGGCTTTTAACACACCTTGAGGCCTATGAGCAACGTATGTAGTCACAAACGAACCAATCCCGCTATGTAGCTGTGAGCGTCCCCACTCGTACCGATTTGAAACTAGCCGCCCCCTTCTCCGCGCTCTCTGTGGCCATCCTCTGCGAACTCTGCGATTAAAGGTTTTGGCTAGAATAACCCTATGACCATTCCTCCCGAAATCCGCGGCCAAAAGTACATCCTGCTAACCACCTTCCGCAAGAACGGCACCGCCGTCCCCACCCCCGTCTGGTTCGCCGAAGACAACGACAAACTCTATATAAAGACCCGTGCCGACTCAGGCAAAACCAAGCGCATCCGCAACAACCCGCAAGTGCGAATCGCTCCCTGCACCGTCCGTGGCAAAATCACCGGCCCCGAATTCCCCGCGTCAGCTCGAATCCTTCTCCCCGAAGCTCAGTCCCGTGCCCACCAGGCAATCAATAGCAAATATTGGATGGCCAGCCTCTCCATCTGGAACAAGAAGAATGTCTACGTGGAAGTCTCAGCATTCAATTCCTAATCCCATTTCAGTACAGCAGCCCGTTTTTCTTTGCGCCCTTAGCGTATTTTCTCTGCGAACTTCGCGGTAAAACCCTTTGTTCGATCAGCGAAAATCCGCGCGGCAGCATTTGCCGCCCATTCCGTTCCCTGCTACCATTTTCCTTGTCCCCAGCCCGAGACTCTTTTCTGTTGTGACTTCATCATCATTCTGGAGGCGACATGGCAATCAAAGTCGGTATCAACGGTTTTGGACGCATCGGCCGCAATGTGATGCGCGCTTCACTGAACGATCCCAATATTGAATTCGTCGCCGTCAACGATCTCACCGATCCCAAAACCTTGGCCCACTTGCTGAAGTACGACTCCATCCTCGGCAACCTGTATAACAATATCTCCGCCGGCCCCGACAGCATCACCATCGACCACAAGACTTTCAAAGTCTTTGCCGAAAAAGATCCCGCCAAGCTCCCCTGGGAATCTGTCGGCGCCCAGGTCGTCCTTGAATCCACCGGACGCTTCACCGACGCCAATGACGCCAAGAAACACATGCGCGGCCCGGTGAAAAAGGTAATCATCTCCGCTCCGGCTAAGAACGAAGACGTCACTCTCGTGTTAGGCGTGAACCACGATGTTTACGATCCCGCCAAGCACCACGTCATTTCGAACGCTTCCTGCACCACGAACTGTCTGGCCCCGATCGCAAAAGTCGTCCATGACAATTTCAAGATCACCTGCGGCACCATGACCACCATTCATTCCTACACCAACGACCAGGTCATTCTCGATTTTCCCCACAAAGACCTGCGCCGCGCCCGCGCCGCCGCCATCAACATGATCCCGACATCCACCGGCGCCGCGAAGGCTCTCAAGCTGGTCATCCCCGATATGGCCGGAAAACTCGACGGCTTCGCCATGCGCGTGCCCACACCGAATGTCTCTGTCGTGGACCTGGTCGCGTTCGTCGAGAAGAAAACGACGAGAGAAGAAGTCAACGCCGTGCTGAAGAAAGCCAGCGAAGACGGCCCGCTGAAAGGCTACCTGGGATATGAAGAGCACGAACTGGTCTCCGCCGATTTCCGGGGCGACTCGCGCTCTTCCATCGTCGACGCTCCCATGACCCTGGTCGTCGCCGGCAATTGCGTCAAAGTAATTTCCTGGTATGACAACGAATGGGGATACTCATGCCGCGTCCGCGACCTGATCAACTACCTCGGCAAGAAAGGCCTATGAACTCTCTCGCGTATTGTCATCCTGAGAGAGGCGCTCTTTGCCGAACGAAGGATCTGGGGGAACCACCGCGCGCAATCGCGCAAAGCGCGATTGCAATAAAGCGCGAGGCGACCTTCCTCATTTCTGTGGGATACGACTAATGCCCAAACTTTCCATTCGCGATCTCCCCATCAATGACCACCGCATCTTCATGCGTGTCGACTTCAACGTCCCCCTCGAAGACGGTCGCGTAATGGACGATACCCGCATCCGCGAAACCCTCCCCACCATCGAGTACGCTCTCCGCCACGGCGCTCGCCTGATTCTCGCCTCCCATCTCGGACGCCCCAACGGCAAACCCAATCCCTTGCTAAGCCTCAAGCCGGTAGCCGAGCGCCTGCGCATGTTGCTCGACAAAGAACTGGCCCGCGGCGAGAACGTAGGTTTCTGCCCAGAGTGTGTCGGCCCCGAAGCCGAAGAGGTGGCGGGCAAACTCGAGAAAGGCCAGACTCTGCTGCTCGAGAATCTCCGCTTCCATCCCGAAGAGGAAGCCAACGACGAGAAATTCTCCAAGCAACTCAGCGCCCTCGCCAATTACTACGTCAACGACGCTTTCGGCGCCGCCCATCGCGCCCACGCTTCCACCGTCGGCATCACCAAGTTCCTGCAAAAAGCCGCTGCCGGCCTGCTTATGGAAAAAGAGCTCGAATATCTGGGCAAGACCATGCACCACCCCGAAAAACCTTTCGTCGCCATTCTCGGAGGCGCCAAAGTCAGCGACAAGATCGCCGTCATCGAAAACCTGCTGAGCAAAGTCGACGTCCTCATCATCGGCGGCGCCATGGCCTATACCTTCCTAAAAGCCCAGGGTGCCGATGTCGGCAAGTCACGCGTAGAAGACGACAAGCTCAACCTCGCCCGCCAGATCGTTCAAGACGCCAAGAAGCACAACGTTAAACTTCTACTCCCGCTCGATCACGTAGTCGCCGACCGTGTCGATCTCAACGCTGTAACCCGTGTCATCGATGCCAAAAATCCAATTCCGCCAAACATGATGGGTCTCGACATCGGCCCCAAATCAGTCGAAGAATTCTCCGAAGCCATCTCCACCGCCCGCACCATCGTCTGGAACGGCCCCATGGGCGTCTTCGAACTTCCCCCATTTGCCAAAGGCACGTTCAAGATCGCCCACGCCGTTGCCGACAACGGCGGAGCCACATCCATCGTCGGCGGCGGCGACTCAGTCTCAGCCGTCCACGCCGCTGGCGTCGCCGACAAGATCACCCACATCTCCACCGGCGGCGGGGCTTCTCTCGAATTTCTCGAAGGCAAGAAACTCCCTGGCGTCGAAGCTCTCACTGATAAAAAGTAGACAGACCTGGCTAGTTAGCCGCCGAGTCTTTGCATTGTTTTGAAAGTGTGCTGATGCGGCCCACTCGAAGCCTCGTGCCTGGGGAATCGTTCACTGGCGCCTGTGTTTCGTCTGAGGTCATCGGGGGCGCCGGCGAACCCTGGTCGCTCCTCATCTTTCCCGTGATGGCAACTTCCTCGCCGAGGTGCTTCTGCAACTTGTTTTCGTTGCCCACCAGTCTAATGACGGTACCCGTATTACTTGTGGTCAACACGTAATTACCTGGCGTCCCGCCCAGACAGCCGTGCACCTCATTCGCGCCCGCCGAACCTCTGTCGTTAGGGTTCGTCATCTGTCCCCCCGGTGAGTCTTGCGCCAACACAAACGACCCGCTCAACAGCCCCAGCGTTAAGAATAAAAATATCTTTTTCATCTTTGCCTCCGGCAATCTTAAAGATGTAGATGCTTCCGACTCTAAGCATTGCCGCCAGCCTTTCCTATCCCCTTGAAGCCGTAACCCGCTACCGGAAACGCTGTAGCGATGTCAACCCGGTGGCAGAAGCCACCATCCAAAATAAATATGATTCGCAAATTAAAGTCCGGAGAGTTTCGCCTCTATTCGCGGAAGAAAGATCCCAAGACAAACAACCGCCGCAATCTGGGGACATTTAGATCGCTCCGGGCAGCCAAAGCCCATGAACGCGCCGTGCAATATTTCAAACGTCACGGGTAAACGATCCAAGGGGCAAACCGTTCGATCTTCTGCGTGACTCCGCGTCTCCGTGGTGAAGGGCACCTACCCCATCACTGGCCCCGCCATAAACCCTCCATCCATCACTAGCGCCTGCCCCGTCATAAACGACGCCCGGTCCGAGCACATCCACAGCACCGCTTCCGCAATTTCCATCGGCTTTCCAAACCGCCCAATGGGATGCATCCCCAGCATGTGTTTTTCGACTTCCGGCGCGCCAAACAAGCGCTCTGCCATCGCCGTCTCGATCACCGCCGGACACACCGCGTTGATGCGAATGCCGCTCTTCGCCGTCTCCAGCGCCGCAGACTTCGTCAAGCCCAGCACGGCGTGTTTGCTCGAACAGTAAGTGGCCATTCCAGCCGCGCCAATCAACCCCGCCACCGACGACATATTGACGATCGCTCCCCCGCTTCCCTGCTTGAGCATCTGCTGAATCTCATACTTCAGGCAAAGCCAGACGCCCTTAAGATTGATGTCCATCGTGCGGTCCCAGTCCTCTTCCGACTGTTCCGTGATCGGGCTCGCAGCCCCTTCGATCCCGGCATTATTGAACGCAATATCCACGCGGCCATAGTTCTCCACCGTCTTTTTCACCAGCGCTTGCACGTCGGCAGCCCGCGCCACGTCGGTCTTCACAAACAAGCCATCGCCACCCGCCCCACGGATCTGATCAACCGTCGCTTTTCCTTCCGCTTCCCGCCGCCCCGCGACTACCACTTTCGCTCCGGCTTTCGCAAACAGCACGGCAGCATCCCTGCCAATCCCCGACGTCCCCCCGGTCACAATCGCAACTTTGCCTTGTAGTTCTTCCGCCATAATTTCTCCTTAAACTCGGCCCCAGTCTATCAGCAACCCACGTAGGGGCAGACGTCCCATCTGCCCCGGCCTCTGCGCGCTCTCTACGTTCGCTGGGTTCTCTGCGGTTGAAGCTTTTGGGAACGATCTGCGTTTTCTGCGAAATCTGCGGCCAAAGATTAAGGACCCCCATGCGGGTGTCCCGCCCACAATCTAATACTTCGAAGAGCGGGTCAGTCGGCGGGGTGACCGTAAATGCGGTCTTTAAAAAACCGGCAGGTTGCGCCAAATCCGTGCGCGAGGAGTGCGGAAAGGATGAAGGGAAAAAAGGAGACGGCCAGCCCAATCACACATATCGTACATTTGAAGGAAAAAGCGACACACACAGCGACCCATGACGCCAAGCAGACTGGAGCAGCCTCATTTGAGGACCAGGCGTTATCCGAGTAGGCCAAAACGGCGAACGGTAATGCCGAGATCAAGCAAATCCTGGAGAGTTGGTCGAGTCGTGTGTGGAACACGCCGAGGTGCATGCCAAGATAGATCGCGTAGGTGATAACCAAAAAGCAAAAAAGACCAAGACATTGGAGCACCTTACGCTCGCTACTGTCCCACGCTTCGCAGATATACGCCCGCATATTGAGAGTATTGTCGCTGCAACGAGGGGCCGCGCCAAGATGTCCAGAGAATCAGGTAAATGTTACTGAAGTCATCCGCGCCGGCTATGAGCAGTATTCGGTTCACGGGGTTTTTCCGAGGGCGTGCACAGTGAGGCGCTCACTAGCGGCAGCAAACGCCGTACCGCTGCCAAAGCTGAAACCACGGGTTGTGCGCGAGCATCTCGTCGTGCCTTCGATTTACAGCCCAGAGGTCGCTCGAACTCAGCGGTCTGGTGTCCGGCACGGCGAAAATGCGTTCTAGCAACTCGATTTCGGCAATGGTCTTTTCGGCGTCCATCCGTCACAATATCTAACAAAAAGGCGCATAGGTCAATTCGCATGTGGCATCCTCAAAGACCGCGACTCGATCAACCACATGGCGGAACGATGACGAGGAGCGCATCGCTGCGGCGGAACTCGCCGAGATCCAGAATCGACTCATCCCCTCAGCCTCCTGGTTCCGGCTCGGGATTCTCGAAGTGGCCAGCGTCACGGGTGGATTCTTTCACGACCGCTCAATGAGTACATGGCGATGTTACGCCACTTGAGAACCGAATCGCGCACGAACGGTCGGAACGAGCTAGAATGTCAAGGTTAAGGATCTCCGTGCCACTTTCGTCACTCCAGAAAAGGCGGGTGTCGCATGAGTCCGGAAACACTACAGGCCGAATCTCCATACTGCGTGAGGATTGAGACCGAAACCGGCCAATCCTCGACTGTTCCCATTGCCGTCTTGACACCGAAGCAATTAGAAGTCTTTCTTCAGAGTGAGTTCAAGAGGTTGGTGCAAGAAGCAGGTGTAAAGGGTGCACGTATTCATGTGGAGCGGGCGACCGTTGCTGACTACGAGCACGTCCTCCGTGAGGTTGCAGCGTGCCTGTTCTCTGCAAAGGCACGCGCCGCATGACTCGGCGGTGGGCTATATTCCCCGGAATTTCGAAGCGGGAATTGCACCAACACCTGTCATGATGCCGAATGCCCCACACATCGCGCACTTTGCGATGGGTGGGGCACCGGCAAGGCCTGCTGGTAGACCATCACGCCTGCGATGGTTCCTTACCTACTGCCCACCTACGCTTTTCGGAGTGAAAACGACACCACGCAGGGCTTCGGCAAACCCGGCAGTTCGTAAGGTCTTGAATTTCTCGCCGGGAGGTAGACTCGTCGCGCTCACCTTATCCGTGATTACGACAAGTTGGTTTGGATCCGCGCCTGGTCGCCATTTCCGCTCACGGTTGAGGTTATGGCAAAGATGGTTGCAGTGCCGTCTTGATTCACGACGCCGGTGATATTGCGGAGGCCATCGGTCCCGGGAGACCATGGCAATCCAGTCGCCGAATTGTTTCCGGTGGGGTAACCACTGACAGTGTACGGCACTCCCAATTGCAATCCGGATTGCAAAACATAAGCCTGGTTCCACTGACCCATGACGGAATCGAAGATCCATTTCTGCAATCCTGCCGTCGTCTGCGCTGCTGCACCCGTATACAGTCCGTTGGAGTAGGTGTTGTCACCGTTTCCCTCATCGGCCACGTAAAGAGTGTTGGCGTCTGCAAACCAGATCCCGAACGGAAATGACGATGTTGACTTCAGCGCTGTGGGAAAACCCTTCAAAATACACATATTGTTGGGATCAAGACCTAAGGTCTGCAGATTATTCGGGTTGTAAGTCATGGGAGCTGTGGGCAGAACCGCATTAGCGGCGGGCAGGCCGACGCCGTTTAGATCGTTGCATATCGTGAGAGTAGGATCAACAAAGTAAACCGTGTTGACGCCGTTGCCGCCGCTGCCTTTCGTGTAATACACAACGTTGTTGAAGATGGTAAGACCACGGAAGTTGTCGTCTTTGCCGATCTTGTCATGGGGATCGCCTAACTGGGTAATGTTGAAACTCGCCAGGGGCATAGGAATTCCAGGCTTTGTCCCTGGAGTGATAAACTGTGCGCCCGCCCCGACGATGATCCCGTTCGGTTGAGGATTGCTGCCATTGCCCGCATTGCCCGCGGTGTAAAAGAAATTCGCTCCATTGATGTTGTTGAAGATCGCTGCACGGCCGTTGTTCCCGCTGTAGGCATTGGTTTCAGTGAACGTGAATTGTCCCGTAGCATCGACGAGCGCTACGGCACGATAGTAATTCGTGCCGACTGGATTCGTCGCATCAATGACACCAGGAGTGTTCGAATTCGAAACATCGAGTTGGTCAATGGGAGAAGCATACCCCATGACGGTCACGTAACGGCCGTCGAGGGACAAGTTGAGAGATGCTTCGGATTTGGAGGAGAAGCTGGTAATCAACGAGTGCTTCCCGGTCGGGGCTTCATTTCGCGAGCTGTTTGGCACTTCAAGTGAATTGATGAATGCACCGTCAGTAGTGTACTGGTCCAGGAAAAGTCTAGAGGTGATACCGAAGCTACTGTCAACCAGCGCGTTGTTCCAAACATAGGGGTAAGTTCCGTCAGTTGTGGCGTTTCCGTTACACCCAGCTTGCGTATTCTGGCAGTTTGGAGGCAGTAGCTGCCCGACCATGACGTTGTTTGGGTTGTTGTCGTATACACTGCGGCTGACCACCAGGTTGCCGGCAGAAAAAGGCTTTGTATTCTGTGCAGAGGTAGCCACAAGGCCGGCGAGAACAGTTAACGAAAGCGTTGCCAGCCGCTGAGCGCCCGCCCACAAACGATCGAGATTTCTGACGCCGTTTAGTGTCATAGGGATTCTCCTTTTGAGTCGCAGGGATTGAACTATCCACCCTGGGATTCGCAATTGATTTTTTCAGCTAAGGATTGCTTGGCTGTGACGGGATCGTTACACTTCGACAAAAATCGCGGCAGCGGTAACTGCATCTGTGGGTGCTTTGTTGAAATCAGGGCGGGTGTCCCACGTAACGACTCTCCCAATGCGTGCCCCAGGTCCGTGCCTCAGCCCTAAAGTTCATCACCAACGCGCTCGCTAACCTGGCCCTGCATCCGCGGTAAACTTACCAAGAATGCCTCATGCGCATCCTCCTCACCTCCGCCAAGACCATCTCCCTCCACGGCCCCGCCGACATCACTAAAGAAACTAGCGACGCCATCGTCAACGCCGCCAACTCTTCGCTCCTCGGCGGCGGAGGCGTCGACGGCGCGATTCACCGCGCCGGCGGTCCATCCATCGTCGCCGAATGCAAGACCATCGTGGCAAAAATCGGTCATCTCGCTCCCGGCAAAGCCGTCATCACCAATGCAGGACGCCTCCCTGCAAAGTTCGTCATCCACACTGTCGGCCCCGTCTACCGCAACGGCAAAAGCGGAGAGCCCGAAACCCTGGCCAGCAGCCACCGCGAATCCATCCTCCTAGCCGACGACCATGCCCTCCAGTCGCTCTCTTTCCCCGCCATTTCAACCGGAGCCTACGGATACCCCATCGCCGAAGCCGCCCAAATCGCAATCTCCACCGCAGCCGAGTTCCTGGTCGCAACCATCCATCTGAAAGCCATCCGCTTCATCCTCTTCGACGCCGCCACCCTCCGTGCCTACGAAACCGCAGCTCATGAGCTGCACAATTCCAGTTTTCCATGCAAAATAGAAGAGTGATGAAGCGGATCCTGTGGCCCTCTGTGTTCTGTGGTAAAGCATTTAAGGAAATGATTTCTCTAGGTTCTCTGCGGTTGAAGAGTTTACAAATGATCTGCGTTTTCTGCGAAATCTGCGGCTAAAGATTAAAAGGACCCCATGCCCCGCACCAAACTAATCGCCGGCAACTGGAAGATGTACAAGACTCCCGACCAGACTCGCGGCTTCTTCCACGCCTTTCTGCCTCTGGTCGCCGGACACACCCGCGACGAAATTCTCGTCTGCCCGCCCTTTATCGATCTCCACGCAGCCCTCGAATCCGCCAAAGGATCGAATGTCATGGTCGGCTCACAGAACATTCACTGGGCCGGCGAAGGCGCTTTCACCGGCGAAATCTCGCCTATCGTCCTGCTTGCGATCGGCGTCACCCACTGCATCATTGGACACTCCGAGCGCCGCCAATACTTCGGTGAAACCGACGACACCGTCAACCTTCGCCTGAAAACCGCTCTCGAGACCGGCCTGACTCCGGTTGTCTGCGTTGGCGAAGTTCTCGAGGAGCGCGAAGCCAATCTAACCGAGGACGTTCTTCGCCGCCAATGTGCTCGGGCCTTCCACAAGATCTCCACCAAGAAAGCCGACAAGCTGGTAGTAGCCTACGAACCCGTCTGGGCCATCGGAACCGGAAAAACCGCGACGCCACAAATGGCTTCCTCGGCCCACGCCCTGATCCGTGGCGAAGCCGCCAAGACTTTCGGCGTCGAGTTCGCCGCCCAGCTCCGCATCCTCTACGGCGGCTCTGTAAAACCCGAAAACGCCAAGGCCCTTATGTCCGAATCAGAAATCGACGGCGCTCTGGTGGGCGGTGCCAGCCTCGATCCCAAATCCTTCGCCGCCATAGTCAATTATTGAAGACGACGACGGCAGCGGCGGCGGCTTTCGCCGCCACCGCCGCCTTGTTATAATCATTGAGCTTCGCCCACAGCGGCAGCAGCAGTGTGCCGCTCCCTGCGGAAGCGGTCTTCGATGCGAACGTGGTCTTAAAGGCGGAAGTGGTGGAATTGGCAGACACACCATCTTGAGGGGGTGGCGCCGTGAGGCATGGGGGTTCAAATCCCCCCTTCCGCACCATTCACAATCTGCAAACAATTTCTTGGGGGTTCACAGGAGCGTTTCGTGTGGACCTATGTCCAGAAGACCGGTGAATTATTGCGTGAAGGATTGCACATCGCGCGCGGATATTCCGGGTACGACGATCCCAAGACTGGGCAAAACGGCAAGAACAATCCGGAACTCGAAAATGTCGAGGCGGTTGGGCCGATTCCGGTGGGGAAATATTTCATCGGAGCGCCTTACAATTCCGCGAAGCACGGGCCGTTTGTGTTGCCGTTGAAACCAGATCCTGCCAACGAAATGTTCGGACGGTCCGAATTTCTGATTCACGGAGAGTCGAAGGAGCATCCCGGAGCGGCGTCGCGAGGATGCATCATTATGGGTGCCGATGTGAGAGCCAAGGTGGCAGAGTCGGGGGACAAGGTGTTAGAAGTCATTTCCGGCTTGGCAGAGGATACACGGGTGGCGTGAGGGCGGATACAAACAGCAGCGGCCACGGATTCACACGGATCTCACGGATCTAAATAAATCGCCGAGGCCGCTGAGAACGGCACCTTAACCACAGAGGACACGGAGGTTCGCAGGAGGGTGCCTTCTCTGACCGGCCCTTGACGCTGACTAGATGTGCCCATAGCATGGTAGTCGAAGGTATTCTGAGAATTACACATGATTATTCTGATCACGATCGTTCATATTATTGTTTGCTTGTTTCTGATCATCGTTGTGCTCTTGCAGAGCGGAAAGAGCGGCGACATTACCGCAGCCTTTGGCGGCATGGGCAGCCAGACAGCGTTTGGGCCGCGGGGCGCGGCGACGGCATTGTCCAAAGCGACTACCTGGTCGGCGGTCATCTTTATGGTGACCTCGGTCACGCTTTCGGTGTACGCGTCAAAGCATGCCAACATTTCGAAATCGGTGTTACAGGGGATTCCGGCGGCGACGAAGCCGACGGCTCCAGTTCCGGTGCCGGCGCCGCCGAAGAAATAGCCATCAGCACTCAGCATTCAGCATTCAGCCCGGAAACGACTGAGGAGCTCCCCTTGAGGACGGCAAGATCCGCGCAGGGCTGAATGCTGACGGCTGAGTGCTGACAGCTTCTTTATGATCCACGAAATCCTCGCTGTCGGCCCGCTACAGTGCAACTGCTCGGTCATTGGAGACGAGAGCACGCACGAGGCCATGGTCATTGATCCTGGGGACGAGATTCAGAATATTCTTGCCATCATTCGCAAGCACAAGCTGGTGGTAAAACAAATCGTGGTCACGCACGCCCATATTGACCACGTAGGCGGAGCCACTAAACTGCGGGCCGCCACGGGCGCTCCAGTTCTGCTCAATCAGAATGACCAGGACCTGCTTAACATGCTGGATGTGCAGGCGGCGTGGTGCCGCATGGCGCCTCCGGGCGAAGTCAAGATCGACCAGAGCATCGGCACAGCCGACACGGTGAAAGCCGGGTCGCTGGTGGCCGACGTGATTCACACTCCCGGCCACACCGAGGGCAGCGTCTGTCTTTATTTTGCGGCAGAGAAGAAGTTGATTGCCGGCGACACCCTGTTTGCCGGCAGCATTGGCCGCACCGACCTGCCCGGCGGATCGATGGAGAAAATCATCTCGTCGTTACATGAGAAGGTGCTGGCGCTGCCCGACGAGACCGTCGTGGTTCCCGGCCATGGGCCGCTGACGACGATTGGCGAGGAGCGGGAGAGTAATCCGTTCTTACAGAAGTAGAGAGTGACTTAGCCGCAGATTTGCGCAGGTCACGCTGATCGAAAATCAACCCCAAGAGCGGCCGCGGATTTGCATGTGAAATTGGGGATAGACGTGCCCCGGTTTTCTGTCTTGATGAATGGTGAACGTCCCGTCTGTCCCCGGATTATGTCACATACAACTTCGTAGCCGATGTAGGTGACTTCTTCGCACAATTACTCCTCGAAGCGTCCAAATAGGTGGGAGGCAGGGCAGCCCGCCTGAGTGCTACTCAGATGTGGTAAAGGAGGTTCTCGATTGCCGCCGCATAAATCTCCCTTAGCCTCTTGTATCGGGTAGCGTCGAACGCCGCGGGGTCGAAACGCGTTCTTAACGCTTTTCCGGGGTGGAGGTTATTTCGCATCCGCTGAACTTCGTGAATTACCTCCTCCACGGGACGCGCGCCTTCCCGCCCGGCTTCCTGAAACTTGATCGCTCCCAAGAGATCGAATTCCTTTGCCGCCCCGATGAGCTCATCTAGGAGCACCCTGTCGGGGAGCTCAGTCTCGGAGCCCTCCGCTTCATCCCACTCCACAAGCATGAACACGATCAAGGCCGTTTCGAGCGCCGCCCCCAACGCTACCGCCGCCATGAAATATGAGCCTGACGGTTCCAGTTTCTTCGCTTCGTTCTGATAAAAGGTGAGAAGTTTGGTGGCGTCGTCCGCATGCTTCGTCTCAGTCAGCTTGCCCATATGCCGCTCCCCCATCTGCGTGGTGGCTGCTGGCAATCTAACACCTGATGTTGGGGTGTTGGAGTCGCGCTCAGTTCCCCCTGAAGGGTGACTTTTCTCGTTGCTGGCCGACCGCGTCTGGTGTTAGCCTACCAAGGTATCGTCGACGCACAAGGCTTTACCGGCGGAAGTCGGGCGTGCTGCGACGAAGATCCCGCGCCCGTGCGGCGGGAAATTCAAAATTTGTCCAATTTTGGAGGAACGTTATGCCAAACAACGGCGTGACTCTCGCAGAGAGAGTTGGCGCATCCTACCAGCAGTTGTCCTCTGTTGCATCAGACCTTAACAAGATTTCGGATGAGTTAGGAAAGTCGATTGCCGAGATCGATTCGGCGTTGAAAAAGCTCAATCTTGGGGTTGAAGTGTGGGTAATGATTTCAAGTCAGTCGGGCCGGCCCGAGGAAAATGACTTCACCTATTACATTGAGTCCGTCGGTTATGCGAAGGTAGATGGGTCGTGGGGAATCGCGCTGAAAACCGAATCGGGCGATGAGCGGTTTGATGAATCAACGACGCGTCAATGGCTTTTTAACGAGGGCCCGCGAACGTTGAGGCTCGCGTCGATTGGACGTTTGCCGGATTTGCTCGACGCGCTAAGTCAGGAAGCGGTTAGGACGACGGCGTTAATTAAGAGCCGCTTGACTGAAGTTCAATTGGTGGCCGGGGCGGTCGTGGGGGCGGCAAAACCGCCCGCTCCGGTTGCGAAGGTGCCGACGTCCCCCTTTGCCGCGTTGCTTGAGAATGGGGCGAAGAAATGAATCGATTATTTCTTGCTGCATCGTTCGTCCCCGGGGGTCTTCTGACTCTGGCAGCCATAGTGTCGATGTTTTGCCTCGTGGTGCTGTGCGCGATCTACAAGAAGGGTGATGTCAAGGTACACGTCGTACGTGGCAAGACAAGTTTTGAGTTGGACGCTAAGGAGCAGAGTCGGAGGTAGCGCTGGCACTCAGGATTAGGTTTCGGGGTGCCCCGCTGCTTCTGTTCGGCAAACCCCTTGGTGCGGGCGGTGTGGAATCCCACGTCTCGCAAAAGCAGCGAGATGTGGGGCACACGTCGGTTGGGTGGTGGCGACATTCAAAGCGGCATCAAAGGCTGCGGCGGATGAGAGTGTCCGCCCTACATGAGTTGAGCGGACTGCTAGAGACAGCCGATTCCTCGGCGCTTCGCTTCTCGGAATGACAAGTGCGAGGGAGTTGTCGCTCTCCCCGGCGTCGTTACTCCACTTCCCGCAAGAGCGGCGAGAAATGCGCACCCGGCGTTACACAGCACGGGGAGAACGCCTTGCAGCGACAGAGCAGATGTCAGGGAGTGCAGGGGTCCCTTCGGCTTCGCTCAGGGCAGGCTCTTCGACTCCGCATCTCGATTCGCGAGGCGAATCGAGATGCTGCGCTCAGGATGACAAGGGTTAAGTGATCGGCACGGCTGAAGCCGTGCCCTGATACGGTGATTCTCAGCGTCCGGTTTCTAGTTTCTGGTTTCTGGTTTCCGGCAAACCCCTTGGTGCCGGCAGTGTGGAATCCCACGTCTCGCAAAAGCAGCGAGATGTGGGGTACACGTCGGTTGGGTGGTGGCGACATTCAAAGTGACATCAAAGGCTGCGGCGGCGGACTAGAGTATCCGTCCTACGCGAGTTGAGCAGACTGCGAGAGACAGCAGATTCCTCGGCGCTTCGCTTCTCGGAATGACAAGTGGGAGGGAGTTGTCGCGGCGGACGCACGGGCGAGGACGCCCGCGCCTACATTTCACCACAGAGGCACAGAGAAGATCAACGGCGGTGGCTACTTTTTTCTGGAGATTACGCCTAGGATTTTGCTGGCCCATCGGTCGGAAAATCCGAAGCGGACTTTGGCGCGGGAATAGAGGTCGACGGCCTGCTTATCGAGCCAGATCATCGCGGACTCGCCCAGGCTGTCGGTGGGCCGGGCGCGGTAGTTGGTGGAGCGAGGAGCGGCTTTTGCGTCCTGCTCGACGGTGTAGTAATAGAAGGCCAGGCTTTTGCGAGTCTCGCCTTCCGGGCAGGTGAGAGGCTCAGGGAAGCCGTGGAAGCAACGGTCGTCGGTATTGAAGATCACAGCATGGTTGAGCTGGGGAGGATACTTGGAGAAACACTGCTTCATACCGGAATCCCAGAACTCGATGGCTCCGCCCCAGGCCGACTGCCAGGCTTCGTTTAAGTAAAGGATGATGTTGACGCGGCGGCGCCAGTTCTTGTTGTAGTGGTGATGGGAAAAATCGGTATGGAGATTGAGGAAGCCGCCGCGGCTGGATTGATGCAGGCCTCCGCCTTCGAGACTGGGGTCGGCAATCAGATTGGGGATGCCGGTCAGTTGCGACAGCCAGGCAACGAAGCGGGGCGAGTTCAGCTCATCGGTGACGCTACCCAGACGAGGCGGGAAGAGTTCGCGCTTGGCCATGCCAAGCTTGTTTTCGTTGTGGTGTTTGTACTGGATCCAGGACTGAGTGTGAGCGCGAGGAAACTCCTGCGCAAGCGCGCCAGCGACATCGGCGTCGAGGAAGTCCCCGAGAAAGACGTGGGGCAAGGGACTGTTTTCCGCGTACTGCCTGGACAGCTCAACTAATTGTGAATTCCATCTACAGTAGTCGAACAAGGGGGCAATTTCCTCTACTGTTTGAGCACAGGACATGAGCACGGATCCTTTTGGGATTGCCTGGTCGAGCGAGCGGAGCCCCAAGGTTTTCCATTCGTCCCCTGAAAATTTGGCAATCTTTTCAAGTTTATCAGCTACCGTTGAAATTAAGACAGCCATGAAACAAGAATGTCATCCCCGGGAACCTTCCCGATTAAGATGACGTTCAGACCCGCTTGGTTTTTGTATGCCGGCTATTCTACCAAGTAAAACACATTTTGGCGCGATTAGTTGTGCTCACAGGCGGCAGACCAGGACGCTGGAATTTCGATAGGGACAGTCGAGTCCGGGCACAGCCGGGGAATGCAAGACGACCCAGGTAACACCGAAGGCTGAACGGAGACGGTGAAAATCCTCGGCGCGAAAGTTCTTCCAGCCGGTTTGAGCCTGCACTTGCCGGAACCACTCATCGGCCATGGCGGGGAACATAGAAACTGCGCCGGCATCGCTGCCGCGATCGGCAAGACGGCTGCGCTGAGCGATGGCACGAAATCCCTGTTCGTCTTCGCCGGGGAGGTTGAGGAGGTCAGGGTCGAGGGCAAAAATTGCGTCGGCGGGAGTATGCTCACGTGCCCAGACAAAGGCTTGCTCCCATGGATTGGTTGGCGTGGTCCCTGGCCACTCAATGTGCTGACTGGCGGGAAAAAGAGCACGCTGAGCCAGGAACATGCCTGTGCATAGAGGAACAAAGAGCGCCAGCCATCGCCAGAAGTTTTTCTTCAAGAAGAACTGACCGAGGAATCCGCCGAGGAAAAGGAACATCAGAATGTAGAGCAGGAACAAACAGCGCATGGGCTGGAGTCGCGCCAGAGCTTCAAAGCGCGGAAAGCTTGAGAGCACAATGGCCGGAGGCAGGTAGATCAGCTCGTAGATGACCAAGGCGCGGCAGAGGAGATCGAGGTTTCGCAGACCTTTCGAGCGCGCCAGCCGGCTGAACCACCACAGAATTAGGATAGGCGCGAGGATGCCCAGCCACTCGTACCATGCCCAGCGAGTGACGTAGTGAAATCCATGAGTAAGGGCGGCTTGATGGTAGGCCGCGGATGGGGGAGCGAGCGACAGGCCGAAGGGCAGGAGGCAGGCGAGCGCGGCGAAATAAGAGTCCGCATACTCCGCAGCCAACAGCAGGGCGCAATAGGAAAAGGCAAAGACCGCCATCAGGGGATGGATGCCGGCGGTAACGATGAGAAAGAATGCTGCCTGGATCAGCTTCTTGTCGATCACTCGGACGATGGCAAAGATGGCGGCAAAGGCAGCCAGATTTCTGGGATTTAGATATTGATCGAGGATGTATAGGGCTGTGCCTGCTATTGGCAAAGTTAGGAGGGCGGCGATGAGGGCGACTCCGGCCCATCGGGCAGAGGGGTCGGGAAAGCACCTGCTGATGAGCTGCCAGCAAGCAAGCAAGAACAAGAAGATGGAAGCGAGATGCAAAAAGAAGAGGACTGCGCTCAGCGGAAGGTGACTCAACCGCACCGAGCCGGCTACGAAGCTCGTGAAGAAAGTGGAACCAGCATGAGTCCCGAAGAATTGAGCGTTGAAGGGAAAGAGTTCAGGGTGGAGGGCCTTCTCGACCCCTGCAATATAGATTTCGGCGTCTTCAGCCCAGGGGTGATAGCCATGAATCAGGAGGGCTCCGATGGTGAGCAGCAGGAGTATCAGCAGGTTCTTGGGGTTCAAACCGGAGCTCCGTGGAGATAAGGTATCGCAAGAACTAGAACATGATTTCGTTGCGGGTGTAAAGGCAGGCGACCAGGATGGGTTAGCAAGCACAACATCTTAAAGCGCAGAAGTCGCGGAGAACAGGCGCAGAGAACGCGGAGAAGCCCAGCTTGATCGGATTTTATCGGTAGCCGGGACGTGCGGCTGGGAAACATCGACCCAAATAAGAAGCGCCCCGAACTCTTTCGAGTAACGGGACGCCCGAACAGCCCTCCCCCAGAACTGCTCATCGACAACTTATGATTTTTCGGCCGCACTGTAAATCGCACGTTCGTGCCAGCGCATGGCACAACCCGGCTATCGTATGAGACGCGGTAAACAGCTGATAGAGCTTGAGATCCACGATCAGAAGGGGGCACAAGGCAGGCGGCATCTGCCCGATTTCCGCATTGGCACTCAGCCCAGGAAGCGGGGTTACTGTCGTAATTGCCCTGGGGGCGAATGCAATTGACCCTTGGCGGAAGCGACCGTAAATTCGCCAGAGGGGGTCGTATGAAGGACATCCATGAGGTTCTGCGGCGGAAGCAGGCGAAGTTCGCCCAGTTGGGAAAGCAGATTGAGATGTTGCAGCAGGCGGCGGAGAAGCTGCGGGAAGTGGCCCCATTGCTCGCCGAGAATGATGAGGACGATAGCGCGGTGCTCTCTGAAATGGATGAGCAGCCGCAAGCGAAAGCCGCAGCCGCCGGCGCGGGAAGTACTACCGGCAAGCCTCGCGGCAGTTCGCCGCGCTGGCCCTAGAAACAAGCATTCTGGCGGCGCCGTTACGAGCGGCCTATGACGTTCCAAGCACTTCTGGTTTCTAAAGACGATGAATCCGCCGCCCTTCTGACCGGAGTGTTGTCCGGATTGGGAGTGGAAGCGGCACATTGCGGGTACTCGGACGGAATCTGCCAGCTCACCGAACAGCACTTCGACGCGGTCATCGTTGACTTCGATGACCCCCACAGCGCCGAGTTGGTTCTACAAACTGTGTTGCAATCAACTCCGCGAAACTATGTGGTCACCGTCGCCTTGCTCAGCGACAAATCGAAACTGCGCAACGTGTTCGGTAAAGGCGCAAATTTCGTGCTCTACAAGCCGTTCTCTACGGAGCAGGCTGAGGCGGGTTTGCGGGCAGCAACGGTGCTGCTGAAACGTGAACGCCGGTCTTCTTTCCGGGTGCCGGTACAGGTGCCGGTGCAACTGAAAGTTGAGGATGATTCAGAGACTGAAGGCATCCTGCTGGATTTGAGCGAGGACGGACTGGATCTGCTGGCGGCGCAACCGGTGCGGTCAGCGGCGGGCATCCACGTAAGGTTCAGCCTTCCCGATGGCAGAGAGATCGAAGCCCAGGGCGAAATTGCATGGGCAAATCCCAACGGACAGGCGGGGGTACATTTCGTAAACCTTCCCGCGACCATGCGAACAAGCCTGCAAACCTGGGTTGCGGCAAACGCTCCTGAACCTCCTCCGCCCGATCCCGAGCCGGTAACGCAGTGCAAGCTAACCGACCTCAGTGTGGGCGGGTGCTACGTCGAGACGGAGTCGCCGTTTCCGGAACGGGCGGGCATCATACTTTCGCTCCGGGCCGAAGGCATGGAGGCGCAGGCCGAGGGCACGGTGCGAGTCATGCATCCTGGATTCGGAATGGGGATTGAGTTTGCGGCACGCACTGCCGATGAGCGAGCGCAGGTCACAACTTTCATAGGGTTCCTAAGCAGCCGCCCCGGTACGCTTCCCGAATTGCGAATTACGCCCCGAACTGCGGCTGAGGATGGCCAGGGTGAAGCGGAAAATTCGGAGGCCGAGGAACTGGACGATCCGTTACTCGAACTACTTCGCGGGCACGAGTCGATGAGCCAGGAAGAATTCTTGCAGGCACTCCGTCAGCAGCGAAGTTCGGAAGAAGTGGCTCCCGCCTGAGATCGCGTTGTTTCCCTTAGATTATGCGTAGAAGAGCCTGATGAGGGCGAGGCGTGCGTTTGTACAGGCAGAGGCGTCAAGGGGCCTGCACGCCGTCTCTCGTGCAAGCCCCTGTAGCGCCGGGTTTATTCCACCTCGAATGCTTGCAGTGTAGAGAGCGGACGCGACAGGTACGTTGCAGGGAGGTTAATTTCCTGTAAAATCCCGGGGAATTTGTGCACAGGGCCGAGCCGGCTTACAAAGACCCAACCACAGAGATCACGGAGGAACACGGGGGAAACCTAGGCGTGAAGCGGATCTTGATTGCGACTTCTAACTTGGGGAAACTGAGGGACTTTGCGGGCGCGGCGGCGACATTGGGAGTGGAAGTCGCGCCAATTCCTGGCTTTGCTTCCCTGCCCCCGGTGGTGGAGGACGGTGCGACTTTCGAGGCCAACGCGCGCAAGAAAGCGGAATCCTACAGCCGATATGTTGCTGGAGAAATTGTTTTGGCGGATGACTCGGGACTTGAGGTGGATGCGCTCGGAGGCGCTCCAGGCGTGCATTCGGCGCGCTACGCAGCGGAGGCACCTCACCTGGCGAGCGTCAACTGTGACGATGCAGGTAACAATACCCGGCTACTGCGAGAACTGAAGCGCGTTCCTCCGGAGAAACGGACAGCGCGATTCGTGTGCGTGATCGCTGCAGCGCGGGATGGGCGGACTTTAGAAGTGTTTCGCGGCCAGGCCGACGGGATGATTCTGGATGCGCCGCGGGGATCGAATGGCTTCGGCTACGATCCTCTTTTCTTTTTTCCAGAAATTCAGAAGACCTTCGCGGAGTTGAGCGCGGAAGAAAAGGCCAAGTACAGCCATCGCGGGGCCGCGTTCAGGAGGTTCCTGGAGTGGGCGGAGCGGGGGCAGGACGAGGAACAATCCTAAGCGAGAGACAAGTCGGGGAATGCAGACCCTTGGCAATGCCTGTGGGGCTCAGGCTGCCGGCGGTTGGACCTCTCGCAGCCGGCGTTCGAGAAACCGGCGCTCGCTGTCGTTGGTGACCAGCGCTAGCGCGCGCTCGTAGCTTTTCGCCGCTTCTGCTGGAGAGTCCATGCGGCGCAAGAGGTCGGCACGGACGGCGTGCAGTAGGTGGTAGTTGTCGAGGTCGCTAGTCTCAGGGATCGCATCTACTAGTGCAAGCCCCGCCTGAGGGCCTTCCATCATTGCGACTGCCACGGCACGGTTTAGCGACACGATGGGAGACGGTTGAACTCGCTCGAGAAGATCGTAGAGGCGCACGATCTGGGGCCAGTCCGTATCTTCTGCCCGGGCCGCCTGACAATGCACTGCGGCAATCGCCGCCTGTAACGCGAACGGACTGGGCTCGCTGCGAAGGGCTTGATTGACGAGCGGCAGGGCCTCGGCGATCTGTGATTGATTCCAGCGGCTCCGATCCTGCTCTTCGAGAATGACTAAATCCCCAGTCTCATCGATACGGGCATCGCGGCGTGCGTCGTGCAGCAGCATGAGGGCGACAAGCGCCGTGACTGCCGCTGGAGGCCGCGGGCCGATGAGAGATCCCACCAGGCGACCCAATCGAATGGCCTCAGTACAGAGATCCGTCCTGACCAGCGGGCCGCCGCGAGTGGCGGCATAACCTTCATTGAAGACCAGATAGATGACGGTGAGTACGGCGTCCAGGCGCACGGCCAGGTCTTTGGTTTCGGGCACGACATAGGGAATGCCGGCATCGCGAATCTTGCGCTTGGCGCGCACCAGGCGCTGGGCCATGGTCGCAGAAGGTACGAGGAATGCGCGGGCAATTTCGTCGGTCTCAAGGCCGCAGAGAGTGCGGAGGGTCAACGCCACCTGCGCGTCGGGCGCGAGCGCGGGGTGGCAGCAGGTGAAGATCAGGCGAAGACGGTCGTCGGGAATTTCGGCTGAGTCGTAATTGGGCTCTTCGACGGTGCGTACCAAACCGGAGACGGCGTAAGATTCGAGTTTTTCCTCAAACCGCAGATTTCTCCGGATGCGGTCGATGGCCTTATGGCGCGCGGTCTGAATGATCCAGGCACGTGGGAACTCCGGTACGCCGGAGACGGGCCATTGATCGACCGCGGCGGTAAAGGCTTCCTGTGCAGCCTCTTCCGCAAGTTCGAAGTCACCGACAAGGGTAATCAGGGCGGCGACGATGCGGCCCCAATCGGAGCGGTAAACTGCTTCCACGGCGTCGGCGGCGTCAGTAGACATACTTGATTGTAATTATTTTTTGCCGGGAGTGTCGATTTGGAGGTTTGCCGGTCGATATACCAATAGAAGCAGGAAAACAATGGCTTCAGGTTAGATTGAATCAGGAGGCATGACAATGCGATTCATGGTGATCGTGAAGGCTTGCAAAGACTCCGAGGCGGGCATTCTTCCAAGCAAGGACTTACTAACGAAGATGGGAAAGTTCAACGAAGAGCTGATCAAAGCGGGGGTGATGCTAGCAGGCGACGGGCTCCACGCCAGTTCCAAGGGCAAGCGGGTGCGATTCGCAGAAGGCCAGACTACGGTGATTGACGGGCCGTTCGCCGAGACCAAAGAACTGGTGGCAGGCTTCTGGCTGTGGAAAACCAGGTCAATAGAAGAGGCGGTCGAGTGGCTCAAGCGCGCCCCTTTTGACGGCGGGGCCGAGGTTGAAATTCGCCAGGTGTTTGAAGCGGAGGAGTTTGGATGCGACCTTTCGCCAGAGCTCAGGAAACAAGAGGAGCGCATGCGGGCTTGATTGGCTGGGGGAGGACGTATTTTCTTGTAAGGGGCTGTCGATCTGGACATTCGCCGTTCGACTTACTGATGGAGGCATGGAAATGAAATACATGTTGCTGATTTATGCGGATGAGCAGGCCTGGAGCGATGCCGAGCGGCAAGCGTGTTACGGGGAGTCGACACAGCTGGCACATACGCTCAAGGCGAATGGCCAGTTTCTGTCGACATCGCCGCTACAACCGGTGTCGACGGCAACCTGCGTCAAGGTCCGGGACAGCAAACGGTTGGTGACCGATGGGCCGTTTGCGGAAACACGCGAACAACTGGGCGGCTTCTTCATGATCGAAGCGAAGAACCTTGATGAGGCCATTGACGTTGCCGGACGGATTCCAGGGGCGCGCAAAGGCACGGTCGAGATCCGGCCAGTAGTGGAGATCCCGAACTTGCCGGCAGCATAAGAAAATCAGACTCAGGGGAGTTTTATGCAAAAGATCACGCCGTTCTTATGGTTTGATGACAAGGCCGAAGAGGCCATGCACTTCTACGTTTCCATCTTCAAGAATTCGAAGATTGGGACGGTCACTCGATATGGAGAGGCGGGACCTGGGCCGAAGGGGACGGTCATGTCCGCGACCTTTCAACTCGATGGGCAGGAGTTCTTTGCGCTGAACGGTGGCCCGCATTACAAGTTCACGCCGGCCATATCATTGTTCGTTAACTGTGAGACGCAACAAGAGGTCGACGAGCTGTGGGACAAGCTTTCGGCAGGCGGGCGGAAAGACAGGTGCGGCTGGCTACAAGACAAATATGGTTTGTCCTGGCAGATCATTCCCTCGCTTCTAGGCCGACTGTTGCACGACAAAGACGCCAAGAAGGCTCAACGGGTCATGCAAGCGATGCTTCAAATGGACAAGATTGACATGAAAAAGCTGGAGCAGGCATATCAGGAGTAGGAGCGGAGCTGCCGAACTGGTAGCTTGTCGCTTGACATCGAGTTCTAAAAAAATATTTCTAACCTAAAATATAAAGGAGACAGACGATCATGGAAACGAAACCCACTCACGAACAAGCTCAACTTCATCTACAGGTATTTGACCAGCGGCGCGAAGCCCGCCTGCGCCAGGCGCGTGACTGGTTCTTCAAGAATTATTTCGCAAACACCTGGAGCGACGCGATGCGGGTCGCCGCTCCCGGAACTGAAGGCGGCACCAACTACATGATGGTGGTCAGCTATTGGGAGCAGGCCTGCGCTTTGCTGAACTATGGGCTACTGCACGATGATCTGTTCTTCGAAACCAGCGGCGAATTCTTTGGCGTCTGGGAACGACTCAAGCCGACCATCGCTGAAGGGCGGGAACAGTGGGCCAACAAGCAGTTCCTCGCCAATCTTGAGAAAGCGGCCCAACGCTTTGAGGCATGGACGGAAAAGCGTTCCCCTGGCCACATTGCCAAAATGCGTGAATTCATGAAACAGATGAGCACGCAGACTGCGAAAGCAGCGTAAAACCTGACGGTACCCGCTGGAATCCCACCCTTCGAGAAAATCGCGGAGGGTGGGAAACCCGGCGGAGTGATTCGAAGAGGAGGCCAATATGCGATTTCATGGACGTACAAGGATGCTGGCAAGTTCGATCGTCTCAGTCCTGGCGCTGGGGCTGATGGCGTGTGCGGCAACATCGGAGCCCCCAAAGACCTCCGATCCACGCGACCGGATCAATATTTGGGAGGGGCACTGGAAAGTACAGGTTCAACGTAAAGAAACCCCCTACAGTCACGCTGCGATGGAGCCGTTCGATGCGGTCTGCTCCTGGTCAGCCGACCGTGGATACATGGTCTGCGAGTATTTGAGTGAAAAGAAAGTTCCTGGGGAAGGCAAGCCTTCCGACCATCTGTCGATCTTCACTTTCGACGATACAGGAAAGACCTACAAGCACCTCGGAATCAGCAAGAATTACAAAACGCTCGAGGAAGTGGCAACCATCGAGGGGAACGTCTGGCATTATAACTACGAATTGCCCGATGATAAGGGGCGGACCGTTACCTGTCGAGATGTGTACGAGTTCATCTCGCCGGAGAAACAGCTCACGCGTATGGAGATCTCTTCCGACGGCGGACAGCATTGGACAGTGGTGTCGGAAGCGGTGGGAACGAAAGTGCATTAGCGCCGTGCGGTCGTCGCTGTAAGGCTTTGAATTCATGTTCAGCCTTCGGGTCCGCACGCGACGCACTTCGTCATCACAAAATGCAGGTAGCTGGCAAGCAAGATTTGAACTCGAGGAGGAAGTAATGAGCAAAGTACGAGTTCTGGTGGGCACGCGCAAAGGGGCGTTCGTACTCACCTCGGATGGCAAGCGTGAAAAGTGGGAGATCAGCGGGCCGCATTTTGCGGGCTGGGAAATTTACCACGTCAAGGGATCGCCGGTTGATCCGGATCGCATTTACGCTTCGCAGTCGAGCGGCTGGTTTGGACAGATCATTCAGCGCTCTGATGACGGCGGCAAGACCTGGCACCAGCCAGGGACACCGGCGAGTGATACGGCCCCTGCAGGCCCGCCCCAGAGCGAGAGCAACAAGTTCGCCTACGACGCAACCGCCGAGACTGGCAAGCCTCTCACCACGCATCAATGGTATGACGGGACGCAGCATCCCTGGGAGTTCAAGCGGGTGTGGCATCTAGAGCCGTCGCTCGCGGATCCCGACACGGTTTATGCCGGAGTGGAGGATGCCGCCATTTTCCGGTCGACGGACGGTGGACAGAACTGGAAGGAACTCTCGGGACTACGCGGGCACGGTACTGGCCCGAAGTGGCAGCCGGGCGCTGGTGGCATGTGCTTGCACACGATTATTCTCGATCCCAGCAATCCCCAGCGGATGTTTATCGCCATCTCGGCGGCGGGAGCATTTCGAACCGACGATGGCGGCAAGACGTGGAAACCGATCAATCGTGGGCTGAGGTCCCAATACATTCCTGATCCCACCGCCGAGATTGGCCACTGTGTTCACCATGTCGCGATGAACCCGAAGCGTCCGGGAGTACTGTTTATGCAGAAACACTGGGACGTTATGCGGTCGGACGATGCGGGCGACAATTGGAAGGAAGTCAGCGGCAATCTGCCGACGGACTTCGGATTCGTGATTGATGTCCATGCGCATGAACCGGAGACAATCTACGTCGTGCCCATTAAGAGCGATTCAGAACACTATGTACACGACGGTAAGCTGCGGGTCTTCCGCAGCCGCACCGGAGGGAACGAGTGGGAGCCGTTGACCAAGGGCTTGCCGCAAAAAGATTGTTACGTGAACGTGCTGCGTGACGCGATGGCAGTGGACTCGCTCGACAAGTGCGGCGTTTATTTCGGCACCAGCGGCGGGCAGGTGTATGCGTCGGCTGATGCCGGGGATAGCTGGAACCCTATTGTGCGGGATTTGCCGGCAGTACTGTCGGTGGAGGTGCAGACCCTGGGGTGATTCCGGAAACACCAACTGCAAGGCGGTCGCGGGTCTGTGACCGAGTAGGTAAAAGGAAAAGGCGGCCTGTCCGAGGCCGCCTCCCTAGAACGATCCATCATCTCTACTTGGTCTGGATGAAAGCCATTCCGTGCGGGCTCACCATGCCGGTCACGACGTCGGTGAGGACGCCAGTGTCCGGATCCAGAGCGGCGACCGTAGTTGGAGTCGCGCTATAGGCTGAACTCGGAGAGAAAAGTTCTCGCGAGATAGCATAGACAGTCTCCCCGTCACGATCGGACACCAGAATCACACCGTGGCTGGCGGTGGCGAAGACGGTATCGTCGATTTGGACTGCCGCCCCGTTCTGCGTAAGTGCGAGATGGTACGCGGTCTGATCAAAAAAGCCGACGTGGTGCACAATGATTAATTCAGCGTCAGCTTGGCTGTCCAGAACCAGATCTCCCAAGGGATTGAAGATCATCGAGTCTGGGTCCTGAAGGTTGAGATCTATGGGAGTGTCAGTCGGGATATCGATGGCGGTTGCGGTACCGCTGAGTACCGGGGTCACGAGGACTGTACCACCGCTTATGTGAGCCTTGACGATGGCGGGGGCGGTGTTGGGATTCTTGGAGGGATTGGAAGCGCTGAGAAACACGTCAGTGCCGCGGAACGCGATATCGTCGTAACCGCCGCCGTGTGGGGTGGGGCCGAAGGTAAACATTTTCTGGGTTCCGTTTTTGGGATCAATGATTACGAGATTAGGATTGGCGTCCTCATTCTGCATTGCCCACAGCAGGTGAGTGTTGGGATTCACTCGCAGGCCATCGTTGTGACCGAGAACGCTGTAGGTCTTGAGCATATCGCCGTTTGCGTTGTACTCAACGATGGTGCTGCTCTTGCCATCGGAGCCATCTGGGGCGACGCCATCGCCGTAACCGACAAAGACGTGCCCATCGAGTGCGGCAATCGAGTCAGGAGCAAAATCAACGTTAGGAATGCTGGTCGCGAAGACGGAAACAGTGTAGGGCGCCGTTGCCACAACTTGGCCAGAAGCGGCCAGACTGGTCAGGAAAACAGCACAAACAACAAGTCGCAAAATGAGAGGGGATTTCATTTGAATTTCTCCGTGGGCGCGGGAGTCCAATGCGCCGTAAGGAGCTTATCCGGTCGATGTAACGGGTAGGTGACGGGCCAGTTAAATTCCGATGAAAACCTGTATGGCGGAACATCTGGCGGGCAGATTGCGAACTGCGAGGGCCGGGGTGTATCGTGTGCCTCCAGCGAAAGATTCGAGTGCTGAGGAGCACAATTCCGGTTTATGGCTGTCTTTAGCAGTGCTCAATCTGCTTCCTATCTCCTCCGCCAAGAGCCTCGTACTTCCGCGCTCGCGCCGCTGGCCACCGGTATTCTGATTGGCCTCTGTGCAGCCAAGCTACTGCTGCACCTCTTCACCAGCGTCCTCCGCTACGGCTACTTTCGCGACGAGCTCTATTACATGGACATGGCCCGCCATCTCGACTGGGGCTACGTCGATGCCGCTCCCCTGATTGCCGTGTACACGAAAGTCGCGCTGCTGATGGGGGGCTCACTGGCGGCGCTACGCATCCTTCCCGCGTTTGCCGGCGCTGTATTGGTCGCACTCACAATCCTCATCGCACGCGAACTCGGCGGCGGGCGGTATGCGCAACTGCTGGCTGGAGTCGCCATTCTGCTCTGCCCGGCTTTCTTGCTGGTGGACAGCCTGCTCACGATGAATGCTTTCGAGCCCCTGTACTGGATGGGGTGTATTTGGATCGTGATTCGTATTCTGCGCACAGGAGATTCGCGGCTTTGGCTGTGGTTCGGCGTGCTTTCGGGTCTCGGGCTTGAGAACAAACACTCCACGCTGTCGTTTGGATTCGCGATCACCGTCGCCCTGCTTCTGACCCGCCATCGCAGCGAGTTCCGTCGACGGTGGATCTGGATCGCAGGGGCCATCGCTCTCGCGCTATTTCTTCCTAACGTCATCTGGCAAGTTCGCCATCATTTCCCCACCATTGAGGATCTGGCAAATGTCCAGCGCGAACACAAGAACATCGTGCTCGCCCCCCTGGCATTCATGAAAGAGCAGATCCTTGACATGCATCCGATCTTGTTACCGGTCTGGCTCTCGGGCCTCGTATGGTTTCTCCGCAACCGCCGCTGGCGTGTGCTCGGCCTGACCTTTGCAGTCTTCTTCGTGTTGATGGAGGTCGCGCACGCCAAAAACTATTATGTGTTCCCGATCTATCCGATGCTTTTCGCCGGCGGCGCTGTCGTCATTGAACGCTGGTTGGCGGACCGTGCCGCATGGACACGCGCAGGGGTGATTGCCGTGATCGTGCTGGCGACACTTCCCGCCGTCCCGCTGGTAACGTGGATGCTGGCCCCGGAGAGGCTTCTGGCTTACCAGGATGCGATCGGCATTAGACTCTCCAAGACCGAGGTCGGGCACGAGTCGCGATTGCCGCAATCGATTGCCGACCAGTTCGGGTGGCCCGAGATGGTGCGTGAGGTCGCCGGGATTTACAATGCCCTTCCGCCCGAGGAGCGCACACAGACCGGCATCTGGGCAGGCAACTACGGCGAAGCCGGTGCGATTAACCAGTTCGGGCCTCAGTACGGATTGCCACACGCCTGGTCCCGGCACCAGAACCATTGGTACTGGGGTCCGCCGCCGCAGGTCTACAAGAACCTCATCGTGATCCAGTGGAGTCTGGAAGACGTGCGCGACAACTGCGCTTCGTTTCAGGCCTTCGAGCATTTCCACCGCTTCGGCATGAGCGAGGAAAACGTACCGATCTACCTCTGCCGCAGCGTCACTTTCGATATCCAACAAATCTGGTGGCACTCGCACCACTGGAACTAGCGTCTGAGCGCTGGCATACTGACACTAACTATGATTCGACTCATACTCCCACCACATCTGCGAACGCTGGCACACGTCAGCGGTGAGGTTGAGCTTGAGGTCCAGGCCCCGGTGACTCAGCGATCGGTGCTGGATGCGCTCGAGGCCCGCTATCCCATGCTGCGCGGGACCATTCGCGACCACGACACGCTACAGCGCCGCGCGTTTCTGCGGTTCTTCGCTTGCGAAGAAGACCTATCTCACGAGCCTCCGGATGCGCCGCTGCCTGAGGCGGTGGTCTCCGGGAAGGAACCGTTTATTGTGATCGGAGCGATTGCCGGAGGATAGAACGGCTTATTCGCAGAAAACTATCTGCCGCGAAGAAAACGTGTTCGTCTATTTATGGGCGTCTAGGATTGGCGTGTTTTTCGCCGTTGTTTTTCATTTGGAACAGGGATACAATCCCCTTGTTTCGCCGCTCCCGCGACGGTCAAGTGTTTGGAGGAAAGCCATGTCCCGCCTGCAATTTGCTGCGATTTTTTCCCTGCTGTGTGTTGCAACTCTGCTGTTAACCGGCTTCGACGGCGACCGCGTGTTTTGGGCGCAATGGGGGCGCAACGCGCAACACGCAGGGATGGTCGGCAGTGTCGGCCAGCCGCTGAACCAAAAACTGGCTGACATCGTGTACGACCCCTTCGTGTCGCAAGAGAAGGAAGAGAATCTTCCCGTATTTGGAGCACCCGTGTTGACTGCGCACTACCAATCCACGCTGATTGATGACGACAACAGTTTCTACATGATGCTGAAGAGCGGAACTTATAAGTCATGCTCCCCGCACGGCGAATGGGTGTTCGGCGCAAACTGCGGGCCCAACGCGTGGGGCGAGCTCGATTGGAATGTAGTGCGCTACAACTGGAAACACGGGCAGGCCGTGGCCGCCTGGACTTATTGGACGGATTGGAAGCCGGTACCGAACGCGACTGCGCTGACACATCAGTTCTTCGGCTACGGCGGTCTGGCGGGTTGGGAGCCGGTATTCCACCCTGCGCTGGTGGGCCGGCATCTTTATGTTCCGGGCGCTGGAGGCACGGTGTGGAAGGTCGACAAGCAGACCGGGAAAGTGGAATCGCACATCAATCCATTCGCGGGTATGAATATCAATCCCGCGAACACGTACGTTTCGGGCCCGCTGACCGCCGATGAGAATGGGAATATCTTTTACAATGTCATTGAGCTGAACACCAAAGGGAATCCCTGGCAGGGCAATGATGTGGCGGGGGGATGGCTGGCGAAGGTCGCAGCCGATGATACATCAGCCACGGTTGCATTCTCGGTTCTGGTGCCAGACGCTCCGCCCGGAAACTCCTTCAGTTGTCCGGGAACGTTTCTTTACGAAGGCTACGGAGCTTCAACGCTGCCGTGGCCGCCGGCGGATGTTCCCTATCTTTTCACCGAACCGTGCGGATCTCAGCGTCCGCCAATCAATGTTGCTCCTGCGATCGGGCCCGATGGGACCGTGTACACGGTCAGCGTGGCCCACTTCGACAACATGGTTAACTACCTTGTAGCGGTGAATCCGGACCTGACGCTGAAGTGGGCGGCTACGATGCAGCGGCGGTTGACCGACGGATGCGGGGTACTGTTGCCGATCGCGCCACAAGGCGTTACAGACATGCCGAATTCATGCCGTTACGGGACGAAAATTGGCGTGGACCCCACTACTGCCGACTATGGTTCCGCAGTGGTCTCGGACACGGCTTCTTCCACACCGACGGTGCTTCCGGACGGCTCAATTCTTTTCGGCGCCTTGGATAATTTCAACCACGGACAGGGGCACCTCTTCCACTTCGACCCGCAGGGCAATTATCTGAATGCATTCACCTTCGGATGGGACTCGACCGCGGCCGTGTACCGGCATGATGGGACCTATTCGATCATCATCAAAGACAATCGCTACGGTGGAGCGGCATACTGCGCATTCCAAAGCCCGGTATGTACAGGGCCGCCGCCGGTGTATTTGATCTCGCAGATTGACGCTAAACTGAACGTCGAGTGGTCGTTCCAAAACACAACCATCGACACCCAGCACCCAAACGGATACGAGTGGTGCGTGAATGCTCCTGTAGTCGACGGCTTGGGGATTGTCTACGCCAGCAGCGAGGATGGCCACGTTTACTCGATGCCGCAAGGACACCATGGCATCTTTAAGAAGCCGCTGCAAAAGATCTTCCTTCAGAAGGCCGTGGAAGCCGCTTACACACCGCTTTCGGTTGGCCTCGACGGCAAGGAGTACACACAGAATAATGGGCATCTGTTCGTGATCGGGTGGTGAGCCGGAGTCTGCTCCTACAGGCGGTTCAGATTCCCTCTCGGAACAAACGCGTGTGGCGGCAGTAGCGTTTCATGCAGTGCGTATTCTCTGCGCTTCGGCAGGGTTTGTGCGTTGCAGTTTGCCGCAGATGGTTTCCACATCCGTAAGCATGGCATCGCCTGCGAATTCGAGGCTGGCCACCGACCGTTCTGCCGCTTCGCGATGACCAAAGCCACAAGCATCCTTGATAACCACCGGGATGTAGCCAAGGTCGGCGCCCTGACGCACTGTCGGTTCAATGCCGATCTCCATGGCGACACCCACGATGGCAAAAGCCTGTATGCCACAATCACGCAGAGCCATGTCCAAGGGTGTACCTTCAAACGCCGACATTGCGATCTTGTCGAAGATAGCCTCGCTCGGCAACGGACTCATCTCGGGAATCAAGTGAAATCCAGGAGAATCTCGCAGGAACCAAGGCTTGACTTCGTCCACCGACTTCACCCTTTGCCAGGCCATTCCCATGCGCAACTGCGATACGCCCATCAATTCCTTTGGTAACGACATGTGTCGCGTAAAGAAAACTCTGATTCCCGCCTTGCGAGCCGCTTCGAGGACCTGAACGACTTTCTCTGTGATTTCTTTGCCATGCTTGATTTGCTGCAGAATTCCGACTTGCATGTCGTACACGACCAATGCCAAACGTGCTGGATCACACAAATCCTCCAGCGTTTGCGGAATTTCCAGGCCGAATGCCCGCTGCATCATTTATTCCACCTCGATAAGAAGTTGATCCCCAATTTTACTGAAATGGAAGCTGCCGTGGCGAGGAGTGCGGGCCCCTGCCTTGACTTCCCTTCTCTCTCGACAAGATAATAAAAAGTTATCCTAATCTCATCGCACTCATAGGAGCGTTCGTGGCATCGACGGCTAGACCCGTTCCTCCAGTTGAGGTCCGGGGAGGCGTGGCACCGTTGCGGGCAGGCCAGGGATATTCCTTTTTCTTACGGCGCCTGCATTCGCTCAGCGGCATTGTTCCCATCGGTGCGTTCCTGATCGAGCATTTTGTATCCAACGCCTTTGCCACCCGGGGACCCGCCGCCTACACCAAGCAAGTCGAGTTGCTGAGCAGCTTCCCATTTGTGGTGGGGCTGGAGCTGTTCGGCATCTGGCTGCCGATTCTCTATCACGCGCTGTACGGGTTTTATATCTGGTATCGCGGCGAGAGCAACTTTGCCGACTATCCGTGGGCGGGCAACTGGATGTACAACGCTCAGCGCTGGACGGGCGCCATCGCGTTCTTCTACATGGTCTGGCACACCTGGCACCTGCGGTTTACCGGCATCCACCTGCTGAGCCATCCCGATGCGGCCTTCGGCAAAGTGCAGGCGGAATTTCAGAACCCGTGGGCCGTAGCGTTTTATGCGGTGGGTATTATCTGCGCTTCGTGGCATTTCGCGTACGGAATCTGGCTGTTCGCAGCTAAGTGGGGCATCACGACAGGTGATAAGGCACGGCGCCGGTTTGGGTATGTTTGCCTGGCGGTCGGATTGTTATTTGTGGGAGTGGGTGCGGCGACCATGTATTCGTTCTTGAATACGCCGATGGAGCCTAATGGCGCGACTCAGGTGACCGTGTCGGCTCCTATGCGGTGAATGAAAACATCTAAAGATGGCAACGAGTCCTAAAATTACGGTGATTGGCGGCGGGCTGGCCGGACTGGCCGCCGTGATCAAGATTGCGGAGATGGGCGGGCAGGTCGACCTGTTCTCCATTGTTCCGGTGAAGCGGTCGCATTCGGTGTGCGCGCAGGGTGGAATTAACGCGGCGAAGAATCTGAAGGGTGAAGGCGATTCTACCTGGAAGCACTTTGACGACACGATTTATGGCGGCGATTTTCTGGCCAACCAGCCCCCCGTGAAGGCAATGTGCGAGGCCGCGCCCGGAATCATCGATCTGCTGGATCGCATGGGCGTGCCCTTTAACCGCACTCCCGAGGGACTGCTTGACTTCCGCCGTTTTGGCGGGACGCTCTATAACCGCACTGCCTTCGCCGGCGCTACCACCGGCCAGCAGCTTCTTTATGCGCTCGACGAACAGGTGCGACGTTACGAATCCGAAGGCAAGGTCAAGAAATACGAGCATTGGGAGTTTTTGTCGGCCGTGCTCGACGGAAACAAGATCTGCCGGGGCGTTTGTGCCATGGATTTGCGATCGATGGAGGTGCGGACGTTCCCTTCCGACGCAATCATCATTTGTACTGGCGGTATAGGCGCTATCTTCGGGAAATCGACGAATTCGGTAGTGTGCACGGGTTCGGCGCAGTCGGCTTTGTATCAGCAAGGATGTTTTTACGCGAACGGCGAATTCATTCAAGTGCATCCCACGTCGATTCCGGGCGAGGACAAGCTGCGACTCATGTCAGAGTCGGCGCGTGGCGAAGGCGGGCGGGTGTGGGTACCAAAGACGCCGGGCGACAAAAGAGAGCCGAAGGCGATCCCAGAGAAAGAGCGATGGTATTTTCTCGAAGAATGGTATCCGAAGTACGGGAACCTGGTGCCGCGCGATGTGGCGACGCGGGCGATTTTTAAGGTGGTATATGAACACCATCTGGGCATCGACGGCAAGCCGATGGTGTATCTCGACCTGACGCACGTTGACCGCAAAATCCTTGACCGGAAGCTGGAAGGGATTCTCGAGATCTATGAGAAGTTCGTCGGCGACGATCCGCGGGATACGCCGATGAAAATCTTTCCTGGAATGCACTACACCATGGGCGGGTTGTGGGTGGATTACAACCAGGCAACGAACATTGCGGGCATCTACGCCGCGGGAGAGTGCGAATATCAGTATCACGGGGCCAATCGGCTGGGTGCGAATTCGCTGGTATCGTGCATCTACGGTGGATTCATTGCCGGGCCAGCGGCGGTACAGTATGCGCGCAATCTGAAAGACGCGCCCAGCAACGGGCACTTCGACACCGAGCGCAAGCAGCAGGAAGAAAACAACGCCATGCTGATGAAGTCCGAAGGCAAGGAGAACCCGTTCCGCTTGTGGCGCGAACTGGGCGAACTGATGACTAAAGATTGCACCGTCATCCGTTATAACAAGAACCTGAAGGAAACAGATGCTAAGCTCTGCGAATATCTGGAACGTTTCCGGCAGATCAATCTGAGCGACCGCTCGCAGTGGGCGAACACAAGCGTGGTGTTTGCCCGACAGCTTTACAACATGTTGCAACTTTCGCGGGTGATTGCGCAGGGAGCGGCCATGCGGGACGAATCGCGCGGCGCACATTACAAGCCGGACTTCCCGGATCGCGATGACAAGAACTGGATGAAGACGACAAAGGCGTATTTCGCTCCGGATGCGGATGAACCGAAATTTGAGTTCGAGCCGGTGGATGTTTCGTTGATTCCGCCGAGGGCGAGGAAGTATTGAAGAGTGTTAACCACAGAGGACGCAAAGAACACAGAGGAATGCTAGGCTTCAGAGCTAGAAGCTAAGAGCCAAAAGCCAATGGCCAAAAGCGTAATCATCAAAATCAAGCGGCAAGCCACTCCCGCGGACAAGCCGCGCTGGGAGGAGTTCGAGCTGCCGCACAAGCCGGGGATGAATGTGATCTCCTGCCTGATGGACATCGCGGCTAATCCCGTCACGCGCGACGGCCAGCCGACTACGCCGATCACCTACGATTCGAATTGTCTGGAAGAGGTTTGCGGATCCTGCGCGATGCTGATCAACGGACGTGCCAGGATGGCATGTTCAGCCCTGGTAGACAAACTCGATCAGCCCATCCGCCTGGAGCCCTTTTCAAAATTTCCCATAGTGCGCGATCTGGCGGTTGATCGCCAAGTACTTTTTGAGAATCTGAAAGCGGTGAAGGCGTGGGTCCCGATCGACGGGAGCTACGATCTGGGTGCTGGCCCGCGCATGACCGCAGAACAGCAGGAAGCGGCCTATCCTTTATCGCGGTGTATTTCCTGCTGCTGCTGCATGGAAGTGTGCCCACAGTTTAACGATGACACCGGCTTTGTAGGAGCCGCCACCATTTCTCAGGTGCGGTTGTTCAATACGCACCCTACGGGCGCGGCGCTCGAGCGCGAGCGGTTGACGGCGCTGATGGGCGATGGCGGGATTCAGGAATGCGGCTACGCGCAGAATTGCGTGGAAGTGTGCCCCAAGGATATCCCGCTGACACGGTCGATTTCCGAAGTCGGGGGCGCAGTGATCAAACAAGCCATCGGTGACCTTTTCCGCAGGTGACAGCGCCAAATTTTGTGCTGCCGGCGTTGGCTCAACCAGGTGCGACACATTCCAACCCTTGCATTGCAGCCACTTGGCGCGGAGTGCGCTGCACGGCAAAACGGCAATCCATCTGCCTCCCATAAATAGTGAGTGCCAAGGGGCACGGGCGCGGTAACCAGGAGTAACCCGCGGTCAGGCAACTCTTTGGTAACCAGACTGCGTATTTCGTAGACAGGCGGCGGTGCGGGTGCGCTAGAATGAGCGCCAACCCAACCATACAGAGGATTCGAGGAATTGGACCACTTCGTGGGAGCGAGATTACAAAAAATCGTTCTGGCCGCGCTGCTGATGGTATCGCTTTGCAGCCCAGCCTTTGGATTGCATCAATATATTCCGACGCAATCCTCTCATCGCAAGCGCAGGGCGCATCTGCGGCGGGCACGCTGGAACCCGGTGTTTCGCCCTTCCCGCGATTCACTGTTGAGACAGAACGCAGAGATCGACCGGTTGGATTTGCCCCGCATCCAGAACCAGGCGGAACTGGACCGATTGGTTGCGAGCGGCGACCTGGTTTCGCTTCCCGAAGGGGAGGCCTTGCGGATTGATCCGACGCTAACGCCTGACCGCCGTTATTGCCGTCCGTGGACGCGCGACTTTCTGCAAGACCTGAGCGGAGCTTACTTCAACCAGTTTCACGACCAGATTCAGGTAAATTCCGCGGTGCGGACGGTGCAAGTACAGAAGAAGCTGCGCCGCCACAACCGCAACGCAGCTCCGGAAAAGGGCGAAACAGCGTCGTCTCACCTGGCCGGCATTACGGTAGACATTCAACGCCGGGGCATGACCCGTGAGCAAATCGCGTGGATGCAGGACTACATGATGCCGCTCAAAGAACAGGGACTGATTGAACCGGAAGAAGAACGACGGCAGTGGGTGTTCCACGTGGCAGTCTCAGGCAATTACGCCGATTGGCGCGGGTCGGGGACTCTGGCTGCCGCACCGGCGGGAAACCAAACCGCCGACGACCCCCTGTCGGAAGCGGTGGCCGCCAACAGCAGAGAGCAGTAGCGTTACTCCTTCCCGCAGCAGCAATTCCCGTTTCCCTTCCCAGCGTATAGAATTCTTGGCTTACTCCTATGAAAAGCCCCCAGGGTTCGCCATGGCGTTTGCGCTTGTTCGGCTGGGCAGTCATTTTGCTTTCTTCGCTGGTCGTCGCCCAAAATCCATCCCCGGTCAGCGGCAAGGCACGGGCGATCCACGAGTCGGCGATCGTAGTCGATACCCACGCGGACACGCCGCAGCGTTTCCTGGACGACAACTTTGATATCGGCAACAACGATCCCAGGGACATTGGCCACTTGAGCCTGGATAAGGCTCGTGCCGGAAATCTGGGGGCGGAGTTCTTTTCGATCTGGGTGGATCCTGAAACCAATCAGGGGCACTACGCCAAACATACGTTGGAACTGATCGACACGGTGTATGAGCAAGCGGCACGGCATCCTGACCGGATGATGATGGCGTTTTCGGTGGCTGACATTGAACGCGCTCACAAGCAGAAAAAGTTGGCGGCTCTGATGGGGATTGAAGGCGGCCATTCGATTGAGAACAGCGTTCGGGTGCTGCGCGACTTCTATCGCCTGGGTGTGCGCTACATGACGCTGTCATGGTCAAACACCAACGAGTGGGCGGATTCTTCCGGTGACATCAACGATCCCAAAGTTCAACATCACAACGGACTGACCGATTTCGGCAAGCAGGTGGTCTTGGAAATGAACCGGATGGGGATGATGGTGGACATTTCGCATGTAGCCGACAAGACGTTCTGGGATGCGATTGCGGTGAGCAAAGCGCCGGTGATTGCGTCACATTCGTCGGCCCGTGCCTTGAGTAGCGCTCCCCGCAACATGACCGACGACATGCTGCGAGCAGTGGCGAAGAACGGCGGAGTGGTGGACGTTAATTTTTATTCGGGCTTCGACGATCAGAGGACCTGGGACGCCAACCAGGCGCAAACGAAAGAGCGCGATGCCGCGATAAAAGAGTATCTGGACAAACTCAAGGCGGAAGGCAAGACACCCTCCTACATGGATGAGGAACGCATCCAGCGGCAGTGGATGGCGAAAATACCGCGGCCGCCATTCAAGGTGCTGATTGACCAGATTGATCACATTGCGAAAGTGGCGGGCGTGGATCATGTGGGATTGGGCTCGGACTTCGATGGCGTAAGCGGAGCCACGCCGGAAGGGATGGATTCGGCCGCTGACCTGCCCAAGATCACGCAGGGTTTGCTGGACCGGGGATACAGCGCTGGGGACATTCACAAGATTCTGGGCGGAAATGTGCTGCGAGTGTTTGCGGAAGTGGAGCGGGTGAGCCGTGAGATGCAGAAGTAACGCTTTTGACCGCGAAGGTCGCGAAGTGTTCGCAAAGAGCGCAAAGAGAACCTAATAGGCATCTCCCGAAGCAATTTCCCGGCTCAATGTCGTACAATTCATAATTCTGCTATCAAACTTCAAGGAGCTGAGTCATGCGTAAACCAGTTCTCGCCACGTCTATTATCTTGTTAACGTTGACGTTCTCGCAGGCTCCGTTCGCCGCCGCTGCCGCCGGGCCGACGGCGGTCATCGAAACCACTGCGGGCAAGCTGACCTGCACTTTGTTCCCGGACGTTGCCCCCATCGGCGTAGCGAATTTCATCGGCCTCTCGAATGGGACGAAGGACTGGACCAGTCCGGTCACCCATCAGAAAAAGCATGGAGTGCCGCTGTACGATGGGACGATTTTTCATCGGGTAATTCCTAACTTTATGATTCAGGGCGGAGACCCGGCAGGCAATGGCACTGGCGATCCGGGTTATCAGTTCAAGAACGAGACTTCGCCCGACCTGAAGTTTGACCGTCCGGGGCGTCTGGCATACGCGAATTCTGGCCCGGACACCAACGGCTCACAGTTCTTTATCACCGAAGTTCCATACCCCAGCTTGAATGGCGGCTATACGCTTTTCGGGCAATGCGATGATGCCAGCGTGACGCTGGTGAAAGAAATCGCCCGCATGGGGCGGGACTCTGAGGACAAGCCCTACCGGCCGGTAAAGATTGTTCACATTACGATTCAGGGTGCGAAGTAGTTTACAGAAAGGATTTATCATGGCACGCCAACCTGGCACTTATGCGACGTTCGATACTTCAGAAGGCACGGTCGTTTGCCGCTTGTTCGAGAAAGATGCTCCCAAGACAGTGGCGAATTTCATAGAACTGGCTGAGGGCAAACGGGAGTGGACACATCCCGTCAGCCGGAAGAAAAGCAAAGACCGTTTGTATGATGGAACCATCTTTCACCGCGTGATCCCCGACTTCATGATTCAGGGCGGCGATCCGGCGGGCACCGGCATGGGCGGCCCGGGCTATCAGTTCGAGGATGAGACCAAGGGATCGCCCCACAAGTTCGACAAGCCGGGCAAGCTCGCTATGGCCAACGCCGGGCCAAATACCAATGGCTCGCAGTTTTTTATTACCTTAGCGCCGACGACCTGGCTTACCGGTAAGCACACGATTTTCGGCGAGGTAGTCGAGGGACAGGATGTGGTGGAGAAGATTGTGAGCGTCCCGCGCGGCAGGAATGACAAGCCGGTGAAGGATGCGGTGTTGAAGTCGGTGGTGGTGGAGAGGGTGTAGGGCTTACATCCGCGGCGTCATCAGCGAGACGATCCCCAGTCGCTTAAATTGCCAGAAGCACCTACGATGTCACCGAGAAGGCGGCCTGTGCCCGCCATGCACTCCAGCCAGTTTGCGGGACGCTTCTTGCGAGACGGTGGCACAATCTCCGCCACGGGCCTTCCAAATCGAGTCACTCGGATCGGCACTCGCGTTTTGCGGACCCGTTCCAAGATTCTGACGCAGTTAGCCCTAAATTCCGAGATGGCGATCTCTTCCACGTTCCCCACAATGTGCTCTTACACCCCAATTACCGCAACCAACTCCTTCACTGCCTCGGCACTCTTGTTCAGCGCAGCTTGTTCGTCAGCTGTGAGTTTTACCTCGATAATCTTCTCGATGCCCTTGGAGCCCAACTTCACCGGCACACCGACGTAGAGGCCTTTGATTCCGTACTCACCTTCGAGATACGCCGCGCAGGGCAGGATCTTCTTTTTGTCTTTCAGAATGGCCTCGACCATCTCGGCGACGGCCGCAGATGGCGCGTAGTAGGCGCTGCCGGTTTTAAGATATTTCACGATTTCTGCGCCGCCGTCACGGGTGCGCTGGACTAATCGATCAACCGTGGCCTTGTCCATCAATTCGGTGATGGGGATGCCCGCAACGGTCGAATACCGCGGCAGCGGGACCATAGTGTCGCCGTGTCCGCCCAGAACGAAGGCTGTAACGTTCTCGACGCTGACCTTCAGTTCCTCGGCAATGAAGGCGCGGAAACGGGCGGAGTCGAGCACGCCGGCCATCCCGATCACGCGCTCGCGGGGCAGGCCGCTCATCTTGTATGCAGCCTGGGCCATGGCGTCGAGCGGATTCGAGACGATAATCAGGATGCATTTCGGCGAATGCTGAACGGCTTTGCTGACCACGTCTTTCATGATCTTGTGGTTGGTGTTGAGCAGGTCGTCGCGGCTCATGCCCGGTTTGCGGGGGATGCCAGCGGTGATGACAACAATGTCGGAGTTGGCGGTGTCGGCATAATCATTGGTGCCGATGACGTGGGAATCGCGCTTCTCGATGGGCATGGCTTCGAGCAGGTCGAGACCTTTACCCTGAGGCACGCCTTCTACGATGTCGATGAGGACGACGTCAGCCAGCTCCTTGGAGGCAACCCAATGAGCGGCGGTAGCGCCCACGTTGCCAGAGCCCACGATAGTGACTTTATTGCGCATGAATGGTCCTTTCCAGCTTTGAATAAGAGCAAATAACCACAAAGGGCACGAAGGAACACAAAGGAAATCTAACTACCGCGTCGCGCTCAGCACGGCCGCGTCCATGTTTTCGATGATATGGCCGGCGAACTCGCTGGTGCTGACTTTGGTGGCGCCGGTCATCAGCCGTTCGAAGTCATAGGTGACTTTCTTTTGCTCGATGGTGCGTTCCATACCGTGCTCGATCAAATCGGCGGCTTCGTCCCAGCCCAGCAGGCGAAACATCATCACTCCGGAGAGAATCACGGAGCCGGGGTTGATGACGTCTTTGTCCGCGTACTTGGGTGCCGTACCATGCGTCGCCTCGAATATGGCGTAGCCATCGCCGATGTTGGCGCCGGGAGCGATGCCGAGTCCGCCGACTTGGGCAGCGCAGGCATCGGAAATGTAATCGCCGTTCAAATTGGGCGTGGCTAGCACGGAATATTCGTCCGCACGGGTTACGATCTGCTGAAATACGGAATCGGCAATTCGGTCGTTTATCTTGAGCTTCTTTTGCCACGCGCCTTTGCCGTGAGTAGCGTAAATGCTGCGCAAGACGTCGCGAACTTCCTGGTAAACCGATTGTCGGAAGGCTTCGGCGGCGAACTCCAGGCCGGGCTCGACCAAGCCCGCGTTTTCTTCGGCGGTGAGATTGGAGTTCTTATCTTTGTTGTCGAGAATCCAGCTTTCGCGCTCAGTGACGACATCATCACGAAATTCCTCGGTGGCCAATTCGTATCCCCACTTGCGGAACGCGCCTTCAGTGAACTTCTGGATGTTTCCCTTGTGTACCAGGGTGACGGTCTTACGTCCGCTGTCGAGTGCGAATTGAATCGCCATGCGTACCAGGCGTTTGGTGCCACTCACAGAAATCGGTTTGATGCCGACGCCGGAGTCGAGGCGAACTTGCTTCTTGCCGCCCTTCAGCATGTCTTTGTTGAGGAATTCGATCAGCCTGGCGCATTCCGGCGTTCCCTCTTCCCACTCGATGCCTGCGTAGACATCTTCCGTATTCTCACGGTAGATGACGATGTCCATGCGCTCTGGATTCTTCACTGGCGAGGGAGTCCCTTTGTAATATCTGACCGGTCGAACGCAGCAGTAAAGATCGAGAATCTGGCGCAGGGCAACGTTGAGCGAGCGGATGCCACCGCCGACGGGCGTAGTCAGCGGGCCTTTGATGGCGACACGAAATTTCCGGATGGCGTCGATAGTGTCTTCGGGAAGCCAGTTCTTGAACCTGGAATAGGCTTTTTCGCCAGCGAAGACTTCGTACCATGCGACGCGGCGCTTGCCGGCGTAGGCTTTCTCTACTGCGGCATCGAACACACGCACAGAGGCCTTCCAGATATCGCGGCCGGTGCCGTCTCCTTCTATAAAGGGGATGATGGGATTGTCGGGGACCTGGTAACCCCCGTTGGCGTAGCCGATGGTCGCGCCGGAGGCGGGCACAGCAAGACCGTTGTAAGACACTGCCATTCACGTCCTCCGCAAGAGTTGAGGGAACCGATAATTATAAAGGGTTGACATGAGACAGGGGAAACGGGTAACGCGTTCCGCATGGTTTCCCTGGGTTTCTTTGCGATCTTTGCGTGAGACTTTGCGGTCTTGGCGATCAAAAGCTCTTACCGCAAAGTGCGCAAAGGATCACGCTAAGGACACCAAGAAAGTATTTTCATCCTCACCGGAAATTTCGAGATCACGGCAGTCACCGTTAGAATGCTCAGATGGGTCAGATTGCAAGGGGTGGGCTGTTACTACTTCTGGGAAGTTTAGCGATTGGCGGACCGCTGGCCGCGGCCCAAGCGGCATCCACACCGGGAACAATTGTTCCTGACTCACCTCGTCCGGCTGTAATGCCCGTGCATCGCTTCTGGGATCGCACGAATATTCTGCTGTTTTCCGGCGTTGCGGTGGTACGTGGCATGGACTATGCCTCGACGCGCAACTTTCAGGCGCGGGGGCGACAGGAGATTCTTCTTCCGGAAGATGTTGTGGACAACTCCGCGGCCTTCGCGACGATAGAGGCGGCAGGCACGCTCACTTCTGTCGGGATCTCATATATCCTGCATCGCACCGGTCACCATACCCTGGAGCGCTGGATGTCGATTGGGCACATTGGGGTGACGGCGTTTGGGGATGTTCGGAATTATTCCCTAGAGTCGAGGCATACGACACCGAAATAAAGCTGCCCGGGGTGGTCAGCCGACAGGACTGGTTGAAGGTGCAGGGTCTTCGGCAAGTTCCTCGCCAGCTGTAACATCATGAGATTCAGAACATTTAAAGCGGAACTTTCACGCCCAGGACGGCGTACTATTAGTTGAGCACCAAGTGTGCCGGGGGAAAAGCATGCCTCGAATTTGCCGATCTGTGATGCTGGTGTTCGCAGCGCTTAGTTTCTATGCAACTCCGTTGATGGCACAAAAGAGCTCCGACCAAGTGCACATTGGACGGGACATCTATATCCAGCCGCAGGACAAAGCCGGGGACTTGGTGTGTGTTGCCTGTTCAATCATCATTCGCGGGCAGGTTGCAGGAGATGCGGTGGCGGTGGGCGGAAGTGTGATGTTGGAACAGGGAGCGCAAGTGGTCGGAAGCGTCACTACCGTGCTGGGTGACATACGCTTGCGGATGGGGACGCAGATTGCAGGCGATGTAGCGGCGATTGCCGGCACGGTGAAGCGCGATCCGCAATCCACAATCTCGGGCGACGTAACCTCCATGGGCGGCGCGGGGTGGATGCTACTGGTTCTGGTGGCACCGCTGGTGCTGTTTGGAGGTTTCATAGCGTTGATTATCTGGCTGTTTCAACGCAACCGGCGGCCGGTGGCAGCAGCGGCGTAGGCAGGGCGTGGGAGCTAGGGTTTACTGTAGCGCTCATAGAAACTGCTCGAAAAGAGTCCTTGCGGATCGTACGCCTTCTTCTTGGCCACAAATTCGTCCAGCTTGGGATAAGAAAGCCTGATTTGTTCCGAGGTAGGATACTGCTGGTAGGGCAAGTAGTAGGTCCCATGGTTGCGCAAGACTGCCTGTATTAGTTCGCGAGTCCATCGTTCTGCATTAACCTTGCCCTGGGATGTTAATGATTGGTTGATGTAAAGAACAAAGGCAAACGAGTCCTCACGCGCATATGCAAGAAAACTCTCCGAATCCCTTGGGACGTACCGAATCGTGATGCTCAGAAGGTCGACTTTCTCCGTCAGCAGCACGTTGCGCATATCATCCATGAACCTCACCATGTTCCCAACGGGGACGAAGTACTCCTGGAGAATGTCCGTATCGGCGGGGGAGTTGTAGGCGAGGAACTTGATCGGCGGCCGCATGGCGTTATTGCGCGAGACGACACGGGTTGAGAGCAGGTCTGCGATGCTTTCCTGCATGAACCAGCGCAAGTTCTTGCCGACCTCGGAATGTCGGGACAGACCGAACGCGGCCCGGCTAAGAGCAACGTCTTGCTCCTCTTTCAGTTCGAATACTCCATCTGGACGCTTTGCCGTTTTCAGAAACGTGTAGACGGCGAGGTGGCGGAGGAAATCCTTCTGCCGGATCGAGGGCCACGCATACTCCAATCCGACCTCTGAGTGCCCTCTTATGTGCTTGGAGAAGTAGTCAAGATATTCGGTATAAGACATCTCCTGCAGTTTTTTTTCGTAGACATCGTTGTCGGTCAATTCCAAATCTAAGTCGAGGATTACGCCGAACAGGCCATATCCGCCGATTACCAGGGGAAATAATTCTGCATTGTCGTTGCGGCTCACGTTAAGGATGGAACCATCTGCCTTCATGAGCCGAAAACTCCGTACGGTTTGGATGATAGGACCGTAGTTTGGGTCACGACCATGGCAGTTCACGCTCAGCGAACCTCCTACGGTAAAAATGTTGGAGGCCTGCTGAACCTTGACGGCCAAACCGTACGGATTTGCATAGTTCTGTATCTGCTCCCAGGTTGCACCGCTCTGCACCGTAATGAGCCTCTTTTGTTCGTTGAGCACCAGGATTTTGTTGAATTCCGTCATGTCGAGCACGACGCCATTGGGGTAGGCGGTTTGCCCACCCTGGCTGTGGCGCTTGCCGGCAATCGAAATTTTCAGATGATCTTTGGCTGCCCGGCTGAGCGCCGAGCGGATCTGCTCGGCATCATGAATCTTATAGACCTGCTGAACTTCAATCGGATTAAGCCGGCTAACGTCGTTGATAACGACCGTGGTAGACGCGGGTTGAGACTGGGCCAACGCATGGCCACCAGCCAACAAGAGGATGCCCAACGCACAGCAACGACGCGAACGGTTGATTTTCAATCCAATCACGTAGTCCGATCCTTCACCATCTTCTTGTGCCAAAAGTTTTTCTCACTCCAATAGCGTTGTATCTTCCCCAGGGGCCGTTGTTGCCCAAATCGGCGGGGCCGAGGTGGGTGTCGCGGGCGCCCAGACGGTCGAACAAGAAATGCTGCGTGAAGCGGATATCGAAACCTTTGGCGATGTAGACGGCAGCGCCCCACGAATGCTCGATGCCGATGGCATCGAATGACCATGTGTAGGAGGTTTGGGGAATGTTCTTACCGAAAAGAAACGACGGTTGCCCCCATACCATGAACCGGCGCAACTGGCCTTTACCAAACGGGCGTACCTCGAGCAGGCCGGAAAGCATATAGCGGGCGAACAAGCTGCACGGGGCGTTGACGCCGCCAAAGGTGCCAGCATTTCCCGTGCACAGGTTGGGATCGATTTCGTTGTGCGGGGGAGCGAGATCGAACTGGGCGTATCCCCAAAAGGTGTCTTTAGGAAGAAAGAATTTGTCGGAATCTCGCAGGACGAGGTCCCCGACTTGGTCCTGGTCTTGTGCGCGCAGGGTGCCGGCGAATATCAGACCCATGATCAAACACAGCAGCAGCCGTTTCATTTTGCCTCCGGTATTGTGATTGGAAATTCTGGATGTTAAAGGGCGAGTCATTGTAACGTAAGGTGGCTGGAGTTGCCTTGGGTAGCGATATCCGGCGGTGTTTCAGCTTCAGCGAACTCGATAGTTTCTAAAAGAAAAGAGATGAGTTCTGTGCTCGCTCTGCGCTTTGATGCCGGGCGGTCACTTGTTAAAACCTTAGAGCGCAGAAAACAAACATTCAGGTGGAGAGCGGCAGCTGGATGACGGCTTCGCAGCCTTTGTCCTTATCACGGTTTCGCAGTGAAAGCGTGCCGCCGTGGGCTTCGGCGATCTGGCGGCTGAGGACGAGACCGATGCCCGAACCTCCGGGCTTGGTGGTGAAGAATGGCACAAAAAGATTGCCTGGATTGGCGATGCCGGGGCCTTCGTCGCGGACCACGACTTGGATCCAATTGCCGTTTTTCGTCCAGCCGACTCGGACTTTTCCTCCGGCTTCGAGCGAGGCATCCACAGCGTTGCGGATCAGATTGATGAGCGCTTGCTGAAGCTGATCGGAATCAAGATTCATAACGATTGAGGGGCCGGGCTCAATCTCAACCGCAGTGCGCGTTTCCAATCCAGCTGCAGTCTTGACCAGGATATTCAGATCCACAGGGCGAAGCTCGGGCTTGGGCAGACGCGTGAGGCGCGAGTAGTCGCGCATGAAACGGCTGAGGGCGTCAGAACGATCGGCGATAACGCGCAGCCCGCGGCGCAGATCGTCCTGCCAATCAGCGGCCCGAATCTCGCGCTTCATAAGATCTTCAAGACTGCCCGCAATCGAGCAGATGGGAGCCAGCGAGTTGTTCAACTCATGTCCGAGCACGCGCACGAGCCGCTGCCAGGCCTGGCGCTCTTCCTCGCGGAGGGCGCGGCTCAAGTCCGCCAGGACGACGAGATAGTGCGGCTTGCCGCCCTGGCGGAACACGGAGCGGCGGACGCCCCACCGGCCGGATTGTCCGGGAAAAGCTTTTTCCAGAGTGCGGGCGGATTCTCCCTGCAAGCATTCAAGGAGGCCGAGTTCTTCGGCGCTCTTGCCGAGCAGCCGTTCGGCGTTCTGCGCCATGACGCGCTCGCCGGCCCGGTTTACCAGGCGGACTCGCTGGTCGCCGTCAAAGGCAAAGACGGCAACGTCGATTTCGGTCATCACAGTGGTCAGGAGCGCACCGGCCTCCATCGCGCCCAGGCGCTGCTCGCGCAGCAATTCGGAGAGCGTATTGACTTCCAACATCAGCTCCCCGAGAGCATCGCCCGACTTGGCGCCGCGCACCCGGAAAGAGAAATCTCCTTCGCGGAGGGCAGACTGCATGTTGGACAGGGTCTGCAAGGGCCGGATCACGGCGCCGCGCAATCCGAAGGCAAAGCCGATCCATAAGAGGACAACAATGGACGTCAAAGTCCAGCGGGTGTTGGGGTCGTGCTCGCCGGTCCAGAGCAGCAGGAGCGTGAACACGACCCCCGCGGCGCCGGATCCCAGAGCCAGGAGCAGAATGCGATTTTCATGACTCAGATGGTGCCTGGGCTTTCGCCGGCGTTGTTGGCGGGTGCGAGGCTGGGGCGAAGGCGTAACTGCGGCCGCGGGACGGACCGGGTTAGCTGCTTCCGATTCCATATTTCTGCAGACGCCGATACAGTGCGCTACGGCTCAGGCCCAGCGCTTCCGCCGCCTGGCTGATATTGCCACCATAACGGTCGACTGCTTTGCGAATCAAGAGGGATTCGACTTCTTCCAGGCTCAACTCTTCCAGACGCTGGGTGCCGGCCTGAGGAGCTTTCAGGCTCAGGTCGCTGCTGCGCACGGCGTCTCCGCTTGAGAGCAGGACGGCCCGCTCGACGGCGTGGTCGAGCTCACGTACGTTCCCAGGCCAGGGATACTCGAGCATCGCCTGCATAGCCGGAGGATCGAAGGTCCTAACGGGCTTGCGATAACGCTCGGCGTAGCGGTTCAGGAAGTACGTCGCCAGAGGCGGGATGTCCTGGCGACGATCACGCAGCGCAGGAATCTGAATCTCGACCGTATTCAGGCGGAAGAGAAGGTCCTGCCGGAAGCGTCCAGCGGTGACTTCCTGATCGAGATCGGCGTTGGTGGCGGAGATGATGCGGACATCGACGCGGCGGGTTTGCGAAGATCCGACCCGCTCCATCTCACCGCTTTCGAGCACCCGGAGCAACTTGGCCTGCTGGGAAATGGGGATATTGGCGATCTCGTCGAGAAAAAGCGTTCCGCCGTGGGCCAGCTCGAAGCGGCCGATGCGGTCGGTTTTGGCGTCAGTGAACGCGCCTTTTACGTGGCCGAACAGTTCGCTCTCGAAGATGCCTTCAGGCAAACCGCCAGTGTTGACTGCAACCAGCGGCCGGGAGGCGCGATTGGAGAGCGCATGCAGCGTTCGCGCAACCACTTCCTTGCCGCTCCCATGTTCGCCGGTGACCAGCACATTGGCGTCCGAGGGGCCGATGCTGCTGATCAAGCGCAGCACTGGTTGCATCGATTCGGCATTGGCGATAAATTTCGGAAGTCCCTCGGCGCGAAGCAAACGGTTTTCCGCTTCCAGGCGTTGACTTCGCCGCAGAGCGCCGCCCAATTCCAGTTGGGTGCGCAGAACTGAGAGCAGGCGCGCGTTTTCCCAGGGCTTCTGCACGAAGTCACGAGCGCCGCGGCGCATCGCCTCAACGGCGAGGTCAACACTGCTCCAGGCGGTCATCACAATCACCGGGAGGGTGCTGTCCATCGCTTGAATTCGCGAGAGCAGGTCAAGGCCCTCCTGCCCGGAGGTAGTGTCGCGAGTGTAGTTGAGGTCGATGAGGACGGCGTCGAATTCGCGGAGGCCGAGTGCATCGAGCACGCCGGCGGGTGAAGTCGCCGTTTCGATGGTGAATCCCTCAGGCTTAAGGAGAAGGCGCAGGGCTTCAAGCACATCTCGTTGATCGTCGGCGATGAGGAGACGCGAACCGGAATGGCTGGAAGCTGGCATGGCGGTTGAACGTGGATGAATTCTATCCTTTTCCGTGGTCGGACTCTGCACCGGATTCAATTTTGCTCCGCCTTCGAATCTTGCTGCTGGGCAATCGTGCGGGGTGCAACACCACGAAAGGTTGGGGTCTGTTGCACCGTGCCATGCACAGCATCTTCAATTTCGATGCCGGTGCGGGCAAGGGTCAGACCGGTAGCGCGATCCAGTTCTACACGTGATTTCTCGTAAGTGGACATGGCAGCGACAAAGTTCGATTCCGCCTGCGCCAGATCGCGGTCCGCCTGGAGCACGAGGTTGCTGGTGGAAGCGCCCAGAGCTTTTTTCTTTTGCTCAATGTCGAAAGTCTGCTGGGCGAGGTCGCGAGCTTTGCGCGCGGAATTAACGCGGGAGCGATTCTGCGTCAGGGCAAATTGCGCATTACGTACCTCAATACCGATCTGATTCTGTAATTGCTGCAAGTGCAACTGAGCCTGCCGGTACTCCAATTGCGAACGGACCTGGTCCGCTTGAGCCGCACGATTACGTAACGGGAGGTTGACGTTGATCCCAATCGCATAGTCGGGAGAGTTGTTCTTAAACAGGTCGGTGAACGCATTGGAGTATCCCGAAGGAGGCAATGGTGGGCAAGGCGGATTTGCGCAAATCGGCGTACCTGCATAGGCTCCATTCTGCACTCCAGCCAAGCCGTAGGCGCCATAAAACGCGACCAGGTCTACTTGCGGCTTCATGGCATTGGCAGCAGCTTTACGGCTGATCTCGCGATTGGTGAGGTCGATGCGAGCTTCAGCGAGTTCCGGGCGGTGCCCCTGCGCGTCGGCAATCAAATCCTGTATAGGCGTCACGGATTCTTCTTCCGGGATGCTCATGGTGTCGGTGGGAATCACTTCCGCCGATGCGAGCACCGGATCACTCAGGTCGCGGGTGATGGCGTTCTTAATGAGCAGCGCCTGCAATTGTTGCCCGTTCTGAGAGAGCAGGAGGTCCTGACTGCGAGCGGACTCTTCGCTCTCCGCCTTCATGACTTCCATGGGAGCGATAGCGCCAATTCTTACCTGCTCACGGTCGTCAGAAAGAGTCTTCTCAGCCAGTTCGAGGGAACGCTCTTTCACCTTTACATCCTCATAGGCGTTGACCAGGTCCCAATAAATGTTCTGAATCTGCGAAACCGTGGCGATCACCTGTCCGCGAAAAGCTACGTCAGAAATTTCGCGATTGTTGCGGGCGATGCGAATGAACCGCATATTGGGGCCAAAGCCGAAGCCAGCCAATAAATGCTGACGAAGAGAAAAGCGGAAGCTGCTGTCCACCTCGGGAGACAGAATACTGAACAAACTGTTGTTGGTGATGCGATCGTTATTAAAACCTACGCTGAGCAGCGTGCCCGATCCAAACCCTTGTGAATAACCGAAGTTGGCGACGCCGGAGTGTTGTTGCAAAGACTGGACGCCGTTCAGAATAATGCTCGACTGCGGAAAAGTGGCGTGCTCAATGTTCATCCCGCCGGAGACGAGAGGGTCAAAGCTGTCGATGTTGGTGCCCACGCCGAGAGTGGATTGCACCAATCCTGAAGCGCCGCCGCCCGCGCCGCCGGCGCCGCCCGAAGTGCCGCCCGCTCCTGCACCTGGCGCGCCGCTGCCGAAGCCTCCCACGCCGCCGCCAGGAGTGCCCTGCACTAATCCGGTGTCTACGCCACGCACGGCTTGTCCGGACTTGGCGCGCAATATGTCGGTGTCGGCAATAGATAGATTGAAGCGGGCGATGGCCAGGTCGAGATTGTTCTCAAGGGCGAGCACAACAGCGTCACTCAGCGACAGCCGGAGCTTGCCATCCTTGAGCATGGTTTCGATGCGCGGCGTGTTGCCGAAGCTGGGTGGAGGCACTTCGTGGGCAACGTATGGGCTCACAAAGTAGGGGAAATGAGACGCCGGCTTCGAGTAGTCGACCAGGTTCTGCGCCGAAGCGCTGATGGTTGCAATGGAGAATAGCGCCGCAAGTAATACTAGAGCAATTCCATGTATCGCATTGAATACACTGCCATCTTTATAATTCATTATTCTGTTAACCATTACGTCTCCTATAGAGTCCAAGATCACTCATATCGCAACGCCACCATGGGATCGACCTGCGTGGCTCGCCGCGCCGGCCAGTAGGCGGCAAACAATGCCACTCCGAGCAGCAACAACGGCACCAACAACATGGTCGGCAAATCAAAACGGCTGACCTGGTACAGACTCGACGCGAGCAGCCGCGACGCCAGCACCGAGAGCAGCAGACCCAGGACGCAACCGCCGATCCCCAATTCCGCCGCGCGCCGGAGCACTTGCCAGTAAATGCTGTTGCGATTCGCCCCGAGGGCCATACGCAGACCGAACTCGCGAGTACGATCCGCGACCAGTTGTGAGATCACGCCGAAAAGTCCAATCGCCGCCAGAGTGAGAGCGATGGCGGCAAAGCTGCTCAAGAGCACAAGGGTGAAGCGGCGCTGTGCCAGTGACTCCGACACCAGAGTTGCCAGCGTGCTGGTGTGGTAGAGAGGAAGATCTTTGTCGGCAGCCCAGATTCGCCGCTGCACTTCGGCAAACAAGCCCTGAGCGCCGGCGTTGCTACGTAACACAAATGCCATACGCCCGCTGTTGCCCATTTCCACCTGAAACATGGAGTAATAGATCATGGGCTGCGGCTCGGCATCGAGCGCCGAAATATGGACGTCGGCAGCGACTCCGATCACCGTGAAGTACGCGCGATCTCCCCATTGAAACCGCCGGCCTATCGGGTCCTGACCGGGAAAGAACTTGCGCGCCAGAGCCTCATTGACGACAGCGACGTTGGAGGCGCCGGGAATATCCTGCTCAGAGAAGTCCCGGCCCTTGAGGAGGGAGATTCCCATCGTGCGGAAGTAGCCCGAGCTGACGAGCGAGTTCTCAGCCCAGTGGTAATCGTCGGCTGCGGCGTGTTCTAACCGGAAGCCGATTTGCCGGGCATCGCTTAGCGGCAGATGACTGGCAGCAGCGGCCGCACTCACTCCCGGCAAGTGCTGGAGATCCTCCAGAAGCTGTTTCTGAACCGCGTTGCGTTTGGCGGGATCGGGATAACGGCTGCGATCAAACATGGTTCGCACGACAAAGGTCCCGGTGGGGTCGAATCCGAAAGGAGAATTCAGCAAGCGCATGAAACTTCGCCCCAGCAAACCGCCGGAGATCAGTAGCACCAGTGCAGCCGCGATCTCCATGGTCGCGGCGGCACGCTGCAGGCGTTGCGTTCCGCGCGCGGGCCCGGTCTGAATGGATTCCTTCAGAGAAGACTGAGGGGCGACATGCGAAAGCCGCCACGCCGGGGCAAAACCGAAAACGATAGCCGACAACAACGAAACGCCTAGCGTGAACAGCAGCACGCTGGGATGCAGTACAACATCGTGCAAGCGCAGTACGTCCGCCGGGCCGAACCGACGCAAGCCCTCGACCGCAGCTTTGGCGATAACGATTCCAGCACCCGCCCCGAGAAAAGCCAGGAGCACGCTTTCTACCAGACATTGACGCAGCAATCTGTGCGGATTCGCGCCGACGGCGCTGCGAATGGCCATTTCGTGACTACGATGACCGGCGCGCGCCAGCAATAGGTTGGCCACGTTGGCACAGGCGATCAACAGCAAACACCCGACAGCCATTGCCAGGAGCAGCAGCAGCGGGCGCGCTTTCTGCACCGCATAGGCCGCGAACAAATATGCCTTGGGCGCTACCTTCACCGTGCCGCTGTATCCATCTTGCTGCATGAACACCGTCGCAATGGATTCAACATCCTGTTGTGCCTGTTCCAGCGAAACCCCCGGTTTGAGCCGCCCGATCAATCCCACGCCAAATTCCTGCGTTCGGTTTTCGGGTTTCAAGAGGTGGGGATCAAATACCAGCGAAGTCCACACATCGGCCATTTCCGAGAGCGGTGCGCCGTCGAACGGAAAGCGGAATGATGCGGGCATTACGCCGACGACGGTAAAAGGCTTCTCGTCCAGCTTGATGGTCTTTCCGAGGACGTTGGGATCGCTCGCGTACTGATGTTGCCAGAGAGAATGAGAGATCAGCACAACACTGCCCGCGCCGTTGCGGTCTTCATCGGAAGTAATAACTCGGCCCAGTTCCGGCGAAACGCCCAGCAGAGGAAACGTGGAAGCCGATACCTCAGCCGCATTCACGCGCAATGGCTGGCCTTCGCCGGTCAGGTTGAAGCCGGCGCTTTCGTACGCCGCCACTTGTGAGAATGAACGATTGCGGTCGCGATAGTCCTGAAACTCGCCCGCTGAAACGCCGATGTCTTCGCTCGACATCTGCGGCAAAGTCTCACTCACCAACACCAGTTGTCGCGGATCCCGGTATGGCAACGGGCGCAGCAGGACGGTGTCCACCACACTGAACACGGCAGTGCTCGCGCCAATGCCGAGAGCCAGCGTCAACACGGCGATAGCGGTGAATCCGCGATTCTTGGCCAGCATCCGCCAGCCAAAACGAATATCCTGTAATAAGGTTTCCATCTTTTCCTCACTCGTACCGCAGCGCCACCAGGGGATCGACTTTGGCGGCCCGTCGCGCCGGAACATAGTTCGCGAGCAATGCGACGGCGCCCAGCAATGCCGCCACTATTCCGAAAGTGATGGGGTCGCGGGCACTGACTCCAAACAGCAAGGTTGATATCAAGCGAGTCAGAGCACTGGAAGCGATCAACCCCACGGCGACACCCAACGCCGCCAGCCGCATTCCCTTCCCTACAACAAGCTTCAGTACGTCTTCCTTTTGCGCGCCCAGGGCCATACGAATGCCGATTTCGCGGGTGCGCTGCGAAACGGTATAGGACATCACACCGTAGAGTCCGATTGCGGCCAGGAGCATCGCCAGCCCGGCAAAAATGGAAAGCAGCAACATGGCGAACTTGCGCCGCAATAACGACCGGGCCAGCATGTCCTGCATACTGCGGAGGTTGGCCAGCGGAACGTCTTTATTAACGCTGGCGACCGCATTCTGCGCCGCGGTGGCAAGCGCCAGTGGATCGGAAGTCTTGCTGCGCACTACCATGAAGGCCGAGGGCCAGTGCGCCTGGCCGAATGGCAAGTAAATTTCGGGGTTCGGCGCCGTTTCCAAATCCTCATGGCGCACATTTCCGACGACACCCACAATCTGAATGGGGCTGTCGACGGTCTCGAACTTGACGATGTATTTGCCAACCGGGTCCTGTCCGGGGAAAACCTCGTGCGCCAGCTCCTCGTTGATCACAGCCACTTGAACCGAGCCATGCACATCCTGTTCGGACAGGCTGCGGCCCTTAAGCAGGGGGATGCCCATCGTCTGGAAGTAAAAGGGAGTGCTGATGCGAATATCGGCGTTGTATTTCTTACTGCTGCCGGGAACTTCGAAGCCGCGGTCACTGTTACCGCCAGAGAGTGGCACGCGGCTTACCGCCCCGGCAGATTGCACTCCCGGCAATGCTTGTAGCCGCTCCACCACTTGATGGTAGAAGTCATCCTGCTGCGCCGGTGTGCTGGATGTTGGAAGCCCTACGTTGAACACGAGAAGATGGCTGGTATCAAAACCGGGATTCACTTCCATCAACCGCACGAAACTCTTGATCAGGAGGCCGGAGCCAACCAGAAGGATCAGGGAGAGTCCAACTTCCGCTACGACGAGAATAGAACGAGTCTTGCCATGACTGCCGGTGCTGCCACGTTCTCCTTCTTTCAAATAGTCATTCAGGTTTCCGCGCGAGACGTGCAGCGCCGGAGCAAGACCGAAGAGAATCCCACTAAGTACTGACACGACGATGCTGAAAACCAGAACATCGCGATTCACGCCGATGGAGGCGAAATCGCGGATGTCGGGGGGACTTATCGCCAATAAAGCCGGCACACACCAGGCGGCCAAAAGGACTCCTGCAACTCCGCCCATGAGAGCCAGTAAGATGCTCTCCGTCAGGAGTTGTCGAATGACCCGCAAGCGGCTTGCACCCAATGCCGCGCGAATGGAAACCTCCCTGGCTCTACTCGTCGCGCGCGCCAGAAGCAGGTTGGCAACATTGGCGCATCCGATGAGCAACACGAAAGCCACGGCCACCAGCAGAAGCAAAAGCGTCGGCCGGATGTCACCGACCATCCAGTCCTGCATGCCGATGAGGCTTACGCCGGCGTCCTTATTGGAATCGGGATACTGCTTCTCCATGCGGGCGGCGATGGCGGCCATTTCTTCGCGCGCCTGTTGCAGAGTTATTCCCGGCTTGAGGCGCGCCCAGCTGTCCATGTAGTGCCTGTCCCGCAGGGGACGGGGATCCTGCCCCGGCAACAGCGGGTGCGCTGGCACACCCCAGGCGGAAGGCAGCCAGAGTTCTCCGTCGTCCTCGGGATTAAAGCTTGCGGGCATCACACCGACCACGGTGTAGGGTTCGCCGTTGAGTGTGATGTTGCGGCCGACAAGGCCGGGATCAGAACCAAAACGACGCTTCCATAGGCCGCCACTGAGCACGACCACATGATCGTTCCCGGGTTGGTTGTCGTCGGGCAGTAAAGTTCGTCCCAGAACAGCGCGTACGCCGAACAGAGGAAAAAAGTCTCGCGAGGTCATGACACCGCGCACGCGCTCCGGGCGTTCGCCGCCGGTGAGGTTCACCGGTGATCCGCGCGACGCCGCCATATAGCTGAAGACGTGGTTTTGCGCCTGCCAGTCGAGGTAGTTCGCCGGAGATGAAGAAGATTTGTCACCCGTGCCGCGGTCGTATTCTCTGACGCTGAGAATCCGGTTGGCGTCAAGATAGGGCAGCGGGTGGAGAAGAACACTGTCCACGACACTGAAGATCGCCGTGGTGCTGGCGATACCCAGGGCCAGCGCGGCTACGGCGATGACCGTAAAGGCAGGACTCTTGCGCAACATGCGCCAGCCGTAACGAAGATCTTGTAACAGAGTTTCCATAATCAACTCATTCGTATCTCAGCGCCGCCATGGGATCGACCTTAGTAGCGCGTCGCGCCGGCACATAGCTCGCGACCAGCGCAGCACTGATCATCGTGCCCAGCACCAGAAAGAACGTCAGCGGGTCATTCGGACGCACACCGTATAACAGCCGGCCCAGCACGTGGGTCGCTGCGAATGCGCCCGCTAGTCCAATGACAATTCCGATCAGTAGGAGCCGGCACGCCTCCCGCAAAACCAGTCTCAGTACATTGGCCGGAGTCGCGCCGAGGGCCATGCGCACGCCAATCTCGCGGGTACGCTGGATCACCGAGTACGCGATGACGCCGTAGGCGCCCAGAACGGTCAGTCCCAGAGCGAGCAGGCCGAAGCACGACATCAGCACCATGACGAAGCGATCCGGAGCTACATCGCGGTCAAGCAGCCATTGCATGGTGCGGATCTTCCATACCGGCTGGTCGCTATCCACTTTCCAGACGGCTGCACGAACCGCGCTGCTCAGGCTCATCGGTTCGACTGCGGTCCTGACCACTAACGTGGCGAAAATTCCTGGGAGTTGCGCGTAGGGAAAATAAATATAGGGTTGCTGTTCGTCGCGCGCCGCGTACTGTTTCACGTCCGCGACCACGCCGACAACGACGGCACGCCAGGGTCGAGCCTCAGCACCCGAAGAGACAGCCAGATGAGGAAACACAATCTCTTTGCCGATCGGATCCTGGTTCGCCCAATATTTCTGTGCCATGCTCTGGCTGATGAGCACCATTGGCGCTGACTGCGCGTTGTCACTCTCGCTGAAGGTGCGTCCACGCAGCAGCGAAATTCCCATGGTGGAGAAATACACCGGAGTCGCCAGATTTCCCGTCGCTGTCGGCTCCTGCCCGGGCGAAACTGTCATTCCGGGCAGGGTGAAATTAACTTCGCCGCCATTCCCGCTGAAGGGCAACCCTTCCACCAGCGCTGCCTGAACTACCCCGGGCACATGGCTTACCTGCTCGACGACCTGGCGATGGAAGTTCCACCATGACTCGGGATTCTGGTATTTGCTCGTGGGCAGGCGGTATTCCATGGTGAGCAGGTTCGCAGGTCTGAACCCGGGGTCTGACCGCAATAGCTCACGGAAACTTCTCGCCAGCAGGCCGGCGCCGATCAGCACAATGATGGACATCGCCACCTGCCCGGCAACAATTGTGCTTCTCAACCAGTGGCGTTGCGAATCAGTAGCCGAGCGGCCGCCCACAGCCAGTGGCGCGAGGCCCGACGATGAAAGCCTCATCGCCGGAATGCAGCCGCACAAAATTCCGGTTAGCAGCGAAGTCAGGGCCGCAAATGCCAGGACCGGCCAATTGAGCGTGGCGTGGACTTCGACTGGCAGTGACCGGGGATTGAGCTTCAGCAGCGCTCCAAGGGCCCAAACCGCGACCAGTACGCTGCCTGCACCGCCGAGCAGGGCAACTACACAAGTCTCGGTGAGAAGCTGACGCACGATGCGAGTACGGCTCGCTCCCAATGCCACGCGCATTGCCAGTTCCCGGGTGCGGCTGGCTCCGCGGCTCAGAAGCAGGTTGGCGACGTTGGCACAGCCAATGAGGAGAATGAGTCCCACTGCGCCGAGCAGAACCAGCAATGCGGGACGCGCGGATTGGGTGACTGATTCCGTGAATCCCGTCAGCACAATATGCGTGCCCGCGTCCACCAGAGGATAGGTGGCCGCCAGGTTGTGGGCGGTGATGTCCAGATCGGCGATCGCCTGCGAACGGCTGAAATCGTCCTTGATCCTGCCCACCATCAACTGGTGCCTGGCGGCACGATCGTGAGCCGTGTAATCGGGGTAGTGTGGCATGGTCATCCAGACGTCGCTGTCGGCCAGCGTGAAGTGGAAATCGGGCGGCAGAATGCCGATCACGGTATAGATTTGGCCATTGAGTGTTAGTTCCCGCCCGATGAAGTTGGGATCACTGCCGAACCGGTTTTGCCACGTTCCATAGCTGACCACGACTACGCGATTGGCTTCCGGGCGATCTTCGCCGGCGACGAATAAACGACCCTTGAACGGCTGAACTTCAAGCAGGTGAAAAATGTTCGCCGAAACGAATGCGCCAATCACACGGTCAGGCCGCTCGGTTCCAGTCAGGTTGATACTTTGGTCCACCCAGAGAGAAAGGTCCTGGAAGGTGTGCTGCTGGGCTCGATAGTCTTCGAAGTCCGGTACGGAGACGCCATAGCCATCATCGCCGGCGCGGGCCGGATCGCGGACGATCACCAGCTTGTCAGGATTGCGGAAAGGCAACTTCAACAGCAAGACGGAATTGACCAGGCTGAAAATTGCCGTGTTGGCGCCAATGCCCAACGCCAAAGTAACCACGGCCACTGCGGTAAAACCGGGGCTCTTGCGCAACATGCGCAGTGCATAGCGAAGATCTTGAATTAGAGTTTCCATGCTTCCAGTTCATTCATGCCGCAACGCGACCATGGGATCGATCCGCGCCGCGCGACTGGCGGGGATGTAATTCGCCAGAAAAGCCACCGCGGCCAGCAGCGCAGTGAAGATCACCAGGGTCATTGGATCGGTGGAGCTCACCCCAAACAACAGGCTGGCAATCAACCGTGTCAGCAGTAATGTAGCGACCAGCCCGAGGACAACTCCCCACATCGCCAATGACATGCCCTGCCGCACGACCAGTTTCAAAACATCGCCGCGCTGGGCGCCGAGGGCCATGCGCACGCCGATTTCGCGTACCCGCTGGCCCACGAAGTAAGCCATCACGCCGTAGATTCCGATGGCCGCCAGGAACATGGCCGTGGCGGCAAAGAAGACCAGAATCTGCATGGCAAACCGGCGTGACGCGAGGGAGTCGAAGAGAATGCTGCGTACCGAGCGTACGCTGTAGACCGGCAGGTCAGGATTCACGGCTTGAACCGCGCGACGAATGGACGCTTCCAGCGCTTCTGGACTCGCCGCGGTCCGCACGTAAACCGTGATGGAATTGAAGCCGACCTGTCGTGCCGGTAGGAACAGGTGCGGCGCATAGGGAGCGTCCAGCCCGTCGCTTCGGACTCGCCCCACGACGCCCACAATCCTCCACAGCTGTTGCTTACGAGCGACTTGCATGTCGACTTGCTTCCCCACTGGATCCTCATGAGGCCAATAGCGTTCCGCGGCGGTCTGGTCAATCAGCACGGCCGGCTCTGCCTTGTCATCATCGGCATCGGTGAAGAAACGCCCGCCGAGGAGCGGGGTCTGGAGGACATGAAACAGATCGGGCGTCGCTACCCCCAACTCGGCCGTCGGCGTTTCACCCGCGGCAGCCACCCGGCCTTTGATGTTGAAGGGAACGGCGTTACGCAGCACTACCGAGAGAGGCGTAATGCCTCCGCCGATGGCCGCTTCCTTCACTCCGGGCAAGGCGTCCACACGGCGCAGGACCTCGTTCATAAAGACGTTCAGTTTTTCCTGCGTGGGATAAGGATTATTGTTGGGATCGTTGGGAACCGGAAGCCAGAACTGCGCGGTCACCAGATTGTCAGAATTGAAGCCGGGTTGCACCGCAAGCACTTTCCAGAAACTGCGCAACAACAGGCCGGCGCTGACCATCAAGACCAGAGAGAGGGCAAACTCGGATACCACCAGGCCGCTCAGAAACCGGTGTTGACGCGACCCCACGCCCACCCCGCGCGCTCCCTGATTGAGCTTTTCCATGAGCTGCCAATTGGACATTTGCAGAGCCGGCACCAGACCGAAGAGCAATCCGGTAACGACCGATACCGTAACTACAAAGAAGAGCGCCCGCCCGTTCACCGAAACTTCGGCCAGCCTGGGAAGGCTGGAGGGCACCAGGGTCAGCAAGATGTTTTTCAGCCAGAAAGTGAGCGGCACGGCGAGCAGCCCGCCACAAAGTGAAAGCACCACACTCTCGGTTAAAGTCTGCCGGATGAGTCTCCAGGTTCCCGCTCCCAGTGCCTGCCGGATGGCGATTTCACGGTGACGCACCGAGGACCGTGCCAGCAGCAGACTGGCGATGTTAACGCAGCCGATGAGGAGGACCGCTCCGACGGCGGCAAGCAAAAGAAAAAGCATCAGGCTGACGTCGCCAACCACCTCTTGCTGAAGCGGAACCAGCCTTACATGCCAGCCCACGGTCGCCGGATAATCCGTCGGGTACTGCTCGCGTAACTGAGCTGCGAAGGCGTCGAGCCTCGACTGCGCCTGCGCCATGGTCAGGCCCGGCGCAAGCCGGGCGATGGACCCCGGAATAAAGCGCTGCGCACGCACCGGCGGATGCGGAAATGGGTCCGCCGCGTAGCCTGCGGCGACCCATATCTCCACGTCTTGACGCAGCGTGCGGCCCGGATGATGGAACTCAGGCGGCATGACTCCGATAATGCTGTAGAGATCAGTGTCAAGACGGATCGACTGCCCGAGCACGTTGGGATCGGCCCCAAACATCTTGTGCCACAAACTATCGCTGATCACCGCGCCTTCAGAAAACCCTGGCCGATAATCGCCGTCGTTGAAAACCCGCCCCAAAGCTGGTTTCGCGGCCAGCAAGCTGAAAAAATTGGTGCTCACCGCGTTGGCTTCGACGCGTTCCGGTTTCTCCCGTCCAGTGATGTTGGCACTAATCGGCCAGACAGCGGAGATTTGAGTGAACACTCCGGAGCGCTTCTGAAAATCGTCCAACTCGGGCTGGGACATGCCTCTATCCGTCAGGTTGATCCCCGGCATGTCGGTTTTCACCGAAACCAATTGCTCGGGTTGCTGGTAGGCCAGTGGGCGCAGGAGGACTGCGTCTACAACGGAAAACAATGCCGTATTAGCGCCAATGCCAAGCGCCAGGGTGATTACGACGACGGCGGTAAAACCCGGCGCCTTGCGAAGCATGCGCAGTCCGTAGCGAACGTCTTGAATCAAAGTTTCCATGCAGTCCTCATTTACGGCGCGGCCACCACGGGAATTCTCGCCTGCGGATTGGCGGGATCACTGGTGATCCAGCCATCGAATAATTGAATCGTCCGATGTCCGTAGGCGGCATTCACTTCGGAATGAGTGACCTGGATGATGGTGGTTCCGGCGTCGTTCAGTTTCTTGAACAGGTCCATGGTTTCCTTCGCCTGGCTGGAGTGCAGATTGCCGGTGGGCTCATCGGCGAGAATCAGTTTCGGATTCCCCACGACGGCGCGCGCGACACCAACCAGTTGCTGCTGTCCGCCGGAAAGCTGACTTGGGTAAAGGTCCTTCTTGCCCACAATCTGGAAGCGATCGAGAATTTCGGCGACCATGCTGGCGCGTTGTCCGCGGGAAATATTGCGGTAGGAAAGCGGTACGTCAAGATTCTCGTACACGGTCAGGTTGTCGAGCAGGTGATAGCTCTGGAATACGAACCCGATGTACTTGCGGTTCAACTCGGAACGCTTCTTGCGGTCGAGCTTATGGACCTCGTGCTCCAGGAATGTGTATTCGCCGGTCCATGTGTCATCCAGCATGCCGAGAATGCTCATCAGCGTGGATTTTCCCGACCCGGACGGGCCCATCACGGTGATGAACTCGCCGTCCCGAATGTCGAGGTTGATGCGGCGCAGCACATAGGTGACGCCGGCGCCGGTTTTATAGGTTCTTTCAATATTGCGTAGCTGAATCATATTTCGCTCCGAAGAACACTCACGTTGCTCACTCTCACTCGAATCGCTTCGCGTCCTTTGCGTTTGTCTTGGCGACCTTTGCGGTCAAAAGCTTTCACTGCAAAGATCGCTAATCATTCGCAAAGGCCGCACAGTCCCTCTCTATTCCTCCCGCAACGCCGCCAAGGGATCGAGCCTGGCAGCGCGATTCGCGGGAATGAAGCAACCAACAAGAATCAGCGCCAGCACAATCACCGGCACGAGGGAGAACGTTGCCAAATCTCGTGCGCTCACCCCAAACAATAAGCTCTCCATCAGGCGTGTCAGGCCGAAGGCACCCGCGACTCCAACGAGCACGCCTGCCAGGGCGAGCCTGGCTCCCTGCCCCATGATGAGGCGAAGAACAGTAGCGCGCTGAGCGCCGAGTGCGATGCGGATCCCGATTTCGCGCGTGCGTTGCGAAACCGAATAGGCCATCACTCCATAAATGCCGACTGCGGCCAGAGTCAACGCCAGCGTTGCGAAGGTTCCGATTAACCACATGTCGAAACGCCGCAGCGAACCGGAGTCGGAAACCATCTCTTCCATGCTCTTCACACCGTAAACGGGCACAGTCGCGTCCACCTCGGCGACTGCGGCGCGAATCGAACTCAACAGATCGGTACCGTTGGCACTGCGAGCCGCGATGCTCATGCTGCCTTCGAGCTGCGTGAGGAACGCCTCTGGCACCTGGGTGTAGGGGTAGTAGGCGGTAGGCTCAACGTCGGTGACATCCGCCGCCCAATGCCGGACGTCAGCCGCGACTCCGACCACGCTGTACCAGTCGCCTCCGGCAAGCTCGGGTTTGAGCCGCTTGCCAATCGCGTCTTCCTTCGGCCAATAGAGTCGGGCGAGGCTCTCGCTGACGACCGCGACTTTGGGGGCCGCCGCCGTATCGTGATCGTCAAACTCGCGGCCGCTCTTAAGCGCGATCTGCAAGCCGCTAAAGTATCCAGGCCCGATGGCACGAAAGCGGGTCACGATGGGAATCTGATTCGGCGGCGGAGGGGTACCCTCAATAGAGATCGCCATGGAAGGGTCGGAGCCGCTCATGGGCAGATTTCTCGCCAGTACAGCCGACTGTATTCCAGGCAACGCCCGCACCCGCTCCAGGACTTGCTGGTAGAAGAGTGGAATACGCTCGCCCTTGTACTGCGCCGGCGAAGCGACGCGAAACGTCAGTTCGCCCGCGGGATTGAATCCCGGCTCAATACTCTCTGCGTGCCATAAGCTCTTGAGCGACAGTCCCGCGCCAATTAGCAGAATCGACGCCAACGCAGTTTCGGTAACGACCAGCACCACGCGGTATTTTCCGAAACCTCCGGTGCTGCCGCGCGATCCTTCTTTCAACGCCTCGCTGACGTTGACACGCGAGGCTTCGAGCGCGGGAAAGACTCCAAACAAGATTCCTACGACGCCACAGAGCAGAATCGTGTAAGCCAACACGGGCAGGTCAATGGCGACAGTGTCCACGGCGGGAATACTGGAGGGGTGAATTGCAATCAATACTTTTACCGCGGTCCAAGCCAGTACCAGCCCCAGCGCGCCACCCAAAGCCGAAAGCAGAACGCTTTCGGTCAGCAGTTGCAGAATGACCCGGGCGCGCCCCGCGCCCAGGGCGGTACGGATGGAAAGCTCCCGCCGCCGCATGGTCCCGCGAGCCAGTAAAAGATTGGCGACATTCGAGCACGCAATCAGCAGCACAAACGCCACCGCTCCCATCAGGAGCAACAAGACCGGCTTTACGTCGCCGTTCAGGAACACAGAGATCGGCATTAAGGTCACACCCAGGCCGCCCTCGCCGTTGGGATCTTGCGCCTTCAGCCGTGCGGCGACTGCGCTCAACACCGTCTCCATCTGTTTCTGCGTGCTTCCCGGGGACAGACGGGTAAATGCGAACAGCCAGTGGAGATTGCGGGCTGAGGCCTGCGCGTTGGTCGTCTCCATCTGCATGGGAACCCAAAATAGTTCCTGGTCCGAGAGCACGTGAAAGCCGCGGGGCATGACGCCGACCACGGTGTAGGGAGCGCCGTCCAGGTTCACAACTTTCCCCAGAATGGCGCTGCTCGATTCAAACCGTGTCTGCCACATGGCGTGGCTCAGGATGACGAAGCCGCCGGCGCCTGGGTGATCCTCCTCTGCGGAGAATGCCCGACCGAGGAGCGGTTGCACACCGAGCACCGGAAAAAGATCCGAGTTCACCTTTCCGCCGGAGATACGCTCCGGAACGTCCTTCCCTGCCAGGTTGTAGCTGACTCCGGAGAAGGTGCCCATGTGCGCGAGAATATCTCCCTGCTGCCGCATTTCGAGAAATGCAGGGGTGGAGAAGGCATTGGGTTGTCCGTTAGACATCGTCTTCCACACCACCATGATGCGGTTGGGATCGCGAAACGGGAGTGAGTGCAGCAGCACCGAGTTGAGTACGCTGAACATGGCGGTGTTCGCGCCGATCCCGAGCGCCAAAGTTACGATCGCGACCACGGTAAAGCCGGGCGACTTCCGCAACATGCGGAGACCGTAACGAACGTCCTGGATCAGCCTCTCCATTTCAGTTCAACCTCTTATTCATCGCGCAGCGCCACCATGGGTTGCACCTTAGTTGCCCAATGCGCCGGTAAATAGCTGGCCAACAAAACCGTGCCCAGCAAAAGCAGAGAGGTCAACAACAAGGTGAGGGGATTGAACAGACTCACGTTGTAAAGCAGACTGGAGAGCGCGCGTCCAGCGACAAACGTCGCAGCCAACCCCAAGATCAGGCCGAAGCCTGCCAGTCGTATCCCTTGGCCGAGAATCAACCGCAAAACGTCTCCCCGCTCCGCGCCGAGGGCCACGCGAATTCCCAGCTCGCGGGTTCGCAATCGCACCGAGTAACTGATTACTCCATAAAGGCCAAGCGCCGCCAGCAACAACGCCAGTCCGGCAAAAATTGAAAGCAGCACCACCAGGAAGCGACGGCCGACCAGCGAACTGTCGACGCGTTGCTCCATGGTCTCCAGACTGTAAAGAGGTTGGTTCGGATCCACGCGGCGGATGGCCGCTTGCATGGCCCCGGTAATACTCTCGGGATTCACGGTGTCCGTGCGGACCGCGATTTCGCCAGTCTGATTCGGACTCTGCGACAGCGGAAGGAAATAGAAGCCTTCCTTGACATCGGCCTCAAGCGACGAACTCTTCGCGTGAGCCACGATTCCGACAACCGTCATCCAGGGAGAGTTGCCGCCAAAGCCAATGTGCTGCCCGAGGGGATCCTCATTGGGCCAATATTGATGGGCGAGCGTGGTATCGATGATGGCCACCTGTTCGGTTTTCGCCCGGTCTTCTGGGGTAAAGAACCGGCCGCGCAACAGGGGAATGCCAAGAGTGGAAAAATAATCCGGAGAAATCAGCCGAATACTGCCGTGCGGGCCAGGATCATTCGGCGGTGTAACCCGCCCCTTTATTTCGAAAGATGACAAACCGCCATTGGCCGAAAACGGCAGCGCGTCGGCGAGAGCGACATTCTTCACCCCCGGGATATTCTTCAGTTCCTGCTCGGCAGTGGTCAGAAACGCAGCTTGTTGCTCATTGGTCTTGTAAGCCGGTGGAAGCGAAAAAACGGCAGTCATCAGTCCATGCGGCTCGAAACCCGTGTCCAGGCGCTCCACCTGGGCCAGGCTGCGAAGCAACAGCCCGGCGCCCACCAACAGCAGCATTGCCAGACCGATCTCTCCGATCACCAAAATGGAACGCAGGCGTTGTCTCACCTTGCCGGAAGTGCCGGAGCGGCCGCCTTCTTGCAGCACCTGGAACCAGCGGCTGTGAGTAGCGTGCCAGGCGGGCACGGTTCCGCATAAGAGCACGCAGACAACACCAATGACGGACACAAACATCAACACCGGTCCGCCCACGTGGACAGTAAGATTGCCCGCCAGACTCGCAGGAGCGAGAAGCAGCAACAATGGAATTGCGAAATGAGCGAGTAGCAGACCGAGCGAGACTCCCGCGACTGCAAGCAGCAAGCTCTCCAACAGCGCCTGCTGCACCAGACGCCCGTTCCCTGCCCCGAGGGCGATCTGAATGGAGACTTCATGCTGTCTGCCAGTCGCGCGTGCCAACAACAGGCCTGCAATGTTGGCGCACGCGATCAGTAACACCGTCGCGACAGCTGCCAGCAGAATGAGCAGCGGTTTTCGTAAGTTACCGGCTACAAACTCGACAAGGGGCATGGCGAACATGCCCCAGCCTCCGCCCTGGGCATAGCCAGTCGGACCTTCGGCGGCGATCTCCTGGGCGGTGCGCAGGCGAAGAAACGCGTTCGCCTGCTCGACGCTTACGCCTGGGCGCAGACGCGCAACTCCAAAGAGGCTCTCGTTGAAGCGAAATTTGCGATCGAAGTATTGACTCGACGGAAGGCCGATCGGCGTCCACAGCTCGGTGCCATTGGGCCAGTCGAAATCGGGACGCATCACGCCCACGACTTGATAGGACTCCTGATTTAGAAGGAGACTCTTGCCCACAATGGCGGGATCTCCGCCGAACCGCTGCTTCCATGTGTGGTAGGACAAAACGGCTTCGTGGTTGGCATTGGGCTGGTCTTCCTCAGGACGGAAAACCCGTCCCAGATAAGGGCTGGCCCAGAAAACATCAAACCACTGCCAGGAAACGTTCGCTCCAACCAGTCGTTCCGGGGTTGTGCCGTTGCCACTGTAATTGAAACTCGCAGCCTGAAGCACGGCGGCAGAAGTCAGAACGTCTTTGCCGGTCACGGCATCGCCGAAATCTGGCGCGGAAATACTAATATTCGAGAGGTCCGCCAACGAATACTTGGCGCGCAGCGCAATCACGCTGTCGGGATGAGGAATGCCGCTGGGATTCAGCAGAATGGCGTTCATCACGCTAAAGACCGCAATGTTGGCGCCAATGCCTAACGCCAACGTCAAGGCTGCAACCACCATGAAGGCCGGGCTCTTGCGCAAACCACGCGCCGCGTAACGGAGATCCTGAAGTGTTCCCGTCATTTTGCCTTTTCTCCTTATTCGTACCTCAGCGCCACCATGGGATCGACCCGTGTAGCCCGGCGGGTGGGAATCCAGGCGGCGAAAAGCGCTGCAAGCCCAGTGAGCAACGTGGTGGCAACAAGCGTCAACGGATCGGCGGTGGAAATTCCGAAGAGCTGACTCTTGATAAGTCTGGCGAGAATAAGCGCCAACGGCAGCGCCACGGCGATACTGATGCCTGCGAGTCGAGCCACTTCCGACAGCACCATACGGGCCACCGCTCCGCGGCTGGCGCCAAGGGCGATGCGGATTCCGATCTCGCGCGTACGCTGCACTGTCGCAAAAGCTAGAACGCCGTACAGGCCCACCGCCGCCAACAAAGTTGCGAGCACGCCGAAACTCGTGGCCAGCAGCGCAATCATCCGTTCCGTACTCAGGCTGTCGTCGATTTGCTGATCCATGGTGATGAGCGTATCGACCACCAGCTTCGAGTCCAGCCGTTGCATCGCGCCGCGGATACCCGCCTCCGTCGACTCCGGTGCCTGCCAGGTTCGTACATAAAATTGCAGCGGAACCTGGCCCGCTTCCTTCGCCTGGAGATAGGGAACAAAAGCGCTGTGTCTGACCTCCTGACGCACACCCTCATGCTTTGCGTCCTGCACTACGCCAATGATTTGAATGTCGGGCTTGGCGTCCTTGCCACCGCTGGTCAGATAGTGGCCTAGCGCCTGCTGCGGACTTCCGAAAAAGTACTCTGCGAAGCTCTTGTTGACGATAGCGACCCCGGCGGCGTCTGGGCCGTCGTGAGCCGTGAAGTCGCGTCCTGCGACCATGGGTCTCTTCAGAGTCGCAAAATAGCCGGCGGTTATGATCGACCATTCGGCATTCATTGACTCGTCTTCTTTGGGGGTGTAACCAGCGATCCTTACCGTGGTCCCTTCGGTGTTACCGGAGAGTTCAGGATCATTGGTCGCTGCAACGGAGCTCACGCCCGGCAACGCGGAAAGCGCTTCCAGCATGCGGTTCGACAGTGCAGGAACATCTTTCGGATCGTAGCCGGCCAGCTTAGCGTCGATACCGAAAGTAAGGAGGTGATCGGTAGCGAAGCCGACATCGTAGGTCTTGAGGTTGTACAGCGTGCGCAGGAAGAGACCGGAACCGAGCAACAGCAACAAACTCAAGCCAATCTGCAAGCCGACCGAGACCCGGCGAAAACCCTGACCGCCGCCGGCGACGGCGATCGTCTGCTGCTTGAGGGTCGGAGTGAGGTCCGGATGCCAGAACTGGGCGGCGGGCGCGAGACTGAACAGTAGGCCGACGGACAATGCGATGCCAAAGTTAAAGAGAAAAATTCGCAGGTCGGGAGTCGCCGAAAAGGGTATCTGCTGGTTGGCGTCCGTGTACATCATTCGCACTAACAGCGCTGATACCCGGGGCGCGAGCAGCAGTCCCAGCCCACCCCCGGCCAGCCCGAGCATTGCTCCTTCAATCATGAGTTGTTGCAGGATTCTTCCCCGGCGCGCCCCCAATGCGTAGCGTACCGATATCTCCCGCACCCGTCCGGCCGCGCGCACCAGCAGCAAGCCGGCCACGTTGGCGCAAGCGATCAGCAGCACCAGACCGACCATGCCCATCAGGATGAGCATAGGAGTGCGAATGTTTTCGCGCAAAGGGGAAAAGCCCAGCGCTCCGTTGAGCAGCGAAAGATGGCTGTCGGTCAGAAAGTGTTGCGCAAACGAAGCGGAGCGGTTCTGTATCTGTTTGAATTCCTCGGCGCGCAGCGCGTGCCACTGAATGTCGATGCCGGCTTCCGCCTGTTTCCGGCTAATGCCCGGGTTCAGCCGGGCAAAAATGTTCAGCCACTTCGACCGGTGGTTATCCAGGTCATTCCAGCCCGGGGTGATCTTCGGCTTCATCATCATGGGCACGAACAGCTCAGGAGCGTCTCCAACCACAATGCTGCGAAATGCCGGCTGCACCACGCCGATTACGGTAAAAGGATGACCATTAATAAGGATTGACTGATTCAGAATTCCCGGGTCGGTTCCGAAGCGGCGCTGCCAATACGCGAAACTCAAAACCGCCACTGGATTGGCGTCCTGGGTAACGTCATCGGATTGCAATAGCAAGCGTCCACTTGCCGGACGCACGCCGAGCACGTCGAAATAGTTGCCGCTTACTACTTCCGTGTTCGCGAGCTCAGGCTGGTTGTGCCACTGCACGCCGACCTGGGTGGAATAGGTGGCCAACATTCCGCTGAATACCGCATTGCGATCACGCAGGTCGCGGTACATCGGGTAAGAGAAATAGTCGCCGTGATCCCTGCTGCGAGTACTCGTACGGCCAGTATCAGCCCCGGAATACCGAAGTTGGACAAGCTGTTGCGGATCGCGCACCGGCAGGCGGCGCAACAGGACCTGATCAAACAGCGTGAAGATGGAGGTGTTGGCACCGATCCCCAAGGCCAGAGTAATTACCGCAACGGCGGTAAAGCCGGGGTTCTTTCTCATACTTCTCAGGCCGTAGCGGATATCCTGGATCAGGGATTCCATCATTCATACCTCAGTGCAACCATGGGATCGACCTTCATCGCACTCCTTGCCGGGAGATAGCAAGCTGACAGCGCGACGATCAGCAGAACCCCGGCGACAATGGCGAAGGTCGCCGGATCGCTGGCACTGATGTTGAACAACAGGCTGGCCATCAGCCGCGTTGCCGCGAGCGCTGAGGCCACTCCGATGACTATGCCGAATCCGGCGAGAATCAGACCCTGCCGCAGCACCATGCGCAGGACATCGATCCGCTGCGCGCCCAGCGCCACGCGAATGCCGATCTCCCGCGTGCGCGCCGCAACACTGTAAGAAACCACACCGTAGATTCCAGCGATGGCGAGCAACAGGGCCATCCCAGCGAACACTCCCAGCACCACCGTACTAAACCGGGCGCGCGCCAGAGAAAGCCAGAGCAGGTCCTCCATCGACATGATGCCAACTACAGGTTGATCTTTGTCCAGGCTCCAGACTGCCTGCCGGACCGCCTGCGCAAGCGCAAGGGGGTCGCCGTCAGTGCGAACCGCCAGCGTCATGGAGCTATAGGCGAGCTCGGGATGCGGCCAATAGGCGGTGGCATTCACTGTGGTATCGAGGCCGGAATGTTTGACGTCACCGACTATGCCGATCACCTGGCTGGGCACGTCCACGTCCTTCATGTGGATGGTGACATGCTTTCCGATCGGGTCTTCATTCGGCCACAGGTTCCTGGCCATCGCCTGGCTGATCACAACCGTGTGCGAGATTTCGCGAGCCTCGCGATCGGTAAACGATCTTCCCCTCAGCAGCGGAATCCCCAGTGTCTCGAAAAAGTGAGGTTCGACGACAGCGACGTCGACCTCGGGTTGCTCGGCTGCCGGAAGCGGCGGGCGACCTTCGACCTCAACGCCTGTGCCTGCGATGATCCCCGTGAACGGGAGGTAAGCGTCGGCGCTGGCGGAGCGGACTCCCGGCAACTGGCGGATGCGTTCCAACAGCTGCGCATAGAATTCTGACACTTTCGCGTCGTCCTTGTACTTGGAACTCGGCAGTTCCACTCGCGCTGTCAATACTCCTTTGGGCTGGAAGCCGGGATCGACCGCCATCAAACGGCTGAAGCTGCGAATCAGGAGTCCCGAGCCGGCAAGCAAGACCAGCGCGAGCGCGATTTCTGCTACCACAAAGCTGCTCCGGGTTCGACCGCCATGAACCCCCTCGGAGCCGCTGCGGCCCCCTTCTTTCAGTTCGTCATTCGGCCGTCCGCGGGCTGACTGAACCGCGGGCACGACTCCGAAAAGAAGGCCGGTCAATACGGCGATGCCGGCGGTGAAGGCGAGAACGCTCAAATCGATTTGCGCTCCGTCGAGCGGGATCAAGCCCTTTGGAGCAATCGCCAGAAGTGCACCCGCGCTCCAGCGTGCCAGCAGCAAACCCGCAGCCCCGCCCAGCACGGCGAGAAGAAGGCTCTCGATAAGTACCTGGCGAATCACCTGCCACGGCTTGGCGCCGAGGGCAACCCGGATGGCGATTTCGTGGCCGCGCGACTTGGAGCGCGCCAGCAAGAGCGTGGCAACGTTGGCACAGGCAATCAGCAACACCAATCCAACCGCCCCCAGCAAGACTCGCAACGCCGGCTCAATCCCTCCCACGAACTGAGTGCGCAACGGCACCAGATTGACAGTCCAGTTCTTCATCGATTCCGGATCCTGAGCTTCCAGACTCAGCGCCAGACTGGTCATGGCCGCTTGTGCCTGGGGCAGAGTCACTCCCGGACGCAGCAAGCCGATGGCTTGCAGGTAGCGGCCCAAGCTGCGATCCTTCTCCGAGAAGGTCAAGGGAAGCCACGCATCAGGCTGACCCTGCCCGGACGATCCATGGCTCACGTAAAACTGGAACCCGCGCGGCATCACGCCCACCACCGTCTGCGGCTTCCCATTCAGCACGATGTTACGGCCCACAATTCGCGGGTCGAAACCAAAGCGGCGTTGCCACAGTTCGTAGCTGAGCACCACTACGTCATTGGCGCCATCCACGCTGTCTTCGGAAGCCTGCAAGGTCCGTCCCAACGCCGCGTTCACACCCAGCAGGGAAAAGAAGTTGGGGCTCACCTCCTGCACCTTGAGCCGCTCTGGGGTTGCGCCTCCGGTCAGGATCTTCGTCCAGTTAAGGCACGCAGCGGTTTGCTCAAATACAGTGGCGTGCTCTCTCCAGTTCAAAAACGTAGCTGGCGAGGTGTTGTTCTCTTGTTCGCCGTCAGGAAGGCGTTTTTCCCAAATCATCACCACCCGATTGGCGTTGGCGTAGGGCAAAGGGCGGATCAGTACCGCATTCACCACGCTGAAAATCGCGGTATTAGCGCCGATGCCCAGCGCCAGGGTGGCCACTGCGATCGCAGTGAAGCCAGGAGTCTTCCGCAACATGCGCAGGCCGTAGCGAACATCCTGCAGCAGCGATTCCATTAGCCGACCTCAACGCTCTCCTCGACGACCCTTCCATCGAATAGGTGGATCTGGCGGTCGGCATGACGCGCAAAACGGGGATCGTGAGTGACCATGCAGATGGTCGCGCCTTCGCGATGCAAGTCGCGCAACAGGTCCATCACCGCTTCGGCGTTGCGGGAATCAAGGTTACCGGTAGGCTCGTCCGCCAGCAGGATGGAAGGCGTTCCGGCCAAGGCGCGGGCCACGGCCACGCGTTGCTGCTGACCTCCGGAGAGCTGCGAAGGATAGTGCTTGGTGCGGTGGTTCATGCCCACCCGCTCAAGCGAAACATGCACTCGCTCCTTGCGCTCGGCCGCGGGCATACCACGATAAGTAAGCGGCAGCTCAACGTTCTCATAAACGTTGAGATCGCCGATCAGGTTGAAACTTTGAAAGATGAAACCGATCTCGCGATTGCGGATGCGCGAGCGCTCGCTGATGTCGAGATTGGCCACCGAATGGCTGTTCAACACATAGGTTCCATCACTTGGCGAATCGAGCAAACCGATCAGCGCCAGCAGCGTGGACTTGCCCGATCCGGAGGGGCCGGCAATCGATACATACTCGCCTTTGCGGATCTGCATGTGAATTCCAGAAAGCGCATGGGTCTCCACTTCATCGGTGTAGAAAACCTTGGTGATGTTCTCCATGCTAATCATGGTTCCCGCGTCAGCCATAAGTTCCTCTCTAAACCTCGTGAATCTCTGTGCCTCTCTGTGACCTCTGTGGTTATGCTCTTCTCAACCCATAACCAAAGAGAACACAGAGCAGCATAGGGCCGCTATTCCAGCCGAACCCGGTCGAAGTTGTCCCAGCGCGACATGTCGGAAAGAATGACCTGGTCGCCCTCTTTCAAGCCTTGTAGAATTTCGACGGTGTTCACCGAACTGCGACCGAGCTTCACCTGGGCGCGCACTGCATTGCTGCCGTCAGGTTCCACCTTGAACATGCCCACCGTGCTCTGCTCCTGTCCGAATGCCGGACGCCCGACATAGAGCACGTTTTGCATCTTCTCAAGATCGATGGTTCCATCCACGCTCAGGTCCGGCCGCGCACCCTGGGGCAGCGCACTGTCGAGGGCAACGTCCACCGTCACCGTCCCATTTACAACAGACGGATCAATCCGCACAACGTGACCAGGAATAACACCGTTATGTGTGTCCACAGAAGCCGGCTGCGCGAGCTGGATGTCTTTGGCCTGGGTTTCAGCGATCTTCAATTCGGCCTTAAGCCGTTGCGGCTGGACGACTTTCGCCAGAGTTGTTCCGGGAGTGACATACTGGCCGATCTTTAGGGTCTGTTCTTGCAACACGCCGTCGATACCCGCGCGGACGCGCAGCCGGTCAAGCTGGCTCTTCTTAAGATCCGCCAGCGCCCGGAACTCTTCGACCTCGGCCTGTTTGGCTTGCAGTTGCGCCTTAAGCACTTCACTGCTGTTGGTCAGCCGCTGCTTTTCGATGTCATTGCGGGTGGACATCTCCTCAGCCTTCTGGCTGGAAACTTTGTGGCTAAGCTCCGAGATCACGCCCAGCTTCGCTAGTTCGGTATCGATGTCGGACTGCATCTTGGCCTGGCTGTATTCCGACTGCGCCTGAGCAGAAAGCGACTTCTGCGCCAGCACCTGGCTGCCCAGCTGTACTTGCAGATTCTTGTAGTCGGCTTCGGAGGCTTTCAGCTTCCACTCAGAGTCGAGCGCTTCCTGGGTGAGTTGCGGGTTGCTGAGTTCAAGCAAGATGGTGTCTGCTTTCACCTGAGCGCCGGGGAGTTGCAGGATCTTGTCCACTCGGCCCTCGGTGACGGCTGGCAGGAACTGGATGGACCCTTCCATTGGTACCAACGTTCCCAGACCGCGGACCTGGCGCAGAACTGAGCCGCGTTTCACCGTATCAACCCAGACCGTGGACCGTTCCACCGTGGGTGCGGCCGGTTTGAGGCGCGACAATCCCATGGTCACTAAGGCAAGCAACACAATTCCGACCGCTATATAGATGATTTGCCGCCGACGCTTCTGGCGGACGACATTCGGGCGAGCGATATCCATTTGCAGCATAGAATGGCACGCCCGCGACCACAGCACAAGTCCAGACAAGCATCACAGAGGAAAAGAGTTAGAGGGATTTCACCACAGCCAAGAAGTGCGCTTTCTGTTCACTCGTGGGAGTAACTGTCCGATTCCGAACAGCCTGTCTGGAAATTCTCTGCGGGCTCTGTGGCTTGCCTCCGCCCGATTCCATCCGCTATTCTGAATTCACTCTCGTCGGGCTATCAGCGGCAAAATCTTAAGGAGAAATAGAAATAATGACCGCACGAACCGGCAATGCCCGCAACTATCTTCTATTAGGACTGGTGCTTCTCATGACAAGTACGACGTTTGCTGCTTCCAACATTTACGACTTTACCCTTCCCAGCATTGACGGCAAACCCATGCCGCTGGCCGACTTCAAAGGCAAAGTCGTGCTCATGGTCAACGTCGCCAGCCAGTGCGGATACACTCCGCAATACACGGCTCTCGAAACCATCTACGAAAAATACAAGTCCCAGGGCTTCGTGATCGTCGGCTTCCCCGCTAACAACTTCGGCGCCCAGGAACCTGGCACCAACGAAGAAATCAAGACTTTCTGCTCGCGCAAATACAGCGTGACCTTCCCCATGTACAGCAAAGTCTCAGTCAAGGGCGATGACCAGACGCCGCTTTATCAGTACCTGACCAAAGACACGCCCGCGGGCATCAACGGCGACATCAAGTGGAACTTCACCAAGTTTCTGGTGGATCGCAACGGCACCGTGGTGCAGCGCTTCGAGTCCAAGGTCAAACCCGATTCGCCGGAAGTGACTTCAGCAATCGAGAAACAGTTGAAGCAGTAGTCCTACGAATCAAAATCGCGGGTGCCCCACGTCTCGCCTCTTTTGCGAGACGTGGGCTTATCGGGTCATCGTCATCCGCGCAAATTCCGTCCGCTTGCCGTCCTTCTCGTTGTCCATGTCCCACCGCCAAGTCTTGGTCTTGTCGTCATAAGTGAATGTGGTATAGAAGTTCCCATCGCCCGCGCTGAAGACCATCGGGATAGACGAAGCCTTCTTCTCCGCGTAGCCTCGCAGCGAGAATCCGCCGCCGTAAACGTCGGTCCAGTAAACGACGTATTGCTGCTTGGTCGCGTCCCAACCAATCATCACAATGGCTTCATATTGCGGCTTGGCCGGATCGCTGGCCAGCCGCTCCCGCGAGACCTCGTGAATTTGCACGAACTGATGATTCAGCACCCATTGAATATCGACATCGTGCGTCGTACTGGTCTTGTGAATGGTTCCGCGAAGCACCCATTTGCCAGTTAATGAATTTAGGAGCTGGTCTTCAAGAACCGGCTGTCGCGCATATACCGTTTGCACCGCAGCGGAAGTGACGAAAATCGCTGTGCTCACCCACAACACTAAAATCAAGGGCCGCATTCGCAACCAGTCCTTCCTCTTTACAGTTTGGAGCCGATGATTGTACACGAATGTCGTGCTTGAGTCGGCCTTCGGCCGTTGACTAGAATATTCCGCACAAGTCTAATTGTTCTCCCGTTCTTCCAAGACTGGTTACAATGTCGACACGCAGGAGGACACAATGGCAGCCTATTCCCCGGCAGTTTCCCGTTTCGCGGTAATCCTACTTCTCGTCGGATGTGCGATCACGGCCTCCACCACTCCCATCGCAGGTGCGGGTCCCGAAAAACCGCAAATCACTATTCTTTATGATGCCTTCGGCAAAGACTCTGCCATGCAGAAGGACTGGGGTTATGCTGCGTTGGTCGAATACGGCGGGAAGCGAATCCTGTTCGACACCGGCAGCAACCCGGAAGTCCTTGCCCAGAATGCAAAGGTAAAAAGCATCGACCTGTCGAAGCTGGATTTCGTTGTCATGTCGCACCGCCACGCCGATCAGATGAGAGGACTGACGTACCTGTTGAAGGTGAACCAAAAGGTAAAGATTTACGCGCCCAAGGAGGGATTTGGCGTCTATGGTGGCGACGTGCAGGGCAGTTTCTATCGCAAGGACCCTTCTCTGCCGCCGGAACAGCGCTATTATGGCGGTGCGCCCCCCGACGTCATTCGGCCTGGATCTGCCTGGCCCGGCGCAAACTTCCAACTCGTGGATAAAACGCTCGAGATCGCTTCTGACATTTATTTGATTTCTTTGGTTTCCGACAAACCGGGCACACTGGAACTGCACGAGCTGTCACTAGCTATCAAAGCGCCCGACGGCATGGTACTGGTAGTTGGGTGTTCACATCCGGGCGTTGACAAGATCGTCGAAGTGGCCAGCACCATCGACCCGCGCATCCATTTGATCGTTGGCGGCTTTCACCTCGTAGTGGCGAGCGATGCGGACATTCAGAAGATCGTCACAGCGCCGCACGACACGTTTAATGTGCAGTACGTCGCACCTGGCCACTGCACCGGCGAGCCTGCTTTCACAGCGCTGAAGAAGGCATTCGGTGATCGTTATCTCTTCGCCGGACTGGGTACCACCTTGGCGCTGAGTAACTCCCCGAACTAAGAATGTAAATAAAGTTGGATTTTGTGCCACTTCGGAACTTTTAGCGCCTAAAACCAATTTGGGAATGACAATCCGCAAACCTTGTCAAGGGGTCTGAACCGGTCGTTTCCCTCGATCCCGATCATTCGCATGGAAATATAAATTTCGATTTCGTGTCTCACTTGCCTCTTCAATTTGTTATTCTGGAAATATAGAGAAATTCAGCAGGCGCGGGCCTATGTCCCGCGCCTTTTTGTTGTAAGTCACGAGCGTTCTCGCCCGTGCAGCGGAAATATCCCAACAACTTTAAGGAAGGATCAAGCGCCGGCGCGACCTGGCGCTTTCGTATTTATGGCGACAGATTCCATCAACTCGCAGCAGCGAGCATTCGATGAAGAGCAAGAACGTTTACGCGTCACCCGAAACACTAAGAAGCGCGGCGAGATCTCGGAGCTGGCCTTTGCCCATAAAGCCGCGACTCTCGGCTTCGCCGTGTCCAAACCTTACGGAGATAGCGACCGCTACGACTTCATCGTCCATTCGGGAGAGCATTTCTGGAGGGTGCAGGTAAAGTCAGCAACTTCCATGTGGTCTGGGAAGTACACAGTGAACATACAGAGACACATGCTCCACCGGGCGATACCGTATACCACCGATGAAATCGACTTCTTGGCGGCCCACATTGTTCCCGAGAACGCTTGGTTTGTGATACCCGTGCGAGCCTTCGCCCCACGAATGGTCGTGCGTGTCCACCCGAGGGGAGCGACTAAAGTTGGCCCCTATGACCAGTACCGCGAAGCCTGGCACCTGCTGGCCTAGGCCCGAACTACCCACGCTCCCCTCAAACTTGTCATCCTGAGCGGAGTGGCCGTTTCGCGAAGCGAAACAGCCACGGAGTCGAAGGACCCCATTTCCTCGACACTATTAGGGACGTCTCAAGGAGTTCTCACTGGTGACCCGACGGCATCGTGAAAATGCCTCGCGGAGTTTATCTCACTATACGCAGGCATGGGGTCCTTCGATTGCGTTGTCGTTCGCGTTGCGAACGACAACTCCGCTCAGGATGACAGGGTTGGAGCGGCGGACAAGAGTGTCCGCCCCACACGGACGGTCAGTCCAGGCCCAACTCTTTCCACTTCTTGCTCACCAGAGCCTTGGTCTTTTCGTCCATCACAATTTCGTCGGGCCAAGGGCGGGTGAAGCCTTCGCTGGGCCATTTGCGCGTCGCGTCGATGCCCATTTTCGATCCGTAATTGGGCAGGCGCGACGCGTGGTCGAGCGAATCGACTGGGCCTAACGTGAATTGAATGTCGCGCTCGGGGTCGATGTGATTGAGGGCTTTGAGTGTGACTTCACCGATATCCTGCACGTTGACGTCTTCATCCACAACAATGATGCACTTGGTAAACATGGCCTGCCCCAGCGACCAGATGGCGTTCATGACTTTGCGCGCTTGGCCGGGATAGGACTTCTTGATGGAGACGATCATCAGGTTGTGAAAGACGCCCTCGATGGGCAGGTTGATGTCCCCCAGCTCGGGAATGGTGAGGCGCATGAGCGGAAGAAAAATGCGCTCGACGGCTTTGCCCATCCAGCCGTCTTCCATGGGAGGCTTGCCGACGATGGTGGTGGAGTAGATAGGGTCTTTGCGATGGGTGATGCAGCTGACGTGAAAAACGGGATAAAGATCTTCGAGCGAGTAGAAGCCGGTGTGGTCGCCGAAGGGACCCTCGGTGCGGAGTTCGTCGAGGTGTACGTGGCCTTCGAGAATAATTTCCGCGGAGGCTGGGACTTCGAGATCGACGGTCTCACACTTCACCAGCTCGACGGGCTTTTGGCGGAGGAAGCCGGCGATGAGGTACTCCTCGACATCGGGCGGGGCGGGAACGATGGCGGAGAAAGTGATGGCCGGGTCGGTGCCGATGGCGACCGCAACTTCCATTTTGCCGTGGGGAGTGTGGTCGGCGAGAACGGAACCGCCAGAAGACCGAGCCATAAGATCGACCGCCGCAGATGTAGGCGCGGGCGTCCCCGCCCGTGCGGCAGCGCGCAACATCTCGCGGTAATGTTCAGCCCCGACTTTTTGGCGTTGCCAGTGCATGCCGGTAGTGTGCGAGTCGTACACTTGCATCCGATAGCAGCCAACATTGCGTTTGCCGGTCTTAGGGTCGCGCGTGACTACGCAGGGCAGAGTGATAAAACGGCCGGCGTCCTGTGGCCAGCATTTGAGGATGGGAAACCAGTCGAGAGAGAAGCTGTCGCGGCGGATGACTTCTTTGCAGGGGCCGGCCGTGACTGTCTTGGGAAAGAATTTCCCCATCTCAGCCAGCATGGGCAGCATTTTTACTTTGTCGAGGAAGCCTTGCGGGGATTTCACATCCATGAACGCACGGATGCGGTCGGCAACTTCATCGAGTTTGTCGACTTCAAGCGCAAGATTCATGCGCCGGGCGGAGCCGAATTGGTTGATCAGCACTTGCGCTCCGGGATGACCTTTGAGGTTTTGAAAAAGCAGAGCGGGGCCGCCGGACTTCGATACGCGATCAGTGATTTCGGTGACTTCGAGCACAGGATCAACTTCGGTGCGTATCTTCTTTAGTTCGCCAGCGCGTTCGAGCGCGGCGATCCAGTCACGTAGATCGTCGTAAGCCAAGAGTCCTCCGAAGAACGAGAATTATACAGGCCAACCGGCAAAGCATTAACCACAGAGGTCACAGAGGTTCACAGGAATTCCCTGCCTTTCCCTGCGTGCGTCTGTGTCCTCTGTGGTTTCCAGGTTTTCGCTGGTGACGAAGATTTGACATGCCGGCTGCGAAGACAGCACGTCCGCCTGCTAAACTGCATCTGATCAGCCATGAGACGACGTGTGGTCATTACCGGCATGGGTGTCGTGAGTCCCAATGGCGTGGGGACGCTCGCGTTCTCTCGGGCTGTTCTCGCGGGAGAAAGCGGAGTACGCCGTATTTCGCGCTTCGATCCGGCGGAGATTCCCGTTCAGATTGCGGGCGAAGTGCGTGACTTCGATGAGTTGGCATGGGTTGAGAGGCGAGACCGCAAGCATGTTTCGCGAGTGCTGCCACTGGCGATCGCAGCGGGCACCGAGGCATTAAGCGATGCGGGCATCGATACTGCTTCCCTGCCCCTCGAAGAAAGACGCCGCTTCGGCGTGATCATGGGTTCGGGCGGCGGATCGCAGGAGTTCACCGAGGAACAGTACCGCCTGTTTTTCCACCAGCAATATAAACAAATGAGCCTGTTCTGCGTGCCGACGGGAGTCATGGGGTCGGTGTCGAGCGAACTCAACGTGCGCTTCGGCCTGCGCGGTGCAAGCCACATCATCACCACCGGATGCACCTCATCCACCGACGCCTTCGGCTACTCCATGCGGCAGATCCAGTCCGGGCGCCTCGACATGGTGCTGAGCGGCGGCGCGGATGCTCCGATCGCACTGGGAATTGTGAAGGGGTTTGTGCTTATGAAGATTTTGACTGACTCCTGGAACCAAAGTCCGGAGCGGGGGTCGCGCCCGTTTTCTGTGGATCGCGATGGCTTCGTGCTGGCCGAGGGTGCGTGGATGTTCGTGCTGGAAGAATATGAACATGCGCGGGCGCGGGGAGCGAAGATGCTGGCGGAGATTTGCGGATATGGCTCGACTTGCGAAGCCTTCCATCGCGTGCGTTTGCAGGAATGCGGCGAAGAACCGGCGCGGGCAATTGGCCTGGCGATGAAAGAAGCTGGAATCACAGCCGGCGACGTTCATTATGTGAACCTGCACGGCACCTCCACTCAGTTGAATGATCGCATCGAGACGCGGGCGCTGAAGCTGGTGCTCGGTGAACACGCATCGCGAGTTCCTATGTCGGCGTTGAAATCACAGATTGGACATCCTCAGGGAGCTTGTGGCGCGGCGGGAGTGGCGGCGACGATTGTGGCCATGCGCAATGGCCAGCTTCCGCCGACTATCAATTTGGAGACGCCTGACCCCGAATGTGATCTGGATTACGTCCCCAGAGCTGGACGGAAGCATGCGATTGAACACGCAGTTTGTAATTGCATTGCGTTTGGATCGAAGAATTCGGCGCTGGTGTTGAGGAACGTGGCGTAACGACTCATCTCACAGGAGTTGCTCCTCGCCCGGTCTGTGGGGACGAGCGAAACAGCCACCACCCCTCGTGATGGCCGCGCTTCGTTCGTTGCGGGGACTTCGGCGATAGCCAGCGGTTGCGCTACATCTTCGCATTGGCGTATGAGTTGATTTCGCAGTTATGCTGATCTCTTCAAATTGTTTCGCTCCCCACCTTTGCAAAACCCGCAAAGGTGGGCCACCCGTCCTTGTTGCTATGAAATGAGACGATACTGCGGAGACCCACGTGCCACCCTGGCCCATGGCACCCGGACTACCGGGCAGGTGCACTGTACTTCTCTTCCCCAGGGAGGTCAAGTAAGTTTTAAGTAAAAAAGAAATAATCGAGCCAGCCGGGCTGAGTCACAGCCGCCACGAGCCTCGCTCGCCACGCAATTCAATCATGAGTAAGTGACACTTACTGCTTACACCGAAACAACACTGCAGTCTTACCTAACCCTAGTCCTGCGTGGCCTTTAGCCTGAGAATATTCGCCAGCGGCGAGTCTGCCGGCATCAGCACCCAGTCCGCGTGCAGCTTGGCTGACGCTACATAACCCTATTGAGGAATTTGTGAAGCGGTTTCTAGGCCTTCTTGGCGGACATGAGGGACATGAGGGCATCGACGTTGCGGCCTTCTTTTTCCTGCTCGGAGAGATCAACTCCCCAGAAATTATTTTGCATGTCGACGGCCTGAACTCCGGCCTGAATTTCACTGGGACTGAGTTGCTGCACCCAGACCACGCGAAAATTGGCCTTTTTCGAGCCCCGCTGCAAGCAGACGACCTGATCGGGCTTTAGCTCGGCGTGCAGGCCACCGATGCGTGCGCCGACGTAGGTGAGATCAAAAGTGTGAGCGAGATGGGTGGCGCCGGAGATCGACACCTTAACCGGTAGCACCATTTTTGTCCGCTTGGTTTTGCGCTGCTCGGCCATGGCCACTTCATTATGTTGAAGCGGGCAGAAGGAGAGAAGATTACCAAGGTCACGCGCGCAATGGCGGGCTGGGCACGGGCTTCTACGAGCCCAGAAGATGTTGGACCGTGTCCTGGACCTTAGTCCATGCCTGAGAATGGGGGTCGATCAGGTCGTAGTGGCCCGCGGTTGAAATCTCCAGAAAGTGAACGTCTTCACCGCGACTCTTCTTTTGCTGTGCATAATTCCGGCTGAAGTAGGAAGGAACGACATCGTCGGTAGCGCCGTGAATAAGCCATTGCGTAGTGGAATGGCTGATGGAAAGCTGCATGGGATCGGCTTCGCGATAATGATCTGTCACTTGGCTTGGTGTTCCGCCGAGAAACTCGACTATAGCGTTGTTGCTGAGATGCAATTCCCAGGCTTGTTGAAGATCGAGCACTCCAGCGAGCGAGACGACATTCTTAATTGAAGCCTCGTGCGAGGCCAGGCAGAGGGCGAGCTGCGCTCCGGCGGAATGGCCCATTACTACGAGTTTGTTGGAGTCGAGGCCATAACGCTTGGCGAGCTCAGGCAAGAAACGATACGCGCTGCGCAGATCTCCGAAGGTGCCGGGCCAGCCACCGCCCGGGTTGCCGACGCGGCGATACTCTACATTCCAAGTGGCAAATCCCTTTGCGGTCAGCGCGGCGCACAAGTGCCCGGCGTGAGCCAGATCGTATGCAGCCCTCCAGAACCCGCCGTGGATGTTCATCACCAGCGGGAACGGGCCTTTGCCCTTGGGCACACGGATGTCGCCGAACTGATTGGGATCGCTTCCGTAGGCTACGCGGGCGTCGGCCGGAGGCGGCGTCTGGGTCAGGATGGAATCGGAGGACATGGCAAACGCCTTCGTAAAAGAGGACGCTGGCACACTGAGCGCGAAACACAGGAGACGCAAGACTTCGCGGCGAGTGCGATCTTTGCTCAAGCGAGTTCCCAGTCCTCAGTTACGGTCACGATTCCTTGAGCTTGAGCTTGGACTTGTTCTCTTCCAGAAACTCCCGGAGTTTCTCGGCCGCATCGAGGAGGCGCTGCCATTGCTCGTAGTATAGGGTCACGGGAAAGCGGCCCAACCCGTACACGCTCACGCCACCTTTTTCGCCGACGCGGAATTCCAGGCTGCCGGTGCGGCGGGGACTTTTTTCCAGTTCCGCCAAGCGAGCTTTCAATTCTTCGTAAGTTGGTTCTGCCATGGGATGCCTCTGATCTATTTATCTCGAACTATGATCTCAAACTATGATAGGGGATTGGCGCAGAGTTCGTCTAATCGAGAAACGCCTTCATGCAAAAGGCGCTGCCGCCGGATTTTTCGAACTCAGAAGTGTCCACAACAATTGGGCTCAAATTCTCCTGGGCCAGAATTTGAGACAGATGTTCGTTCAGGCGCGGCGTGAGGAAGCGGCCGTTGGCGACAATCCCGTTACCCATAAATTGCACGGCTTCGTCGCGGGTCAGCTCGTGGATTCGCGGGAAGCCAGCGCGAATGGCCGCTAAAGACTTGGGAGAAAACCCTCCGGCATAGATGAGAGCAGCGTCGTTGTTGAGGGGGCAGAGGCAAGTGTCGAGGTGGTAGCAGTACCGATCAATCAGTTCCAGCGGCGTGGTCTGGAAGCCCATTGTGGTCATGGCTGCGGAAAACTTCTCCACGCCGCCGCGGGTGGAGCGAAATCCGTAGGCAGCCCAGATGCGAGAGCGGTCGGGATGCCAGAGCAGATCGCCATGGCCCTCCAGGTATTCTCCTCCCAGATTCAGCTCGATGACCTTGTAGCCGCGGCCGCGAAACCAGTCCACGTAAAAAGCGACTTCCTGGTGGCGGGAAGGGTGGCGCATGTGGCTGGGAACGATGAATTTTTCTCCGTTTCGAGCCTCGCCGACAAACACTTGATTGGCGGCAAAGACCATGTCTTCAAGATCTTTCACCGGATCTATCAACTCAACCTTGAGCCCTGAGTCCTCCAGCGAGCGCCGCAGGGCGTCCCATTGCTGCTGGGCTTTCTTGCGATCAACGGCTTGTCCCATGTACGGGTTCTTGGCTTCGCGCACGTCGAAGAAGGTGGGAGGACACATCAACACGGTCTTAGTCATAGCGAACTGGGCGTACGGTAAGGATGATAGCGGTTTGCGGCCAGGAATTTCCATTTGCGAGGGAAACCAGGTAAAGATGCCGAGCTTTCGGCAGTTTTGGGCGGCGTCGTCATGGCGGGGCGTTGGATTTGCGCTTTGCGCACAGTGTAAGTCCAATAATTCCTAGGAGCTTGCGACGCTGCTTGCGCTCGCGGCCCTCTGGCATTGGACATGCAATTGCACACGCGGCATGAGTCGTCTCCAATGCTAGGCCGCTGTGCCAATCCGGGATGCGCGCGACGCTTTCGCAAACTGGAAGAGGGAAAACTGTTTCTGGCGGAAGGCGATGTGGCCGCGGCGGAGAGTTCTGTCCGTGGGGCGGAGAGCGGCAGGCTCTCCCGTCAGCTCGAACACTATTGGCTTTGCGATTCCTGTGCGCCGGTCATGACATTGTCGTTTGAAAAGCGAGGGGTAGTGGCTGTGCCACTGACGCAGCCCCTGGGGACCATGCCGACCACTTCGCTGCGCACGAGCGTAGTTGCCGGCATGCGCAATTTGCAACCGGATCCAAACCGCACGCGGAGGCGCCCATGAAACGCGATGCTTCTCGATACGAACCTCAACTGCAGGTGTGTACGATTTGCGGCGAAGAAAAGCCTCCCACCCAGGTGTGGTTTCTGGTCACCGAGAGCCAGTGCGAAGACAAGTTGAGGGTTCTGCAATGGCAAGAGGAAGTCGCCGGGCGGCAAGGAATGTATGGGGCATGTTGTCCGGCCCATGTGGAAGAGTTGGTGATCCACTGGATGACGACTGGAAGCCTCAACTTCCCATTTGCGACCACCGCCGGTCCGGTGCGCTTGAGACGCCGCGTGCCACTCGCTTTGCTGCCCGCGATGGCTGAGCCGGATACTCGCGGCACACGCCAGATCGGCGAACTGGCAGTGCATCGCGAGAGCATGGGCCGGTTGCTCAGCGAGAATCCGGAGTCGCTGCAACTCATCCTCGACGAACTGACGCGGGCGTTGCAGCGCGAAAGCACCAGCGACGCCCGTTTCGATTCGTCAGACTGTGTCGGTTCCGGAATGCTTCGACCCGCATAGCACCCTCAGACTTCCTTGCCGACCTTCCAGGCGTGCCAGTCTTTGGTCACAGCCTTGGCCATGTCTTTGGCGGCGGCCAACAGTTCCACCGGCTTCAGCCGATCCAGATGCCGACCGATACTTCGGCGCGCACCTCTGGTGCCCAAGTGAATGTTTGCGGTCTCCCATCCCATGGCAAAGAGCAGCCGAATCTCGTCCCGGTTGGTGGGGAGAACCGCCAACTCGATGCGCGAGCAGAATGGTGCCAGACGGCGGACAACCCAGGGCCCATGGATTTGTACAAAGGGATCCGGATCGCGCATGGCGCGATCCAGAACAGTCTGATACATGATTTCCTGGCGCCCTTTCTTCGTACTAGCCCAATGAATGGCTGATGGCGCCAGGGCCTTGGCTTCGCGGGCGATTCTGCCGCCGTGGCATTCCGCGATGGCCACCACTCGAACATGGCCGAGGCTTCCCAAACCTGCGACCCGGCGCACGGCGCGGTAGTCCAGTCTGGGTTCGGGCATCAGGCGATCCAGCGATTCACGAAGTTTGGGGGGAAGCTTTCCGGGTATTTTGGGCAGCGCGTCCATCTTCGCCCAGAAGTGGACGGGATCGCGCAGTTCATTGAGAGCCATCGAGCGCAACCATTTGTGTTCTTCTTCAAGGACGAAAGGACGTCCACTCTCCACCAGGGACTCGCGGTAACCATCGAGGAGAGCAGTGCAGGCGTCCTTGCTTTGGAGGCGCAGATGGCCCTCGGTGCTGGCCAGCAGCGCACTTGTCGCCAGGCGTACCAGGTCGATGGTGTAGGGCAGAGTTCCGGCTTCGTCAAAATCGTTGATGCCCCAAACGAGACGGCCTTCGATGTCACGCCAGGTGCCGAAGTTCTCCACGTGGAGATCGCCGACCGCAAGCACTTCAGGAGCCTTAGCCAGATCGGGACAAACCTCTGGCCAGACCTGCATCCAGCGATAGAAGGTGGCGCGGAAAAAAGGGAAAGCCGAGTCCGCCATGCGCTGGTGTTTGAGGCGAAGATCGGGCCTCACCAGGGCGGTGTGCTGGCCCAGCCAGGTTTCGTAGCGCCGGGTTGCCTTGACGATATTCATGCGTCCGGTGGGCCAACATAGAACTGCGGTTGGCAAATTGTCAATGAGGGCGAAGGCCAGCGCCAGCCTCGATAGATCAGCGCTTCTGGGCAGTGCGTCGAGCCCGGCGGTTTCCGATTGCAATGAACGTCGCGACCGCCCCAATCACAACGATAAAGATGCCGTACGCATTAATCGCCTTTTGCCACCAGGGAGCCTGTCCTTCGGGCCACACCCTCCAGAGAACAGAGACTAGCCCACCTCCGAAACACACGAACATAACTACGACACCAATCCACTGTGCCAGGTTCAAAGACTCGCTGCCCGCCCAGGCATTTCTCCAAAATCGGCCCTCGTTCTGAACCGTGTCTGGGAAGACTATATTGCGTTGCCGCGCGTCGACATCACGCAACCAATCGTTATTGCCATGCCTATTCATCTGACGAAGGATAACTTAGAGCTGCTTCGTTTGCCACAACATCTCCGAAAGACCGGGCGCGACACATAGCCGGTGACCTTCTAGGCCCCGGTTTCGGACATTCAATCCCACAAATGGACAGAGGAATTCGAGGCGGCTGGCCCGTTCATCCTCGAAAGAAAACGCTTAGCCAGCGAATGGCTTGGCCGGATTCTTGCAGGCGGGTACTTGATGGCCTGTGGCTTCGGGCGTTAGGAGGGCTTACTGGTATGCAAACTGAACGCATCCGCCAAACCGTTTCCGGTCCGCTTACTCTTGAAGACATTGAGAAATTTCAGCGGCAAGGGTGGACTGCCACGGCCATCGAGTGGCAGCGCGAAGTGCCTGGCGAGGCTGCGCCGGGAGTCCAAGGTCCACCTTATGGTTTGCGCGTCGGTGATGACTGTTTGAGTCTGCAAGAAGATCCCGACGAAGCCAAGGTTCTGGTGACGATGATGGAGCTGATGATTCAGGACGGGCCTTATTCTTCGATTGCTCAGGAACTCAACCGCCGGGGCTACGCGACGCGGGAGGGATCGAAGTGGAATCCGGTGTCGGTGTTCAAGATGCTGCCGCGGCTGATCGAAGCTGGGCCGAAGATATTCTCTTCTGAAGAGTGGCGGCGGCGACGGCAGCAGGTGCGGGAGCGGAAACAGGGCTTGCCGATTTAGTTGTCGACGGGCAGCCTGCGGTCGACAGCGCTTCCTCTACTGCTCCACAAAAACGAATGCTTCGCCGGGGCCAACCTGACATCGATCATTGGTGCAGGGCGGCGAAGTAGGGGCTGCTCTTGCGCCGATGACGGCGGTGGTACCGCTAACGGCGACCGTGCCTCCAAACGCGTTACCACGATAGAGGAACGAAATCCCGAGTCCGACTTTATACTTTGACGCGTTATGCCATCCACCAGCAGACTTTAGAAACACAAAGGCTCGACCGTTTCCTCGATTGATAACAGGGTTACCAGCAACAATCACGCCGCCGCTAATCCCAACCGCGTCGCCGAAACCGGGTGGCTGTAGATGATCAAGAGGTTGTACCCGTTTCGGAGCGGCTGATGGGCGGCTGGTAGTGAAGGCTACCATGAGGACGGTCATGGTTGTAGTAGTCGGTCC